>Ga0134123_10001656_pt1 | contig 14503 bp, 11 predicted proteins | sample KB303_FD_96460 | JGI IMG/M metagenome (GOLD analysis project Ga0134123, IMG submission 96460) | Terrestrial soil microbial communities without Nitrogen fertilizer from Kellogg Biological Station, Michigan, USA - KB3-0-3 | ecosystem: Environmental > Terrestrial > Soil > Unclassified ...
CCGGCCGTCATCCTGTCCTACGTGATCGTGGCCGGCGTCTCGCTGCTCCTCGGACGCGCGCTGACCGAGATGGCGGTCGCCCATCCGACCGCGGGCGCCTTCGGCGTCTACGCCGGGATGTACCTGTCGCCCTTCGCCGGCTACGCGGTGCGCGTGAGCTACTGGCTGATGGAAGTGATCGCGACCGGCGCGCAGCTGGTCGCCGCGTCGATCTACATGGCCTACTGGTTCCCGGGGGTGCCCGGGGCCGTCTGGGTGCTCGCGTTTTCCGTGGTGCTCATCTACGTCAACTCGCGGGCGGTCGGCCGGTTGGGCACGATCGAGTACTGGCTCGTCATGATCAAGGTCGTCGCGGTGGCGCTGTTCGTCGGCCTCGCCGTGCTGATCGTATTCGGGCTGACCGGCGGACCCGCGATCGGCCTCAGGAACCTCACCGGACAGGGCGGCTTCCTGCCGTTCGGGCTCAAAGGGGTCTGGCTCGGCTGCTGCTTCGTCATCTATTCGTTCATCGGCGTCGAGATCGTGGGCGTCACCTCGGGCGAAGCGGCCGATCCGGCCCGCACGATTCCGGCAGCCATGCGTCGCATGGTCCTCGGCCTGTCGGCGATCTACATCGTGACGATCGCGCTCCTGGCCGCCCTGACGCCGTGGAACCGGCTGGGCATCGGCGAGAGCCCCTTCGTGAGCGTGCTGAGGGAGCTCGGCATTCCCGGCGCCGCGGGCCTGATGAGCTTCGTCGTGCTGAGCGCCGCGCTCTCCAGCGCGAACGCGAACCTCTACCTGATCACACGGGCGTTGTTCTCGCTGGCGCGTGCCGGATTCGTGTCCCCGGCGCTCGGCGCGGTGACCGGGCGTGGCACGCCGGTCAATGCCCTCCTCGTATCGAGCATCGGCCTCGGAGGGGCCGTGCTGGTCCGCGCGCTCTGGCCCGACTCGGCGTACGTGTGGTTCTTCGGCGTCGCACTCTTCGGCGCGCTGTTCGTCTGGCTGATGATCTTCGTGACCCACATCGCATATCGCAAGTCGGCTGCCGGAGGCGGGACGGCTCCGCTGGGCTCCTGGGCGGGAGCCGCCCTGATCGCCGCGATTCTGGCATCCACCTGGTGGGTCCCCGATCTGCGGTCCACGCTGATTGCCGGCGGCCCGTGGCTCCTCCTGCTCGCGATCGGTTATCGGTTGTCGGCCGGGCGTCGCGTTCCGGAGACACAGCCACTCGAGTGAAATGAGGATGCACTTGACTTCTGCATGTCAGCAGAAGCACAATCACTCCGGTGAAGCTGATGACTCACAGCAAAGGAGGCTACGATGAAGAGATACTCCCTCTGGCTCGGCACCTTCGTTCTCGTTGCATCACTTCTCGCGCCCTCTTCCGCCTCGGCAGACTGCCTCTGCCAGCCTGGACTCGGAACCCTTGTCGGACATACAAGCTGGGGCGCCCCACCCACTTGGACGTGCAGCTCCCTTGCGGACCTCGCCCACAGCTCGGCACAGAACTATGCGAGCAGCCAATGTCCCAGCGGCGTGTGCTCCCTCGTCTTCTTCAATGAGGTATGTGTTGACTCGGGCCAGTCCACGCAGCACTACGATATGAACTACAGGTTCAGGTGCTACATCTGCGAGTGACATAACCGGGCGGGCTTGCGTCCACGCCGATCGCCGGTGGCCCGTGGCTCCTGCTGCTGGCGATCGGCTATCGCTTGTCGGCCGCGCGGAGCGACCCATGATCGTGGGTCTCGAAATCCGCCGGCAGCGAAACCTCCAGCAACTGCAGATCTCGGAACAGTCCGTCAACGCCGTCTTCAGCTTCCCCGTTAGGAAGAGGCCAAGAGGGCTCAACCTTTTTGCGCGGATCGGGGTCTCTTCCCATGAAAGGGGACGACAAGGGAGGGACTCATGGCAAAAGGGTCGGCGGACGAGGTGTCGGTTGGAGATGTAATACCGGAAACCCGTTTCTTCGATGTGAGTCTGGATGATGTCGGTGTTCCCGCCTTCGATGAATCCATCGAGATCGCCGAGATCTTTCGATCCGAGTTGCAGCAGCTCCGGATGCTTGTCCTTGGAGGGCACCAGCTCGAGGACAAGACGACCTTTGCGCGGCACTTGGCCTGGCACCTCCGCGCGAATCTCGGGGGCTCAATCCCTGTCAAACAGTGCCATCCCCGGTTGGCGCGGTTGAACTTCGACGAGGCGCTCCGTCAATTCAAGAGCCAGTCCATCTTGCTTTTCCCATCTGTCTTCCCACATCACTTTGGCCACGATCTGAAAAGCCTCTATGAGGAGATCTGCGAGCACGGGCACTTTGCGATCGTCTCGACCGAAAGTGACCGGACCGATTGGAGTGGGCTGGAGGTTTTGGAGGCTCGGCTCTGGAAAGAGCCCGCGACAGCAGATGTCTACCCTCCGATCTTCCTGGCGGAGCTCCTCAAGAGAGAGCTCAAGGAGGTGACCAGACCTTGGAGCGACGGTTCGCTGGAGACGTTGGCAGTGCGGCTGCGGACTCCCAACCGGATACGGCTCTTCGCAAAGCTCATAAAGGCCGAAAAGGGATCGATCGATCCGTCTTGGGTCGACAGGGTGGTGGGACAGCTAAACGGGAATGAGTACGCGGTGGGTAGCTGGTACCGGCAACTCAGCCCGCGTCATCAGAGCCTGGCGCTCGCGCTCGCCCTGCTCGAGGGAGTCTCCCGTGATCAAGCGCTGGCCGCCATGGAGGTGTTGTGGACTCAGGTCTGGCATCCTAGAGATTCTACATTTGGCCCCCCCCCGGACGCGTTCGATCTGCCGCCGCTCGGAGCCTACTTCGGGGGCATCGGCGAAGGGGCAGGTTCTTCGCTCGTGGTCTGCCACTCGCCAAATCACCGCCGGGCCGTACTCCGGGCCGCTTGGGAATGCCGAGAGCGGGAGGTCCAGTCGATCCTCCCCGTCCTCGCCAGGATCGCGGGGGATTCCGGGATCTTCGGCTCCGAGCCGATGCAGTTCCGCCCCAGAAGCCAGGCCCCAGAGACCTCTCAGACGACCGAATCCAAGGAAAAACCCGAGAGCCCTCCCGGCGCCTACTCCGGCTGGCTGCCGCATGGGCTTCTGCCCAATCTTTTCGGATCGCCGGAACGCATCCAACAAATCCAGGGGGCGGTATCGAGTAGCCTGAGCGAGATCGGGAGGATCTCCCCGGATGACCTCAAGCATCTCCTTCTGCAACTGGCGACGAGCCAGGAACGGACAACTCGTACTGTGGTCGCGGCCGCCCTTGCCCGATGGCGGGAGCGAGAGGCCGGCAATCCCGAGCTCGGGCGGGAACAAGAGGATCGTCTGTTCAATACGCTCGAACGCTGGTGTAGCGAGGCCTTCGAATTGGAGATCCAAAACCTCGTCGAGCTGCGGACCACAGAACCCTATGCCCACGCGCGGTCGACAGTGGCTCTTGCCTTGAGCTTTGCCTCCCTCTTCGACCTGGAAAACGAGCTTGACCCACGGTTGCTGGAGCTCTTCAAGGCCCTTTCCAAGGACCCGCGGGATACTGTCCGAGCCACCTTCCGTGCTCATACACTCCCCTGGGTCATCGCGCTCCACCTGAGGCAGATCGAGCCCTTCCTTTCCGACGAGCTCGCTTTGGAGCTCGAGTCGCTTTTCGGCCTGTCGGTGGGGCTCGCCGCAGCCGCCCGAATCCGGCCGCATGAGGCGCTCCCCATCATCGACCGCTGGTATTGCGAGGGCTTGGCCGCCAAGGCTTCTCGCCGTGGCAAGCTCCCACCGGCGAAAAAGAAGCTCGCGGCGACCGTGCTCGCCTACGGCTGGATCGCGGCCGACAACCTTGCACCGAAAGATTGCTCCCGCGCCGACGCTCTCGACCGACTGCGCCGCGTCTATGCCAACGAAACGTCCCTCCGATGGCTGGTTGTCGAGGCAATGAGAATTCAGATCTGGCGGAATCTGGAAGGCAACCAGGTTTTCCTGCGGAATCTGTTGGAGGATCTGACACGCCAGGACCAGATCTCGTTGGTACCCGGCCTCGTCGCCCTCCATGCGAAGGAGCGCCAGACACTCCCCGGCAGCAGCGGGCTCTTTGTCGTCCTCGGGCAAGGGAGCTTTCCCGTTTGGACCAATCCGAGCTCGTCTCCGCGCCCGCTCACTCGAGTGGAGTCCGTGATGAAAATCTGGCTCCTGGACGGCTCTGCCGGAGCTGGAATCCGGGTCGCGACTCGTACACTGGGGGCGATCTCCGAGACGCAGGTCGAGGTCGAGGAGAGAAGGCTTCGCGAGATAAAAATCCGGGAGAAATCCAAGCCGGTCGACGCGGAGACTCTCCCCGAGCAGATCATCCAGGAAATCCTCAGCCGCAAGCGTGACCCTGAGGCACAGCGTCGCGCGGGCGAAGAGCTTACACAGCGAGAGGCTTCGTTGAGAGCCCGTTCTTTGAGCGACCCACTGCACTTGATACCCGTTCTTTGCTTTCTCTTTGCGTTGCTTGTAACGTGCTTCTCGGCCCGTGATCGAGTGGTCGTCCAGGAGCAACTCGCACAGCTCCTCGAGCACTGGCAATCCTCGATTTCCGTCATGAGGAATCCGCGGGCTCAGCTGGCGCGAATCTTCGGCCGCTTCCAGGGCGATCCGGAGGATCTGGAGAGGATCGTCAATCACCTCGTCCGGGCCGTCTGGCTGTTCCGGTTCCGCTGGCCGCTCTTGGCCGTGAGCGGTTTCCTGATCCTCGCCCTCGGTCTCCGGGTCTACCTTTCGTGAGGAACAGGAAGCGTGAACGATTCCAGAATCCTCAGGATTTGCGATCTGTTGCTTCGCCGCCGTTCCAGCCAACTTTTTTCGGATCCGGACCAGGAAAGAGCCTGCCGGCAACTGAATGCGCGTCTGGAACGCAAGCATCCGGGAGTCCACGAGGGTGGGGAGTTGCTTGATGCATTGGCCGAAATGTTGGAGAGCGATTACGTGGCTCGCGAGTTGGCGGACAAGATCGTGCCCCTGGAGAAGAGCTCCGATGGCAGGTCCCGCCGCCGCGTTCCCCGGCTCCTCTTCCTGAGTGCGCTTCCGAACGGAATGGATCCGCTCCGTATCGATCGAGAGATCCGCAACATTCTCGAGACACAGACACTTTCCTCTCGCAAGACGAAGCTCTTCCATCTTGAGGACAAGGGTTCCGTCCGGATCACGGAAATCCACCGGCACATTCTGCGGTTCAAGCCGGATATGGTCCATTTTAGTGGACACGGCGACGCGGGCGGAATCCTTTTGGAAGATCAGAATGGAGAAATGGTGCCGGTTTCGGGACAGGAGCTCGCCGACCTCTTCGACATCCTGGAGCAGAAGATCCGCTGTCTAGTGCTGAACGCCTGCGAGTCGAGCCTGAACGCACAGCCGATTGCAAAAAGGATTGGAGTTGTCGTCGTGTGGGCCGGGATGGTCCCCGACTCCGCCGCGATCGTTTTCTCAACGCATTTCTACGAAGGGCTTGCCTGGGGCTTGACGCCGCGAAGAGCCTTCGATCTCGCGCACTGGCAAGTCAGAAGGCAAATTCCTGAAAGAGCCCAGCCTCGGCTTCTCGGAGAGGCTCTTGACGTTCCATTGGTCGAGACCTGACGGTTGGACGACACGGGAGGACGGAGTCATGATGCGGATTCGGAGGTTCATCAATGCCGTCGCTTGCTGTTGTGCGCTGTTTGTCGCGGCACCATCCGCCAGAGGCCAGGGTCTGGTCCAGACTACGGAGAGGCTGAACCTGAGGCAGTGTCCCACCTGTCCTCCAATCAAGACGCTCGAGGCCGGGCAGGATCTGCAGGTCATCGGCGCTGATGGCGATTGGCTCAACGTCCGAGAGACGCCAGCAGGAGAAACGGGATGGGTGAGTTCGAAATACGTGACGGTCCCCACGGAGCTCATCGACCAACAGCAAGAGAGACGCCTGCTCCATCAACGCGCTGTCCAAACTTTCTTCTGGCTGGGGTTCGCGGGGCTGGTAGCCTCGGTCTCCGCATTGCTCGGGCGCAGCCGACGAAGACAGGGACGGTTGCTCTTCGCATTGCTCTTCGACCCGAGGATCTTGATCTCCTGGTTCATCTTGCTGGAGAGCGGAGTCTGTGGGCTCATCCTGGTCACGAGCAGTCTGTTCAATTGGGTTCCAGCGCAAAACTTTTTCGAGATCTCCGCGTGGTCCGGCTATTCGGGGTGGGCATTTTTCTGGGCGATCCCCGCTTTCTGGCGCTTGGGGCGCAAGGTTGCTTTCTGGCTGATCACCTGGTTTTCCCCGAGTATCTTTGCGTTGTTTTTTCTCATCCCGACCGCAGCTTTTGTGTACTCTCTCTGCGGAGGAGGAATTTTTCAGTTTGTCTCGTATTGTTGGAAGATGGGGAGACCAGCCGCGGAAAAGGCGCCCACTGGCGGGGAACCGAAAGAGATGAGCAAGGCAGAGCAGACGCCAGCGCAGGAGCGGGGGAAGCCCATGGGCAACCCTTGGCAGCTTGAGCACCCGGAGTGGTAGGTCTAGGCGGGTGCCACCTGTCGGTCAAGCACATGGAGTTGGCTGTGTGGCTCCTGCTGCTGGCGATCGGCTATCGCTTGTCGGCCGCGCGGAGCGGCCCGTGATCGCGGGTCTCGAAATCCGCCGGCAACGAGACCTCCAACAGCTGCAGATCCTCGGAACAGTCGGTCAACGCCGTTTTCAAGTGAGGCGGAATCACATAGGCGTCGCCCTCGGTGAGCGCATGGGCACCCTGTCCTTCTCCATGAAGGATCACAGAGCCCGAGAGGACAAACGTAAACAAAATATCCGATGTGTGGCTGGTCACCTGGCCGTCCGTGCTGCCCACCGGGCGGGCCACCTGGACAGACGCCACACCAGCGGTCGCCGCGCCGATGCCAGTTTCCCGAGCTTCGAATCCTTGCAGCCTCCAGGGCGTCCAGACCGCTTTCTCCACCTCGCTCCGGCAGAATTTCTGCCCGCCGAAATCTCGATCGGGACGGAGAAACGGCGTGGGCAGCTCCATTTCGTGATCCACGGTGGTGACGTGCTCGGCCGGTACGCCGATTTCGATCACCTGGAGATTCTCGGACGACTCGAGCACCCGGTGACGGATCTGCGGCGGCTGAATGACGCAGTCGCCCGCCTTCAGTAGGAACGGCGGCCCCTGATCCTCGTACACCAGGCCGACCCAGCCGTGGTAGCAGAAGATCAATTGAAAGCCCACCGTGTGGTAGTGGACCATGTCCGGCACGGGCCCCGCGTCGGGAATGCGGATGTGCGACGCGATGATGCTGCCGCCGAGCCGGCCGGGGATCAGATCCCGATAGCGCATGCCCGCGCGGCCGATCACCCAGGGGCTGTTGTCCTTCAGGCGGCGCACGACGAAGGCATGCTGCGTCGGAGGGATCTCCAGTCGCTGGTCGGCGTCGACGATCTGAATGCGCACACCGTTGGGAGCCGTCAGCTCACGCCTGCCCCCGGCGAAGGCGCCGGGATCGCGGCACAACAGCCGGAGCACACCCGGCGCGACGGCCGCGCCCCGCTCCAGCCGGAGGCGCAGGCCATGCCCGGACAAGACCGCCACGGCCGGATCGTCGGCCGGGAAGATCATGTCCAACCGGAACCCCAGCTCTTGTGTGTAGAAGGCCAGATCCGCCGCGAGGTCCGGCGATGGCAGGCAAACCTCGGCCGCCTGTATGGTGCCCATCGAGGATGACTCTAACACGGCTCCGGCGGGTCGTCCCATCGGCCCTGAGACACCGGCGGGAAGCGAGACCCTGCTGCGACTCGCTCCGCGGACTGCCCTACTGAGCGCGCCGAACGACTTTCCCCTTCACCACCTGGAGCTTCTCGCGGATTCTCGTACCATACTGAGCCAGCTTCTCGCCACGCAGATCGGAGTCGGCCGCCCGCTCCGGAAGGTCCGACGACTCCACTGTGACGACCCGCTTTCCACGTTCGGGCTGCAACTCGAGATCCTCGGCGTCTTTCGCCAGAAAGGCAACCGAGTTGATTTCTCCTTTGGAGTCGTGGGTAATGATCACTCTCATTGTTTCTTCTCCTTGCTGGGAAGCGTTCTTCGTCCCTGCCGGCGTCCGGAACCTAGATGGGTGTGGCCCGGCTCCTGTGCACCTCGTAGGCGAGCGGGTGGGACGTGAGGTTCTTGACCGTATATTCAATCCGCCGTTTTCCGGTGCCGGTGTTGCGGTTGTACTTCAGCGTGGAGATTTCCACCTTCAAGTCGGCGTTGGCGGGCGAGCCGTCCGAATGCGTGACCGCAGAGAAGGCATAGACAGCGTCGTGGTCAGGGTTGTTCCAGAACCAGGTGTCCGACTGATTGGGTCCGAGGCTTGCGGATAAAACGACAATTTTTACGTCGATGCTGCCCATTGAGATCTCCTTGCCTTGCGGCGCTTGATCCGTTCACGCCAGCGTCACCTTTGATTTGCCAGCAACGGGCGCGAGCGCTGGTTGATTCAATGGGCGATTCACAGGCTCGCTTTGTTACATGTCGATCCAACGATGACACGCAGCCCGGTCGGGTTCAGGCGGTCAGGCGCAGCCGCTTCTCCGACGGCCGAGCGGGTGGGGGCGACGCAGAGCCGCTGACCGCCTCCTCCCGGGCAGATGCCGCGGCCTTCTGGTAAGCTATGTTTGTCTAGGCTATGTACATCTAGGTAAGCCAGACGTACCCGAGTGGAGGATCTCATGCGGCTTGTCTCCGTCCTCGTCCTGGCATCCCTCGCGGCCCTGTCTTCCTTCGCGGCTCGACCGGTCCTGGCGGCGGAGGCCGCCACGCCGACTCCCAAGTTGGAGCTGAAACCCTGCACCACCATCCCCGGCCTGCCGCCGGAGTCCCGGTGCGGCACCTATGAGGTCTGGGAGAACCGGGCGGCGAAGTCCGGCCGCAAGATCCCGCTGCGCGTCCTCGTCATTCCGGCCCAGGCACCCGACCGGCTGCCCGATGCACTCACCCTCTTCGCCGGTGGCCCGGGCGAATCCAACGTGGCGTCCGCTCCCGACGCCCTCGAGATCTTCGGCGACCTCCGCAAGCGGCGGGACATCCTGCTGGTGGACTTCCGGGGCACCGGCGAGTCGGCCGGCCTCTTCTGCCCCGAGATGCGCGGGAGCGCCGGGCTCCAGGGAGCCCTGGACAACTATCTTCCACCGGAGCAGGTGAAGGCCTGCGCCGAGCGCCTGGTGAAGACCGCCGACCTCAGCCAGTACACCAACGACACCAGCGTCGACGACGTCGACGAGGTGCGGGCCGCCCTCGGCTACGAGCAGCTCAACATCTATGGCGGCTCCGGCGGCACCCGGTCGGCACTGGTCTACCTGCGCCGGCACCCGGACAAGGTGCGCACGGCGATCCTCGGCGGGGTCGTGCCTACCGACGAGCGGGGCCCCTTCTCCATGGCGCGCCACGTCCAGCGGTCGCTCGACGGCCTGATCGCCGAGTGCGAGGCTGACGCCGCCTGCCACGGCGCATTCCCCGGGCTGCGCGACGAAGTGGCCGCCGTGCTCCAGCGAGTCGAGAAGGAGCCGGCCGTCGTCACCCTGGCCGACGGCGAGACGGGCAAGCCGATGGAGGTGCGGCTGACGCGGAACGGAGTGGCGCAGACCCTGCGCTACATGCTCTACAGCCCCCTCACGGCATCCCTCCTCCCCCTGAGCGTCCATCTGGCGGCGCAGGGGGACTGGAAACCCCTGGCCGAGACCGCCGCCCTCTTCCTGGGCGGTGGCGCCTGGTCGATCGCCGACGGCTACTATCTCTCCCTCACCTGCTCGGAGGACCTCCCCTTCATCCGCGAAGACGAGGTCCCGGCGGCTGTCCAGGGCACCTTCCTCGGGGACTTCCGCATCCGCAGGCAGCAGGCGGCCTGCGCTGTCTGGCCGGTGCCCCCGGTGGACCGCGCGTTCCTCGACCCGGTGGTCTCCGACGTGCCGACGCTCCTGCTCTCGGGCGAGCGCGATCCCGTCACTCCGCCCGGCAACGCCGAGCGGGCCGCCCGGACGTTGAAGAACAGCCTCCACGTGGTGACGCCGGACGCCGGCCACGGCAGCTTCGGCATCGAAGGCGCTTTGGAATGCGAAGAAAACCTGATCGTCCAACTCATCGAAACCGGCACCGTCAAGGGCCTCGACACCTCCTGCGCGGCGCGGACGAAGCGGCCGGAATTCGTGTTGAAGCGGGACCCGGACGTGGAGCTGCCGGCCGATCAGCTCGCCCGCCTGGCCGGGACCTACAAGAACCGGGAAAGCGGATATGAGATCAAGGTCGAGACCGTGGGCAATCGCCTGCGGGTGCTGGAGGGCGAGTATCCTCCCATGATCCTCGTGGCGACCTCGCCCACCCGCTTCCGAATCGAAGGCATGCCGCCCGGCCGCGACTACGTCTTTCAGATTACGGAAGGCCGGGTGACCTCCGTGACGACGCCATGGGCGCCCGAGGTGAAGTTGCAGCGGGAGGGGGCAGAGGCAACCGCGCCGACCACGAAGCTGGAGCTCGCGCCCTGCACGATCCCGGGCCTGCCGCCGGAGGCCCGGTGCGGCACCTACGAGGTCTGGGAGAACCGGGCGGCGAAGTCCGGCCGTAAGATCCCGCTGCGCGTCGCCGTCATCCCGGCCCAGGGTCCCGACCGGCTTCCCGATCCCTTCATCTACTTCGAGGGCGGTCCGGGAGAGTCCTCGGTAATGGCCGCTTCCTGGATCGTGCAGGAGCTCGGAGCCCTGCGCAAACGGCGGGACGTCCTGCTCGTCGACTTCCGGGGGACCGGAGGATCGGCCGGCCTCTTCTGCCCCGAGATGCAGGGGAGCACGGGGCTCCAGGGCTTCCTGGACAGCTACTACCCACCGGAGAAGGTGAAGACCTGCGCCGAGCGCCTGGCGCAGACCGCCGATCTCAGCCAGTACACCAACGCCACCAGCGTCGACGACGTCGACGAGGTGCGGGCCGCGCTCGGCTACGGCAAGCTCAACATCTTCGGCGCCTCCGGCGGCAGCCGGGCGGCGCTGGTCTACCTGCGCCGGCACCCGGAGACGGTGCGCACGCTGGCGCTCGCGGGCGTGGTCCCCATGGACGAGCGCGGACCGTTCTCGATGGCCCGCAGCGCTCAGCGGGCGCTCGACGGCCTGATCGCCGAGTGCGAAGGGGACAAGGACTGCCGCGCCGCATTCCCCAGGCTCCGCGACGAAGTCGCCGCCGTGCTCCGGCAGATCGAGAAGGAGCCCGTGACCGTCGAGCTCACGGATGGCGAGACCGGCCGGCCGATCGACGTCCGGCTGACGCGCACCGGGCTGGTGCAGACCCTGCGCTACATGCTCTACCAACCCCTGGCAGCCTCCCTCCTCCCCCTCGACGTCCACCTGGCGGCCCAGGGAGACTGGAAGCCCCTGGCCGAGACCGCCCGCCGCTTCGCCGCCCGCGGCGGCTCGCTGGCCGACGGCTACTATCTCTCCCTCACCTGCTCGGAGGACGTCCCCTTCATCCGCGAGGATGAGATCCCGGCGGCCGTCCAGGGCACCTTCCTGGGGGACTTCCGCATCCGCAAGCAGCAGGCGGCCTGCGCGGCCTGGCCGGTGCCCCCGGTCGGCCGTGACTTTCTGAACCCGGTGACCTCGGACGTGCCGACGCTGCTCCTCTCGGGCGAGCGCGACCCGGTGACCCCGCCGCTCAACGCCGAGCGGGCCGCGCGGACGCTCACCAACAGTCTTCACCTGGTGGTGCCGGACGGCGGCCACGGCTACGCGGGCATCGAGGGCGCCAACGAATGCGCCGACCGTCTGATCGTCCAGCTCGTCGAGACCGGCACAGTGAAAGGGCTCGACACCTCCTGCATGACCCGAACGAAACCTCTGGAATTCGCGCTGAAGCGAGATCCGGACATGGAGGTGCCGGCCGATCAGCTCGCCCGCCTGACCGGGACCTACAAGGATCCGGAGAGCGGGTACGAGATCCGAGTCGAACCCCTGGGCAACCGCCTCCGGGCCATAGAGGTGGGCGAGGAGAGCACCCTGGTGCTGGTGGCGACCTCGCCCACCCGCTTCCGCGTCGAAGGCAGGACCGATACCGTGACCTTCCAGCTCTCGGAGGGTCGGGCCACCGCCGTCGTCCTGGAGCAGCCCGGAACGCCGAGCCTCACGCTGACGCGGAAAGACTCATAGAAAAGGGAGCGCTCGATGCATCGCCACCACCGAACGTGGCTACAGGCGACGGGCCAATCGCGGGCGGAGCTCTAGAAAAGCCGGGGAGCGGGCCCCGCACGCTCCCCGGAAGGACTTCATGGTACTTCGCTTGTCAAAGAACGGACTTGGGGAATGACCCGGAGGCGCACCGTTCCGCCGGGCACGCCTCCGGATCACATGGACTTGGCGTCCCCGGATCACTGCCTCGAACTGCCTGCTCCCTCTCCCCGTGGGGAGAGGGCCGGGGAGAGGGGCATGGGATCAAACCCCGGCGGTCTCGACGGGCTTTGCTCTGCGCGAGCGCGGACGCAGCGGCGCCACGTTCCACTCCACCAGCTTCTCGCTGCGTGGCCCGATGTCGGCGCGCACGGCCGCCCGCAGGTGCACCAGCAGGTCCTTGACGCGGCGCACCGCCGCCTTCTCGTCCTGCGTCACCTTCTGCTTGTCGGCGATCAGCGTCTGCTTCCGGACGTTGGTCGCCTTGAGCTCCGTCATCGCGACCTCGAGCGGCGCCCGGTACTTCTCGACGCTCGGCAGCAGGTCCGCGTTGGCGGCGCAGGCGGCGAGCGCCTGCTCAGCCTCCAGCATCGTGTCGGCAAGGGCTGATTTGTGGGGCATGGTCTCTCTCCTTTTCCGGGTTTGACGTCCGACGTCAAGAGCGGTGGTCCCGTCCACCACGCCACGGATTGATGGTTGACCCGGGGCGAAAGGCCTCGGGCCGGCGATCGACGACGTGCTGCCTGGACATGTCGAACCTCCTTCGGTTCGTATCTCGGCGCCTCCATGGCGCCGAGCGGTCAGAGCCGGCGAGCGGCTCGGATCGTCGTGCGCTGTTCCCCCGGCCGGGGGGGCCATTCCCCCGGCGAGGGCCGTCTTTCCCCTGGCCAGGGCCGCCGTAGCCCCGCCGAGGGCCGGCGCTCCCCTGGCCAGGGCCGTCGCAGCCCTCGCGAGGGCCGGCGTTCCCCTGACGAGGGCCGTCGCAGCCCTGACGAGGGCCGGCGCAGCCCCGGCGAGGGGCGTCGCAGCCCTCGCGAGGGGCGCGACGGCCCAGCCACCTATTCCTACAGCATGCAGCTACAACATGGGTATGCTAGTCTAGGCCGATGGGCGTGTCAATACCCGTCTTGAATTCTTCTGACGTATGCGCTAGCGTAGGAGGCCAGTGAGCGCCGTGGCCGGCGCCTTGTTCTTTGACAGACGTCGTACCGGGCAGAGGAGCCGGCGGCCTCCATCTCCCGGCCTTCCTATGCTCGAGGCGCGGCAGCGGGCCGGGCTGCCGCGCTCCTTCCTGAGCAGGGTCAGAAGACCGCCTCCGGCAGCGCGGAGGGGGCTGGCGCTTGCGTGGTACACTGTCCGTGACACAGGGGATTCGAGATGACGACCGTACGACTTGACGTCAAAAGCGAAGCAGCGCTGAAGCGCCTGTCGGCGCGACGTGGACAAACAAAATCCGAGGTGATCCGGGATGCGATCGCCCGTCTCGCTGAGGAGGAGCAAGAGCAACCCTCGGCTTACGACCGGCTACGCCCCTTCCTTGGAATCGTCGCGGAAGGTGACCCGCAACTCTCGGAAGGTACAGGGAAGCGGTTGCGCGAGATCCTGGAGAACAAACAGCGTGCGCGCCGTTCTGGTTGATGCCGGCCCCCTGGTCGCCCTTCTGAATCGTAATGACGATCACCATGCGGAGGTCGTCGCAGCCCTCAAAGAAATTCGAGATCCTCTCCTCACCGTCTGGCCGGTCATGGTCGAAGCCATGTACCTCCTGTCCTACTCCTGGGAAGCACAGAAGGCGTTATGGGAGATCCTGGAAACCGGCGTAGTGCGGCTCCTCGACCTTGATGGGACCGACGTTCCCGAGATGAAGCGCCTCATGGAGAAGTACCGCGACCTGCCGATGGACATGGCAGATGCTTCCCTGGTTCACGTCGCGGCGCGAGAAGACATTCGAAGAGTGCTCACCCTGGACACGCGAGACTTCTCCGTCTATCGGTTGCCGCGCAAGGGAAGCTTCACCGTGCTTCCTTAGGCCGGCTGGAACCGCAGCCGCGAGTTTCCGCGCGCGTCTCTCAGGTAGGCGGCGATTTTCCTCACCGCCGAGAGGGTCAGATCTTCGCGGCGCGCCGCCTCCTGGAAGATGACGAGGGCGGCCAGGGCTTCGCGGTGGACGTCCTGGGCGTGGAAGATCGGATACATCTCCTCGGCCAGACGCTTCACGTCGACCGTGCGGTCCTGGCGGAGATAGAGAGGAGCGAGGTCCTCCATACAGACCATCGCGGCGTCATAGCCGATCCCCTCGGCGACGAAGCCATCGCGGACCTCGAGGAAGATCTGCTCGGCCGTGGCGCTCTCGCC
>Ga0134123_10001659_pt1 | contig 14495 bp, 16 predicted proteins | sample KB303_FD_96460 | JGI IMG/M metagenome (GOLD analysis project Ga0134123, IMG submission 96460) | Terrestrial soil microbial communities without Nitrogen fertilizer from Kellogg Biological Station, Michigan, USA - KB3-0-3 | ecosystem: Environmental > Terrestrial > Soil > Unclassified ...
GCACGACGCGCTGGTCTGGGGCGGCTCGCACGACGCGCTGGTCTGGGGCGGCTCGCACGACGCACTGGTCTGGGGCGGCTCGGACGGCGACGCACTGGTCTGGGGTGGTTCGGACGGCGACGCACTGGTCTGGGGTGGTTCCGACGGCGACGCACTGGTCTGGGGTGGTTCCGACGGTGACGCACTGGTCTGGGGTGGTTCCGACGGTGACGCACTGGTCTGGGGTGGTTCAGGTGACGCGTTGGTGTGGGGTGGCTCGGGAGATTCCCGAGTCTGGGGATCTTAGGTGGTTGGATCTTTAACGATTTCCGGGGAGAAATGAAGATGTCTGTCATCGTTTGGGACTAATCGACCGATAACAAGACGCGTGATGGTCCGCGCGTCTGCGCTTTCGCAACCCGCGAGGTCGTATGTCACGACCGTAATCGCGTGCGGTGTAACAGTTGTTGGATTCTGTGTTGTCCAGCTCTGCTTGCACCCTGTTCCGTACCAGTGGTTCCTGCTAGCCGCTCTTACGCTGCTGAGCGGCTCAGCAACCGTCCAACTCCCGTCCTCTCACTCTTCAATTTCAATTTCGGAAGTATTCACGTTCATAGCGATTCTCCTGTACGGAGCTCCCGCCGGAACAGTAGTAGTCGCTCTTGACGGATTGGTCATCTCCTTCTGGATGGCGAAAAGGCGCCCTGAATGGTACAGGGCCCTGTTCAACATGTCGGCGCCGGCTATCGCAGCTTGGTGCTCCGCAGAGTTGTTTTTTCTAACCTCGGGAATTGCTCCGCTCGCTCAGCGACCCGCGACTCTGAATCAGATCCTTCCGTTCTTAATGCTGAGTGCCGCCACACACTTCTGCATCAACACGTGGCTCATTACGTTCGCGATTTCTCTGGAACGACGGCTGGCACCGCTCAAGCTCTGGATTTCAACTTTCGCCTGGCTTTCATTGACCTACCTCGGGGGCGCGTCAGTCGCTGCCTTGGTCGCCGTCTACAACCGTAACCTTGATTTCGGGTTTTTTGGCGTCATCGTTCCATTGCTGTTGGTCCTCTACTTCACTTTCCGGACAACAATCAAACGCCTCGGAGATGCGGACCGACATGTCAACCAACTGAATACTCTTTACCTTTCGACCATCCAAACACTTGCGATGGCGATTGACGCCAAGGATCAGGTCACGCACGGCCATATTCGTAGAGTCCAGAATCACGCAGTCTTCTTGGCAAAACGTGTTGGCGTGACCGACGAACTCCAGATTCGCGCGATTGAAGCGGCCGCGCTTCTTCATGACACGGGCAAGCTGGCAGTGCCTGAGTACATCCTGAACAAGCCCGGGAAACTTACTCCTGCCGAATTCGAAAGAATGAAACTGCACGCGAGTATCGGTGCCGACATTCTCTCAGCGATTGACTTCCCTTATCCGGTTGTACCAATCGTCAGGCACCACCACGAGAGCTGGGACGGTTCGGGATATCCAACGGGACTGAAAGGAACTGAAATTCCAATTGGCGCCAGGATTCTTGCTGTCGTTGATTGCTTTGACGCACTAACCTCAGATCGTCCTTATCGCCCCCGTCTGCCAAATAATGAAGCGCTGAACATCCTCCTCGAACGTCGAGGTTCAATGTACGACCCGCTCGTGGTTGACACGTTCGTCAGGTGTCATCGCGAGCTAGAACAAGAAGCAATCCCTGCTCACGCGGTCGACGCAACGCTGGCAGGTTTTGCGGGGATCCAACAACCATCGATCCCCGTCAGCAATCCAAGTCTGGATGAAATCGCCGCCAGTGCGGACGAAATGCTGACGCTTTATGACTTAGCACGAGCGTTGGCAGGTCAAGTAAGCAGCGCTGATGCAAGTGACGTCATCGCGAAGCATCTCCGGCGGCTAATTCCGTCGTCGCTGTGCATCTTCTTCATGTACAACACGGCGACTGACGAACTTGAGGCTACACACGCGTTCGGCGAAGCAGCCAGTATCGTAAAGGGGCTTCGGATTCCGCTTGGCCAACGACTGAGTGGCTGGGTGGCGGCTAATCGTCAAACTATCGTAAATTCCGACGCGTCCCTTGATTTAGGCGACGTTGCCCGCTCAACGAACGTACGACTACGGAGCTGCTTAAGCACGGCCTTCGGGACTCGGGATCAGTTGCTCGGGGTGTTGACGCTGTATTCTCAGACTGATGATGGATTCACTGATGATCATCGTCGAATCGTCGAGGCTATCGCGAAGCAGATCGGTCACACGTTCCGCAGCGCAATAGACATCGAGAGCTCGAGTAGAAAAGATGCTTTGACCGGATTACCAAACATCAACCAGCTTGAGCACATGTTGCGGCCGAACGCCAATGCCCCTAGTCAGAGCTCAGCGGAGTTTGCGCTGTTGCTAATCGATATCGTCGATCTGAAAGAAATCAACAGCGCACACGGCAGAGACATTGGCGATCAGGCTCTTCGACATGTCGCTGAAGCGACTCGCCGAACAATCCGGATGGGCGACCTGCTTTTTAGATATCGAAGTGACGAATTCGTGGTGTTCTTAAGCGGCGCTGATGCGGGCGAAGCCCTACGACTCGCAAAATCGATTCGGGAAAGCATCGGCTCCCGACCACTTGTTGTGGGCGCGCAGAACACGCTGAGGATTGAAACCACCGTTACGCCTTTGCCGTCGCCAGGTGAAGGTGGTTCACTGGTGGATTTCATCGCGAAGGCTCGCTCGAAGGCGCATCGCGAGAGCGCCTCAGAAGGAAGCATCCACTAGAGATCTAATTACCACATCGCCACGTGTCGGACCCTAAGTCGTAAGCGAATCTATCTGCGATCTGCCCAACGAGCCGCTCGAACCGTTCGATCCGATGCACGGAAAGAGGTGTATCGTGAGCTAGTCACCTGCCTAATTTCACCTTCGATTGTCGACCTGCGTCTTCGCGTACCCGTGGCATGCTGACAAGTCCCGAGGTTGTGCATCTCGTTTCGTATTAGGCGCTTTTCAATCAGTCGTCCCATACGGCATGGCTTCGGTCGTATGAGTCTTTGTCGGGTGTCGCAGAACAGATAGGGATTCTTCAGGTGTTGCCGCGGAATTCCCCTGCGCAACGCCAAGCATCTAAGCCGCGACGCGAATCGCGTCGTTTCGGCTGGCTCGAACACGAACTCTTGGCAGACATCTGTCGCCATTTCTTCGTGGTACACTGCCGGCTTGTGCCGGGCGCTCGTCGATTGGGCGCGGAGCATCGCGATAAGTGTATTGATTACGAGGAACGTGGGAACGCCGGGGGAAAGTCATGATCGGAACGACTGCGGAGGCTGAAGTCTTGGGATTCGCTCGGGAAATTGTTGCAGCAAGATCCGCACAGCAGCTCACGATCGTCTCCCGTCCCGAGTACGACAACCGCAATGACGAGGCCGTTGAGGAACTGTGGGACGGACCGTCGAGACAGTTTGCCGTGGAGCACACCCGCATTGAATCATTTCCTGGACAAATCGCGAACGAGGCTCGGATCGAGCGCTTACTAGTACCTGTTAAAGAGAAGCTGACCGGCCGCTTGCCCGGATACTTCACTCTCGCGGTTCGCGAAAGCGAGATGACGGCCGCGCGAGTTAAGTTCGCGATCGCTCATGTCGAAATCGAGCGCCTCATCACTGAAGCCGCTGATCGTGTTGGTGTCGGTGAAACCGTGACGCTCCGATCGGGGCGATTGCCGTTTGAAATGCAGTTGAAGCTGCGACACAGGAATAAATCCGCACTTATTCTGCGCAGCGAGATCGAAGGCGATCCCGAGTTGCTTCGTGTGGAGCGGTTTAGAAAAGCATTTGACGAGAAGTGTCCGAAGCTCGCGCGGTGGGCAGGAGCGAATCGCAGCTCGGTTCTTGTCCTTGAATGCGACGACTACCAGAACGCGAGTTACCACACTTCTTTCGAGGCGATTCAGACCCTCCTCGCCGAGGGCACCCATAAGCCGGACGTTATCGTTTACATCGAGACCGACATTACCCCGTGGAACGCTTACGTGTTCAAGGATGGAGATCGACTCGGAAACGACGCAATGCGGAATGGCGCCGGCGGATACCTATACGAACGTGGCCGTGTTCGCTGATAGGCCAAAGGTGAAGATCCCGACAGGATTTATGAACACCACGGTCCGTGCCCCAAGGGGATGATTGGGAAGGACCCACTCGACGCCACGAACGCCCTAGAATCACACGACGGCTACCGAAAGGCGGTGAACCCCATCTCCGTATTCCAACGTTTGCGCTGACCGTCTCGTACTAGACTGTTCACAAAAATGCCTGAGAACCTGCTTTTCTACGGTGACAACCTTGACGTGCTTCGGCTACACGTCGGGGACGAGACCGTTGATCTCGTCTACCTCGATCCGCCGTTTAAGAGTGATCAGGATTACAACGTACTCTTCGCCGAACGGAGCGGCGAGCAGGCTGCGGCGCAAATCAAAGCATTCGAGGATACGTGGCGTTAGGATCAGGGCGCCGCTGGCGCGTACGAGGAAGTTGTCGAAGTCGGAGGGCAAGTCTCCCAGGTCATGCAGGCGTTTCGAACGTTCCTCGGCGAGAGCGATATGCTCGCCTACTTGTCGATGATGGCTCCCCGCCTCGTCGAGCTTCGGCGTGTAATGAAGCCCACGGGAAGCATTTACCTGCATTGCGATCCAGCTGCGAGCCACTACCTCAAATTGCTGATGGATGCCGTGTTTGGTCCCGAACAGTTTCGGAACGAGATCATTTGGAAGCGCACCAGCGCGCACAGTAGTGCGAAACGCTACGGGCCGGTTCACGACGTGATCCTGTTCTACGGTCGATCCGACAAGATGAAGTGGATCGGCGGCTACGAAGCGTACGACGAGGAGTACATCAAGCAGCGTTTTGCACGGGGCGACGACCGGCCATGGAAGGACGCCGACTTAACGGGCTCTGGTGTGCGCCACGGTGAAACCGGCGAGGTATGGCGCGGCTTCGATGTGACCGCAAAAGGTCGACATTGGGCCTATCCGCCGAATGAACTCGACAAGCTGGATGAAGCCGGCATGATCTATTGGCCCGAGAAGAAGGGCGGATGGCCTCGGTTCAAGAAGTACCTCGACACAGCGAAGGGCGTTCCGTTGCAGGACGTGTGGACGGACATCTTTCCAATCAATTCGCAGGCTCAGGAACGGCTCGGGTATCCGACGCAAAAGCCGGAAGCGTTGCTTGAACGCATCATCTCCGCGAGCAGCAACGAAGGCGACCTTGTGCTCGATCCGTTCTGCGGGTGCGGCACAACTGTCGCTGCTGCTCAAAAGCTTCAACGCCGATGGATTGGGATCGACATCACGAATCTTGCAATCAGCCTGATTCGTCACCGGCTGCGCGACAGTTACGGCGATGCTGTTATGGACACTTACAGTGTCGTGGGGGAGCCTGTCTCGGTGCCAGATGCCGAGGTGCTCGCAGCGTCCGATCCGTATCAATTTCAATGGTGGACGCTCGGACTTGTTGGCGCTCGCCCCACAGAGGGGAAGAAAGGTGCGGATAAGGGGATCGACGGGCGCATCTACTTTCACGAAGGCGACGGCACGACGCGGCAGATTGTGATCTCGGTGAAGGCTGGAAAGCTCCACGCGCCGTACGTCCGTGACTTGCGAGGCGTTATCGAGCGCGAGAAGGCCGCGATGGGTGTGTTGTTGACGCTGGAAGAGCCGACTAAGGCGATGCGAGCGGAAGCCGCGTCAGCCGGTTTCTACAGGTCGCCGTGGGGACAGCATCCGCGCTTACAGATCGTTCCGATTGCGGACTTGCTCGACGGGAAACGTCTTGACGCGCCGCCGGCCAGGCAAACAAGCGTCACTTTCAAGCGTGCCCCCACAGCCAAAGAAGCTGGTGCTCGTCAAATGCAACTCGGCGAAGGCGAGGACTGAGAAGGGTGCCCGGTGTCAGCCCGTTCCGCCCTAACAATCCGGTTCAGCCCGAGCTGTTTGTTGGCCGCACCGCCGAAATCGGACACCTTCAAAAATACCTTCGTCAGACTGAAGCGGATAATCCGATCAACTTTTTGGTTACAGGAGAGCGAGGCATCGGCAAATCCTCGCTTCTGAATTACATTAAGGCGCTTGCCGAGAACCGACTCAAGTTGGAAGGCGAGAAACCCTTTTCGTTTCTCGTGGTCGATACAGACATAAATAAAGAACACCACCCCTCTTGGTCTGGTCGAAAAGATCAATCTGTCCCTAAATCGAAGCCTTGAGAAGTCGGAACCCGCCAAGAAGTTTCTAGCAAAGGGCTGGGAGTTTTTGCAGCGCCTAGAAGTGGCGGGAGTCAAGATCCACGCGAAGGATACGGCGAAGGATCTTGAGGAAAAGGCGCTAGAGCAATTTGCGTACTCACTGTCGGACACAGTTAACCGGCTCTGCGATTCGGGCGAAGCTGCTGGCATCCTCGATGTCACGTATGACGGCGTTCTGGTACTGATTGACGAAGCAGACAGGGCCTCGCCGGAATTGGATTTTGGCTCGTTTCTGAAAACTCTCAGCGAACGGCTGAACAAGAATGGCTGCAACCGCGTGCTGTTCGGTCTTGGCGGACTGCCGTCATTGCGTGACGTGTTGTATTCAAGCCATCCGTCGTCACTGCGTAATTTTGATCAACTGTTCCTTCAACGGTTGAGCACAGATGAAGTCATCGAAGTTGTGGATCTCTCGTTGAAACGAGCACATGAGCAGAATCAGCACGAATATTCGATCACTGACGATGCGATTGACATGTTGGTAGACCTCGCGGACGGAATCCCACATTTCATACAAGAATTTGGTCACTCGGGCTTTGAGGCAGATACGGATTACAACATCGATGACGATGATGTGATGACCGGAGCGCTTGAGGAACACGGAGCGATCGATCAGATCGGTTCCCGCTACTATCAGGACACCTTCGAGAAAGAACTGAGTGCACAGCAACGTCAATTGCTCAAGTTTGTCGCCGAAGACGACAAAGTGTGGGTGAGCAAGGCTAGCGTGATCGCTAAAATCGAAGGCGAACATGGGTGGGTGGACCCAACCTTCGAGGAACTTGTCAAGCTGGGCAGCCTGTTGCTCGGCGAGGACGAGGGCCAAGAAGCCTATCGTTTTAAGAGCTTAGCGTTTCAATGGTGGGTGGACAGTCAGTCGATTTAGGTCGCCTCAGAGGCAGTCGGACGTATCTGATCAGAGCTTCCGGTGGCATTGGCGCCTTCGTTCCGCCCGCCAACGCGACGCTCAACCCCACGCTCACCAGCATCGAGCGCGAGAGGCTTTGCCTAACAAGTAGTGATTTGCACCGATTAAAAGGGCAGGCCGCGTGATTTATGGGCAGCCTCATCATGTAGCCACAATGTAGCACGGCATGCTGTAGACGGTAAGTAATTCTACTTACCGTCCCAAACTGCGTAGACCGTCAACAACCGTCGTTACGGGTTACGGGGTGAGAGGCAACTACAGGGTTTTATTAGGCTTGCGCATATGTAGGACAAACAGCAATAGGATCTGAATTCTGCTTGACTGTCTCTAGTCTCGTGCCCAGAATCCCCCATTCACCTTCTCCACACTTATGCCGATTTCTCTGCTGATCGCTAAGAAGCTACGCGAAGCGCCATTCGCCCTGTGAAGCGATTCACGAAAGCCACTGCGCTTCACGTGTGGAACCAGTTGTTTGGTAACTGGGTCAGCGCTCTCGGCTCTATCTCGGCATTTATTGGGTATGTTGGGCTCGCCGTCGGTATAACGAAGATCGTTCGAGAAATGACCCAGGCGTGGCCTGGTCACCAAGAGTTTCGTTTCTATCTCTACATTTCGTATTTCGTCAGCACGTTTCTGGTTGCATCGCTCATCGTGCTAGCTCGACAGATCTGGCACCACCTGTATGACTCTAATGACCAGCGCGCCGTCACAATGGGCATCCAGCACAGACTTGCTGAGGTGGTAAGACGATATGCCTCGGTAGCAATGAACCGTCCCGCGACGGCCCAGAGATTGCTCAATGACGACATAGAGCTTCATGAAGTATTTGGTTCAGTCATGAAGTTCTTACAAAAGAGGCTGAACCGTACAGATATTGTTATCGCCGTGAAGTACATTCGCGGGCCGAAGGAAGATCGCGTGATTGATGCCGTGATTCGCCATCCGCCACAAGACGGTACGAGCCTGCGATCACAATCCCTTAAGGCTGATGCGAGCGTCGTCTACATGCACTTCCTTGAAGGCAATCGCCAAGTCCAGCGCGTGATCATTGAGGACGTCATGAACCTCGATACAGAAGCTGTGGCTGGAGAGGCCCAGGCAAGTCGCCACGAGGCATATAAGCTTTACGCCAAAAAGTGCAAGTTCAGATCGGTCCTCGCATTTCCGTTGCGGCAGCCGAAGCCTCTCACGGGCGAGCTAGAGGCGAGCGGCATTATTGGTTTCCTAAGCTTCGACTGCCCTGACCCTAATGCGTTCGATGAGTTGTTTCTGCGCACATCGGCCAAGCCAACGAACGATGGGCGGCATCTTAAAGACAGCACGGATCTTCAATTCTTCTTCGGACTTGCGGACAGTCTCGCGACTCTTGCTGTATTGGGCGCAAAATGACAGATTTCACGCCCCATTCTCCCGTTCATTTGAATTAGCATTTGGGAGTGCTTATGCCCCCCGTTGCGGCGCCACCGGCTCTCACCATCACAATCACTGACGACAACGCCACTGTATTCGCGGCGTTCCACGCCGAGTTGCTGGCCCATCTCGCCGAACTCGCAGAGATGACGGAGAAGTATCCCGTCGAAGTTCAGTTCAAAGGACTGCGGTACGTCTTCAATAGCGAAGACCACATCAAGCAAACGATCAGCCTGATTGACGAAATGCTAAAGAATCACCGGGCCGCACGAGCCTAAGTACGCGGCGCGTCGTTCCGCCTACCTTTCCAAGCTGAACTCAGCCCTAACGCTAGATGCGTGCATCTCGTGAATGACGCATACGATGTTGTGGCAAAGCACCTTCAGTAGCGTCTCGTTAATCTGCGCTGTGCGCGTCTTGCTCCGGACGGTATCACCGAACTTCCGCTTCATCGCGGAGAACGTCGATTCGACGTTCGACCGCGTGTGATAGGCCGCGAGGAATTCTTCGCGGTGAAGCTGGAAGAAGTGAAAGAGCTTTTCCCAAGCCTGCGACGGCTTAATGTGCCCCTGGCTGACCGCCACGGCGTTAGCGCGGAAGGGAATCATCGCCTTGATGCCCTCAGCATCTAGCATTTCCAAATTCTTCCGGCTGGAATATGCCTTGTCTGCGGCAACCTGCTGCACGTCGAAGTGCTCCATCGTCGTCCGCGTCAAGTCCGGCAGATAGACGGCATCGCCCGTGTAGCGTTCAGTGGCTTCGCAGGCGGTGACCACATTCGTGGTGCAGCCGATCATCGCGTGAACCTTTACGAAATCCCGTTTATCGATGTCCTTCCCGTACTTCGCGGAGAAGTGACGGTAAAACTGCTGCGTCCCAAAGCCGGTGGAATCCACCGCGAAGTTGCTTTCGAGCGCTCGTAGCGGCATCGCGCTTTTCGTGATGAGGGCCTTCAGGATCGGCGTCAGTTCCGGCTTGTCCAGCACGTTGAAAATGCTGTTGTAGTGCGGCGTCTTGGCGATGAGGCCCTTGCTCTGGGCGTCTCGCAAGTCCGTCATGAACCGCCGACCGCTGACGGTGGAGTAGACCTTGAACGCCGCGCTGAACAGCATGTCGGAGAGCGGCAGCGTCGGACGCCCACGCTTCTGGTCCGGCGTCGGCACGTCGGCCACGAGGTCTTTAAGCAGTCGGCAGAAGCTTTCCTTTTCCGTGGTCTGGGCTGCGTTGTAGGCGGGCCAGTTCTGCGGATAGGTCATGCGGACGGCTCGCGTCTCAGTGACCGTGCCGTCCGCTGCCGTCTCGCGCTTTAGGTAAAATTCCACAGCAAAAGTGTGTTTGCAGCGTTCGCCCGTTAGTTCAAAATCGGGGCACGTGCAGCAATACGTCCCCGCGACGTAGACCACCTTGTAAGTGCCAACAGAGGTTTGCGATGGCACGGTGAAGATCCGGTCCTTCCGGGTAATCTTCGCCGTGGCCGCGATCTGCAAGCCGCGCTGTTGCCGGGGCGTCATCGCTTCGTTCATCATGGCTACATTGTAGCTACAACGTGGCTACGTGTCAAGCGGGAGAAATAGCTTGACTTCTGTAGCCTCACTGTGGCTACATTGTGGCGATGGCGAAAAGGCGTAAAGCCACAAAGGCCGCCAAAGACGAAGTGGTCAGGTTTCGTCTCTCGGCTGAGGAGAAGGATGAACTGGTCGAAGCGGCCAAGCGGCAGGGCCTAGAGCTTTCACAGTGGCTCAGGCAGCTTTCCTTGCGTGCGGCTGGCGTTCTTCCAGACCCGAAATAGGCAGGCTATAATTGACCTTGAGCCCGCGAAAACGGGGCTCACCTTCGGGCCGTTCCTTTACTTGATCAGAGTGGGAGGAACGGCCCTTCGTGTTTCTCCCCCGCCGTCCGGTGAGCTAGGCGACGGGGGATTGTCCCTAACGTCATTGCACTGCTCCTTCCTTGGCTGGAAAAAACCGCCCGTCCGGCGTCTTGGTGATCTCGCCATCGCGGGCCATCCGCCACAGCTCGTTATAAACGCGGTGGCTCAAGCGCGTGGGGCCGTTTGTTCTGAAATTCCGACTACGCAGGATTCGCGTAATCGCTGCTGCTTTCACGCCAGGATTTTCTTTGAGTACGCCGAGCACCACTGACTTCACAGTCGGGGCGCCCCACGGGGCCATTCCAAGATCTCTGATCGGCAATTGCGCGGACGGCGGCGGGTCGGTGACGATCTTCGCGACAACCGTCAGCATCCCGTCGTCGGCGGTCTCAGGTGTGCGATCAATATGGAGAATCTTTTCCAGTGCTTGGATGCGTTCGTTCAGGCGAGTTCGCTGACGACGGAGATCTTCGAGTTCGTTATCCAGTTCTGCAATCGCAGAAGCGCTTAGAGGCACGTGGGGGATTTTAGGGGAAAGCGTGGGGGATTACAAGTAAAAGTGGCTAGTGCATTAGCCCCCATCGTGCGTGACGAACGGTACAGCGAAGGATCCTAGGGGCGCAAAAGCGTGCTATAGTCGAGCCGCGCCCAAGGGGTCCTGCTTTGACGGACTCATACGCGCACACGTCCATCGCCACCGGCGCGGGATAACCGTTGCTAACGCCCGACGGGACGCTCCGTCGGATGGAGGTGATGTGATGTGAAGAAGGAAGCTGGTTCGGTTCCTGAGGGGTATACGGTCGTTTACGCGGCCTATATCACCCTCAGGAACGGCAAGCGGCTCTACGCTTCTAGTTACGGACGAAAGGCTTGGCGGCTCGTAGTCCGTAGCAAGAAGTAAGGGCTAAGCGGGTGCTTTCCCCTTGGGCGCACTTTAGCACGTCCCGTTTTCGAATGGTACTATCATTCCGAAATCCCCTATTTGTTGGGCAGCACTGCTCTTTATTGGGCAAATAGGACTTTCTAGGCAAAGCCAGCGCGAGATGATTAAGGCCGCGCTGCAAAAGCATCACGGCAAGGTAGACGCCGCCGCCCGCGCGCTCGGCATCTCCCGCAAGGGCCTGTACCTGAAGCGCCAGCGCTTGGGACTCTAGCCTTCAGCCCCAAGGCCTCAGCTGGTCGGGCCGCATTCAGGCTGGTCGAGTCTCCAAGGGGGCTCTGCTGAAGCTTTTTGAGACGCGCGAAATAGCCCCATTACCCGGGATGGCTCGACATCGTTAACCCTTCAGGTATTGATTAACTATGGCATTTGGTGGTACAAAAGACATATATATACAGTACATAGGGTTCCCGTGGGGGGGGTTATTAGATGGCAAAGATCATTAAGACCTCAATCAACTTGCCGGAAGATGCGGTCCAAGCGGTACGTGAGATTGCGGAGAAAACTGGCTCAACAATGGCAAATGTGATCCGGCAGGCAATTTCGACAGAAAAATACCTGCAGGATACAACCGACAAGGGTGGAAAAATCCTAATCAAAGACGCCGACAACACAATCAAAGAGTTACTGATTCGACGCTGAACACGGATACATGGCGACCGAGCCACAGCCCACCGACACCGGAGAGCTCGACCTCACCCAGGACGACGCCTCTCCGGCTGATGCGCCAGCGCCCAAGGCAATTCCGTACGACCCAGAGAAAGCCAGAGAGGACGTTCGGGGGAAGCTGGCGCTCGCGTTGGTGAAGCTATTGGCTTTTGTGATTGTGGCCGCGTTTGCGTCTGTCTGGATTCCGGTAATCGTCGCCTGGAAAAACGGGGGATACATCGACGTTGCGACGCCTCTCAAGACACGCTTCAGATGGTTCTGGCTCCAGTGGTTGGCCTTGTCGGAGCAGCAACCGGCTACTACTTCGGTGTCTCATCTCAAAAGCCGACGTCACCCCAAAAGTAGGTTCCAGAAAACATCGCTGAGGCATTTGCGCTCAGGCGAACTGCGACACGACCCTCAGCTCTAAGCTCTAGCTTCCAATCCCAGCCTCTGGTATAGTCCACGGGAGAATTTTGATTAGTCAAAATGTGAAACCGTGAACCCTGAAACTCCCATAGCCCCAGTCCGCGGCTGGAAACTGCCGGCCGGCGCCAACAGCCTCCCCGAAGTCCACGGCTCCATCGCCGTCCCCCACGACGCCGGCTTCTGGCGCAAGCTCTTCGCCTTCGCCGGCCCCGGATACCTCGTCGCCGTCGGCTACATGGACCCCGGCAACTGGGCCACCGACCTCGCCGGCGGCGCCCGCTTCGGCTACACCCTCCTCAGCGTCATCATGATCTCCAACCTGATGGCGATCCTCCTGCAGGCCCTCGCCGCCCGCCTCGGCATCGCCAGCGGACGCGACCTCGCCCAGGCCTGCCGCGACCACTACTCCAGGCCGACCACGATCGTCCTCTGGATCCTCTGCGAGATCGCCATCGCCGCCTGCGACCTCGCCGAAGTCATCGGCGCCGCCATCGCCCTCAACCTGCTCTTCGGCCTCCCGCTCATCTGGGGCGTCGTCCTCACCTCGCTCGACGTCCTCGTCGTCCTGTACCTCCAGCACCACGGCTTCCGCTACGTCGAAGCCCTGGTCGTCGGCCTCATCGTGCTGATCGCCGGATCGTTCGCCGTCGAGCTGTGGCTCGCCAAGCCGGCGATGGTCCCGATGCTCACCGGCTTCATCCCCCGCACCGAGATCCTCAGGAACGGCGACATGCTCTACATCGCCATCGGCATCCTCGGCGCCACCGTGATGCCGCACAACCTGTATCTCCACTCGTCGATCGTCCAGACGCGCAAGTACCTCGACACGCACGACGGCAAGGCCGAGGCGATCCGCTTCGCGACCATCGACTCGTCGGTCGCCCTGATGTTCGCGCTCTTCATCAACGCCGCGATCCTCATCATGGCCGCCGCCGCGTTCCACGGCTCCGGCCACGAGGGCGTCGCCGACATCGGCGACGCGTACCAGCTGCTGTCGCCGCTCCTCGGCACGAAGCTGGCCAGCATCCTCTTCGCCGTCGCGCTGCTCTGCTCGGGACAGAACGCCACGCTCACCGGCACGCTCGCCGGACAGATCGTGATGGAAGGCTTCATCAACCTGCGGCTGCGCCCCTGGCTCCGCCGCCTGATCACGCGCCTCATCGCCATCATCCCCGCCATCGTCGTCGTCGCGCTGTACGGCGAGCGGGGCACGGGCCAGCTGCTGATCCTGAGCCAGGTGATCCTCAGCCTCCAGCTGTCGTTCGCCGTCGTGCCGCTCGTGCTCTTCACCGGCGACAAGCACAAGATGGGCGCGTTCGCCAGCCCGTGGTGGGTGCAGGCGATGGCCTGGCCGGTCGCGGTCGTCATCGCCGGGCTCAACTCGTATCTGCTGTGGCAGACGTTCGCGGGATAAACGCACGCCCGACCTGAAGGTCGGGCCTACTACTGGGATTGCGGAAGACATGTACAAAAGAATTCTTGTCGCGGTCGAACACTCGCCCGCGGACAACACGATCCTGACGCACGTCGCCTCGCTCGCGAAGATGACGGGCGCCGAGCTCCTGCTCGTCCACGTCGCCGACGGCTGGGCCGCGCGCAACTTCGATCAGCTCAAGCTGCGCGAGTCGGACGAGATGAAGGGCGACCGCGCGTATCTCGAGAGCCTGAAAACCGAGCTGACCGCGCAGGGCCTGCAGGTGCGCACGCACCTCGCCATGGGCGACCCGTCCGACGAGCTGATTCGCGTCTCGAAGGACGAACACGCCGACCTGATCGCGATGTCCACGCACGGCCACCGGTTTCTCTCCGACCTCATTCACGGCACCACCGCCGACCGCGTCCGCCATCTCGTAAAAGTCCCCGTCCTGCTCCTCCGCGCTCAATAACCGCCCCGCCCTTTCCCCCCTCCCCCCCCCTCCCCCCCCCTCCCCCCCCTCTTTCTTTGTTAAAAGCATTTCTGGGCTGCCCCTCGAGCCCCACGCGCGGGCCGCCGCAAACC
>Ga0134123_10001663_pt1 | contig 14470 bp, 8 predicted proteins | sample KB303_FD_96460 | JGI IMG/M metagenome (GOLD analysis project Ga0134123, IMG submission 96460) | Terrestrial soil microbial communities without Nitrogen fertilizer from Kellogg Biological Station, Michigan, USA - KB3-0-3 | ecosystem: Environmental > Terrestrial > Soil > Unclassified ...
TCCGGCATGCAGGGCATGTACTACTCCACCGACGGCGGCGTGACGTGGGGCCAGACCACGCTCTCCCTCGCCAGCGGCGACTCGTTCCACTCCGACCCGACAGTCGACTGGAGCTCGGACGGCACGGCGTGGTCCACCACGATGGGGATCAACGGCAACGTCCTCAAGGTCCAGTCGTACCGCTCCTCCAACGGCGGCGCGACGTGGACGTTCGACGGCACGATCTCCGGAAGCCAGACCAATACCGACAAGCAGATGCAGTGGATCGACCACAGTGCGTCCTCGGCGTACAAGGATCAGAACTACGTCATCTGGCACAACGGCAATCCCGCATTCATGAATCGCCGCACGTCGTCGGGCTGGGGCACTCCCATCCAGGTGAGCGACGGGCAGGCGACCGGCACCTGCATCGGCGCGGACGTGAAGACGAACGCCAGCGGCGACGTCTTCGGCTTCTTCCCCGACACCGGCTCGCGCGGCATCTATGTCGTGAAGTCGACGAACGGCGGCACGAGCTATGCGGCGCCGGTGAAGCTCGTCACGACGTACGACTCGTATGACATCGGCGTGCCGGCGTTCGCGAACCGCCGCATCCTCATCTATGTCTCGGGCGGCGCGTACCGCAACGGCGCGACGAACAACGTGTACGCGCTGTGGGCCGATCTCTCGGGCGACACCGGCTGCACGGCGGCGGCGAACGAGCCCGGCTCGAGCGTGTCGTCGACCTGCAAGACGCGGGTGTGGTTCTCGCGCTCGACGGACGGCGGCGCGACGTGGAGCGCGCGGGTGAAGATCAACAACCAGGGCGGGCTGAACGATCAGTTCAATCCGTTCCTCGCCGTCGATGAGACGAACGGCACGCTCGGCGCGATCTACTACGACACCGTCAGCGACGCGGGCCGCAAGAAAGTCGATGTCTGGTATCAGATGTCGACGGACGGCGGCGCGACGTGGGAGGCGGCGGTGAAGGTCACGACATCGATGACCGACGAGACGATCGCCGGCGCCGACTCGGGCAATCAGTTCGGCGACTACAACAGTCTTTCGGGTTACGCGAGCTCGTTCTTCCCCTCCTGGACCGACCGCCGCAACAACGCGAAGGAGGAGATCTGGACGTCGAAGATCACGACGTCGAGCGCTCCGACGTTCTCGATCTCCGGCAACGCCGGCACGTCGGGCGCGACGATCACCGCGGGCTCGGCGTCCGCGACGAGCGACGGCTCGAGCAACTACACGATCTCCAGTCTCGCGGCGGGCACGTATACGGTGACGCCTTCGAAGAGCGGCTGCACGTTCACGCCGGCTTCGAGCTCGGTGACGATCACGTCGGCCAACGTCACGGGCGTCAACTTCAGCGCGTCGTGCACGGCGCCGACGTTCTCGATCAGCGGCAATGCCGGTACGTCGGGCGCGACGGTGACGGCGGGCGCGTCTTCGACGACGAGCGACGGCTCGGGGCTTTACGCGATGTCGGGCTTCGTCGCCGGGACGTATACGGTGACGCCGAGCAAGGCGGGCTGCACGTTCTCGCCGGCGTCGTCGTCGGTGACGATCACGTCGTCGAATGTGACGGCGAACTTCAGCGCGACGTGCGGCGGCGGCGATACGCAGCTGACGAGCGGCGTGCCGGTGACCGGCCAGAGCGTGGCCCAGGGGGCGTGGAAGTATTACTACATCACCGTTCCGGCGGGCGCGACGAACCTGACGCTCGCCACGACGAGCGCGACGGGCGACGTCGACATCTATACGCAGTCGGGCGCGAAGCCGACGTCGTCGACGTACATCTGCCGGCCGTATACGGCGTCGGGCAATGAGACCTGTTCGGCGACGAATCCCGCGGCCGGGACGTGGTGGCTGGGCGTTTACGGGTATGCGGCGGGGAGCTTCACGGTCACCGGCACGGTGACGACGCCCGCGGCGACGTACACGATCTCCGGCAACGCCGGGACGACGGGTGCGACGGTGACGGCGGGCGCGGCGTCGGCGACGAGCGATGGCTCGAGCAATTACACGCTGTCCGGTCTCGCGGCCGGGACGTATACGGTGACGCCTTCGAAGAGCGGCTGTACGTTCTCGCCGGCTTCGAGCTCGGTGACGATCACTGCGTCGAATGTCACGGGGGTCAACTTCTCCGCGACGTGCGGCGGCGGCGATACGCAGCTCACGAGCGGCGTGCCGGTGACCGGCCAGAGCGTGGCGCAGGGGACGTGGAAGTATTACTACATCACCGTGCCCGCGGGTGCGACGAATCTGACGCTGGCTACGTCGGCGGCGACGGGCGACGTCGATATCTATACGCAGGTGGGCGCGAAGCCGACGTCGTCGACGTATGTTTGCCGTCCGTATACGGCGTCGGGCAACGAGAGCTGCTCGGCGACGAATCCGGCCGCGGGGACGTGGTGGCTGGGTGTGTATGGTTACGCCGCGGGTACCGTGACGGTGACGGGTACGGTGACGACGGGCAGCGGCTCGACGCTGTTCACGAACGGGTTCGAGAGCAGCACGGGCTGGGCGACGGCGCAGGTTTCGGGTACGGCGGGTGCGTGGACGCTTCCGGCGTCGGGGACGAATCCGACGGTGACGCCGCACGGCGGCGGTTTCCTCGGGAAGTTCAATTCGTACGATGCGGCGAGCGGCTCGCAGACGCGCATTTATCAGACGACGGGCTTCGCGATTCCGGGCAGCGCGACGACGGCGACCCTGAAGTTCTGGATGTATCACGATACCGCGTACACGTCGTCCGCCGACCGCGTGCAGGTGCAGGTGTCGACGGGCGCGGCCTGGTCGAATGCCGGTACGGCCGTGAACCGCTACGACGGCTCGACGGGCTGGAAGCAGCACACGATCGACCTGACGGCCTGGAAGGGCTCGACCGTCCAACTCGGCTTCCTCGGCATCAGCGCCTTCGGCAATAACGTGTTCATCGACGATGTGGTCGTGACCACGCCCTGATTCGGATTGGGGGGAAGGGCGCTCGCGCCCTTCCCCCGCTACTCCCGGCGATTGGTGGGCGTAAACTTCGACGATGACCAGCGTCGAAGTCACTTTTCCCGACAGTCTCCTCGCCGCGCTGCGGAAAGCGCCGCACGAGGTTGGCCGCGAGGTCCGGCTTGCCGCATCGATCCACTGGTATCAGCAGAGCGCGATCTCGATGGAGCGGGCCGCCGAATTTGCGGGGCTGAGCCGCTCGGAATTCCTGGCGGAGCTCGCCCGTCGCCGCGTGGATGTTTTCGTGGTCGATGAGGAGGACCTGACCCGGGAATTACGCGATGCCTGATGTTCTGGTCATCAATGCGTCGCCGCTGATTTTTCTCGGGAACGCCGGCCTGCTCGAGTTACTGCGGGCTTCGGGCGCCCTGCGGTTTCTCGTTCCGCCGGCTGTGCTCGATGAGGTCACGGCGTCGAATGTCGATCAGGCCGCACTCGCGATCGCGCAGGCGGAATGGATCGAACGCGCGCCCGTCGTGCCGATTCCGGCGGAGGTCATCGAGTGGGACCTCGGACCCGGCGAATCAGCGGTCATCGCAACTTGCCTGCAGGTGGACGCAGGCGCGGTGCTCGATGATCTCGCCGGCAGGAAGTGTGCGCGTGCGTTTGGTCTGCACGTCATCGGAACCGTCGGTTTGGTCATCGCGGCTCATCGTCGTGGTCGCATCGTGGATCCACGACAGGCGCTGCTCGATCTTCGCGCGTCGGGGATGTGGGTATCCGATGCGGTCATCGATCAGGCGCTGCGACTCGCCGGATTGAATTGAAACTCACTCCCGGCCCATCGAGCGGGCGATGCTGGCGGGGAGGCCGGCCTGTTTGCGGAGGATGTCGGCGAGCCAGGAGCTGACTTCGGTCCGGCCGTAAGTGCCGGACCACGCCAGTTCGCGGGCGTTGCGGGTGAAGGTGCGGGTGGTGGTGCCGACGGTTTCTGCGACGTAGAGCGAGGCGCCTTCGTCGAAGAAGACGTCGCCGGTGGCGAGGTCGTAGCGGACGGCGGCGGCGCGGATGACGATTTCGACGGGGACGTCGTCGCGGGTGCCGGTGTAGTGGACGTCGGCGTCCCAGGTGCGGAGTTTCTGCGCCGCGTCGGCGCGGCGCTGGCGCGGGGTTACGACGATGGCGGCGGCGGATTCGCGCGCGTACGCTTTCTCGGCGCGGAAGGCGGAGAGGACGATGCGGCGGGCGTCTTCGCTCCATGGTTGTTCGACGCCGCCGACGCGATAGTGGACGACGGGCTGCAGGTCGCGGCCGGGCGTCATGTCGATCTCTCGCGCCGGTCCGGCGGCGGCGGTGTGGCGGATGCGGGCGAAGCCGGCGCGGCTGGTGAAGCGGAACCACGATGCGTCTTCCGCGACGTCGAAGTCTTTCGCGTTGAAGCGCACGTTCGTGTACCCCTCGGGGCCGTCGAAGGTGCGGCTGAGGACTCCTTCGGTGAAGTGCATGGAGCCGGGCTCGTGTCTGGCGGGGCCGATGCCGGGGGCGAACGCGGCCAGGGCGCCGACGACGGTGGCGGCGATGGCGATGCGCGCGGCGAGGCGCAGAGGACGCTCGCGATGGCCGTGCGGGTCGAGGACGCGCGAGACGCGGGCCATGAGATTCGAGCCGCCCTCGGCCATCGCGGCGACGGCGCGCGGGGCGGGCGTGAACGAGGTCGCGAGCTCGGCGAGCGTCTCGGCGAGCGCGCGCGGGTTGCCGGTGTGCACGACGGCGAGGTCGTCGCAGAGGAACTCGGCGCACTCCTTCATCTTCTTCTGCGCGAGCCGGTTCAGCGGCTGGACGAAGAGCAGCGCGTTGAGCAGCTCACTGCCGAGGAGCCAGAGCGGGTCGCGGCGGACGAGATGGGCGATCTCGTGGGCGAGGATGGTGTCCTTCTGTTCGTCGCTGAGGCGCGCGAAGGTGGCGCGGGGGACGACGATCTCCCACCCGGAGAGGGCGATCGGCGAGCCGACGGCGGAGGATTCGGTGAGGCGGACGAGCGGGCGGCAGGACATCGCGGCGCGAAGGCGGGCGAGGCGGTCGTGCTCCCGGAGCAGGTCGACGCGGTCGCGCAGCGCGCGGGCGAGGAGGATGCGGCCGGCGATCAGGCGGAGGAGGAGGAGCGCGGCGCCGGCCGCCCAGAGTGCGAGCGCGAGGTCCGGAGTGCGGCGATGCGAGTCGCCGCTTTCCGATGCGGCGACGCTGGTCGGCGCGGCAGCCGGCGCTGCCGCATTCGAGAGCGGCAACTGGCGTTGCCGCAGTCCGAAAGCGGGGATGGAGATGCGGGCCGGCGTTGCCTGCGGAACGAAGTTGGAGACTTGCATCGTGGCGGTGACGAGGGGTGCGACGAGGGCGAGTTTCCAGAGCGTCTCGCGCGCGGAGGCGGAGCGGAGGAAGCGGCCGAAGGTCCATACGGCGGCGATGAGGAGAGTGCTGTGGACGGCGTAGGTGATTCCCCAGGCGATCATCGTTTACGCTCCTTCGGCTTCTTCTGTTTTTTGTCGAATTCGGCGATGAGCGAGCGGACGCGGGCGACGTCGCCGGGCTTCACGTCCTTCGCTTCGAGTGCGTGGCTGACGAGCGCGGTGACGCTGCCGCCGAAGAGGCGGTCGACGATGTTACGCACTTTGGCCCGCCCGACTTCGTCTTCGCTGATCGTGGCTTCGTAGACGAACTCGCGCCCTTCGGCGGAGTGGTCGAGGAAGCCCTGCTTCTCGAGCCGCGTCATCATCGTGGCGACGGTCTTCTTCGCGAGCCCGGTCTCGTCGAGGAGCGCCTCATGGACGTCGGTGACGGTGGCGCGTTTGCGCCGCCAGATCTCGCGCAGGATCGCCAGCTGAAGGTCGGTGAGGTCGTGGAGCTCTTTCATGTCTTACATGTGTAAGACTACGCCGGTCGCCGCGCAATGGCAAGCGAAGCCACCGCTCTGAAAGCGGCGGCTTTGCCGCCGCACTCCTACAAATGCATCGACGTCCGCGCGACCCGGCAGTGGCTCTGCACCCGGCCCACGGTCGCCGGGGCGGGCATGGCGAACCAGGTGGCGTCGCCCTGATCGCGGCGCGCGGCCATGATGGCCTGCTTGATCGCGAAGAACGCCGAGGTGGACAGCACGAGCGGGGGCTCGCCGATGCCGCGTGACGACATCACCGCGGAATTCGTCTGATTTGGATCGCCGCCTTTGGCGATGGTCACGCGGAGGTCGACAGGGATGGACTTCGAGCACGGCGGTTTGTACTCCCAGGTGCCGTTCGAGTAGAGGCGGCCGTCGGGCTCGTACATCATCTGCTCGGTGGTCATGAGTCCGAGTCCCTGCACGAACGCGCCTTCGACCTGGCCGACGTCGAGGCAGGGGTTGAGGCTGTGGCCGATGTCGATGAGGATGTCGGAGCGCAGGACCGTGGTCTCGCCGGTGAGCACGTCGATCTCGACTTCGCTGGCCGCCGCGGCGTAGACGAAGTAGAGGAAGGCGCGTCCGTACTGGTTGGTGCCCTCGACGTCGCCGATCAGCGGCGTCTTGTATAGCGCCTCGACGGCGAGGTTGACGCGCGCCGCATATGCGCCGCCGACGATGGACGGCCAGAGCTTCTTCCAGTCCGTCCTCCAGCCCTTGACCTTGTTCTCTTTGCAGTATTTCTCGAGACGCGCGCGCAGCTCGAGACAGGCGTTGCGCACGGCGCCGCCGAAGAGGTCCGATCCCGACGACGCCGCGGTGGGCGTGGCATTCGGCATCGTGTCGGTCGAGGTCTGCGCGACGTGGATGATGCTCATGTCGATGCCGAGGGTTTCGGCGGCGATCTGCATCATCTTCGTGTCGATCCCCTGGCCCGACTCGGCGCCGCCGTGCTGCAGCATCACGCTGCCGTCGGCCGCGTACGCCGCGACATAGGCGACGCCCTGATCGAGGAGGCGCGGCTGATAGCCGACGCCGTACTTGAGCGGGATCATCGTCAGCCCGCGCTTGCGCCAGCGATTCTTCGCGTTGAATTTGTCGACGGCATCGCGGCGCCTGCTGAAGTCGGAGGACTTCATCAGCCGCTTCCAGAGGTCGCGGATGTTGCACTGATCGAGCTTCTGCGCGTACGGCGTCGTCTGATACGAGCGCTTCGATCCATCCTGGTACAGGTTCTTCCAGCGCACGTCCTCGGCGCGCATGCCGCACGCGTGCGCGATCTTCTCGATCGCTTCCTCGCAGATCAGCGTCGACTGCACGCAGCCGAAACTCCGGAAGGCGGTGTTGCTGGCGTTGTTCGTCCGCGTGACGTCGCCGCGGCTGTGCCACGTCGGCACGAAGTACGCGCCGTCGGAGGACTGCTGCGAGAGATCCATCACCGGGAAGCTGAGGTCATACGTGGAGCCGCCGTTGGAGTAGAGCTGGACCTTGTAGCCCTTGATCTCGCCCTTCTTCGTGAACGTCGCATGGAAGTGCCCCTGATACGGATGGCGCTTGCCGGTGACGTTCATGTCGGTGTTGCGGTCGAGCAGCAGCCGCACCGGACGATTGAGGATCCACGCGGCGATCGCCGGCGCCGGATCGATGACCTGCGGGCGCGCCTGCTTGCCGCCGAAGCCGCCGCCGAGCGGGCGCTGAAAGACGGTGACGGCGCTGTTCTCGATCTCCAGGAGCTGCGCGACGGACGCCTGCACCGACGATCCCTGCTGCGTTCCGGCGTAGATCGTCATCGTCCCCTGCGCGTCGGGAAGGGCGAGCGCGCCCTGCGTCTCCATGTAGAAATGTTCCTGGGCCTCGTTGCCCATCTCTCCTTCGATGACTTCGCATCCCTTCATCGGCTTCGTCGGATCCGCCAGCCACTTCTCGTCGCTGCCCTTGCGCGTGATGTCGGGGATGTGCACGTTGTTCGGCGGCTGCTGCGCGAAGAAGTCTTTGCGAGCGACGGCCTCGTCGATCGTGAGCACGGGCTTCGTTGGCTCGAAGTCGATCATCCCGGTCTGGATCAGGTATGCGGCGCGCTGTGCGGTCCAGCGGTCCTTCGCCACGACGAGGCCGATGGGCTGGCCCCAGCAGATGATCTGCTGATTGACCGCGAAGACGACGTCGTCTCCGCCCAGGCCGAGGTAGGGGTTCTTCTGGTTCGGGATATCGTCGGCGGTGACGTAGGCGACGACGCCGTCGTACTTTGCCTGCGCCGCTTTCAGCGCGGCCTTCGCGCCGTCCTTTCCCTTGTAGCGGAACGTGCCGCTGGCGATCTCGCTGATGACGAACGCGGAGTCGTAGCCGTGCGGCGGCAGCGGGATGTCCTGCGTGTACTTCTGCTCGCCGGCGGCCTGCACGAAGGCGGTCGTCTTGAGGATCGGCTCGCCGACCGGCCGCTCCTGGTGATAGACGCTGATCGTCTGCGTGCCGCCGGAGAGCGGCCGCACGTAGATCTCGCCGCCGGAGCGATTCTCGGGCTGCACTTCCTTCGGGAAGCGCTCGTTGGCGACGCGCAGGAAGAACTTGTAGAGCAGCGTCTCGGTGAGCGACTCGCGATAGCCCTCCGGCAGGAAGTTCGCGCCCGGCATCGGACGGATGACGTGCGCGACTTCGCCCGCGAGCACGTCCAGCGCCTTCTGCAACGTCGCGTCGGTCCACTTCTCGCCGGTGATGGCCGCTTCGGTTGTCGGCATCCGCGACGGCAGCTGCGCGAGTCCGCCGTAGAGGATCGTCGCGCTCTGGACCGTGCCTTTTTTGTCGAGGCGGACGAGGAAGCCGGCATTCACGATCGCGTGCGCGTTCTGATCGCGATACGCGATCTTGAACGTCTCGATCTCGTCTCCTGCCTGCGACCAGGGAAGGTGGAACGACTGCGCGATGGCGTCGGCGGGGAGCGACGACACCGCGGGCAGGTCGGCCATCGCGAAAGTCCTGCGGCCGTTGTCGAAGTCATTCGAGGCGATGGTGATCGATGCGCCGAGGGTCTGCAGGACGAGGTAGACGTCGGAGGGGAACGGCGAGTCGGTCTCCGCCTGCGCGCGCGTCATCATCACGTTGCCGCCGATGGAGCCGATGTTGCGCACCTGCAGGTTGGCGACGTCGAGCAGGTGGTGGCGGAAGGCCGCGAAGCCGCGCGTCTTGTCCTTCGACCTCGTGGCAATGACACGCTGCAGCTCATCGATCACGTTCGACAGCGACTCCGCGGCGCCGATCGCAAGCCCTTCGCTCGACTCGCGGAAGCCGAGGAGATCGGGGATCGCGTGGATGTCGATCAGGACGTGCGGGTCATCGACGTCCGCCTTGTAGATGCCGATCGACGTGTTGCCCACGACGAGCTTCACGTTGCGCGAGTTGCCGCCGTGCGAGGCCTTGATCCGCTGCGCTTCCCCGAGCGTGGCCGGGCGGAACCAGCGGTAGCCGCGGCCGGCGCTTTCGAGCGATGACATCTTCTCCGCGTACTCGATCAGCTCGGGCGGGAACTCGAGCGACGGGCGCGGCCCCGGCTGATGCTGTTCGATCGGCACGTCGGCGAAGCAGCGGTGGTTCGTCGAGTAGGTGCTGTGCTTCTTGAAGTCGACGGCGAAGCTCTTCATGCCTTCGAGAATGGGCCGGTAGCCGGTGCAGCGGCAGAGGTGGCCGTCGAAGAGGTCCTCGATCTGCTGCTGCTCGGGCTTCGGGTGGTTGCGCAGGAACGTGAACATGTTCATCACGAAGCCGGGCGTGCAGTAGCCGCACTGCGAGCCGTTGTTCGCGGCGATCCGGAACTGCACGGGGTCGAGTTTCTCGCGCGTGCTGCCGATTCCCTCGGTGGTGGTGATCATGGCGCCATCGAGCGAGCAGAGCGGACGCAGACAGGAGTTGATGGCCGTCTCGGCGACGCGCTTCTCCTTCGGCTCCCAGCGCGAGAGCATCACCGTGCAGGCGCCGCAGCCTCCCTCGCCGCAGGAAAGTTTCGTGCCGGTGAATCCGATCGCGTCGCTGCGCAGCCAGTCGATGAGCAGCGTGGTGGGGTCGGGATCGGGGATCTCGAAGCGGTTTCCGTTGACATAGAAACGGATCGCGTGAGAGGTGGTCATCCGCTCTCCTCCTGCCGTATCCTACCGTGGGTCAGTAACCAAAAGGAGGCAGAGAGCTATGTCCGGTCAGGACTGGTCCATCATGATCACTCCCAACTCCACCACAGGCGATCCAGACGAGTACACCCCCGACATCATGGGCGCAAAGCCCGGCGATCCGCTGCAGACCTCGAACGCCGACATCGTCTCCTGGGACAACCGCACGCCGGACCGCCACCAGCCATGGCCGCTGGGGTCGGACGGCAAGCCGCTCACGGACGCGCAGGCGCACGCGCAGGGGTTGTTCCTGTCGGACGTCATCCAGCCATGGCAACCGTCGAGTCCGGGCTATGTGACGTCGGCGCCGGAGACCGGCACCACGACGATCGACTACAGCTGCACGATCCACCCCGACGAGCGCGGCTCGATCATCGTCTGGTCGGAAGCCGCGATTGCAAAGGCGCGATCATGAAACGCAACGTTCTGCTTTGTTTCGCCGCTCTCGCCGTCGCGCACGGCCTCGCCGCCCAACCGGTGACCTGTCCGGCGCCGAGCACCGACTGGGTGCGGGTTCCGGAGCTCGTCCGAACGGACACCACGGACGGCTCGCCGAGCAAGCTGAAAGGCACGATCATCATTTCGGCCGAACAGCAGTGCATCGCCAGCCGCGTTCCGCCGTCGCATCAGACACCGGCCAGCAAGGCCAGCTGGGCGCCGCAGTTCGTCCGCGTCATCAAGGGCGTCGACGCGGTTCCGGCCGCGCCGGTGGTGCCGCCGAACACCTATCCGTATCCGCTGCCGGGTCCGACGCTGCGCGCGCGCGTCGGCGATCTGGTCGAGCTCACGCTGCTCAATTACATCGACCCCGGCAAGTTCCCGTACTCGATCGATCAGGGCGAGAAGGATCCTCCCGGCTGCGACCAGACCTCCACGTATCCCAACTTCCCGGGAGTGCCGCCGCAGTACGTCGATACGTTCCCCGACTGCTTCCACGGATCGAGCACGGTCAACATCCATTTCCACGGCACGCACGTGAACCCGAACTCGACGGGCGACAACGTGTTCCTCGAGCTGCGCCCGTCGCCGAGGACGAAGGACGCGGCGAACGCGCCGACGATCACGCAGGCGACGGTGAAGGACGATTTCGAGACGTTCTTCGGCGACTGCGAAAAGCGCCTGCTCCCGTCCACGCCGCTCGTGCAGTGGCCGTTCGTGTCGTCCGATCTCCCGCCGGATTACATGACCCTGCAGATGAACACGCTCATCGAGTACGACAAGACCGCCGGCCAGAAGCTGTGGCCCGTCGACGCCCGCCAGATCAGGGAGGGCGACTGGCCGCAGTACTTCATCGGCGCGTATCCGTACTGCTACCGCATTCCCGTGTACACGCAGACGACCTGGCCGCCGACGGCCTCGTCGCCGCATGCCGCGCATACCGCCGGCGCGGGCACGGCGGAGAAGCCGGGCCTCGAGCCGGACCGCCAGCTCATCATGGGGCAGTCGCCCGGCACGCACTGGTATCACGCGCACAAGCACGGCTCGACGGCGATCAACGTGGCCAACGGCATGACCGGCGCGTTCATCATCGAGGGGCAGTATGACGACGACCTGAACGCCTTCTACGGCAAGGGCTGGACGCGCACGCAGCCGGTCATCGTCATCAATCAGATCGGCGTCAGCCCGAACCTCGAGCGCGGGGGCGGAACGGTGAAGCCGACCGACAAGCCCGCCGGCCAGGACAAGGGCCCCGATTTCTCAGTGAACGGGCGTCTGACGCCGGTGCTGAAGATGGCGCCGGGCGAAGTGCAGATGTGGCGCATCGTGAATACGTCGGGACGCGCCGGCGTGCACTTCGCCGCTCCGCCCGCCGGCTTCCACTGGAAACAGATCGCCCAGGACGGCGTGCAGTTCAACAACGCCAACTACCAGGCGAACAAGGACCAGGATTTCCTGCTCGCTCCCGGAAACCGCGCCGATCTGCTGGTCATGGCTCCGGCGAAGGCCGGGACCACGCTCTACAACGTGATGGCGCAGAACGAGGTCGATCCGACCGACAACCTGCCGGAGAACACACTTTTTACCATCCAGGTGACCGGCACTCCCGCGACCGGGAACAACACGAAGTTCATCACGACCGCGCCGGCGTTTCCGCCGTTCCTCGCCGACATCCCGGCCAGCGACGTCAAGGTCCGGAGAGAGCTGGTGTTCGAGAGCCAGTTCCCGGGCGGTCCGCCGCCCTCGATCCACACGATCGACGGAAAGAAGTTCAGCGGCGAAGTGGGCGAGGTGGTACGCCTCAACACGATCGAGGAGTGGAAGATCGTCAACAAGACATTCGGCCCGGCGATCTCCCATCCGTTCCACATCCACATCAACCCGTTCCAGGTGGTGGAGGTGTTCGCTCCGAATTCGCAGATCACCAATCCCGCGACCGGGCAGCCGGTGCAGCAGTACGTGTTCGACAGGAAGGCGCTGACGGTGCCGGGGCAGTGCTATCTCAATCCGTTCGCGCCCGAGACGTGGAAGCCGTGCGACGCGCAGCAGCCGACGAATCCGCCGAACCGCATCTGGTGGGACGTGTTCCCGATCCCGTCAGGCATCAACGCAACCGATGCCACCGGGAAGCAGATCAATGACCTGGCGGGGAATCCGATCCAGGTGCCGGGGTACTTCAAGATGCGCAGCCGCTTCGTCGACTACACCGGCTACTACGTGATCCATTGCCACATCCTCGCGCACGAGGACCGCGGCATGATGTCGATCGTCGAGGTCGCGCCGCTGCGCTCTCCGTATTCACATCACTGATTGAGGACATCGAGAAAGAGGTCGTAAAAAGCATCGGCGTTCGCGTCGAGCATCACATCGACTGATGCGCCATCAGGAGCCTCGACGAGCTGGCCGGAATGATCGGCCTCCTCGTCGAGCTCCTGGACGACGCGCAGCTTCAGCGTCTTCCCGGATGCGAGGCCGGGATCGGTCAGCACCGCTGCCGCGAGCGGATCCCAGAAGAAGAAACTGCCGCTCTGCACGAACGGGATGTCGGCAGTGAGCGTCTGGTAGATGAACGCCGCCTGCGGCGTCGTGTGGCGCTGCTGGATGCGGTCGTAGAACGGAAGATTCAGCGGTACGTGATCGGATGCGTCGAGCGGAATCAGCGTAATCGGCACACCCGAGTCGAACAGGGACTGGCCGCCGAGGGGATCGAGGAAGAAGTTCCACTCCGCGACCTGGTTCGTGTAGTCGGGGTCGACGACGGCGACGTTGCCGGGAACGTAGACCGCGCCGCCCATCATGACGATGCGCTCGATCTTCGGCGCGACTTCAGGATACGTGTGCAGGAGCGTGCCGAGGTTCGTGCCGCCGCCGATGGCGAGAATCGTCATTGGAGTGGGGGAGGCGGTGAGCGTCGCGCGGAGGAAGTCGGCCGCGCTCTCCTTCACCGGCGGGTTCGGATTCGCCGGCAGCGGCACGTTGTAGACCGCGTCGATCGGCCCGCGGATGGACTGCGGGAAGACGTTGCTGTAGCTCAGAGGCGCGTTCGTCCCCTTCGCCACCGGAACGTCGGGCTTGCCGGTGAGCTGCAGAAGACCCAGCGCGTTGCGCGTGCCGGGAGTGAGGTGCGATGCGCCGACGCCCGTGGTGGTGATGCCGCGAAGGTCGACGTTCGGATGCATCGAGAGATAGAGGATCGCCATCCAGTCGTCGATGTCGACGTCGGTGTCGATGAGCACGGGAATTCGCATCGCTTCATCGTATAGGATGCAGATCCATCCCAAAACATCGAAGGAGCCAACATGGACGTGATCCTTGTGCACGACGCGGCGATCGACGAGTACATGTCGCAGGTTCTCCTCACCACCATGCCGGGCATCAATCTCCTCGGCGCGGTGATCGTCAACGCCGACTGCATCGACTCCGCGGCGATGCAGGCGGCGTGGCAGATCATGAGCTACATCGATCGCACCGACATCCCGATGGGGCTCAGCAGCGCGCGCGGATGGAATCCGTTCCCGTGGCAGTACCGCAGCGACTGCGTGCGCGAGCAGGGGATCGCGTGCCTCAAAGACTTCCCGCCGAATCCGAGCTGGCCGCCGTTCCCCGACGGCGACGCGCTGCTGCAGTCGCTGATGGAGAACGCGCCGGGTCCGGTGACGCTGCTCGTGACCTGTCCGTTCACGCCGATCATGAGTCTGCTGCAGCAGTCGCCGGAGCTCGGGTCGAAGATCGAGCAGATCATCTGGATGGGCGGCGCGATCAACGTCCCCGGCAATCTCGACCCGGCGACCGTGCCGACGCCGCCCTGGAACAACTGCGCGGAGTGGAATGCGTTCTGGGACGCGATGTCGGTGGACTGGGTGTTCCACAACACGGCCTGTCCGATCATTCAGTTCCCGCTGGACATGACCAACAGGGCCGCGATCACCAAAGGCTTCATGGAGACGCTGGCCGCGCAGGCGGCCAAAGGCTCGCGCTACTCCCTGCTCGCGTACGAAAGCTACAAGCTCGTGAGCGCCGA
>Ga0134123_10001664_pt1 | contig 14465 bp, 13 predicted proteins | sample KB303_FD_96460 | JGI IMG/M metagenome (GOLD analysis project Ga0134123, IMG submission 96460) | Terrestrial soil microbial communities without Nitrogen fertilizer from Kellogg Biological Station, Michigan, USA - KB3-0-3 | ecosystem: Environmental > Terrestrial > Soil > Unclassified ...
ACGATGCCTTCCGCGTCGCCGATGTTCTGATACGCGTGTACGACGCCCGCAGGCACAAGCACCGCCGAAGGGTTCTCCTGGCCCACGACGATCGTCGTCACGCACCGAAACGTCTCCGACTCCTCACGGTTGTCCCACATGCGCAACTTAAAATTCGACGGACCAATGAAACAGAAAAAGTCAGCCTGCTCTCGATGCTCATGAGGTCCACGCGTGACTCCAGGATTGGTCGATGAGATATAAGCCATCGTCGGAATGAACTCTCCATCCAACTCGTCATTGCGAAATAGCTCGGCCAACCAGCCGCGCGAGTCCTGAGCTTTTGCCAGCTTGCGAATGATTACGCCCTTGATCTCACCGTCTCTGAAACTGTCGGACATTTGCAGCTACCTCGTGAGACTCAAATTCCAACTTGTTGGCGCCGGTGTCAGCGACGAGGATCGAGGCGCGCAACAAACTCTCGAAAGTTCCTGCATCAGTCCACCATCCCTCCAGCTCTTCCCACGTCATCGCATCGCGGGCGATGTACGCGTTGTTGACGTCAGTGATTTCAAGTTCTCCACGACCAGAAGGTTTCAAAGATCGAATTATGTCGTAGACGCCGGCGTCGTACATGTAAATACCAACCACTGCAAACTCCGACTCCGGTTGGGACGGTTTCTCGTCAATGCGCACGACGCGATCGCCATCGAGTTTGGGCACGCCGAAGCGTTGCGGATCGGGAACCTTTTTCAGAAGGATCTTCGCACCATGGCCCTGACGTCGATAAGCATCAACTGAAGCGCATATGTTTCCCTCGATGATGTTGTCGCCAAGCACGACGCAAACCGATTCGCCGGCAGCGAAGTGCTCGACGAGCGAAAGCGCTTCAGCGATGCCGCCTTCGCCTTCCTGGTATGCGTAGTTCAGGTGCTTCAGACCAAACGCCTTGCCATTCCCAAGCAGGCGCAGAAAGTCGCCGGCAGAACTACCACCGGTGACGACCATGATATCGGTGATACCCGCATTCACGAGGGTCTGAATCGGGTAATAGATCATCGGCTGGTTGTAGACCGGCAGCAAATGTTTGTTTGTGACGGAAGTTAGCGGACGCAATCTGGTCCCTAAGCCACCGGCGAGCACGACACCTTTCAAATTTTCCTCCTGAACGACGAAACAGTCAGGCCACAAAAGGCACAAAGATTTAGCGTGTGGCGAAGACTTTCAAAGAATCACCGAGCCGGCTGGCGTTAAGAACACTATTCAAGACACTCTTCAACGCCCGGCGCGACCTGCTCTTCATCAACGACTCATTCAATTGATAACCAGTTAACACGCGGTCGTAATGCTGCGCGGTTGTGACCGGAGCTTTCTTCCGGCGCGCCGCGTTCCAGATCTCGATCGGGTTGCTGCCTGTCGTTTGCACGCGTATCTCACGAAACCCGACGTCGCGCATCAGAGATTTTAGACCATTCGCCGAGAATAGCTGGAGATGCTCCGGCGGCGAAATACAGCGCCACTTCAGTCCCAGGACGCGCGCCGCGAGACCGCATGCATGTGGCGTCGTGGTCCAAAACAATCCTCCCGGACGCAGCAAGCGCGCGATCTCTTTTAACTCAGCACGCGGATCGGGCAAGTGCTCCAAAAGCTCCGCCGCTGTGATCACGTCGAAATGCGCGGCTGGAAAATGCGCGTCGCGAAGTTCGCCTTGAAAGACTTCAAATCCCAGCTCGCGAACATGTTTGGCCGCATTCACAGCGACATCAACCCCCTGCGCGTCCCAACCACTGTTGCGCGCCGCGCGGAGCAGGTTCCCGGCGCCACAACCGATGTCCAATAACCGGTTCGTTTGTCGATACGGCGCAAACTCCGCGACGATCTCTTCCAGCCGTGATTGCACGAACGCGGGCGGCTCGAGATTCTGGTCCCAGTAATACGTCTCGTAGTAAACCTCACTCGAATACCACGGCAAGTAAGGCGTGTAAACTGTCGAACACCTGCGGCATGAGAGGATCTCGAGCTCGTTCTTTATTCCCATCGACTGCGCATCGCTTGAACCACACGCAGCACACGCGCGCACCGTTTTCTCCGCGCGTGGATCCATTTTGAGGAGCCAAAACCCCTCATCTACCTTGTCAGGCGCCTGCATAACTCAGTGGGAATCGATAAAGCGGTTGAACCACAACTCCAGCATCAACAGCGTCCAGAGCTGATGCGAATAGTCGCGTTCACCGCGCGCGTGCAACTCGATCAACTGCCTGACTGCTTCCGGCTTGAACAATCCTCTCCGCAGAGCTTTCTCCGAAAGCACAACCTCCCGAAGAAATGGCTGCATCTTGCCGCGGAACCAGTGGCCAATCGGAACTCCAAACCCCATCTTGCGTCGATTGAGGTTCTCGCTCGGAAGTAGTTTTCGCAAAACTTTTTTCAAAAGATACTTGCTCGTCAGTCGGCGCAGTTTCAGATCCTGCGGCAAGCTCGCAGCAAACTCGATGACGTGATGATCGAGAAACGGTGAGCGCGCTTCAAGCGAAACTGCCATCGTCGCAATATCGACTTTCACGAGCAGATCGTTCGGCAGGTACGTCATCTGATCCGTCAAAAGCATTGCGTCGAGAATGCCGATGCCGTTCGCGCGCTTGAACCACTCCGCCAGCAATCCGGTTGGATTGGCGTCTTGTGTTTGCTCGCGGAAGAAATCGGAATACAGCGGCTGCTTCGTCTCCTCGTTGAAAACGCTTACCCAGTGTGAGTAGCGATCGACACGGGGCAGTGAAACTGCTTCGAGCAAACGCTTCGCTGATTTCACTCTGCTGCGCTTCGTCGACGAGCTCGGAATCAGGTTCACAGTCTCTTTGATCACTGACTCGCGCAGGAACGACGGAACTCGTCGATACTTTTCCGTCAGTCCCATCGCGATGTATCGCTCGTAACCGGCGAATGATTCGTCGCCGCCGTCACCGTTCAACGCGACTGTGACGTGCTTGCGAGTCTCGCGCGCGACGTAGTAAGTCGGCACGGCAGATGAATCTGCGTAAGGCTCGCCGTAGTGTTCGACGAGCATCGGCAACACTTCGACGGCATCCGGCTTGACGATGAATTCGTGATGATCGGCGCCGACGTGTTCGGCGATGCGACGCGCGTGATGAAGCTCGCTGAAATCCTGTTCTTCGAAACCGATGGAAAACGTTTTGACTCGTTCGCTCGACTCCTGGGCCATCAGCGCGACCACCGCGCTCGAATCGATTCCGCCTGAAAGAAAAGCACCAAGCGGCACTTCCGACATGAGCCGCACGCGCACCGCTTCTCGCAGTATCTCGACGGTGCGTTCACCCGCTTCTTCTTCAGTTATCTCGAGCTTCCTGGTGAAATCCGGCTGCCAGTAACGCCGCTCTTCGATTTCACCTTTGCGCCAGCGCAGCCAATGGCCGGGCTCGAGCTTCCGAATCGCTTTGTAAGCGGTCATAGGCGCGGGGATGCACATGAACGAAAGGTAGTAATCGAGCGCTTCCGGTTGAACGTCACGACTGACGTCAGGATGAAGCAGCAGCGCGCTGAATTCAGAACCGAAGATCAAATCACCATTAACGTGCGCGTAGAGTAAAGGCTTTTTACCGACGCGGTCGCGCGCGAGAAACAGTTCCTGCGTGCGTTCGTTCCAGATCGCAAACGCAAACATTCCGCGAAGATGCTTGGGGCAGTCAGCTCCGAATTGATCGTACGCGTGAACGATCGCTTCGGTGTCGCTGTTGGTGTAAAAGGTGTGGCCGAGTTTTTCGAGCTTTTCGCGGAGCTCGAGGTAGTTATAGATTTCGCCGTTGAAGACGATCCAGGAGCTGCGGTCCTGGTTGTGAATGGGCTGCTGGCCGCTCTTGAGATCGATAATCGAGAGCCGGCGCATTGCGAGTCCGACTGGACCGTTGACGTAAAAACCATCCTCGTCGGGACCACGATGTCGAATCGCGTTGTTCATCCGCGCGAGCAACTGCTCGTCAACCGGTTTTCCGTCGTTTCGAACGATACCTGCGATTCCACACATTGAAGTTCAGATTAGACCAGGATTTCAGAATTTAACGGGATCTACAGGATTCAATCCAACTGCGGCTTGTCGCCGTGCCTTTACGCGTGCCGCCTGGAGTTCTGCGAGTTCCTGTTTGGCTAGTTGCTGTTGACGACGCCGATCTTCCGCTCGCTCTCTCATGATGATCGCACCGACTGCGACGAAGATGAAGTAGAAGACCAGCAACTGCGAGCGTTGGCGATAGGCTGTGCCGACGTTTCCCTGAAAGAGCGAGTAAGCAAGCGTCAGCATCGTGGTGAAGATGATGATCGGGGATACTTCGCGCAGACGATGTTTTATCGAATACCACAACCCCAGAACGAGCAACGGAAATGAAAACCACCACACGATCATTTCCGGTAGCGTGATGCTTTGCCGAAGCGACGTGAACTGCCATGGAAACGGAGCAAACAGCAGGTACACCATACCCATCGGAATCACACTCAACGCTCCTTCTGCCGTTCCCACGTCCACGTCTTTCCCGTAGCCTGACCCAGCGCCTGCCAGGTCCACACGCACCACCTGAATCGTTTGCAAGTTAGCGTATCGGTCAAACTGTGTTTCTGCATACCGAAGTACACCAAACCATGTAAATGCGAGTCCAATCGCGGCAACGGCCAAAAACCGGTGAACAAAACTCCGCGCTGACAACGATTTCATTCCGATTATGAAACTGCCCGCCACTGACGCGGCCATCATGTAAAAGATGTAGAAACGCAAACTCAGGAGCGTCATGAGGCAAAGGATCAGAACAACAACATACCCGATCGTGATTTTCTCCATCAGCCGCATCGTGGCGAGTATGGCGAGCGCAAGCGCCAGAATAATCAAACCGTCTTTAAGCGCTTGCGAGGACCACAGGATTAGCGATGGGTAGAAGGTGACCAACACTCCTGCGACGCGCGATACGCGCGTGTTGTTGAAGAGGCCTTGCGCTACGTAATAGACGATGATTCCGGTTGCCGCCCCAACCGACGCATTGATCAACTGGATCGCAAACATGTTCGCGCCGATGAGGTCGTAAACAATCGCGACCAGGTAAAGCATCCCCCATGCACTCGCGCCGGACGCAATGAAATTGGTGTAGGCCATCGTATGAAACTGGTCGCCGTGCCATGATTGGACCAGCGACTGGCCGAAGACATCGTATGTGTTCGCGTCTCCCCCGAAGAATTCTTCAAGGTGTGCCGTGAAGATAATGCTCCCAACGATGATTCTCGCCAGCACGCCCAGCAGGAAGAGGCGCAGGAGAAAGGTTTTGTCGTGTCGAGCGCGAGCCAAAATAAAGAGCGTCGGCACGGAAACAGCGGCGCACATTGCCAGGGCCCCAGGCCCCTCAGCCGGTTTTATAAAAATCACCGCGCTGCATATGAGCAGGGTGAGACCGATAAGAAGTATGTTCATCTATTCATACGTCGTCCGGTAGATCCGGACGAGTCTTTCGTTCAATCAGAAACTGGTCTTCCGAGCTCAGTTCCTTCACCGTTTTGGCCGGGACGCCGGCGATAAGTTTACCCTCTTCTTCCAACTGTGCGGTAATCACCGAGCCGATCCCGACGATGCAACGCGCGGGAATGGCGCTTCCGGGCGCCATGCGAATCTCCGAACCGATGTAGACAAGCGAACCGATCGTGATCGGCATCGTGCGTTGGCGATTGTGAGTCCACAGCGACGAGTTGCGCCCGCCGAGTATGACGCGACGCCCGATCTCGACGCGGTCAGTGAAATCAATTTTGTGTCCCGCTGTAACGATACTGCCGTCACCGAGAATGAACACCGGATCGATTGGATTGACAACTTCCGGATCGGGAATCGAGTTGATCTCGTTCATGCGGATGATCTCGCAGTAACGACCGAGACTTACTTCGTCTCCCCCGCGAATGATGTTCAAATGCCCGATGCGCACGTGGTCTTTGACCGTGAGCTTTTGAACGCGCGTGACGACGTTGAAGTGACCGATCGTGACGTCGTCGGCCAGCGTGCATTCGCCGGCGTCGATAATGCTCAGCCCGATCCGAACTCGTTTGCCGATTCGATACCCGAAAAACAAGCGGTAGACGAGACGTTTGAGAAACGAGGGGAAGAGCGCGACACACGCGAGCACGATCAAACGAGATCTGCTTGTTTTCATCTTGTGAATTTTGTGTTAGCGCACCAACTGCCGGCTTTCAAGCTCAGCCGTAGCACTGGCCACCTGGTCCTGCGCAGCTTGAGCACGGACCCACGACAGCAATTCAGGTATTCCTCGCTCCAGCGAGACTTGAGGCTCGTAACCCAGTAGAGACTTTGCTTTCGAAATATCCGCCACGCAATGCCGGATATCTCCCTCGCGATACTTCCCAACAATCTCCGGCTCGATGTCCAGATTCAACCCTTGCGCGAGTAAACGACTCACCGTTCGAATCGGCGTGGCGACTCCAGTGCCGACGTTGATCGCCTGATAATCGGCCGCGTCGGTTTCAAGCGCACGCAGATTGGCTTGCACGATGTCGCTGACGTGAACGAAGTCGCGGCTCTGCTCGCCGTCTTCGAAGATCATCGGTCTGTTTTTATTGAGCAGCCGCGCAGAAAAGATCGCACACACGCCCGTGTAAGGATTCGAGAGCGCCTGCCGCGTTCCGTAAACGTTGAAATAGCGCAAGGCAACGGAAGGAATTCCGTACGAGCGGCCCACTGCGAGACAAAACTGTTCCTGGTCCTGTTTTGTCACGGCGTAAACTGACGTTGGAAATAGTGGTTTCTCTTCCGTCGTCAACGCCGCCGACAAATGCTTGCCGCACGTCGGGCATTCGACTTCCCACTGCCGGTCGAGAAGTTGTGCTGACGAGCGAATCTGCGGCGCGACGATGCCACACGTTTCACACCTGTAAGCTCCTTCGCCGTAGATCGACATCGACGACGCAACCACGAGCTTCTTGATCTGCGACTTGCGACTGAGGATCGCTTCGAGCAAAACGGCCGTGCCGAGATCGTTTGCACGAACATAACGCTCGATCTCGTACATCGATTGGCCCACGCCGACTTCGGCGGCTTCGTGGAAAACGACGTCGATGCCTTCGAGCGCCGCATTGACCGCCTCGCGATCGCAAATGTCAGCCTGAATAAACTCGGCCGCGGGATTGACGTAAGCAGGCGCGGCATCGTCGCCGTGTACCTGCGACACGAGTGCGTCCAGGACGCGCACTCGATGTCCACGGTCCACCAGAGCATCCACCAGGTGCGAGCCAATAAAACCGGCGCCACCCGTCACAAGTACATTAGCTTTTCCCAAAAACTGATTCCTCCGGCTGAGCTTGTCGCGTATTCGCGTGGCCTACTCTAACATTTGCATCGCGCAGAACCGATTTGAAGATTTCGTAGACTCTGGGTGTCTGAGTTATCGCCGAGTAGTTCTGTTCGACTGTCGCACGTCCCGCCTGGCCCAATCGCCGGCGCAATTCGTGCGAGCGCAGCAGGCGGCTCAGCTTGTCGACCCACTCATCTTCAGTGCTCGCGAGAAACCCGTTTTGATCGTCCTGAATGATGTCAGTATTCACGCCAACCGGCGAACAAATCGTCGGAATTCCGAGCGCCATGAACTGCAATGCCTTTAGACCACACTTGCCTTTGCTCCACTTGTCGTCCGGGAGCGGCATGACGCCGATGTCGATCGCGGCCAGGTCGTCGAGTTCGGTGTCCGCACGCCACGGCATCGCTTCGACTTCTATCGGTGAACAGTCGTACGTTGGCGTACCTATGACGCGCAAGCGAAACGATTCGCGTTCGGCCAGTTTCTTGAGCGCGCCTCGAAGGGTGTCGAGGTGTTGGACCGTGCTGTAGCTGCCGGTCCAACCGATAACTGGTGGACCAGACGATTGTTTCGCTTCGGACGGGCGATACTTATCGGTGTCGATCGTGGTGGGAATCACCGTCACGTTCTCGTTGACTTGCCGAGCATACTCCGCCAGGTAAGGATTGCCGACCATCACGTGCGACGCGATGCGGCAGATCGTTTTTGTTTTTGAAGCAAATTTCAGGTAGCTCAAATAGCCGTTCGACGGGCTGCGATAAGAAACGAAGATCGCGTCGTCAAAGTCGAAAACGATCGGCACGCGCCGTTGGTGGATCAACTTCTCGAAGAGCGGTGGGCCAAGCAGCGCGGCTTCGCGGAGGATGTAAACGAGATCGTAATCTTTCGCTTTTCTGACCAGAGACATCCTTCGGCCCAGACCGCGCGAGACGAGTTTGAGTTTCTTTCCGATCATCCCCGGCTTGTACAGAAACGCGTGCAGCTCGTCGTCTTCGAATGCTTCGTAAGTGATCTCGACGCCGCGTTCGCGCAGCAGAGGTTCCCACTGTTCGAGGCGGTAACGCTGGCTTGGCGACGTATCGTAGAGCGCCGGCATCAGGGCAAGAACACGCATAGAATATGAATCTTGTAAATCCTGCAAAATCTTGTCAATCCTGCCCAAGGGTTTTCTCGTAAAGAGCCGCGTAACGTTCGGCTCCATTATTCAGATCGAAGAGCTGTTCGGCGACGAATCGCGCATTCTTCCTCGCTTCGGGTTGCCGTGCCATCTCTTCGATCCCGCGGGCAGCCTGCACATATTCATCATCGGAAAATTCCTCAATCAACACGCCGGCTTTCCAGTCGTTGATTAGCGCGTCGGAATCGCCGACACCCGCATTGATAATCAGCGGCAACCCGCAAGCAAGATATTCCCCGTTCTTCGTCGGAGACGATGCGATCTTCGACATGCAGCGTTTGATAAATGCCATTCCGGCGTCCGCTGCCACAAGGTACGAAGGCACTGCCGCCGATGCAACCGAATGCACGCTGAAGTTCGCGGAGTCGACGTTGCGACTGCTCATCAACTCCCTGACGCGATCGTGACTGCCCGTGGTCAACCAGAGTAAATGCGCGTCACTTCTGCTCTTCAGAAACAGGGCGAAAAAGTCGACCATCTTTTCAGTCAAATACCAGCCATCGAGCGATCCACTGTAAACAAGCGTGAATCGATCGCCGAGGCCCAACTCCGCTCGCCGTCGTGCGCGTTCTTCATCGCTAAACTTGAACGACGAGAGATCGACGCAACACGGAATCACTTCGTGATGCACTGCTCGACCGCGCAAGCCTTCCCATTCTCTGATGATGGGCCATATTCGCTCAGTCAGCGTGACGATGGCATCCGTCGAAGCGAGGATGCGACGCTCAGCAGCCTTCGTGATCCGATAGGGAATCCCGCCTTCACGCCAGTGTTCTGCGTCGACATACTCCTCTGCCATGAGCCCGCGCACGTCGAAGATCATCTTCGTCCCCAGCCGCTTCTTCAAAGCGAGCGCGATGGTTGCGGGGATATGTCCGCGCGCATGGACCATCTCGATTCCGTTGCGTTTGACGAGTGCACTTGCTTTGCGAATACCGGCGAGTACGTCGTAGATCGTAGCGGGCACGGACGGGCGTTGGTGATAACGCAGCCAGTGCCATTCGATGCCGTGAGCAGCGAGTTTTTGTCTGAGCGACTCACACTGCGCCACCCCTTCGGGTGTGAAAGCCTTCGATCGTTCGAAACTCAGCAGCGTGAATCGAACGCCGCGCTTCGCGAGCTCGCGCAGGTATGGAATGACCTGGCTCTGGCCGAGCGGATCGAGCATTCCGTTGTACGAGATGAACAGAACGCGCCGGCCCTCAAGCCCCATCGCCGGCCTCCACCGGAGCCTTTCTGCTCCAGCGAAAACTATCCAGCAACAGCCATTGAATGCTGCCGATGATCGCAGCCGAATCCAGCACCGCGAGCAACGACATGACCATCGCTGCACGCCTTACGTTGCGACCAAAAGAGGCGGGATAGCAAATGCGGTTTCGACGGATCGACACGACAGCTCGAGCCGCCAACATCAATAACCATAAACCGATCGGAAACCACACCCACGCCGGTTCAACAACAAGCGCCACAACAAGCAATAATGTCAGCACTGCATACCGGACGAGAATCGTCGCCTGCCACTGTCGAAAAAGTCCGGCGCGAATGTTGTTTCGCGAGTAAACCAGGAACCGCTTGAACGTGGCGCCGAGTGTTGGTTTCAACTTCCATTGAACTTGTGCTCCTGGTTCAAAAACGGAACGATAGCCCGCGTCCTCCACTCGATCCATGAAAAGAAGATCTTCGGCGGAGCGCAGGTCTTCGGGAAAACCGTTGACAGCCTGCCATGCTTCTCGACGAAACAAGCTCGACGCGATGAATCGCGGGCGCGTCATCATCCCTTCGCGCAGCTCAGGTGGGGGAACATATGCTATGGCGGCGCACTCAGTGAAGAACGTATTAGTCACCGGCTGCCAGAAACCATAGATCACGTCGATCGAATCATCTCCTTCTGCTTTAGTTACCAGCGCTTCGAGCCAATTGTGGGCCACACGAATTCCAGCGTCCGTGAAAGCCAACCACTCGAAACTGGCATGTGCCGCAGCGAGATTACGTCCACGCCCGGGCAGCGCTGCGCCTGCACGAATGAGTCGTACGGGTGCTCCCTGGCGAATGTATTCCTCGATGATTTGGGGCGTTGCGTCGACGGAGCCGCCGTCCGCTATCACGATCTCGTCTGGCGGGCGCGTCTGCGCGAGCAAGCTGTCGAGCAACTCGCGGATCGAATCCTCTTCATCGCGCACGGGGACGACTACGCTGACTTTCATACGGGCTGCGGGCATCGTAAAGAATTGCCTAAGCTTTGTCGATAAGTTCACAAACTCCAAATCGTAACTAGCTGGAAAGACTTGGGTTACGAAATTCCTGATTGACAGAAGAAGACAAACGGGAGTATAGCTTGACTCCTCCCTGTTCAGGGGGAGTAGATTATTGAGCAACTTGGCGTTCGGGCGTAAACTCTAAACGCAAGAAGACCGGTGCGGTGGCTCGGCTTTCCCCCTTCTGGGTCCGATGGAGGGAATTAGCAGTAGGATGTCTACTACGTACGGCACACCCGTTCAGGATTTTATAATTCCCGAAGACTACAACTCTATCGAGGAGTCGCCGTCGAGTAGTGTCAACTGGTTCCAGGAGCGTCTCGATCTCTCGGATGAGTATGTGTCGAAAGTGATCAATGTTAGAGAAGATCTTTTCTCTAACTGGAAGAATTATCATTCAGGTCTGACGCCGTCACAAATAGAAAAGGTCAAGACGTTTTCAATTACTCTGACGCATCTTCTGTCGTATCTCAATTTTCGACACGACCTCATGATGAACATTCTTCAGAATAGCAGTGAGTCGCCCCATCATGAACTGACACCTCTGACCCCGCCATGGATTGGTACTTCTTTGAAATCTTATATCGAGAGTCAGGGTGTCAGTGGCTTAGAGGAAGTCGATCGCTGGGTGCAAGGTTTACGATGGTCTGATCCGTTCTAACATCTTCTCACGTTGAAAGAACAGTTGAATGCCCCCCAACGCCGCCTACTCGACCACGGTAGCCTCAGGAAAGTCCTTCTACCGAATTACTTCGCTCATTTTTAGTGCCGGACCGCCTTCAACCTATCCCAATGTCGTTAATGGCAAAGGCGCTAAAAAAAGCCGCTTCGGAAACCGATATAACCACCCTGGCGCCACCACAATTTACCTCACTGAGGACTTGGAAACCTGCTTCGCCGAAAAGATGTTCTACTTTCAACGCGATGTCGTGCAAGGAATCGATAAGCTACATCCATTAAGTGCGATTCCACCTTTTCAACAGACCTTCGCGTTGTGGGAAATCGAATTGCTGAATCCGATAACAGACGTAGCCGACCTGAATATTCCAGGAGCAACAGCTTTCTTTGCCGTGTTTCCTTCGCTTCCACTCAATCCATCCCGTGATTATGAACATTTGAAAGACGCCCGCGCTAACATTGAAAGCCAGGGTCATAACGGGATCGTGGTTGGTTCCAGCCGCGTTACTTCTCCGGGGAATATGGTTGTGCTGTTCGACGATCAATCAAAGAATCTCGCCAGTATCACTCCTTATGATGTCGAATTCCGACTCATTGACATACACGGAGCTCCATTCGTCAACCACGTTATTCAGACTCTGGATTTCACGACTGGAGAAGTGCAGTTCGCAGGAACGATTCCGGCAGGCGGCGCGAAGTACTCAACCTGGCAGCGGGTTGATTTTAATCACTAAAAACCAGCTTCAGCTTAACTGCTGACGAGGGCCTTCTCGGACTGACGCTGTTTCGCCAGTTCGCCGGCTATCCAGTGGTAGGTGATTGTCAGACCTTCCTCGAGGGAGACCGTCGGTTCCCAATTGAGGATTTCGCGGAGGCGTGTGTTGTCGCTGTTGCGTCCCCTCACCCCTTGCGGCTTCGTGAGATCGTAGCGTTTGCCGATGCGCTTGCCCGCGATATTAGCAACAATGTCGACCAGCTCGTTGACCGAGATCATGCGGTCCTGGCCCAGGTTGATTGGCTCTCGATGTTCGCTTCGCATCAGCCGATAGATACCTTCGACACAATCGTCGATGTAACAGTAAGAACGCGTTTGTTCGCCGTCGCCCCAAACTTCGATGTCCTCTCCATCGTTCGCGAGCGCGACCTTCCGGCAGATCGCCGCCGGAGATTTTTCTCGACCACCATCGTACGTGCCGAGTGGTCCAAAGATGTTGTGAAACCTCACTACGCGCGTATCGAGCCCGAAATCTTCTGTGTAGTGGCGGCAAACTCTTTCCATGTAGAGTTTTTCCCAGCCGTATCCATCTTCGGCATCAGCCGGATACGCGTCTGACTCTTTCAACGGCGTGACGTCAGTCTCTTTCTGTTTATAACCCGGATAGATGCACGCGCTGGAAGTGTAAAGGTAACGTTTGACTCCGTTGCTTCGCGCCGCTTCGATGGTGTGAAGATTGATGAAGGTGTTGTCGCGAACGATGACTGCTTTGTGGTTCTCGATGAAACCGATGCCACCCATGTTCGCCGCGAGGCCGTAGACTTCGTCCATGCCTTCTGTGGCTCGCAAACAGTTGTCAGCCAATGACAGATCGAGAAGTAAAAACTCATTGGCAGCAGTCGCTTCGTATTCCGGCTCCTTGATATCGACCCCACGAACAAAATACCCACGATCGACGAGATACTTCGTGAGGTGATGACCTATAAAACCGCCCGCGCCTGTGACGAGTACTTTTGTAGTTTCAGACATTAATCAGGTGATCTCCCAGTGAAACAAGATACGAGACGACTCGCAGAGTATACAAGATTATCCACCGTTGCTGCTGACGGCGAGACGGCGTAGACAACCCCAGAACGGCCGGTTGAGGAGTCCTTCCGGATGCGTTGCGAGCGCGCGCATGAGCCAACTTGCCGCTTCGGACTTGCGCCCCGCTTCGCTCGCTGCATACGAGAGCCGGAGAAACCGTGTGGCCCTGCACCAACGCTGGTCCACACCCTGTAACTGAGGTTCATAGAACTCCGCGATCCGATCAAACTCCTCCAACTGCCGGTGACCTTCAGCAACCGTTTTGCTCACTTCGTGCAATCGATAGGCAGCCATCGGAAGCGGCAGGTAATCGCATTTATGTCCTTCCAATAACAAACGCACATACATGTCGTGATCGAAATCGTAATTCCATCGCTCCTGGAATCCATCACGGACAAGTTCAGTTTTCCAAAAGTGTCCTGGTTGTGGAGCGCGGTACGCCCACGACAGGCAGTGCGCAGCCGATCGCGGTACGTTCGAGCGAATCAAGTGCGTTTGGTGGCCATCGCCGAACATAATCGTGTCGCCGCAAACCCATTTGCTTTCAGGACTCTCTCCGAAGTGATTCATCACGGCGTTGAATGCACCGGGAAGATAAACGTCGTCGCTGTTGATGAACGCAACGATGTTTCCCGTCGTTTTCGCGAGTCCCTTGTTGATTGCGTGGACCTGCCCGCGATCTTTTTCAGTTTCCCAATGCGCCAGTCGATGCTCGTATTTCCGAATGATCGAAACGCTTTCATCTGTGCTGCCGCCGTCGATAATGATGTATTCGAGCGGCTCGTAGCCTTGATTGAAAACGGACAGGATCGTCTCTTCCAGGAAGCGGCCCTGGTTGAATGACGGCGTGATGATGCTGAGCTTGAGAGGCATTCAGTCTGTAACGGTTTTCACGGCCGGAAACTCTTGATCGTTTCGACAACGTAAACTTGTTGCTCCTCCGTCAACTCCGGGTAAGCGGGTAAAGCAAAAGTGTCGCGAGCAGCACTTTCAGATTCGGGATAATCGCCTTCTTTGTAACCCAGGTTCGAGAAACACTGTTGCCGGTGCAGCGGGATCGGGTAATAGACCTTCGTACCAACGCCGTGCGATTTCAAGTGTTCCATCAATGCATCGCGATTTCCGGGAACACGAATCACGTACTGGTGAAAGATGTGACGTCCATCAGCTCTGACTTGCGGCGTGATTAGAGGAAAACTCAAATCAGTATCGTCCAGCAGTTCTGA
>Ga0134123_10001666_pt1 | contig 14461 bp, 15 predicted proteins | sample KB303_FD_96460 | JGI IMG/M metagenome (GOLD analysis project Ga0134123, IMG submission 96460) | Terrestrial soil microbial communities without Nitrogen fertilizer from Kellogg Biological Station, Michigan, USA - KB3-0-3 | ecosystem: Environmental > Terrestrial > Soil > Unclassified ...
GGTGGAAGCACGACAACACCCGCCTCCCCGTCCTCACCGTGGGCGGCCTCGACGGCTCCCTGCAGACGGGGCGCGTGCTCGACTACTACGACCAGCCCGACGACCGGCGCAAGTTGTGCAGCCTGTACCTGTCGCTGATGGATCGCCTGGGGGTGTCGCTCGACCGCTTCGGCGACGCGGACACCCGCCTGGCCGGGCTCTGACCTACGCGCGTGTGACAGCGTCGCGCCGCGGGAAGAAGGACGGGAACGCGACGTAATATTCTGCAGCATGGGTGCACTTCACCGGGCGGCGTCGGCGACGGATCAGGCGGTGAAATCGGTGGCGATCGTGGGGCTCAAGGACTCGGACTCCGGCCCGGGCCACGCCGTGACGGCGAGTATCACGACGGAAGGGGACCTGCGCCTCGTCCTGTGGCGCGTGGCCCGCGACGGCGCTTCCATCACCCGGGAGCAGGCCGTGGTCGACGGCACCCGCCGGCCGAAGGAGCTGGCGCTGTCGACCGCCAACGGGCATGCGGTCGTCGCCGCCATCGGGACCGACGGTCATCTCGAGGTCACCTCCTGGGGCCCGGCCCTCACGACCCTGGGCAGCGCCCGCGGCGCGGTCGGATCGCGCGTGGCCATCGCCCCGGTGGGCAGCACGCTGCCCGACCATCTCGTCACGGCGATGCGTGACTCGGTCGGGCACCTGCGCCTGGACCTGTGGAGCGTTGCCCACGATGGTCGCGTGTCCCACGTCGACCGCGCCCGCGGCAAGGAGATCGAGGAGGCGAAGCTGGCGGCCACGGGCTTCGCCGAGAGCACGCCGAAGGGCGGAGCCGCGACGCTGACCGTGCTCGAGCGCCTGAGCGGCGGTGACCTGGTGGCGGAGACCTGGGACGTGACCAGCTTCGAGCCGCCGTTCCAGTTCGTGCCCCCATCGGCCCGATCCATGTTCCTGGGCAGGGCCAAGCGGATCGCCGCGCCGGTGAGCTTCTCGTTCCGCACCAGCTTCGTTGCGGCCGCCGAGAACAAGGACGGCGAGCTGGCCATCGCCGTCGCGCCGATCGACTCCGTGGAATCGACGCGTGGTCTGCAGGCGGTGGGCGACCAGATCTCCCGGGTGGCCGCCTGTGTGGGCGGCGAGCTCCCCGATCCGTCAGGACACTCTCGGTCCGACGTCCTCATCACCGCCGTCCGCGATCACCGCGGCGACCTCGAGGTGATCGCCTGGCGCATCGGACAGGTCCCCGTCCGTGACAGCGAGCTCGACGGAGGGGGAGTGCTGGAGGTCGACGTGGCCAGCGTCATCGGGGGCGGCGAAAAGGACGAGCACAACGTGGTGGTGACGGCCGTGCGGACCGCGGACGACGAGCTCAAGGTCACCGCCTGGCGGCTGTCCAGCCCCCACCGCGGCACATGACCTCGGTGCCGGCGCCGCCCTGTCCCCCGACTGGGGAGACGCCGACACCGAGGCCGATGGTTGGTACCCTCAGCCCCCACCGATCAGGCAGGCAGGTGTAAGCTCGACGCCTTGCCCCCGGTCCTGTCCATCTCACCGGCGGTGGCGGCGTTGCTGCTGCTGGGCGCCCTGCTTCTGGCGCGGCTGCGCCACGGCGAGCCGTGGTGGCGGCTGGGCCTGCAGGGGGTCCTCGCCTCGGCGCTGGGTGGGTTGCCAGCCACCTATTGCTTTCACGTGGGCAGGGAGAGCGGCGAGCCCATCACCTTCCTCCTGCTGATGTACGTCGGTCTGATCCTGGGGACCCTCCTCGGCGGAATCGCCCCGGTCCTGGCCTCTGCCTTCACCCGCCGCCGCCAGTACCTCGCCTTCGCCCTGGGTGGAGCCCTCATCGGCGCCTACGCCGGCACCAACCTCGCCTTCGCCGTCTTCCTGAACCCCTACGCCTGCGGCATCTCCCCGCCCTACGCCCTGGCGGTGGGCCTGGTCGGGGCCTTCGCTGCACTCGGCTACCAGCTGGGGGCGGGACGCCGGGAGACGCCTCCGCCTCCGCCCCGCCGGGACGGCCAGCCGCTCGCCTGAGCTACGCCGCCGGGCCGACTCCTCAATAGGCCGCTGTTTCAGCCACGGTCACGCCATCACCACCGGATCCCCCTCGGCCACCGGTCCCGGTTCCACCACCCGGCAGTCGAGGGCGAGGCGACCCTCGAAGTCGCGATGGATCTTCTTCAGGACCTCGACGTCCTGGGTGGCGGTGTCCGGATCGAAGGTGGTCATGATGCAGCGGCGGCGCAGGCTGACCGCCTCGACCAGCGCCCGTCCCACCCGCAGCCGCCGCCCCTCCCAGCCTCGCTCGGCCAGACCCTCGACGCCTGCGATCACCAGGTTGGGACGCAGCCGCCGCCCGTCGTGACCGAAGGCGGCGATGGCCCCGTCGGTCGCGACCAGCAGCGGGAGGATGTCGAAGCGCTCCAGCCCCTCGTCGCGCACGAGGCAGGTCCCCTTCCCCGCCGCCGCCACCACCGCGCGCGACACGGCCGGATCGCGCCAGGGCCGCCCGTCGACCAGCGGCTGGCCGTCCGGCCCCAGCGTCGCGCGGTGGAGCAAGAGCCGCGGCCGCGAGCGCGAGGTGACCACGTACCCGCGATCGTCCCGCACCTGCACGACGCGGTCACCCGGGAGCCCTGCCGCGGTCAGCTCCGCGCGGGGGAGGCGCTCGCCTGCCATCGACTTCACCGGGTAACGCCAGAGCTCCGCGAGCCACATCGTGGCCATCGGATGCCGGAAGCGGCGCCGGCGTTACCGGGGCGGCCTTCGAGCAAATGCCGCGCCGGCCTTGCGGTCGGCGCTCGGCGCCTACACGTTCTCCTTGTGAGGGTTGGTTCGGTGTCTTCCTCGTGGTTGATGGCGTGCGGCATGCTGGTCGGCTGCGCGCACGAGATGGGGAAACACGCCACCGAGGGAATGATCGAGGGCGTCAAGAAGGAGGCGGCCAAGAGCGGTTCTGCCTCCGACGGCACGACTCCCGCCGTCGAGCAGGTGACCGGCAGCGTCGTTCAGGGCACGCTCGAGCAGCTCGCGGCTCCCGAAGAGCAGGCCCGGCTCCGCCAGGTGATCGCGGCGATGGTGGCCCAGGCCGTGGACACCGCCACTCACCGCCTGACCGGTCCTGCAGGCGGCGGAACCGGCGCCCAGCGAGCCAGCCCGCTCGAGGCGATGAGCGCTCAGGCAGCCCACGCCTTCGCCACCAGCCTCTCGGCGGAGCTGTCGGCCGCTCTGGGTCTCGAAGGCCGGGGACCGCTGGGCGCCCAGCTCTCGGCGGCCAGCCACGGCCTCGCCGCCTCCGCGGCCCACGGGCTTTCGGCCGGCGCCGCCGAGGCGCTGCCGGGCTGCGGGGGCCTCGCGCCGGAGCGGTGCTGGCAGGCGCGGGTCGAGGCCATGAGCGAATCAGCCGCGACCGGGTTCGCCCGCGGCCTGCGCCACGAGCTCGGCTGGTGGGCGCTGGCGGCCGCCTTCGTCGCCGGGATGCTCGTGATGGCGGCCCTCACGCTGCTGGCGCGGGGGTTTGTCGCCGTCTCGCCGCGCCGCCACCGGGTGGGCGCGCCCGCGCCCGCCTGACGTTCAGTGGGTGAACGCCACCGGCGGCCGGCCCTTGCCGTCCGGGTAGATGGCGATGGCGTCCAGATCCGCGGCGTCGCGGCCCGGCGTCGCCACCACCCGGAGGCTGTTCTCGCCCGCCTTGAGCGGGATCATCGTCGTGGTGACGATGTGGACCTCGGACCACGGGCCGGGGAAGCAGTGGAACTCGTACACCTTGGGCAGCCGGGTGCCGTTGACGGTGAGGACGTGCGGGCGGCAGCCGCCGGCCGGGTGGTTGGGCTCGCCGCCGCAGTTGCCGTCGCCGAAGTTGTCGTTCTTGCCGCAGCGGTAGTACCAGGTGACGTCGTACATCCCGTCCGCGGGGGCCATGATCTTGTTGAACTGCAAGCCGCCCTTTCCGCGCAGCAGCTGCCGCACCTCCTTGCCGGCCGAGCAACACTTCTCCTCGGGCATCACCATCTCGAGCGGGCCGCAGGCGGGGCTCATGAACGGGCAGTTGCTGATGACGGCGGGCGCGATCAGCTGGTTGGGCCCGGCCGGCATGATCGCTTCGGCCTCGTAGAAGCTCAGCATGCCGCCCCCGCCCGCGCCCCCGGCGGCGGAGGCGTCGCCCGGGGAGGCGTCGGGGCCCGAGGTGGTTCCCCCGCTCCCTCCGGTGTCGCCCGCGCTGCCCCCGGTGCTGGACGCGGCGTCGGGAGCACTCGACCCGCCCGTTGCCCCACCGGTCGCACCGCCCGAGCCGCCCGTGACGCCCCCGGTGCCCTCGGGCTCCTCCGCGTCAGGAGCGGCGCCGCTGCCCGGCGGGGAGCTGCTGCAGGCGCTGAGGGACAGGACGGCGGCCCACGTGACAAGCGGGGGGAATCTCATCATTCGGTGTTGGCGCGAGACGCTGGCATCGGTCGGATGGAATCGGTTTCGTCGGAACGCGGCGTGATCCGGCGGCGGGGCCGGCATATGGAGGATGGGTGAACCGGTCCATGGCCCCTCCCTCCGCACAACCAGAGATCGACACCGAGGCGCTCGTCGGCCGCGTGCTGGCCGGCGACACGGACAGCTTCTCGGCGGTGGTGCGGCGGCACGAGGCCGAGGTGTGGCGGGTGGCGGCGGCGCTCCTCGGCGATCGCACGGCCACCGCCAACCTGGTCCAGCAGACCTTCGTGAACGCCTACGAGAAGCTGGAGCAGTACCGCCCGGGGCACGACTTCACCCGCTGGTTGAAGGGCATCGCCCGGAACCTGGTGCGCGAGGACCTGCGCCGCCGCGAGCGCGAGGGCCGCACCCTGGCCGCCTACCGGGACTACCTGGAACAGCTCCACGGCGACGAGGGCCGCAGCGAGCAGCATCAGCGCGAGCTGGACCGGGCCGTGAGCGCCTGCCGGCAGGAGCTGGCGCCGGCCGCCTCGCGCGCGCTGGCGCTTCACTACGACGAGGGCCTCTCGGTCGAGGAGGTGGCCGCCGCCATCGCCCGCACCGTGGCGGGGACCCGGCAGCTCCTGTTCCGCGCTCGGCTGGCGCTGCGGGCCTGCGTGGAGAAACGGCTGGCGCCCGGATGACCAGGGACGCGACCGTGGCGCGGGTGGAGGAGCTGACCGTGCGCTTCCTCGACGGCGAGGCCGCGCCGGCCGAGCGCGACGAGCTGGCGGCCCTGGTGGAGGCGGACGCCGAGGCCCGCCGCGTTCACCTGGGCCTGGTCGAGATCGAGGTGGCTCTGCGCGGGGGCCGCCCGGCCGAGGTAGCGCCCGCGGTGATGGAGCAGATCGCGCGCGAGCGCGCCGACCGGGCCGTGCGCGGGGTGATGAGCGCGCTCTCGAGCGTGCCGCCCCCGGCGCGCGGACCCCGCGGCACCTCCCTCCGTCGCTGGGCCGCAGCGCTGGCCCTGGCCGTGGCTGGCCTGGCGGCCCTGTGGTGGTCGCGCTCGCCGGCGCCCCCCGCCGCCTCGGCTCCCCCGCGGCCGCGGGTGATGGGGCGCGCCGAGACGCCGGCGCGATCGTCGGTGCGGACCGAGCCCGCCGGCATCATCACCGTGCTGGCCCTCGACTTCGAGGACGACGAGCTGCCCGGCGCGCTCATCGACGGCGAGCGGAGCGAAGGTCCCTGCGCGCCCGGCAGCCAGCGCTGCCTGGCCGGCACCGAGAGCCAGTACGCTCGGGACCACGACGCCATCACCCTCGAGCGCCACCGGCCCCCGCTCTTCTCGTACGCGCCCGGCCAGGTGCTGAGCTTCGACTACAGCGTGGGGGCGGCGGCGCGCTCGGTGCGGCTGCAGGTCTGGTCGGGGGACCGCCACGCCAACTTCACCGTCGAGCTGGAGGACGTGATCCGGGAGCACTGGGCCCACGCCGAGATCCGCCTCCTCGACCTGCGCGGCTACGGCGGCCGGGGCCCGCTCGAGTCCGGGGACGCCGTCAACAACCTCATGTTCCTCGCCGGCCGCCGCGACGGGGCACCCTTCGCGCTCGACAACCTGAAGGTGGCCGAGTATCCGCAAGGAGCGTCCTTGCCGGCCACCTCGGCCGCCCTCCCCCTCCCCCCCTGATTTTTTTCATCTGCCGGCGTGATTCCGCGGCCCCGGCGGCATAGAGCGGAGGTGACTTCGCGATGGCTCGGCCTGGCGTGTGCGAGCGTCCTGGCCTGCGTCTCGGGCAAGATCAGCGGCGGTGGTGAAGCTGGGTCCGCTGCCGGCGGAGCGGGAGGACGAGCGGCGGGGACGGGCGGCATGGGCGGCGGCGGCCCCATCAACAACATGGTCCCGCCCACCCCCGTGCCCGGGGTGATGGGCGACGACAGCCTCACCTTCGCCAGCGCCGTCCGCCGGCTGACCCGCAGCGAGCTGCGCCAGACCATCCTGGATCTCGTCGGGGTGGACATGGCCGCGGAGCTGGCCAAGTTTCCCGAGGACTACGCCGAGGCCAACGACGTCTTCGCCTTCGACAACAAGTACAGCCTGCAGCAGCCCTCGGCGGCGCTGGTGGAGGCGGCCAAGAACCTCGCCGACACGGTGGGCGCCGCGGTGCTGGCCGACGGGGCGCTGGCGGCGCGGCTGGTTCCCTGCGTACCGAAGGGCGCCGGCGACGACGCCTGCCTGCGCGGCTTCGTCACCAGCTTCGGCCGCCGGGCCCTGCGCCGGCCGCTGAGCGCGACGGAGGTGGACGCCTACGTGGCGAAGTTCCGGCCGTTCGCGGTGGAGGCCAACGCCTTCAACAAGGGCGTCTCGCTGGTGGTCCGTGCCCTGCTGCAGGACGTGGAGTTCCTGTACCGGGTCGAGATCGGCCAGCCGGTGGCGGGCACGCCGGGGCTGGCCAGGCTGGGCGGCTACGAGATGGCCAGCCGGCTGTCGTATTTCCTGTGGGGGACCCTGCCCGACGACGCGCTCCTCGACGCGGCCGGCGCGGGCGAGCGCCTGCAGACGCCGGCGGCGGTGAAGCAGGCCGCCACGCGCATGCTCGCCGATCCGCGGGCCCGCCGGGGCGTGGACCGCTTCCATGCCATGTGGATGGGGTTCGAGCGCCAGCCGCCCGCGCCGCCCTTTGCAGCCGCCATGCTGGCCGAGTCGCGCGCCCTCATCGAGCGGGTGATCTTCGAGGACCGGCGCCCCTGGCTGGATCTCTTCCGCGCCACCGAGAGCTACCTGGACCCGGCCCTGGCCGAGCACTACGGGTTGCCGCGGCCGTCATCGCCAGGCTGGCAGAGCTACGGGCAGAGCGGGCGGCAGGGGATCCTCTCGCACGGCGCCTTCCTGGGGGTCGAGCGCAAGCACGGCGACACCAGCCCCACCATGCGCGGGCAGCTCATCCGCACCCGCCTGATGTGCCAGACCATCCCGCCCCCGCCCGCCAACCTGGGCGTCGACATCGACGCCGTCCCCAAGGACGGCAACTGCAAGAGCGACCGCTACAGCATGTGGCAGCGCGAGGGCTGCAAGGGCTGCCACGTGCTGATGGATCCGGTGGGGCACGGCCTCGAGCGCTACGACCGCACCGGCGCCGAGCGCGCCATCGCCCCCGACGACGCCGGCAAGGCCGGCTGCGAGATCTCGGGCGACGGCGAGATCGCCGGCCAGGGGACCTTCCACGGTCCGGCCGGGCTGTCCGACCTGCTGGTCGAGTCGAAGGTGCTGGAGAGCTGCCTGGCCACCCAGCTGGCCGGCTTCTTCCTGGGCCGCGAGGTGCGCGACGCCGAGCGGGCCCTGTTCGAGCGCGCGGGGATGCGCTTCGCCGCCGGCGGCCACCGCTTCGACCAGCTGCTGCTGGACTTCGTGAGCCTGCCGGGCTTCGGCTACCGGCTGGCCGAGTGAGGAGCTGACATGCACCGGACCCTCGATCGACGAACCTTGCTCCGCGGCGCCGGCGGCGTGGCCATCGGCCTGCCCTTCCTCGAGCTGATGCTCCCGCGGGGCGCCTCTGCGCAGCCCTCCCCGCGCCGCTACATCGTCTGCTTCGCCGGCATGTCGCTGGGCCGCGACAACGCCGGGAAGCTGACCGACATCGTCCCCGATCGGGTGGGGACGGGGTTCGATCTGAAGCCGCCGCTGCAGCCGCTGGCACCCATCCAGGACGACGTCATCGTCGTCAGCAACCTGAAGATCCCCGTGGGCGGTCCGGGCGGGCGGCTGGGCGGCTTCCACAAGAGCAGCATCAGCCCGCTCCTCACCGGCGTGGCCCCCACCTCGATCGCGCCCAACTGCAACGGACCGACCTCGGATCAGATCGTGGCCAACCACGCCAGCTTCGCGAGCAAGACCAAGATCCCCTTCCTGTCGCTGCGGGTGCAGGCCGACTCGTACCGCGGCGGCGGCAACGTCGGCGTCATCTCCTGGAAGAGCGCCACCCAGAAGAACGACCCCACCGTCAGTCCGGGCCTGGCCTTCCAGAACGTGTTCGCCGGCTTCACGCCCCCCATGTCGATGACAGGCGGCGGACCGGTGGCGCCCGATCCGGCCCTCGATCGGCAGCGCCGCGAGGAGGCCAGCGTCCTCGACGTGGTCAGCGCCAGCGCCACGCGGCTGAAGGCCCGCCTGGGCCGCCCCGATCAGGTGCGCCTCGAGCGCCACTTCGACGAGATCCGCGCCCTGGAGCTGCGCCTGGGAACCATCCCCGACCCGAAGCCCATGCCCCCCGGCGCGGCAAGCGGCTGCGCCCTGCCCGGCAAGCCCGGCGCCGATCCCCCGGTCATGATGGACACCGCCGAGGAGGCCGAGGTCGGCTACGCCGGCGAGGAGCAGCGGGCCCAGGCGCTGACCGGCGTGCTGGCCAAGGCCATGGCCTGCGATCTCACCCGCGTGGCGACCCTGCAGTACACCTGCGCCCAGTGCTTCATGAACGTCGAGGCGCTGGTGGGCGTGAAGATGGATCTCCACGAACTGGCCCACCTGTCCACCATCGTCGGCGGCAAGGACGTGGCCCAGCAGAAGGTCATGGAGATGTACGGCTGGCACATGAAGCACTTCTCGGCCCTGGCCCAGCAGCTCAAGTCGACCCTCGGCTCCGACGGCCGCCCGCTCCTCGACAACACGGTGATGGTGTTCGTCAACGAGGGCGGCCTGGGCCCCGCCGAGGGCAAGAACCCCGCCGCCCACTCCACCGACAGCATGATGGTCATCACCGCCGGCGGCCGCGCCACCGGCCTCAAGACCGGCCGCCACATCCGCGCCGCCGAGGACCACACCGCGAAGGTGGTCACCGCGGCGATGAACGCCGCCGGCGTGATGGTGCCGGGGCTGGGCGAGGTGCAGGGGCGGCTCGAGTCGATGTTCACCGGCTAGTCGCGCGCATCGGTTGCATCGCGACGGACGCGCCAAGCACGGGCTGCGCCCGTCTCCACGCCGCACCTGCGGCCGCGGGACTTCGCCAAGCTGGGACAGCTGGCGCTCGACGGCGGGCAGTGGCGCGGGCAGACGATCGTTCCGGCCGACTGGATGGCCATGAGCACCTCGCCTCAGGTCGATTCGACCGACCGGGATCACGCGGGCCGCACCCTGCCCTACGGCTTCTACTGGTGGGTGGTGCCCGACGTGGGCTTCGCCGCCGCGGGGCACGGAGGGCAGTACCTCCTCGTTCAGCCGGCCAGGCGCCTGCTGCTGGTGCAGATCGCGCTGCCCGACGCCGATCTGCACGGCAGCGCCCTGCCCGACTTCCTCGACCTGGTGGCGCCGCTCCTCCGGTAGCGCCGGCTCACGGGGCGACGGCCGGCGCGCGCGACCGCCGCTCGACGTGCGGGGCATCCTCGTGCCGCTCGCGGCAGGCACGGCGCAGCCGCTGGACGCCGGCGGGGCTCAGCGACCGGAACAGCCCCTCGGGCGTGCCACAATCGGACCACCCCGAATCGGTCATGGGCACCACCCGCAGGCCCCGGGCCACCTGCATGACGTCCTCACTGAGGTCCGAGCGGGGCTGGCGCAGATAGATCTCACCCAGCACCTCGTCCGCCCTGGGCGTGCCGATGGCTTCGGCGTACCGGGCCAGCGGCTCGGCCACGGCCGGTGCGTGGCGAAGCACGGCGTTCCACAGCGATCGACCGCGGGCCGCCATCACCATGGTGTTCCACAGGCCGCCCTGGCGGAGCAGCGCCCAGGTCCCGGCGGCTGGCTTCTCGACGAAGCGCTTGATCGGCACGGCGCCGCGCCGGCCGGGGCGGGCCGGCAGGATCCAACCCAGATCGGGGAGCGCGATGTCGGGAACGGCCCCCACCAGCACGATGCCGCCGCGCGCCCGCCGCGCCACCGCGACGGCGCGCCGAACCGCCGCCAAGAACACGGCCTCCCTGCGAAAGCGGTGGTCGCAGGGAAAGACGACCACGACCGCCCTGGGGTCCTCGAACAGGATGTGCGCCAGCGGCAGGAGCACGCCCGCGGTCGTTCCGGTGTTGGTCGGCTGCAGGACTAGCCGCGTGCCCGGGTAGTCGGCGAGCTGCCTCGCCGCCAGCAGACGGTGGGCCCGTGAGACCGCGACGACGGTGCGCTCCCGGGGCACGAGGCGAGAGATCCGGTCCATCGTCTCTTGCAGGAAGGTGCGATCGCCGCCCGGGGCCGCGAACTGCTTCGGCACGTCCCAGCCGTACACGGCTCGCGTCACCGGCGCGAGGCGCTTTCCCTCACCGCCCGCCAGCAGGATGGCCCAGAGACGGCCACCGCCACTGCGACGTGGCCTCGAGATCCGATCACCGCCCGCACCCATAGCCGTCAGCGAGTGCAAGCAGCCGGCCGGACACCTTCCGGCGACCGCGGGCTACCCCGAGCGCTGCCCCGGCGACCCGCCGCCGTCGCGCAGCTTGGTCTGGAATCGGCGCAGCTCGACCAGCATGCGATCCAGCCCCTCGCTGGCCACGCCCTTCAAGTCCTCCGCCACCTTCGAGGGCTCGGGCAGCGCGCGCTCGATCCGCTGCCATTCGTCGCGCAGGTCCATGCCGGCCAGGTGGAGCTCGAGGCGGATCTCGTCCCGCAGGGTCTTGAGCTCGCTCAACCGGCTGGCGATCGGCTTCCTGTCTTCGGTGTGCAACATGGCTTGGCTCCTCGCCCAACGTCGAATGCGAGCGGCGTGCCAGGCAGCCGCCACCGGCCGGCCGCGCCGTCCGGGCCCCCAAGAACGCGCAGCACCTGCCGCGGGCCCGCCCGCCACCGGCATTTCTTGCGGGGCTAGGACACCAGGGACTGCTCCATCGGCGCCCGCGCAGCATGGCTCGGTCTCGCCGAGCGGCCCTCCCGCAGAAGGACGATCGCCAGCACCGCCATCCACAACAGCCAGGCCACCATGCCGATGCGCTCGGTGAGGCCCAACCAGGGGGTGAGCTGCCCGGCGACCATCCGGGAGGACTGCGCTCCGGTCGAGATGCCGCAGCCGATCACCGCCGCCGCCGAGACCAGCGAGTACCCGCGGAACCACCACCCCAGGGCCGCCGCCCCGAACCCCAGCTGCGAGAGGATGAGCGCGACCGTCAGCGCGGTGAGCACGATGTGCATGGTGTCCTGCGCGGTCCCCCCGCCCGCGACGAGGAGCTCCCGCTGGCTCATCGGCGCGAGCAGCCACAGGGGCGCCATGAGCGCGTGGGCGACGAGGAGGCCACCCGTCACGGCGAGCGAGCGCCGGCCGCGGGCCGCTCTCCACACGCCAACTCCAAAGGCCAGCATCAGCCCCACGAAGACCGGGAACATGGCGGTCAGGAACGCCTTCGTCGGGGCACCGGTCGCCGACAGCTCGCTGACCGCCTGGGAGAGGCGGCTGTAGCCGGGATAGCGGGCCGCCGCCACCAGATCGTTCGCGGCGGCGTAGACCACCGCGTAGGCGACGCCGCAGCCGAGCAAGACCCTCTGCAGAGGTGTTGTCCCGAGATCTCTTGCGTCCATGGCCGCTCCTCCTCGACCGAACGGCGTGCGAGGGCCGTGCCAGGCGGTGGAGCCGGCACGGCCCCTGCGGCGCCCGCGCTCCGCGTCTGGCATGACTCCTGCGAGGACCGAGGTCAAAGAGGTGCAGCCATCATGACCGAACCCATCGACCTGGAAGTCTCGCCCCCGACCGGCGAGCGCAATCGCCTCACCGCGTTCGCCCGCCCGCTTCTGGCGCTGCCCCACGCGCTGCTCGTGGGCGGACCCGTCATCGGCCTCGGCGGCGGCGGCTACCGCACGGGCGCCTTTGGCCTGCTCGCGCTGCTCATCGCGTTCTTCGACTGGGTGGCCATCCTGGTCACCGGTCAACCCATCCAGGGCCTTCAGGAGCTCAAGCTCCTCTACCTGCGCTGGCGCGCGCGCGTCCTCGTCTACTCGGCCTTCCTGCGCGACGAGTATCCGCCCTTCGGGGAAGGCCCCTACCCCGCCACGCTGGTCCTGCCCGACCCGCCCGCGACGCGCGACCGCCTGCTGGTCGGCCTGCGCCCCCTGCTGGTGATCCCCCACCTGATCGTCCTGGCCCTGCTGCTGCTCGTCTGGCTGTTCGTCGCGATCTACACCTGGCTCGTGCTGTCGGTGACCGGTCACCATCCGACGGCGGCGTGGCGTTTCGGGCGGGACGTCATGCGGTACTCGCTGCGGGTGGAGGGGTACTTCCTGCTGGTGCACGACCAGTTTCCGTCGTTCGCGATCTTCGAGGGCTACCAGCCGGTCGCTCAGCCCGGCTGAGCCCGCTGTGCCGGCGCTGCGCCCGCTGGCACATGGCACCGTAGGTCCAGCCGGCCACCGACCCGTACACCAGGTGGCCGGCCAGGCTGGCCGCGAAGTTGAGGGGCGTCACCGGGAAGAGCAGCTCCGCCCCGTGAGGCGCGATGAGGATGGTGGCCATCAGACAGCCCCACACCAGCACGCCGTAGCAGATCCCGGTGGCGACCATGTGCCGCCGCCAGCCGAACAGCGCGCAGCCGAGCGCGAAGACCACCGCGATCCCCCCGCCGTCCCCCACGATGCGCCAGGCATACCCCAGCGCCACGTTCGACCCGTGGCCTCCATACAGCCACGCCCCCATCGAGGGGATGAAGTCGGGCCACAGCCCGACGAGCACGAACGGCAGGCGAACCCCGTCATAGGCCGCCACCCCCACGATGCCCGCCACCACCCCCTGCATCACCGGCACCGACTCGGGCACCCTCAACAAGCAGAGCCCGACCGCCAGCAGCACCGCCGGGATCACCAGCTCCGTCGAGGACCGCTGCATCGAGATCACGCCCAGCACGTGCAGGGAGATCGACAGGACGGGCAGCGCGCCCGCCGCGACAAAGATGGTCAGCCGCGTGAGCCAGCAGGCGACGGCCCGGGGATCGTGCAGGCACACCCCACATCGGCCGGCCATGGCCTCGACCGTCGGCCCACCCCGTCGCATCGCCATTCGCCCCACCAGGCAATTGTCTGCAATCGTGGATCTCCGGCGGCGCCGGGCAAGGGGATGAACGCAATCTCCCGACGGACCGCTGCCTCCAGGAAGGCGAACGCGGCGCGAGCAGCCGCCGTGACGTAGAGTCGCCTCATGCTGTCGGGTGGCCTGCTGAACCTCACCGCCCTCCTCGTCTCGGCCGCGGCCGCACCGCCCGCGGTCCCTTCGGTCGAGCTGCGCAGCGACGAGATCCTGAACCTGGTCTATCAGCTCGATTGCCTGCCGGGCGGCGCCGAATGTCCCTTCCTCGATCTGTGGAAGAACGAGCTGGGCTGGACCGCGGCCGACGACGCGGCGCTGGCCCGGCGCCAGGCCATCCGCGACCGCTACGGCGGTCAGATCACCATCGACGAGAGCCTGGACGACGCCCCCTTGATGTTCGACGCTCCTCGGCTCATCACCGCCACCAAGAAGATGCTGCTGGCCTCGGCCGGGGCGCCTGACATCGCGGCTTACCGCGCGCGCCTCGAGCTGGTGCTCACCCCCACCGACGCCGCCGAGATGGCCGCCCTGACCGAGCGGTTCCTGCCCCGCTTCCGCCGCTTCTTCGGCCCCGCTCGGCGCCGGCTCGAGGCGATGACCGGCCAGCTCCGCTCGTACTTCGCGCAACCGTCCGTCCGCCAGGTGGTCCAGCGGGCGATGGCGTTTTACGAGGTGCCGGCCGGCCTGCGCCACCGCCTGGAGGTCCAGCTCGTCGCCCTGCCCGGCGGCTGGAAGGGCCACACCCGCGGGGAGCAGGTCGAGAACCTCTCGACGGTGGAGGTGCAGCTCGACGCCTCGGTCGCCGGCAAGGGGAGCATCGTGCTGCACGAGCTCTTCCACTACTTCTACGCCTGCGCCTCTGGCCAGCGGGCCCGCGCGCTGGCGGCGGCGTTCGCGGCCGCGGACGATCCCGGCGCCGCGGCCGCCTACGGCCTGCTCAACGAGGGCGTGGCCACCGCCCTGAGCGCCGTCACCCGCAAGGCCGCCTTCGGGCCGGACAAGTGGCAGCACGAGCTGTCGCTGGGAGGGCACTGGTACAACGATGGACCCATCGACACCGTGGCCAAGGCCATCTACCAGTGGCTCGA
>Ga0134123_10001667_pt1 | contig 14459 bp, 13 predicted proteins | sample KB303_FD_96460 | JGI IMG/M metagenome (GOLD analysis project Ga0134123, IMG submission 96460) | Terrestrial soil microbial communities without Nitrogen fertilizer from Kellogg Biological Station, Michigan, USA - KB3-0-3 | ecosystem: Environmental > Terrestrial > Soil > Unclassified ...
CGGCGAGGAAGCCCATGCGATCGGCTTCGAGATAGAGCGTGCGCTCGAGCGCGGAGACGGGCACGTCCTCGAAGAAATTCGTGCGGTCGGTGTTCGTCGTGCCGTTGCGGTTGTTCGCGCCGAGGTCGTCCATCGCCTCGCGAAACCCATGCGGATAGTTCTCGCTGCCGTTGAAGAAGAAGTGCTCGAAGAGATGCGCGAAGCCGGTCTTCCCGCGCTTCTCGTTCCGCGACCCGACGTGATACCAGAGGTTCACCGCGACGATCGGCACGCTGTGGTCTTCGTGCACGAGCAGGGTCAGCCCGTTGTCGAGCACGAGCTTCTCGTGTTTGATCTCGAACTGTTTGCGATCGAACGACGGCTTCGCCTCCGCCTGCTTCGCCGCGGGGGCGGCGGCGGCGGTGAGGGCGAGGGAGAGTGCGAGGAGGGCGGCGGCGGATTTCATGCGCGGGATTGTAAGGGTCAGCGCGCGTAGGCCAGCCCGTCCGGCTCCGTGCCCGTGTCGACTTCGCCCGTGACGGTCCACGTCGCGGTGTCGAGGGCCTGCACTTTGCCGGCGTGCGCGCAGGAGACGAAGAGGCGCTTGCCGTCGGGCGAGAGCTGGATGCCGGAGGGGCCGGCGGCGGTCGCGACTTTTTTCACGAGCTCCCCCGTGGCCGCGTCGAAGATCCAGATCTCGTTCAGCTGCGGGTCGGAGACCAGCGCGTGCTTGCCGTCGTGCGTGAACTTCAGGCGGTTCGCGAATTTCGTGGCGGTCGGGATCGTGCGGACGACGGCGTCGGTCTTCGGGTCGATGATGCTGATCCCGCCCTCGGCCGTGCGGCCCGCGGCCCACACCGCGCTGCCGTCGGGCGCGAGGTCGATTCCCTCGGGGCCTTTCGCGACGGCGATCTGCTTCAGCACGATCTGCCGCGGCGCGTTCGTGAGGTCGAGCACGCTGACGCTGTGGCCGCCGATGTTCGCGGTGTAGATCTTCTTCTCGCCCGGCGCGACGACGAGCATGTGCGTCACGTCCTGTCCCGTGCCGCCGATCCAGTCGATGCGATCGGTTGCCGCGTCGTATCGCGCGACCACGCGGCTTCCTTCCGCGGTGAAGTAGAAGCGCGATCCGATGGCCTGAATCCCGTGCGGCCGCAGCAGCCCCGGAAGCGCGAGCCTGCGCACTTCCTTCCGCGCCGCGACGTCCACGACCATCAAGGACGTCCCCGGATTCGGTCCCGTCCCGTAGTTGCAGACGACCGCGGTCTTCCCGTCATCCGAGGCCGCGACCTCGTGCGGCCCTTCCCCCGTCGCGATCTTCCCGACGACTTTCATCGTCGCCGGATCGACGAAGGCGAGGATCGCGTCGCGCTTGTTGACCACGAGCAGCGTGTCGGCGGCGGCGACGTTGGCGAGGAGGAGGAGAGCGGCGAGTGCGGACTTCATGGGCGGGTATCGTATGACGGGAGACATGGCGGTTTCGATGCCTCGCGCGTGACGTTCCATCAAGCTTTCGCGCACCGGCCAGGAATGCAGAACGCAGAATGCAGAAGGCAGAATTGAGAAGCACACCCTGGAGTCATCGTAGGCGGGCTTCTTCATTCTGCTTTCTGCCCTTTGCCTTCTGCCTTCATGGTCCGGCCCCCCGCCGCCGCCGGTGTGAGCTGCATCACGTGGCGGTCGTATTACACTGTTGACTTACGTCCATGCTCGAGCGCCTGAAAAACGCAATGCGGCCCGGCGGTGAGGAGAAGCCTGTCCCGCGGAAGACGACCGAGGTCCGGCTCGATGTGCTCGATCCCGATCCGGTCGAGCGCGCGCAGACGCACGAGCCGGCGCTGATTCTGCTCGAGGGCGATTTCCCGGGACAGGTGTTCCGCCTGCGGCAGGGGCGGCAGATCATCGGACGCCGTCCGGAGTGCGATATCCGGTTGCGCGAGCGCGCGGTGAGCGGGATCCATGCGGAAGTGGTCCGCCTGCGTGAGGTGGTGACGATCAACGATCTCGCCAGCACGAACGGGACGCTGGTGAACGGGATGCGCATCCGGCATCCGGTGCCGCTGTCGCAGGGGAACCTGCTCAAGCTCGGGAACTGCGTGTTCAAGTACGTCGACTCGCTGCTGGAAGTCGAGTTCACCGAGGCGCTGCACTCGCGCGGCATCACCGACCAGCTGACCGGCGCGTTCAACAAGGCCTACATCGTCGCGCGCCTCGGGTTCATCATCGACATGGCCTCCGAGGCCAAGCCGGTCAGCGTCATCACCTTCGACTTCGACAACTTCAAGCAGGTGAACGACCAGTACGGCCACGCCGCGGGCGATCACATCCTGCGCGTGACCTCGGCGCTGATCGTGTCGGAGTTCGTGCGTCCGCAGGACGTGTTCGCGCGCATGGGCGGCGAGGAGTTCGTGATCATCCTGCCGGAGACGCCGCTGGACCTCGCGGCCGAGACGGCGGAGCGCCTCCGCCGGATGTTCGAGGAGCGGACGTTCGATTACGAGGGCGACGCGATCCGCCTCACGTCGTCCTTCGGCGTCTGCACCGCCACGAGCGCGATCGAGCACCCCGAGGCCATCCTCGGCCGCGTCGACGAGCTGCTGTATCGCTCGAAGCGCGAGGGCCGGAACCGCGTCACGGCGTGAGGCTCCCGGGATGCCGGGCGTCCCGCGGAGCGCCCGGCGTGATGGAAAGATCATTCGCGTGCCGCGGCACGCGGGACGGCGGCTACTGCGGCTTCTTCAAGTCGGGCGTGCGCCGTTTTGCGGTCTTCGCCGCGCGAGCCATCGCGTCGATGTGCGGCAGGAGGTTCGCGTTCTCCCTGTACCGGACGAGCTGCCGGCTGACCTGGACGGTCTGGAACGCCGTTCCGCCGAGGCGGTGACGGCGTACGCGAATCGAGCCGATGACGCCGAGACGGAACGCCTCGAGCTCGTCGACGACCTCGGACCAGCGGCCGAGCAGCTCGGTCTCGCCGCGCAGGGACTCGGCATCGCGGCCGAGTGCGTTCTGCAGCGGCGCCGACGCCGCGATGGCGTTGATCGACGCGTGGACGAGCCCGAAGTCGACCGTTGCCGCGCGCACGAGTGCACGTGCGTCTTCGCGCGACAGCAGCGTGAAGTCGGGGATCTGCTCGCGCAGCGCGCGGAGCTGACGCACGACTTCCTCAGGTGTGATGGAGCTGACCGGGGTATTGATTACATTGGACATAGCTTTCCTTTTGCCCGAAATTCGGGCGGTCTTTGATGGAATGGAAATCCCCGAGTCCGGACCCGGGGAGCACTGCCGGATCCGTGTACACGAGGATCCGCGGCCGTCCTGTGATTGAGAGCGCTGCGCAGTCGCCCCCCCGAGACAGTTGCCTGTCCCCTGCAGCGACTGGCAGTCGGCCGACCGAACCGGGTGCCGCCCCGCTGCTCGCGCTATTCGGCGTTACTCAACCTATGATGCGCGGCGAGATGGAAGATAGACCCGCGCCGGCCGCTCTGCAATGGCCGAAAATAGTCGTCGACTATTTCTTTTTGTCAACAAACTGTGAACATCGTGAAATCGAGGTCGGCTCGCCTCGCGCGGGATGAAGGGTGCGACACGTGGGATGAAGGCGCGCCTCAAATTGAGTACAGCCGTCGTCACGCGCGATGAAAGTCCATCTCCAATCGAGTCGAGCTCTGGTCCCTCGCGATGAAGGAGTGACTCCCATGGAGTCGAGCCTCAGTCACGGGTGAGGAGGTCCAGGTCCAATCGAGTCAGACGCTACTCCGCCTGCAGCACAGCGTTGAACACGCCGTCGGCCACGCGCGCCAGCCGTTCGTAGTCGACCGTGTCGGCCGTGTCGTGCGCGGTGTGGTAGTTCGGGTTGCGCAGATACGCGGTGTCGGTCACGAGCACCGCCGTCCAGCCGCGGTCCCAGTAGTTGCGATGGTCGGAGGCGTCGAGCGTCTCGCGCGGTCCGGTGAACGTGCAGACACCGACGCCGCCCGCGCCGCGGATGGCACGCACGACGTGGCGCGTGAGCGCGCGGTCGCGCCACCGCCCGGCGACGCCGATGAAGTTGCCTTTCGACGGGTAGAGCAGCTCGAAGAGCCAGTTCGGCCACCGCTGTTCGCCCGTGTAATAGCCGATCATCTCGAGACAGATCATTCCGCGGATGGCCGACAGCGACTGTGCATGCACCGCGCTGCCCATGCCGTCCGAGCCGAAGAACGGCGGCTCCTCGGTGGAGTACGCCACGAGCACCAGCGGGACGCCGACCTTTGCGCGCCCCGCGAGCCGCGCCAGCTCGAGCAGTCCCGCGACGCCGCTCGCGTTGTCATCGGCGCCGGGACAATGTCCGCCGACTTCGCAGAACACATCGTAATGCGCGCCGACGACGAACGGCGTCCCGCCCTCGGGACCGAAGCGCGCGATGACGTTCCGATAGCGCCGCCCGCGCGCGTCGAACGGTTGGATCTCGACACGCCCTCCGCTCTCGCGGAACGACCGCGCGATGTACGCGGCAACCGCGTCGAGTTGCTCCGGGTGCCGCGCGTCGCGCGGCTGCTCCTGCGTCGTGAGGAACGCGACGTGCCGGCGCAGTACCTCCGGGTTCGCGCGCGATGTGCCCACCCACGGTAATGACGTGAGCACGGGCTGGCGGATCAGCATCGCGCCGAGGGTGACGATGGCGAGGACGGCGAGGGTGATGCGAAGAGCGGCGAATGCGAAACGTCTCACGAATGTGAGACGTTTGGAGTGCGGTGCTCGTCTTCCTGCTACTCTTTTTTCATGTCACTCCTCGCGCCGCGTTTCACGATCTCGCATGCCATCGCGGCCGGACTGACCGTGATCGAGCGCGCGCGGGGATTCCTCGAGGCAGCCACGTTGTCCGAGGAGTGGATGCGGAGGATGTCGCAGCGCGCGCTTTTGCTCGAGGCGCATCACACCACGCACATCGAAGGGACGCACCTCACCATCGAACAGGCCGAGCGGCTCTGGGAAGGCAGGAGAGTCGACGAGGCGCGGCCGGACGATGTACGCGAACTGCTCAACTATCGCGGCGCATTCAATCTCGTATCCGAGTATCTCCATGGCGGTCAGCCAATCACCGAGGCGCTCATTCGCGAAATTCACAAACGGCTTGTCGAAGGTGTGCGCGGCGGAAGCGGAGCGCCGGGCGCATATCGGACGATTCAGAACTACGTGGCCAACAGCACGACCGGCGCGATTGTTTACACGCCTCCATCTCCACTCGAAGTTCCTTCCCTGATGCAGGAGCTCGTCACCTGGCTGCGCGAAGACACCGGCATCCATCCTGTGCTCGTCGCGGGCATCGCGCAGTTCCAGCTGGTTCACATTCATCCGTTCGTCGATGGAAACGGGCGGACGTCACGCCTGCTGTCGACGCTTTGCCTTTATCGCACCGGATACGACTTCAAGCGACTGTTCACGATCAGCGAGTTCTATGACCGCGATCGCAACAACTTCTACCGCGCGTTGCAGAGCGTCCGTGAACGGGGAATGGATCTCACCGGCTGGCTGGAGTTCTTCGTGGAAGGGTTGGCGACGCAGCTCGCCGAGGTAAAGACGCGGGGCGAGATCGCCATTCGCAGTGATGCCATCGCGAAGACTCATCGACTGAACGCGCGGCAGGAAGTGGCCATCCGGCACCTGATGGAGTCGGCGACGCTGGATATCCGTACGTTCGAATCTCTTCTGCCCGATGTCAGCCGCCGTACGCTGCAACGCGATCTTGCGGCGCTCGAGGCAAAAGCACTGATCGAGCATGAAGGGGAAACGAACAATCTGATCTATCGGATGAGGGAGGTCTCCCAGCCAAACTCATGACAAAGTCGCGACACAAGTTGCGACAACTTGCGACATCGACCATGCCCTTCCGCCCCGCCAGCCAGGCCGACCTCGCTGCGCTCCTCGAGCTCCGTCGCGAGTTCTGCGAGCACGAGGGCATCGCGTTTCGCGGCACGCTGAACGGGCTCGAGACGCTGTTCTACGTGAAGCTCTTCGGGCGATCGTCGAGGCGTCTGGCGAGATCGACCATGGCGCCGAGGTAGATCGGCTCGCCGGCGGTGAAGTCGATCGGGCTCTTCAGGCCCGCGGCCTCAATGGTCACGCGGTTCGCGTCGGCGTCGACCTGGATGTCGTCGATCGTCGGCACTTTGACCTCGATCTTCTTCGGCCCGTCGACCATGATGCGTTTGTTTGTGACGTAGAGCGTGGTCGTGCCTTCGCCGCCGCCGGGACGGATCTCCGCGCTGTACATGCAGTATTCGTTCAGGCCGAGGGCCACCGTCGTTTCGCAGCGCGGCGCGTTGCGGTGATCGATGCCGCGGAGGCGGTGGAGCTGCGCTTCCGACGACGTGTCGATCGGGACGTCTTCGGGCTTGATCGCGAACCCTTCCTGCGTCGCGCGGACGGTCTTCAGCTGCGCGTCGCCGAGGCGGTCGTCGGCGAGGAAGTGCCAGAGCACGGTCGAATAGAGCGCGTGCTTCACCGCGAGCGCGTCTTCGGCGATGAGTCCCGCGGCGTCGCTCGCGCGGTCCATCAGGTTCGCGACCTCGGCGGCGCGATCGGCGCCGACGCGCGCGAGCGTCGAGAACCCGACGTGCAGCACCGTGCCGATCGCGGTGTCGGCCCAGATCGAGTAGGGAAGGTCGAGCTTTTCGTTTTCGCGCAGCACTTCCTGCAGCGTTTCGTCGTTCGGATTCTCGAGCAGGTGCTCGAGCGAGCCGGTGTAGGCGGAGAGCAGCTCGCGGTTGCGGGCGTCGCGTTCTTCGCGCTCCTTCCGCTGGCGCCCCTCGGCCTGGCGGATGACGCTGCGCTTCTGCGCGGTGATGAACACCGGGACGCCGATGAGGATCAATCCGAGGATGATCCAGAGCCAGCCGGCGGCGCCCTTGCTCGCGAGCACGGAGAGGCCGATGAGCAGCAGCAGCACGCCGAACAGGATCATGCCGAGCATACCCATGCCGCGGCGCGTACCGTCGAACATCGACTGCCGGAACGAGGTGCCGGCGATCGAGCGGGCGGGCGGCACGACCGGACTGCGGATCGCGCGGACGTCCGCGGAGTAGAAGATCTCCGGCCGGTGGCGAATGAATTCGCCGTTGGAACCGGTGCTCAGCTCGGGATTGTCGTCGATCGATTTGAGCTCGCGGCGGCGGGAGACTGCGAAGCGGAAGAAGGAGTTGCCCAGCGATTTCTGAACTATGAAGCTCACGGCGCGCTCATCGGTTGCGACAGTCGTGCCTAAGTACTGATCCGCTCCCTGTTCGCGGCCAGCCACGCATCGAAATTCTGCAGGGACGGATTCAGGCCGCGCGCGGCCTCGACGTCGCGGGCGCCGCGGAACTCCCGCTCGAAGTCGCGCTTGTACTGGAACATGTTCCCGAGATCGTCCGCGCCGGGGAATCCGAAGCCGCGGTAGGTCGCGGGGTCGACGGCGTTGTAGACGACTTCCTCGCCGAGCAGGCGAGAAAACGCCGACGCCATTTCGGAGCCGGAGAGATGCTCGCCGGCGACGCCGACGTATTTCCCGATCAGCTCCTTCCCACGCGCGAAGATGCCGAACGCGCTGCGGCCGATGTCTTCCACGCCGATGCCGGGCAGTTTGCTGTCGCCCATCGGGAGCGTGATGGCGAGCTTCCCGTCGGCGCCGCGTTTCGGGCCCATGCCGAAGTAGAGGAAGTTCTCCCAGTAGAAGGAGGTGAGGAGGAAGGTCGTCGGCACGCCGAGATCGCGGAAGATCTGATCGGCCTCGCCCTTGGCGTCGAAGTGCGGAACTTTGTAGCGCTCCTGCAGCGTCGGCATGCGGTCGTCGGAGAGCGGGACGAGCCGGCGCGTGTCCTCGAGCGTCGACCAGATGACGTGCTGCACGCGGGCGTCGCGCGCGGCAATCGCCATGTTGCGCGCCTGTTTCAGCTCGGTCTCGGGAGAAAAGTGCGCCCAGAAGAACGTCACGCAGTAGGCGCCGTACGCGCCGGCGAACGCGAGGCGGAGCGTGTCGACGTCGTCGACGTCCGCGGCCACGACCTCCGCACCGAGGGCCGCCAGCTCGCGCGCCTTGTCGGAGTTGACGTCGCGCGTGATCGCGCGCGCGGCGAATCGCTTCTGAGGATCCGCGAGGATCGCGCGGACGAGTCCACCACCCTGAGCACCGGTGGCACCAACGACGGCGATGAGTTTCTGTTCTGTCATGCGCGCTACTCTAGCATCGCGAGATACGCGGCGATGTCCTGCGCGTCGCCGGGCGGCATCACGAGGCTCGGCATGCTCGTCGACGGATTGAGCGCCGCCGGGTCCTGGATGAACTTGACGAGATTTCCCGGCGTGTTCTTTACCGTGCCGCGGCTGAGCGCAGGCCGCTTCAGGATGCCGCCGAGCGGCGGCCCGAGCGATCCCTGCGCTCCCTCCACGCCCGGAATGGTGTGACACGCGTTGCAGCCGTACTGCGCGATCAGCTGCCGGCCGCGCTCCGGATCACCGGGGATCGCGCTCTTGCGCGCCTCGGTGCGATTGCAGGCGACGGCGATGAGGAGGGACGACAGCGCCATCAGGAGCGCACCCGAGGCGAAGACGGTGAGGCGGAGAACGAAACCCTGGGCGCGACTCATGACCGGCCGGCGGTCAGGTTAGCAGAACCGGTTCAGCAGGCGCTGCCGCGCGAGAACGGCAGCACGTCGCCGCCCGCGGCGCGCTCCTCGGCCATCGAGCGGGCGGCGGCGGAGATCAGATCGCCGAGGACGTCGATGTCGAAGGGCTTGCGCACGATGGAGTGCACCATCGAGCCGTCGAGCTGGCGCAGGCCGCCCGACTCGATGGCGCTGACCACGATCACCGCCGGCCGTCCGGCCTTGCGGCGCTTCAGATAGTCGATCAGCCCGTAGCCGTCGATGTTCGGCATCATGAGGTCGACGACCACGACCGCGTACACGCTGGCCTCGAGCATCTCGATCGCCTCGGCACCGTCGCGCGCGCAGTCCACCGGCAGCCCGGCGCGCTCGACGATCCTGGCGACGAGCGCACGGATCGCCGGCTCGTCATCCACCACCAGCACCCGGCTTTCGGAATCCATGTGCCCGCGAGACATGCAATATCGACGCCTTTGGCTGGTAACGCAGTCGCGCGGTCCCGCGTGACCGCGTGACTGCGTGACCGTCAATCTGGCGCACCACTTGCTGCCCCCTGTATTTCGATGCAATACACGATCGAGGCGCGCGAGCTGACCAGCCCATCCACTCTGCGGACGGTGATCGAGGCGCGCGACGAGAACGAGGCCATCTCGCGGTACGTCAGCGACAGCGCCGCGGAGCTGGTGAGCTTCACGACGCCGCCGCGCGGCGCGGAGTCGATCGCGACGGTGAAGAAGGAAGACGCGGTCTATCTCGTGCGCGTTTACTCCGCCTGATCTCTCATTCCATTAGAATTCGGCGCCGATGAGTGCGGCCTGGGCGCTGCTGGCGTTCGTCATGACTCTCGCCGGTGGCTGGTTTGCCTTCCGCCATCAGCGCTACCTCCACGCCATCATGGCGTTCTCCGCAGGACTTCTCATCGGCGTCGTGCTGCTCGACCTCATCCCCGAGATCTCCGAAGTCGCGCGGAAGGAGCACATCGATCTGCACGCCCTGATGCTGACGACGGTCGGCGGCTTCGTGGCGATCTTCCTGCTCGAGAAGCTGACGGTCATCCACGGCGAGAAGACGCACGACGCGCCGGGGCACCATCACAACGTCGGCCTCGTGGGCGCGATCGGGCTGTCGTTTCACAGCTTTCTCGACGGCCTCGCGATCGGCGTCGGGTTCCAGGCGGGCGCGGAGGTCGGGACGGTGGTGCTGGTCGCGGTGATCGCGCACGATTTCGCCGACGGACTGAATACCGTGACGTTCATGCTGGCGACGCGCAACAGCCGCTGGCGGACGATCGCGCTGCTGATCGTGGACGCGCTCGCGCCGGTGGCCGGCGCGCTGCTCGCGAACGTGATCCGCATCGAGCCGCGCCTGCTCGCGTTCCAGCTCGCGTTCTTCGCCGGCTTTCTCCTCTACCTCGGCGCGAGCGATCTCCTGCCGCACGGCCACGAGCGCCCGCGCTTCACCCTCATCGTCTCAACGCTCGGCGGCCTCGCCGCCGCCGGCGGCATCGTGACGGTGCTGGACCGGCTGCACTGAAATGGGTGCTGCGTGCAGAGTGCTGCGTAGCATCTCCCCGGCACTCAGCACTCAGCACGCAGCACTCACAGACTCTTCGTGTTGTCCCTCGGGTTGCGGTCGATGAGTTTGTTGAACGGATCGATGCCCGCGCGCTCGGGCTTCTCGCCGACGACGATCTCGAAGGACTGCACGGGCTGGGTGATGCGGCGCTTTTCGAGGAACAGCACCTTGTCGTCCTTCGCGAGCACGCCGACGTCGATCAGCTGATCGAGCGGCACCTTCTTCTCCTCGCCCGTCGCATCGGCGCGCAGCTTCGTCGACGCGACGGTCAGCTTCACGACGTACTTGCCGTCGGCGCGTTTCGTCGCCGTCGCGGCGCGCGTCTCGAGGTCGTAGAGCGTGATGCGCTCGAAGAGGTCGGTGATGAGCTCCTGCGCCTCGGGCGGCGCCTCGGCGCGGAAGTAGCGCACGAGCTCCGTCGCGGTCGTGTACGGCGGTCCGTTGTACGCCTGGTCGCGGATGAACTTCTCCAGCGCGCGGTTCACGCGCTCCTCGCCGATGGCGTCGCGCAGCGCATACATCACGAGGCTGCCCTTGCGGTAATGGATGTACGGCTGGTGCTCGACCAGCTCCAGCGGCATCTCCGCGATCAGCTCGCTCCCGCGGTCCTGCAGATAGCGATCGAGCTCGTAGCGCAGGAACTTCTGCATCTTCGCGCGGCCGTACTCCTTCTCCATCACCATCAGCGCCGAGTACTGCGCCATCGTCTCGGTGAGCATGGTCGTGCCCTGCACGTTCCCGCCGATCACCTGGTGCGCCCACCACTGGTGCGCGACCTCGTGCGCGGTGACGTAGAAGACGTAGTCGATCTCGTCGGGGTCGCGAAGGTCGGCGATGAAGCCGATGGACTCGGAGTAGGGGATGGTGTTCGGGAACGACTGCGCGAAGCGCGCGTAGCGCGGGAACTCGAGGATGCGCACCTGGCGGTGCTGGTAGGGCGAGAAGTTCTTCGTGAAGTAGTCGAGCGACTTCTTCACGCCGTGGATCATCCGGTCGACGTTGTACGGATGCTTCGCGTCGTAGTAGACCTCGATCGGGATGCCGTGCCACTCGCTGCGCTTCACCTCATAGCGCGCGGAGAGATACGACCAGAAGCCGAGGATCGGCGACGTCGTTTTGTACTGGAAATAGCGGCGGCCGTTCGCGGTCCACGTGCGCTGCAGATAGCCGGGCGCGATCGCGGTCTGGTCGAGCGACGTGCTCACGGTCGTGTCGAGGCTCAGCCAGTCGGTGCCGCGCGCGAGCTGGTTCTCCATCCGCGCCTTCATGTCCGCCGGCTTCTTCAGCCGCTCGATCGGCCCGAGTCCGTACTTGCGCCGCTCGTTGCGGTCCTGCAGCTCGACGCGCTCGCTGTAGCCGAAGCTGGGGAAATACGAAAAGTTGTTGATGAACGTCCCGTTCTCGACAACGTTCGTGTTGGACTCGCCGTTGACGAAGCCCTTCGCCTCGAACGCGGTCGTGAAGCGCACCGGCAGCGTCGCGCCGGGCGCGAGCGGCGTGGCGAGCGTGTAGATGGTGTAGCCGATCGCGCGGTCGTCGCTCTTCACGCGCGCGCCGGCGATCTCGGTCGTCCAGCTCGTGAGCGAGGAGATGTCGTGGGTCACGTGCAGCTCGCGGATCGGGACGCCGCTCCTGTTGATCGCGAGATACGTCCCTCGGATGTACACCGCGCGGCGCTCGGGATGAATCTCGACGTCGGCCTTCACGTCGACGATGCGCGGCTGCGGGATGCCCTGATAGCGCTTGTACTTCTTCTCCGCCGCCGCCTGCAGCTTCTCTCCGTCCTTCGTCGTCCGGTAGCGGTTGAGGACGTTGGTGTTGTAGTAGATGTAGCAGCCGGTCGACGCGAACGCCGCGATCAGCGCGACGAGCACCACCGGCAGCCCGCCGCGGAACCGCTGCTGCGCGATCTGCAGACGCGGGCGCAGGCCGTTCTCCGTGCCGCGCACCCACAGCAGATGTCCGATGGTGAGGAGCACGCCGCAGCAGAGCGCCCAGTACAGATACGACCAGAACATCGGCGCGAAGAAGTGGCCGTAGCCGTTCATGTCGGAGTACTCGAACGGCGGCGAGGAGCCGAAGCGGTAGAGGACGTGCTCGTGGTCGAGCGCCGGCAGCGCGCGGTTGAGGACGAACCAGAGCATCACGCCGAGGAAGCCGACGAACTTCTGGTTGAACAGCACCTGCACGATGAACGCGAAGGCCGCCAGCAGCGCCAGCCGCGTCCCGGCCTGCGCCAGCACGCCCTTCGCGTAGAGCAGGAGCTCGTAGTCGTGATAGCCCTTCGCGGTCTGGATGACGAGCGAGGTGACGATCGCCACGACGAGCGTGGCGAAGACGATCAGCAGCAGGGCGGCGAGCTTCGCCGTCCAGAGCACCCACGTCGGCGTCGGAATCGCGTCGCGCACTTCATTCAGCTTGAGCGTGCGCTCGCGCCACACCAGATCGCCGGCGTAGAAGGCCGCGATGAGCAGCGTGAAGAAGCCGAAGTTGCCCCAGACCGCGTCGAGCATTTCGCGCGTCACGGGATACATCGGCGTGCCGAAGAGTCCCGGCCCCGACGTGCCGCCCCAGATGTTCAGCACACCGAGGACGAGCATGATCATGAACGGGATGCTCTTGAAGATCGCGCCGGTCTCGAGCTTCATCGTGGCGAGGAACTGCCGCCACGACGCCGCGCCGCCGAAGGTCTGCGTGACGTGCGGCAGCGAGAGGCTGATGCGCGGCAGCGGGTCGATCGACTCCGGCTCCGCCTTCGCGCGTTTTTTCTTGCTCTTCCGCGTGCCGGTGGTGAGCTGGAACTTCCAGAGCGTGAACCCGAGGATCGCGACGGCGACGCCGAGCCAGAGCAGGCGGTTCCAGAGATAGATGCCCTCGAACGGGACGACGCGGGTGTTCTTGTCGAAGACGGTCCAGTAGCGCGTGGCGATGGAGAACGCGTTGAGGCCGAAGGGATCGAGGAGGCCGGCGAGGCGCTCGTTCTCGATGTCGCTCAGCAGCGCGCCGGACGCGAAGTAGGCGACGAAGAACGCCACCACACTCGCGTAGGTCGCCATGAGGCTGCGCGTCAGCGCGGCGACGGAGAAGAAGACCGCCGCGGCGAGGAGCAGGTTCGGAATCACGAGTGCGACGAGCGAGAAGACGTACGGCCAGAGCTCGAAGGCGCCGAGCTGCTCCTTGTCGAGCCAGGGCATGAAGCTGCCGGCGACGATGGCGATGGCCACGGCGACGTAGACCAGCACCGCGACGCTGAACGAGCCGAGGAAGCGCCCGCCGATGTACTTCCACTTTTTGATCGGCGCGCTGAAGAAGAGGGCGTCGGTGCCGAGCTCGAAGTCGCGATGGATGGAGTTGGCCACGAACGCGGTCGTGGTCAGCACGCCGAACACGCTCATGATCAGCAGGATCTGCATGATCACGAACGGCGCGTTGCGATGGATGTTGCCGATGCTCCCGCCGATCCTGACGACGTCGCTGGAGACCGCGAAGAAGGTCATCAGAAAGTAGACGAGCACTAGGATGTAGAAGAGCGGGCCCTTCAGGTGGTACTTGAGCTCGAATGTCGTGAAGGCTTTGAACATTGATCCTCGGTTACGCGGTTACGCGGTTACGCGGTGAGGTGTTGCCGCGCAACCGCGCAACCGCGAAACCCTTTACGCGGCAACATGCAATGTCGAGAAATACACGTCTTCCAGAGACACATTTACCGGCTCGAATGAGTCATCCGGCCGTTCCTCGCTGTACACGTGGACGACGGTCCTGCCTCCGACGAGGCGCGTGGAGATGACGGCGAGGTCGCGCTGGAGTCCCGCGAGCTGGTCTTTGGCGATGACGCGCCGCCAGATTTTTCCTTCGATGTCGCGCATGGCGTCGGTGGGGTCTCCCTCGGCGAGCACGCGGCCGTGGGAGATGATCGCCATGCGGCTGCACAGATCGCTCACGTCTTCGACGATGTGCGTCGAGAGGATCACGATCACGTTCTCGCCGATCTCGGCGAGAAGGTTGTGGAAGCGCACGCGCTCGCCGGGATCGAGCCCCGCCGTCGGCTCGTCGACAATGATCAGCTTCGGGTTGCCGAGGAGCGCCTGGGCGATGCCGAAGCGCTGGCGCATGCCGCCGGAGAACGTGCCGAGGCTCTGTTTGCGGACTTCGTAGAGGTTTGTGCGGCGCAGCAGCGCGCTGACGATCTCTGCGCGCTCCCCACGGTGGTGGATTCCCTTGAGGATCGCGAAATGGTCGAGCAGCGCCTCGGCGGTGACGCGCGGGTAGATCCCGAACTCCTGC
>Ga0134123_10001670_pt1 | contig 14436 bp, 14 predicted proteins | sample KB303_FD_96460 | JGI IMG/M metagenome (GOLD analysis project Ga0134123, IMG submission 96460) | Terrestrial soil microbial communities without Nitrogen fertilizer from Kellogg Biological Station, Michigan, USA - KB3-0-3 | ecosystem: Environmental > Terrestrial > Soil > Unclassified ...
GAAGATCTCCCGGATCTTGCGCTCCGTCTCGCCCACGTACTTGTTCAGCAGCTCGGGGCCCTTGATGTTGAGGAAGAAGCCCTTCACCTTCTCGCCGCGCTTCTCCGAGATGCGGGCGGCGAGGTTGTTGGCCACTGCCTTGGCGATCATGGTCTTGCCGCAGCCGGGAGGGCCGTACAGCAGCACCCCCTTGGGCGGAGCGAGGTGGTGCTCCTTGTAATAGTCCGCGTAGAGGTAAGGCAGCTCCACCGCGTCCTTGATGGTCTCGAGCTGGTTGGTCAGCCCGCCGATGTTCTCGTAGCTGATGTCCGGCACTTCCTCCAGGGTGAGGTCTTCCACCTCGCTCTTGGGGAGCTTCTCCAGCAGGTAACCGCTCTTGCCATCCATCAGAAGGTGATCGCCCACCTTGAGCTTTTCCGAGCGGAGGGGATCGGCGATGATGCCGACCTTGTCCTCGTCCGCGCGCAGGGTCACCACCGCGCGGGCCTCGTCGAGGACCTCCTTGAGAATGACGACCTCGCCCTGGATCTCGTAGCCGGCGGTCTCGACGACGTTGAGCCCCTCGTTGAGCACGAGCTCCTGACCGGGCTTGATGTCCTCGGCCTTGAGCGACGGGTGGAGGTTGACCTTCACCTTGCGGCCCTGGGAGAGGATGTTGACGGTCGCGTCTTCGTTGACGGACAGGTACACGCCGTACGTGGACGGCGGCGCGCAGAGCTTGTCGACCTCCTCGCGAAGCGATGCGATCTGCTCGCGCGCCTCGTAGAGGGTGTTGACGAGCTTCTCGTTCTGGTTGAACGACTGAACCAGCTGGCGATTGGCCTCGCGCAGCTTGTTCTCGAGGACCATCGCCTCCTTCGGCGCATCCTCGACCTTCTTGCGCAGACGTACCGTCTCGGCCTCGAGCGACCGCACGTAGGCCTGGAGATCCTGCACCTGCACCTCGTACTCGGTGAGACGCCGGCGGTAGTTCGAATCGGTCATGGGAAGGAACTTGGAGAGCCCCTTCATGCCTTCGGACGAAGGCTCCCGGCTCGGGTTCGGTTTCTTCTCGAACTCCTTCATATCCGCCCGTTCCTTTCTCGGTGACTCAGCGGGCTCCGCGTCAGGCGCGCCCATCGGGGGCGAAAGTCCCCACGCGCGACCTCAGTATAGGGGCCGGTTTCGCAGCAAGTCAAGGGAATAGGCCCTGAACCATCGTTCACATCCATCGAATTCATTTGATGTTTCCCTTGCTCTGCCCAGCTCCGTACACCACCGCTCACCGTGTCAAACACCGCGTTGATCGACCCGGTTCCTCGGGTGTCCCGAAAGCCCATCTTGCGTCGATGGACTTCCTGTGCATCCTCACATGCCCTCCGGGGGCAAGTTCAGTGCCACCTGATGGCGAGGATAGGAGGTGAGTCTATCCGGGCAGATGGCGGCCTTCGGGCCGCGCGCCCCTTATAAAACGGCCCTTGCCGCCACAAAAAGTGCCGGGAGACGGACGAAAATTTGCCGCTTCGGCGAGCATCGCGGCGTCGCGCGTTCCGGCGTATAAATACGACATGCCTCTCACCGCCACGCGCGCTGCCCTGGCCTGCGCCCTGGCGCTGCTCCTCGAACCCGGGCTCGCCCGCGCTCAGGGAGGCACGCTGCGGGTGGCGCTCCCGGCGTTGCCGGCCTCTCTGGATCCCGCGCTGGCCGCGGAGACGTCGTCCGGACTTCTGGCGCGGCAGCTCTTCGACTCCCTGCTCCAGTACCGCGAGGGCTCGAGCGACGTCGAGCCCGCGCTCGCCGCGCAGTGGCGGGTCTCGCGCGACGGCCTCACCTGGTCGTTCCGTCTGCGCGAGGGCGTTCGGTTCCACGACGGCACCCCGATGTCGGCGACGGAGGTGGCGGCCAGTCTCGAGCGGGTGCTCTTCCCGGGCGCGGCCGGAGCTTCCAATCCCGCCGCCACCCACCTGGTCGCGGCGCGCCTGCTGCGCGGCACCCCCGGCGTGGTCAAGGCGGTGCGCGTGCCGGATCCGCGCACGGTGCAGATCGTGCTCGCGCTGCCGTACGCGCCGCTCCTGACGGTGCTCGCCCATCCCGCGCTCGCCATCGCGCGCGTGACCGCCGCGGCGGATGGCTCGACCCGGTGGGTCGGGACCGGTCCCTACCTGCTCGCCGAGAGCCTGCCCGGCCGGGTGACGCTCGAGGCCAACCCGGCCTACTGGGGCGGCGCGCCCCGGTCGAGCCGCCTGGTGCTGGTCGCGCAGCCCGACGAGGCTCGCGCGCTCGCCGACCTCGACGCGCGCGCGCTCGACGCGTACGTGCCGGTCGGTGCCCCGCCGCGCCTCGCCGGCGCGCTGGCCGTGCCCGGCTGGCGGATTGGCTATCTCGCCATGCAGACCGAGCGGGAGCCGTTCGGACGCCGCCGCATTCGCCAGGGCGTCGCCGCCGCTCTGAACCAGGCCGCGCTGGGCCCCGCGCTCGACCCGCTGGCCATCCCGTTGACGAGCCTCCTCCCGCCGGGGATGTGGGGACATGTGCCGGTGCCGGCGCCTCCCGCCGAGAGCCGCGGAGAGATCGCGCGCCGGCACCTCACCGAGGGGGGCGCCGCGCGCGCGATCTCGGTGAGCCTGCTGGTGGCGCCCCTCGCGCCCCCGCTCGACGGGGCGCGCATCGCGGAAGCCCTGCGCGGCGCGCTGGCCCCCAACGGCGTGAACATCACCGTGTCGCTGCCAGCCCCGGCCGACGCCCTCCGCCTCGCGCAGAACGGCGAGTCCCAGATGGTCCTGGCGGAAGCAGCGGGCGACGGAGGGGATCCACATCTCCTCGTCTACCCGCTGTCCACGAGCGAGGGCGTCCGCAAGGGATCGGGAGCCTTGAACCTCTCCTTCTTCCGGAACCCGCGCGTGGACGATCTCCTCATCCGCGGGAGCCAGCTGTCCGGCCGGCTCGAGCGCCAGCGCGTCTACGCCCGCGCTCAGACCATGCTCGCCGAGGAGGCGCCCTGGCTGCCGCTCTATGTGCGCCTGCACTGGATGGTGGTGCGACCCGAGTTGCGGAACCTCCGGCTGCACCCGAGCGGCTTCCACCGCCTCGACCGCGTGGTCGTCGAGGGCGGCGCGCGACCTTGAAGCGAGGGCGGCGGACATGGTAGAACCACGAGGGAGTTGCGCACGCTTCGCCGCTGACCGATGCCCTCAATCGCCGACACCGTGACCGAGATGGTCCAGTGGGTGTTCCCCGAGCACGCGGGCGCGCCCGGGCAGATACATGGCGGCCGGATGATGCAGTGGATCGCCACCGTGGGCACCATCGCCGCCTCGCGGGTGGCGAGGGGGAACGTGGTGCTCGGGGCCATGGACGACATCGACTTCCTGCACCCGGTGAAGGTGGGGGAGGTGGCCCTCCTGCGGGCCCAGGTCGAGTTCGTGGGGCGCTGCTCGCTCGAGGTGGGCGTGCGGGTCTACTCCGAGAACGTGACCACGGGGGCGCGCGCGGTGACGCTGTCCTCGCACCTCGTCTTCGTGAAGGTGGACGAGCGCATCCGGCCGGTGCCGGTGCCCGACGCCATCCATCCCCGCGGCGCGGACGAGGCCGCGCTGTTCGAGGCGGCCCAGGTGCGGCGGCGGCACCGGGTGGAGCGGCTCCAGCGGGCAGCCTCGCGGGCCCGCGATATCGCCGACGACGGCACCGAGCAGCTGCGGTGGCGGTTCGAGTCGAGCCGGTCCGTGCTGCCGGAGGACACGCTGTTCGGCAGCACGATGTTTCCGGGTAAGCTGCTCATGGACGTGGACGAGGCGGGCGGGATTCTCTCGATGCGCTACAACCGCGGCCTCGTCATGACCGCGTGCCTGGACGCGCTCGACTTCTACGCGCCCATCTCCACCCACGAGGTGGTGACGTTCAAGGCGGGGCTGAACCATGTGGGGACCTCGTCCCTCGAGGTGGGGGTGAAGGTGCTCACGGAGGTGCCGATCACGGGAGAGACACGCCACGCCTGCACCGCGTACCTGACGTTCGTGCACCTGGGGGCCGACCTCCGGCCGCAGCCGTGCCCGCCCTTCACTCCCGCCACCCCGGAAGAGCGGCGGCGCTGGGAAGAGGCGGCGGGGCGACGGGAGCGACGGCTGGCGCGCGTGAAGGCGCTCAAGGCATCCATCAACGAGGGAAGGTGAGGGGCCATGTCGGGACATTCACGGTGGTCGCAGATCAAGCGGAAGAAGGGCAAAACCGACGTCCAGCGGGGGAAGCTCTTCTCGAAGATCCTCCGGGAAATCACGGTGGCGGCCCGCAATGGGGGCGGCGATCCCAAGGGCAACCTCCGGCTCAAGGCGGCCATCGAGTCGGCCAAGGCCTCCAACATGCCCGCCGACAACATCAAGCGCGCCATCCAGAAGGGCACCGGCGAGCTTCCCGGCGAGAGCTACGAGGAGATCACCTACGAGGGCTACGGGCCCGGCGGGGTGGCGGTGCTCATCCAGGTCCTCACCGACAACAAGAACCGCACCGGCCCGGAGCTGCGGCATACCTTCGAGAAGAATAGCGGCCGCATGGGCACCATGGGCTGCGTGGCGTGGATGTTCGACCGGCGCGGCGTGGTGCAGGTGGACGCCGAGCGGATCAAGGAGGACGATCTCCTCGAGAAGGCGCTCGACGCCGGCGCGGTGGACGTGAAGCGCGTGGAAAAAGCTTTCGAGATCACGACCGCGGCTGATGAAATGGAGGCGGTGCGGAGCATGCTGGAGGGGCAGGGCGTTCCCGTGCTCGAGGCCGCCGCGGCCATGATCCCGCAGTCCACCGTGCGCGTGGAGGGCAAGGATGCCGCGGCGCTGCTGCGGCTCATCGAGGCCCTCGAGGAGCAGGACGACGTCCAGGCCGTCTACTCGAACTACGACATTCCCGACGAGGTTCTCGACGCCATCTCCGCGGCCTAGCGCGCTGCGGGTCATGGGGGTCGATCCGGGGCTCGTGGACACGGGCTTCGGCGTGCTCGAGGCCGACGGCAGCGGCTTCACGGTGATCGACGCGGGCGTGGTCAGCACCGTGGCGGCCCACCCGCTGGAGGCCCGCCTCAACGCCATCCACGCCGCCGTGCACCGGCTGATGGCGGACCGCGCCCCCGGCCTGGTGGTGGTCGAGGATCTCTACACCGAGTACAAGTTCCCGCGCACCGCCATTCTCATGGGGCATGCCCGCGGCGTCATCTATCTCGCCGCCCGCCAGCTCGGCGTCACCGTGCTGGCCCTCTCCGCCTCCGAGGTGAAGCGCGCCATCACCGGCAATGGCGCGGCGGGCAAGGCCCAGATGCAGCGGGGCGTGCAGACCTTGCTCGGGCTCAAGGAGCTGCCGCGACCGTCCCACGTGGCCGACGCTCTCGGCCTCGCGCTCACCGGGATGGCCCGCATCACCGGCCGCACCCCCACCGGCCGCGCGATTGCCGCCGCCCCCCCTCGCGCAGCGAGTGCGGCCGAAGTTTGGCGAGGCGCAGCCGAAGGCGAGCCGAGCGGATATGGAAATTAAAGCGCGAACGCAGCCACCTCCGACGAGTGTCCGCTCGTGATCGCCTCCCTCCGCGGGCGGGTGCGGGCGAAGTACGAGGACCGCGTCATCCTCGAAGCGGCCGGCGTGGGCTACGAGGTGTACCTGCCCCCGGTGACCCAGCGCGCGCTCGTGGACGTGGCCGGGGCCAACGGCGACGGCGGACCCGAGGTGGCCCTGGCCATCCACTATCACGCCACCCAGAACCAGCCCCGCCCCGTGCTCATCGGCTTCACCTCCGAGCTCGACAAGGAGTTCTTCGAAAAGCTCATCACGGTGAAGGACGTGGGCCCGCTGGTGGCGGCGCGGGCGCTGGCCGCGCCGGTCGGCGACATCGCCGCTGCCATCGCGCGGCAGGACGAGGCCTACCTGCGCCGCCTGCCCGGGATCGGCCCCCAGAAGGCCAAGAACATCGTGGCCCAGCTCTCGAGCAAGGTCGCGAAGTTCGCCCTGCTCGCCGAGGCGGGCGCCGCCGCGCCCGCCGGTCGGCCCGCGCCGCCGCTCGACGAGGAAGGCCTGCGCGGGATGGTCTTCGAGGTGCTGGTCAAGCAGCTCGGCCATCGCCCCAGCGAGGCGGCCGCGCTCATCGACAAGGCGCTCGGGCGCCGCCCGGACCTCACCACGCCCGAGGAGCTGTTCGAGGAGATCTACCGGGCGAGTGAGGGGCGCGCCGGCGCGGGGACCGGCCGGTGACGGACGAGGCGCGGGTGATGAGTCGGGTGGCGCTTCCCGAGGAAGTCCAGCTCGAACGGCAGCTCCGGCCCCAGCGGCTGGACGAGTACGTGGGCCAGCGCGCGGCGGTGGAGAGCCTGCGCATCTCGGTGGAGGCGGCCCGCGGGCGCGGCGAGCCGCTCGATCACGTGCTGCTGTCCGGGCCGCCGGGGCTGGGCAAGACCACCCTGGCCTCCATCATGGCCAACGAGATGAACGCCGCCCTGGTGACCACCGCCGGCCCCTCGCTGGACCGCGGCGCCGACCTCATGGGCATCCTGACCAACCTGGGTGAGCGCGATGTCCTCTTCATCGACGAGATCCACCGGCTTCCGCGGGTGGTGGAGGAGCTGCTCTATCCCGCCATGGAAGATTTCGCCGTCAACTTCATCATGGACAAGGGGCTGAATGCGCGCACCATGCGCATCCCCCTTCGCCCCTTCACGCTGGTGGCCGCCACCACCCGGCCCGGCATGCTGAGCTCGCCGTTGCGCGAGCGCTTCGGCATCTTCCACCACCTCGACTTCTACGAGCTCGACGACCTGGTGGCGATCGTGACGCGGTCGGCGTCCATTCTGGGCGCGCCGCTCGAGGCCGGCGGCGCGGAGGCCATCGCGCGACGCGCGCGCGGCACCCCGCGCATCGTGAATCGCCTCCTGCGGCGCGTGCGCGACTATGCCCAGGTCAAGGCCCAGGGGGTGGTGACGGCGGCCATCGCGCGCGACGCGCTCGACCGCGAGGGCGTGGATGAGGCCGGGCTCGATCGGCTGGACCGGCGCTTTCTCACCGCCATCATCGAGCAGTACGGCGGCGGGCCCGCCGGCCTCGAGGCCATCGCCGCCACCATCAATGACGAGGCGGAGACGCTCGCGGAAGTCGTGGAGCCGTTCCTCCTGAAGGTGGGCTTCATCGTGCGCACGCCCAGCGGCCGCAAAGCCACCGGCGCCGCCTACGCGCATCTCGGGTATGCGCGCCCCGCGCGCGAGAGCGGGCAGGGAGAGCTCCCGCTGGCATGACCGATCTGGGCAAATTCCTCGTGGGATTCGGCGTGATCATGCTAATCCTGGGAGGCATTCTGCTGCTGGCAGGCAGTTTCTCAGGAAAGGTGCCATGGCTCGGCCGACTCCCCGGCGACATCCACGTCCAGCGCGACGGCTGGAGCATCTATATTCCCCTCGGCACCTCACTTCTCGTGTCGATCATCCTCACGCTGGTCCTCGCCCTCTTCGCCCGCCGCTGATTCTCGCGCTGGCGTGGCTCGTGGCCGCCGTCCTTGCCGCCGCGCCGGCGCTCGCCGCCGGGGACGACATCCGCGTGGCGCTCGCCGACGGAGTGCCCTCGGTCGAGCTGGGCGGGGGCCCCTTCATTCTCGAGGACCTCGCCGGCCGTCCGCTTTCCGCCGCGGCGCCCACCTGGATCCGCGTGGTGGAGCGGGGCGCGGGGCTCGAGGTGCGGGGCCTCGGCCGCGAGGGGCTGCGCGCGGAGGCGCTGCGCGTGGTGTCGGCGCGGAAGAATGGCGTGCGGGTGGGCGGTGTCGACTATCCGGGTGTCATCGAGGTCCGGCGAGCCGGCGACGGTCTCACCGTGGTGAACGAGCTCCCCCTCGAGGAGTACGTGGCGGGCAGCGTGCTGGCGGAGGCGGGCGAGAGCATGCCGCCGGAGATGCTCAAGGCGCAAGCCATCGTGGCGCGCACCTACGCCGCGTATCATCGCCGTCTCAACGCGGGCAAGCCGTACGAGATCGTCGCCGCCAACGTGCACCAGTAGTACGCGGGGCGGGTGAGCGCGGACTCGCCGGTATGGCGCGCGGTGCGCGAGACGCGCGGCCAGGTGCTGCTGTGGGCCGGCGATCTGTTTCCCGCCTTCTACCATACCGACAGCGGCGGGCACACCGAGGACCCGCGGGTGGTCTTCGCCGCCAGCAATATGCCCGCCCTGCCGCCGGTGCGGGTGCTCTTCCCCTCGGACTCGCCCTATCACAACTGGACGCTCGACCTGCCGGCGGCGACGGTGGAGACGGCGCTGCAGCGCGGGGGCATGGGAGTGGGCCGGGTGCTCGCGCTGGAGGTACTGGAGCGGAGCGTCTCGCTGCGCGTCACGCGGATCTCGGTGCAGGGCAGCGCGCGAAGCCTCGTTCTGCGCGGCAATGAATTCCGCCGCCTGGTCGGCTACGACGTGCTCAAGAGCACGCTCTTCGCGGTGGCGGTGGACGGCGACACGGTCCGCTTCGCGGGGCGCGGCTATGGCCACGGGGTGGGGCTCGACCAGGCGGCCGCCAAGTCCATGGCGCAGCTGGGGTATTCCGCGCGCCAGATTCTCCAGTTCTACTATCCCGGCGTCGAGTTCGCCGCGCTGCCCTGAGAGCGGGGCCGCGCCCTGAGTCTCACCTGGGCCGAGTTCGAGAAGGTCGACATGCGCGTGGGCGTGGTGGTGGACGCGCAGGAGTTTCCCCAGGCTCGCCGGCCCGCCTACAAGCTGTGGGTGGACTTCGGGCCGCTGGGAGTCAAGCGCTCCAGCGTCCAGATCACCCACCGCTATGCCGTCTCGGACCTGGTGGGCCGTCGGGTGGTGGCGGTCGTGAACTTCCCGCCCAAGCAAATCGGGCCCTTCGTCTCCGAGGTCCTGGTCCTCGGGGTGTACGACGAGGCGGGGCACGTAATCCTCCTGCGCCCCGACTTCGAGGTCTCCCCCGGCGCGCGCATCGGGTGATTTGCTACACTTCGAAGCCGGATGGACCTCGCGCAGTTCGACTACGAACTTCCCCCCTCGGCCATCGCGCAGGAGCCCGCCACTCCCCGTGACGCCTCGCGGCTGCTCGTTCTCGATCGGGCACGCGCCCGCTGGGCGGACCGCCGCTTCGCCGACCTCCCGGAGCTGCTGCGGCCGGACGACTGCCTCGTCGTCAACGAGAGCCGCGTGATCCCCGCGCGCCTGCTCGGCGCGCTCGCGGAGGACGGCCGCCCGGTGGAGCTCCTGCTGCTCCGCGAGCTCGAGCCCGGCCGCTGGGAGGCGCTGGCGCGCCCGGCGCGACGCTGCCGCATCGGGGCGCGGATCGCCCTCGGCGGGGGCGTGGCGCAGGCGGTGGTGGCGGCGCAGGGGGAAGAAGGCCGCCGCGTGGTGACCCTTGAGTCTCCGTGGCCCGCGCGCGAGCTGCTGGAGCGCTACGGCCTGCCGCCGCTCCCGCCCTATATCGACCGGCATGGCGCGCCCAAGCCGGACGACCGCGAGCGCTATCAGACCGTCTATGCGCGCGCGGAGGGCTCCGTGGCCGCGCCCACCGCCGGGCTTCACTTCACGCCGGAGCTGCTCGAGCGCGTGCGCGCGCGGGGAGTCGAAGTGGTCCCGCTCACGCTGCACGTGGGCCCGGGGACGTTCCGGCCGCTGAAGTCGGCGACGGTGGAGGGACACCGCATGGAAGCAGAGACGGTGGAGATCCCCGCCGCCACCGCGGACGCGGTCAATCGCGCGCGCGCGGCGAGCCGGCGGGTGATCGCGGTGGGCACCACCACCACCCGCGCGCTCGAGTGGGCGTGGGACGCGGCGAGCGGTGTCGCGCCGCGGGCGGGCCGCGCGGACCTCTTCATCCATCCCCCGCATCGATTCCGGGTGGTGGACGCCCTCATCACCAACTTCCACCTGCCGCGGTCCACCCTGCTCGTGCTCGTCTCCGCCCTCGCGGGCCGGGAGCTCGTGCTGGCCGCCTATCGCCACGCCATCGCCGCCGGCTACCGCTTCTATTCCTATGGCGACGCGATGCTGATCGAGTAGCGGCGTGGGCGGCTTCGCGTTCGAGCTCATGGCCACCGACGGCGCCGCGCGGCGGGGGCGGCTCGTCACCCCGCACGGCGCGGTGGACACGCCCGCGTTCATGCCGGTGGCGACGCTCGGCACGGTGAAGGGTCTGACCCCCGGCGACGTCCGCGCGGCGGGGGCGCAGCTGGTGCTCGCCAACACCTATCATCTCTTCCTGCGCCCCGGCCACGAGGCGGTGCGCGAGCTGGGCGGGCTCCATCGCTTCATGGGGTGGGACGGCCCCATCCTCACCGACTCCGGCGGCTTTCAGGTATGGAGCCTGGCCAAGCTCCGGCATCTGGGCGAGGACGGCGTCGAGTTCCGCTCGCACGTGGACGGCTCGCTGCGCATGCTCTCGCCGGAGCGTTGCGTGGAGATCCAGCAGGCGCTGGGGGTGGACATCATCCATCCGCTGGACGAGTGCCTCGCACATCCGGCCACCGAGGCCGAGACCGAGCGCTCGCTGGCGCGCACCCAGCGATGGCTGGTGCGCACGGTGGCGGCGCACGCGCGAGGCGATGGAAGCCAGGCGCTGTTCGGAATCGTGCAGGGCGGCATGTATCCCGCGCTGCGCCGGCGCGCCGCCGAGGACGCGCGGGCGCTGGATCTGCCGGGCTACGCCATCGGCGGCCTCGCGGTGGGCGAGCCGAAGGCGGTGCTGTATGACATCGCAGAGCAGACCGCGGCCTTCCTGCCCTCCGACCGCCCGCGCTATCTCATGGGGGTGGGAAAGCCGAACGACCTGGTGGAGGCGGTGGCGCGCGGGGTGGATCTCTTCGATTGCGTCCTGCCCACCCGCAACGGCCGGAACGGGCAGGCCTTCACCGCGGAGGGTCCCCTCGCCATCAGCAATGCGCGCTTCGCGCGGGATCCCGCTCCGCTCGACGCGGAGTGCGCGTGCGAGGCGTGCCGCCGCTTCTCGCGCGCCTACGTGCGGCACCTCTTCATGGCGCGCGAGCTCCTCGCCTACCGTCTGCTCACGCTGCACAACGTGACCTTCTATCAGAGCGTGATGGCGGCGATGCGCGCGGCGATCGCGGAGGGCCGCTTCGGGGCATTCCGCGCTCGGTTTCTCGAGCGATATGGGGTAGAATCGCCACTCGGCGCCGACGCGAACATGTTCGACAGGGAGGATTGAGCTTCATGGTGGATCTCGCCTACGCGATGGCAGCGCCGCCGGGCGGTGGGAGCGGCAACGGCGGCATCATGTCCATCCTGCCCCTGATGGTCGGCATGTTCGCCATCATGTACTTCATCGTCATCCGGCCTCAGCAGAAGCAGAAGAAGGAACGCGAGGCTCTTCTCGCCGCCATCAAGAAGGGCGACCGCGTGGTGACCACCAGCGGCATCCACGGAACCGTCTCCGCCCTCGACGAGCACACCGTCACTCTCCGGGTGAGCGATCAGGTGAAGCTGACCTTCGACCGGGCCGCCATCGGGCGCATCGTGCCCGCCGCGGGAGAAAAGGACGGCGCCGCCTGATGCGTCGCAACCTCTGGCTTCGGATCGGCATCGTGGCCGCGGTCATCGTGGGCTCGCTGATCTATCTCTACCCGCCGCCCTTCGTGCGGCCCCTCCTCTACGGCCATGCGGCGACGGGGAAGGGGGGACTCCTGCCGCAGACCATCAATCTCGGGCTCGATCTCCAGGGCGGCATCCACCTCGTGCTGGGCATCGACCTCGACAAGGTGGTGGAGGCGCAGGTGGACCGGGCGGCGTCCAGCGCGCGCGCCTCGCTCGAGAAGCGCGGGGTGGGCGTCAAGCGCATCGAGCGGCGCGGCGCGGCGGAGCTGGTGGTGGAGCTGGCCTCCGCCCAGGCGTGGAGCACCGCCCAGACCGCGGCGGGGGAGCTGACGGCATTCGAGATCAAGGAGCCGGATCAGGCGGCGGGCCGGTTCGTCCTCGCCATGCGTCCGAAGGACATCAGCCAGCTGAAGGAGCTGGCCGTCCGACAGGGTCTCGAGACCATCCGCAATCGCGTGGACCAGTTCGGCGTGGCCGAGCCCTCCATCCAGCAGCAGGGCGACAATCGCATTCTCGTCCAGCTCCCGGGCGTGCAGGATCCCGAGCGAGCGAAGGCGCTCATCGGCAAGACCGCGCTGCTCGAGTTCAAGCTGATCGACGAGAAGGTGGACCCGGAGCGGGCGGCGCGCGAGAGCGTGCCCGACGGCGACGAGCTTCTCTATCAGAAGCGGGTGGACCGCGAGACCAAGCAGGAGCGCAAGGTCCCCTACGTGGTCCAGAAGAAGACCCTGCTCACCGGCGCCGATCTGGCCAACGCGCGGGTGTCCATCGACCAGAACACCAGCGAGCCCTACGTCTCGGTGGAGTTCAACTCCGCGGGCGCGCGGGCCTTCGGCGAGCTCACCGAGGCCAATGTGAACCGCCGGCTGGCCATCGTGCTCGACGGCAATATCCACTCCGCCCCGGTCATTCGCGAGCGGATTCCCTCGGGGCAGGCGCAGATCACCGGGGGCTTCACCAGCGAAGAAGCCACCGACCTCGCCATCGTGCTGCGGGCGGGCGCGCTGCCGGCGCCGGTCCAGGTGCTGGAGGAGCGCACGGTGGGGCCGTCGCTGGGCGCCGACTCCATCCAGCGCGGCATCTGGTCCACCCTCGCCGCGGGCGCGGTGGTGGTCCTCTTCATGCTGATCTACTACCGGGTGTCCGGCCTCATCGCCGATCTCGCGCTGGGCCTCAACCTGCTCATCCTGCTTGCCGCGATGGCGGCGTTCCAGGCCACCCTCACCCTGCCCGGCATCGCCGGCATCGTGCTGACCATCGGCATGGCGGTGGACACCAATATCCTCATCTTCGAGCGGATCCGCGAGGAGCTGCGGGCGGGGAAGACCGTGCGCGCCGCCATCGACGCCGGCTTCTCGCGCGCGTTCAAGACCGTCATCGACACCCACGTCACCGTGCTGGTGTCGGGGCTCATCCTCTTCCAGTTCGGCACCGGGCCGGTGAAGGGCTTCGCGGTCTCGCTCATGATCGGGATCGCGGCCAGCCTGTTCACCGCGGTCTTCTTCACCCGGCTGGTGTTCGACCTGCTCTACATGGGCTCCCGCAAGCACGAGGCCCTGTCGATATGATCCAGCTCTTCCACGACCCGAATTACAATTTCATCGGCCGGCGCCGCTGGGCCTACCTGCTGTCCATCGCCTTCATCCTGGTCGGGATCGGTTCCATGGCAATGAAGGGCGGCCTCCGGTACGGCATCGACTTCTCCGGCGGCACCCTCATCCAGGTGCGCTTCGAGAAGCCGGTGCCGGTGGAACGGATCCGGACCGCGCTGGATGGGATCAAGCTCGGCGAGAGCGTGATCCAGGAGTTCGGGGACCCGCGTGAATTCATCCTCCGGCTGCCGCTCCAGAATGCCTCGGTGGAGGAAGTCACCGCCCAGGTCCGGGGCGCGCTGGCCAAGGACGCGACCCTGGGCGCGCCCGAGGTCCGGCGCGTGGAGTTCGTGGGTCCGCACGTGGGTCGCGATCTGCAGCTCCAGGCCATCTACGCGGTGCTGGTCAGCATGGCGGGGATCCTGCTCTATATCGCCTTCCGCTTCGACGTGAAGGGCGGCGTGGCCTCGGTGGCGGCCATCATCCACGACGTGCTCGTTTGCCTGGCGGCGATGTCCCTGACCGATCGCGAGATGTCGCTGCCCGTCCTCGCGGCGCTCCTCACCATCATCGGCTACTCCGTCAACGACACCATCGTCGCCTATGACCGGGTCCGGGAGAACCGGGGGAAGGGGGGCCGCCGGGCCGAGCCCTTCGCCCAGCAGATCAACCGGGCGATCAACGAGACCCTCTCCCGGACCGTGCTGACCGCCCTGACCGTCTTCTTCTCCACCGTGGTCCTCTACCTGTTCGGGGGGAAGGTGCTGGAAGACCTGGCCTTCGTCCTGACGGTGGGGGTGGTCACGGGCACCTATTCCACCATCTTCATCGCCGGGGCCCTGGTGGTGGAGTGGACGGAGTGGGTGGAGGGCAAGATGCGCCGTCCCAAGAAAGTGATAGCAAAAGCCTGATTTAGGTGGCAAAATCAGTGGTCAACCTAGGGAGGGTACGGGTTGACCCAGCTCCAGACGCTGATCGACGAGATCCCCAAGTATCAGCCAACCGCTGACCTGGAGCTCGTCCAGCGCGCCTACCGGTTCTCGGAGCGCTCGCACCATGGGCAGCAGCGGGCTTCCGGCGAGCCGTACCTCTCCCACCCCCTCGAGGTCGCCGGCCTCCTCGTCAACTTCAAGATGGACGTGACCACGGTCACGGCCGGCCTCCTCCACGACGTTCTCGAGGACACCAAGGCTACCAAGGGGGACCTCCAGCGCGAGTTCGGCACCGAGATCGCAGACCTGGTGGACGGGGTGACCAAGATCGGCAAGCTGGCGTTCTCCTCCCGGGAGGAGCGTCAGGCCGAGAA
>Ga0134123_10001671_pt1 | contig 14435 bp, 14 predicted proteins | sample KB303_FD_96460 | JGI IMG/M metagenome (GOLD analysis project Ga0134123, IMG submission 96460) | Terrestrial soil microbial communities without Nitrogen fertilizer from Kellogg Biological Station, Michigan, USA - KB3-0-3 | ecosystem: Environmental > Terrestrial > Soil > Unclassified ...
CCCGGACTCGCCGACTCGAAAGCCGTGCCCGCCGAAGAACGCGCCGACCTCTTCAAGGAAATCACCGCCGGCGCGATCGCCTGGGCGGTGGCGGCCGCCGATCCCGCGGAAATCGATCGCATCAACATCCACCAGGCCGGGCTGCGCGCCATGCAGCGCGCCGTGCTCGCGCTCGCGCCGCTGCCCGACATCGTCCTCGTCGACGCGTTCCGCGTGCCGGATCTGCCGATGGCGCAGCGCGGCGTACTGCACGGCGATCGCCGCTGCGCCGCGATTGCCGCGGCGTCGATCGTCGCCAAGGTGACGCGGGACCGGCAGATGATCGAGCTGCACGGCACGGACCCGCGATACGGTTTCGATCGACACAAGGGCTACGCGACGGCCGATCATCTCGACGCCGTTGCGCGGTTCGGCTACTCCGACGCGCACCGCCGGACGTTCCGGCCGCCGACCTTGTTTGATACGATGGGTTGATCCACTTCAGTGGCCTCATTCGATCGCAACGGGACTCTTCGAAACGCAGAGAAACTGCTCCGGCAGGGCAAGCTCCAGGAAGCGGCCGCGGAGTATCTTCGCGTCGTCGAAGATCAGCCGGGCGACTGGAACACCAAGAACACGCTCGGCGATCTGTACGCGCGCGCGGGACAGGTCGAGCGCGCGACCAATCAGTTCCTCGAAGTCGCCGAGTCGCTGCGTGAAGAAGGACAGTTCGTCAAAGCGGCGGCGATCTACAAGAAGCTCCTCAAGCTCCAGCCCGACAACGAACGCGCGCTGATGCAGGCGGCCGAGCTGGTCGCGCAGCAGGGCCTGTACGCCGACGCCCGCGCGTACCTGAACACCGTCCTCGAACGCCGGAAGGCCGCCGGCGACACCCGCGGCGCCGCGATGGCGCGCGTCCGGCTCGGCGCGCTCGATCCCAACGACTACCCGCAGCGCGTCGAAGGCGCGAAGGCGCGGGTCGAGATCGGCGACGCGAACGGCGCCGTCACCGAGCTGAGCACCGTCGCTAGCGAGCTGTCCGAGAAAGTCCGGTACGACGAAGCCATCGAAGCGCTGCGGCTCGCCGCGACGATCGACCCGGAGAACGAGGACATCCGGACGCAGCTCTATGACATCTACTGCGCGGCGGAAGACTTCACGCGCGCCGGCGAATGCGCCGTCACCTCGGCGCAGTTCGTGTCGATCGCCGACTCGCTGGAGGCTCGCGAGCGGCACGACGACGCCATCGAGATGCTGCGTCGCGCCGCACAGGTGGATCCGGACAACAAGGATCTCCGCACGCGGCTGGCGAAGACGTTCCTGGGCCGCGGCGACCTGCAGTCGGCCGGGGAGTACATCACCGTCGAGACCGCGGCCGGCGATCCCGTGCTCCTGATGACCGCGGCCGAGATCCAGCTGCGCGGCGGCGAGATCGAGACCGGCATGACGCTCATCCGCCAGCTCCTGGCGGAAGATCCGGCGCGCCGCGAAGAGATTGCGATGCTGGGCTGGAACATCGGCCCGCAGGCCGCGGAGGCGGGCTTCGCGCTCGTGGAGCTCTCGGCGGAGGCCGCAGTCGCCAAGAACGACTGGGCGTCGGCCGCCGCCGGGCTGCAGGAGTTCGTCACCCGCGTGCCGAGCTTCATTCCCGCGCTGATGCGGCTCGTGGAAATCTGCGTCGACGGTGGCCTCGAAGCCACGATGTACAGCGCGCAGGCGCAATTGGCCGACGCGTATATCGCGATGGGACAAGTCGCTGAGGCGAGGTTCATCGCCGAAGATCTCGTGGCGCGCGAGCCCTGGGAACGGTCGAACATCGAACGGTTCCGCCGGACGCTCGAACTGCTCGGCGAACCGGATCCCGACGGCATCATCGCCGAGCGCCTGAGCGGACAGACCCCGTTCACGAGCACCGACCTGCTGGTCGGCGTCGAACTGCCGCAGCCCGAGCCGGAGCCCGAAGTCGACGAAGACGGCCTGACGCCGGAACTGCGCGCGATGCTCGAAGAGGCCGAAGCCCCGGCGCCCAAGGGAAAGGGCAAGTCCAAGGGCGTTCCCGCCCCCCCACCTGAAGACGATTTCGGCGACGTCGCGGAACATGTCCCGGCCTCCCGCGAGACCAGAAGCGCGCCGAAAACGACGCCGAAAGACGAACCGCCGGACAGTCATTTCGAGCTCAGCTCGAATGCGATCGACCTGCAGAGCATCCTCGGCGATCTCGACGACGTCGAGCCCGAGGAGCCGGTGCGGCCGCAGCAAGCGAAGCCAGCGCCGCCCCCGCCCCCCGGCAAACGCAAGGGCAGGGCGCACGCCGAGCAGGAAAGCGTGGAGGTCGATCTCAGCATCGATCTCGACGGCATCAAGCCGGGCGCCAGGCCGTCGAGGGCCGCGGCTCCAGAGTCCGAGCCCGTCGAGGACGAGGAGCCGGTGCGGGAGAACGACATCGACAGCGTGTTCGCGCAGATGCGCTCCAAGGCGTCGCGCGGCACCGGCAGCGACGGCGCCGAAGAACAGATGAAGGAAGGCGTCGCGCTGCGCCAGGAGGGCAAAGTCGAGTCGGCGATCCGGGCGTTCGAGATGGCGTCGCGCTCGCCGCGCCACCGGTTCCAGGCGTCGGTGTATCTCGGCCGCATGTATCGCGACAAGGATCAGATGAAGAAGGCCATCGAGTGGTTCGAGCGCGCGACGCAGTCGCCGCCGCCCGCGCCCGAGGACGGCCACATGCTTCTCTATGAGCTCGCCGATGCGCTCGAAGCCGTCGGCGAGGTCGAGCGCGCGCTCGCGATCTGCATGGAGCTCCAGGCCGACGCAGGCGACTTCCGCGACATCAAGCAGCGCGTCACGCGGCTTGCCAAAGTCGCCAGGGGTTGACGCTTACGATCCGCCGCCTGGCCTACATCGCGTTCTTTCTCGAAACCGGTCTGTTGCTCGTTGTCCTGCCGTGGTCAACGTTTTGGAGCCGCAACTACTTCGTCCTCCACTGGCCGGCGATTTCGCCCTGGCTGGTGAATGACTTCGTGCGTGGCGGCGTCACGGGCATCGGGCTGGTCAACCTCGCTGCGGGCATCGCGGACATCATCCCGCTCCTCCGCCCGAGCCCCGGATCGGAAGGAGGACTTCGCCCGAGCCCGGGATCGGAAGGCGGACCTGTCCGCCGAAGCCCGGAGGGCGGAGGCGGATGACGATCTGCCTCGTCACGGATCGGCGCCTGCGTCCGCCCGTCGAGCAGGCGGCGGAAGCCGTGGCGGCGGGTGTCGACGTCATCCACGTCCGAGAGCGCGATCTCGAAGCCGCCGCACTGGCCCAGTTGGTCTCAGCCATCGTCGGCGCCACCCGCGGCTCGTCGACGAAGGTCGTCGTGAACGATCGCGTGGATGTCGCGGTGGCGTGCGGAGCCGACGGCGTTCACCTGCGCAGCGACTCGATGCCTTCCGCCCGCGTACGTAGGATGACGCCTGACGGTTTCCTCATAGGCCGGTCTGTCCACTCGGCGGAAGAGGCTCACGCGGCGGCCGCCGGCGCCGATTATCTGGTGGCTGGAACGGTCTTTCGCACAGCGTCAAAGCCCGGACAGACGGTGTGGCTCGGGCTTCCCGGGCTCGTTGCCGTCGTGCGTGCCGTGTCCGTGCCCGTGCTGGCGATCGGCGGCATGTCCGTGGAACGCGCGCGGGAGGTCGCTGGCACAGGCGCGAGGGGCGTTTCGGCCATTGGACTCTTCGCGGATCCGGATCGGCCGATAAAAGAGGTAGTCCGCCTCCTTCGCGAGAGGTTTAACATAGGCGGCGAAAATACCCCCAGCACATGAGTGCACAAAAAGGCGCAAGCGGATTCGGCGACAAGTTGCGCGAGGCCCGCGAGCGACGCGGCCTCTCCCTCCGACAGATTGCCAACGCCACCAAGATCTCGATGATCACGCTCGAGGCGCTCGAGCGCAACGACATCAAGCGCCTGCCCGGCGGCATCTTCAGCCGGGGCGTCGTCCGCTCGTATGCCCTCGAGGTCGGCCTCGATCCTGAGTCGACGATCGACGAGTTCATGGGGCAGTTCCCGCACGACTCGGTCACGCAGGGACATCCGACGACGACGCAGACGGAGGATCACGAGGCCGTCGAAAGCGATCGCCGCATGGCGATGACGTTCCTGCGCTTGATCCTGATTAGCGTGCCGGTCGCGGCGTTCGTCATCTACTTCACGATTCACGGCCGGCGGATCGAGCCGCCGGCGCCGCACGCGGCGACGCCTCAGGGGGCGCCCGCGTCCAGGCCGGCGCCCGCCGGCGAGACGCCGTCGGCCGAAACGCCGGCGGGTGAAGAGCCTCATGCGCCCGACCATTCGACGCCGCCCGCTGTCGCCCCGGCTCCATGAGCACGGCCAGCCCGCTGTTCGAGTTCTTCAAACGAGGAGAAGTCGCGCGTGATGTCCGGATGCTGGCCGCCCAGGGCGGCTTCGCGCCGCGCGCCGACGAGCAGCTGTCGATTCTCGTCCTGCTGCTCGAGGATCCCGATCCCGAGGTCCGCGGCACCGCCGACGAGACCCTGAACAACATCCCGGTGGCGGCGCTCCAGGCGTTTCTCGCCAAGCCCGACATTCCGCTCGACCTGCGCGAGTTCTTCGGCGATCGCGGCATCTTCCCCGACGCCGACGTCGTCATCGACTTCGACAAGGCGCTCATCGACACGAGCGAGGACGATCCCGAGATCGAAGACGAGTCGATGGATCACGAGAGCGTCACGACCAAGCTGCAGAAGATGACGTTCCCGCAGCGGTTGAAGGCCGCGGTGAAGGGCTCGAAGGAAATACGGATGATCCTCGTCCGCGACACCAACAAGATGATCGCCGCGGCGGCCATGAGCAGCCCGAAGATGACCGAGCAGGACGTCGAGGCCATCGCCGGCATGGGCAGCGTGAGCGACGACGTCCTGCGCATGATCGCGCGCAACCGGGCGTGGATGAAGAACTACAAGATCATGTTGAAGATCAGCAAGAACCCCAAGACCCCGGTCGCGATCAGCATGAACCTCCTGCCGCGCCTGATGGAAAAGGATCTCGTTCACATCTCGACGGACCGCAACGTCCCCGAGCCGGTCCGCATCGCCGCCCGCAAGAAGGTCGCCGCCGCCCGCATGGGCGGCAAGGAATAAGGGGATCCTTCCGCTTATCTGACTCGGAATCCCGCCCGCGCCAGCAGTCTCGCGACGTCGGGATGATCCGTCTGGCGCGCCGCCAGTGACGCGATCTGTTCCAGGCGCTCGATCGCCTTACTGAGCGGCATGCCGGCTGTGAACGTCGCGTTGGCCAGCGTCCGCGCGAGTGCCGGATTGATTGTCCGCAGGTGTCGAGCGACGAGCCGATACTCGGCCAGGTAGCGCCGCCCGGCCGACAGCGGATCGGCCGCATCGACGGCCGCGTTGAGGATCGTGCGCGCGATCCGGCGATCGGCGCGGGACAGCTCCTCCAGAAACTCCAGCAGCTGCGCGGCGGACAGCTTCGGCAGGACGACGGAGATCTTCGCGTCGGAGAGGCCGGCGCGGACCTGCAGGTCCGCCACCTCCTGCCGCAGAATGCGTCCCATCACCTGCCAGACGTCCGGACCGCCGAGCTCGCTCTTGTGAAACTTGAAGGCGAGCTGGAACGCGACGCGCTGCGCGAGCTCCGCGTCGACGCCCTCGCGTCTGATGACGCCGGCGACGGTTTCACGGACGCTGCGCATGCGCTTCGACAGGGCGCCGCGGCGCATCGGCGTCTCGCGCATGCGCTCGAGCAGCTCTGCCGCCCGCGCTTCCGCGGTGTCGACCTCGAACTGATCCGGCTCGGAAGAAATCGCCGTGCTCTTCATGTCTCCGCCCCCCGAGAGCCTGTACGTGTCCACGACGGCGTTCCCGCGAGCGCGGGCACACCGGTGTTGCAGTGACGCGTGAACGGGCGCGGGTGTTAGATGCGGAGGACGGAGAGCGACGACTGCGCAGAAAGGCCGGACACCGAAGGCGCAAGCCGCACCGCGTAGCGGACCGGAGAGGCGATGTGATGGGTGCTCAGGTCGGTGTCGAGTTGTGAGACGAACCGCTCGCGCAGCCGCGTCGCCGCGGTGAGCGTCGGCAGCACATGCGACCCGTCGTCGACCGAGGTCGAGTGCGACTGGCCGTTGCCCGCGAGATCGAACGCCGGGAATGGCGCCGTAAACGGCAGCACCATCAGGATCACGAAGAGCACGGCGAGCGTCCTGCGCAGCATCGGGGCAGTGCTCATTATCCCAGCAAGGGGACTGCCAGCGACGTTTTCCTGCGAATCGCGCCAAGCGTGGCCGGCGCGCGGACAACGGTGTGCGACAGCCCGTCACACGCGACATTCCTGGAGAAACGCCACAGGAACATCACCTCTGCATGGCGAGGCCCGGCCGAGGGGAGGGCGTGGCGCGGGCGGATACGAGGACGAAAGCCGACAGTTATGTAGCGACTGACGACGCAGATCCACATTTGTGTGGCGACGACTGCACGACTCTACATCGGCGGCTTGATACGTTTTGCTCCGCAAAGCCGCGGATCGTTTGCGCGCGCGTTCCGGTTCGAGCATGGCGCGAGCCTTGCTCTACGCCGAGCAACCGATTCACTTGATCATGTTGTCCAGAGTCGCCGCCATCTGGCTTGTCGCCCTTGTGCTCGCGCCGTTCACCGCCCCGTTTCCGACGTGCGACCTCGCGGCGCTCTTCGGCGGCGACGCGACGCAGCAGGCGCCGGGGCATCTGCCCGCATCCACGATCGCCAACGACTCGATCGTCGCCAGCGTGCCGGCCATCGAAAGCAGCCGCGTTCGATTGACGGCCGTCTCAGACGTGTTCGATTCGTCCGCTGACTGTAGTGCCGCAGAGGCGACGTCCGCGCGCGCGGCGGCGCCGGCGCAACCTGCCCGCACGCTCGCCGGCCTCGCGGCGAATCTCCGCGTCTAGTCGTCCGTCCGTTCTCGTCTCCCGCAACAACACAACCGAAAGTCCACGTTCTCAAAAGGAGGGAAGTGTGGGTGCGAACAGTCAACAGGGCATCGCCCTGCTCGTGTTCTTCGCGTCATTCACGTTAGCGAGCGCCGGCATGTTCTACGGCGGCAACGTCGTCTTCCTGGCGCTGGCTGTAGTGACGTTTCTCGGGTCGGTGGCGCTGTTTCTCAAAGCCAAGCCGCTGGAATCGTAGGAGGAGAGAGAGATGACGTTGATCGGACTCGCCGTCACGTTTTTGGGTTTCGCAATCGCGTTCAGCAGCCTTGGGGTCACCGACAGCACGTCGACGCGCATGGTCATGGTGCTTGCGGGCATCGTCGTGAGCCTCGTGGGCATCATGGGCGTGCTGACGCCCGCCTATCAGAAGAAGTGGATCTACAAGAAGTTCGTCATCGCGCTCGCGCTGCTCGGCTGTCTCGCCCACGCCGAAGCGGCCCGGGCGCAGGCGCCGGCCGCGGCGCCGGCGGCGGCAGCCGCCGTGGCGATTACCGATGCTGACCTCAAAGCCGCCGTAAAGCCGACGGACCGGGCCAACGGCGATCCCGACGGCTCGCTGACGGGCACGGCGAACGACATCGCCGTCGCCGACCCGAAAGCGGGCCTCACCGTCGCCGACGTGCTCAATCAGATCGGCGCCAACCGCATCGGCGTCAACTTCGCGTGGACGCTGCTCTGCGGCTTCCTCATCATGTTCATGCAGGCCGGCTTCGCCGTCGTCGAGGCCGGGTTGTGCCGGGCGAAGAACGCCAACCACACCATGATGATGAACTTCATGGTGTACGGCGTCGGCATGCTGGCGTACTTCCTGATCGGCTTCCCGCTGCAGATGGGCGGCGCCGGCGCGATTGCCAACCTCGGCGGGACGCCCGTCCTCAACTCCGAGTTCGTGATTCATCTGTTCGGGAAGGACATCGGCCTGTTCGGGCAGACCGGCTATCTCCTCATGCACCGTGGCACGTATGACGTGGCCGTGATGGTGATCTTCCTGTTTCAGATGGTCTTCATGGACACGACGACGACCATCGTCACCGGCACGCTGTGCGAGCGCTGGAAGTACGCGGCGTTCATGGTGTCGACGATGTTCCTCGGCGCGTTCACGTATCCGATCTTCGCGAACTGGGCGTGGGGCGGCGGGTGGCTGGCGATGCTCGGGGCGAACTTCGGCCTCGGTCACGGCTACGCCGACTTCGCGGGCTCCGGCGTCGTGCACTCGGTGGGCGGCGTCACGGCACTCGCGTGCGCGCTCATCCTTGGTCCGCGCATCGGGAAGTTCAGGAAAGACGGCACGCCGAACCCGATTCCGGGCCACGACATCATGTGGGTCCTGTGCGGGTGCTTCATCCTGGCGTTCGGCTGGTTCGGGTTCAACCCCGGATCGACGCTCGCGATGTCGGGCAACGGCGGGCTGCGGGCCGCGTCGGTCGCCGTCAACACGATGCTCGCGGGCATGACCGGATCCTTCGGCGGCATCCTCTATATGTGGATCCGCTACGGGAAGCCGGACGCGTCGATGAGCGGCAACGCATTCCTTGCGGGTCTGGTCGCCATCACGGCGCCCAGCGGGTTCGTCAACCCGGTGGCGTCGGCCGTTATCGGCCTCATCGCCGGCGTACTCGTCTGCGTCTCGTGCGAGTTCGTCGAGCGCGTGCTGAAGATCGATGACCCCGTCGGCGCGATCTCGGTCCACGGCACGAACGGCATCTGGGGCGTTATCGCCACGGGCCTGTTCGCGGACGGCAAGAGCAACTACGGCGGCTCGTGGAACGGCGTCAACGGCAACGTCACCGGCCTCTTCTACGGCGACGCGGGCCAGCTCGTGGCGCAGCTCCTGGGTGTGGCGACGCTGATTGGCTTCGTCTTCGTCCTGAGCTTCCTGTTCAACCTGCTCGTCGACTGGTTCGTGGGGCAGCGCGTCTCGGCGAAGTCCGAGCTGGCTGGCCTCGACATGCCGGAGATGGGCGCGCTCGCGTATCCGGACTTCGTCCTGAAGCCGGAACCCGAGATGACGGCATAGGGCGATGTCCACAGCGCTTGTCTCACACAACCAGACGACGCTGCCGCCGGTTCCCTGGCGCGATCCTCACACGATCGCGCCGGGGGAGCTGACGGCCTACATCGCGCATCTCGAGCGCGCGTGCCTCGAGAATCCACAGTCGGCGGATCTGCGCACGTGCCTCGGCATGGCGCACGCCGTCAACTACGACGTGCCCGGCTCGATGGAGGCGCTCGAAGAAGCGCGGAGGCTCGAGCCGGACAACTTCTGGGCGCAGTTGAAGTACGCGGAGCTGCACTACCGGCTCCGCGTGCTCGACACGGCCGAGGAGGAGACGCGGCGGGCGGCCGACCTGGCCGGCAGCCCGGTGCAGCTGGCCTTGGCGCGCAAGCAGCTCCAGGAGATCCGGGCGCTCAAGCAGAGCTGCGTCAGGAACGTCCACTGGACCAAGCCGCTGACGGCGCCGGTGCTCGTGCTCGCCGCCATGCTCGCGGCGATTTGTGTCGTGATGCTCACGATCTGACGCGGTGGCCTCGTCTCGCTTTCTGACAGGCGCGGTCGTCGCCGCCGCGGTGGTGGTCGTGCTGTCCGGGTTCGTCGCGATCCCTGTGTGGCTGCTGGCCGCCGAGGTGTTCGCGACGATCCTGGGCCTCTTCGTGTTCGGGTCGTTCTCCTACCAGATCCACAAGAACGCGCTGACGTACGGGATGCTGCTCGTCATCCTCGCGACGTTCTACGGCCTGCCGTCATCGACGTGGCACGCCGAGATCGCCGACCGCGGGATGTGGCCCTGGGTACAGCATCACCTGCTGACGTTCGCCGGCCTCGAAGATCTGATTCACATCGACACGATGCTCTTCATTCTCGGGCTGACGCTCTTCGTGTCGGTGATCGCGCAGACGCGCGTGCTCGAGGGGATCACGTTCTTCCTGCTGCGCAGGAACGGCGGCCGCATCCTGCCGACGGTGATTGCCGTCACAGCCGTCGTCGCGATCACGTCGGGGATGCTTGGCGGCGTGTCCATGATCGGCCTGACGATCCGCACGTTCGTCATCATCCTGATGCTCGGCGCGGCGCCGCTGGGCGCGATCCGCTACGCGGTGATGGTGTGCACGGCGGTGACGACGATCTGCGGAGTGTGGACCGCCTACGGCGAACCGCCCAACCTGATCATGAAGGCGAATCTCTATCCGCAGCTGGACAACGCCTTCTTCCTGTACTACGGCCTGCCCGTCGCGGTCGCGAGCTTCGCGGCGATTGCGTGGCAGCTGCGGCGCCGGCTCGGCCACCTGCACGTGGACCTGGACAACATGGACGTCCTCGACGCGAACGCCGAAGACGTGCGGTTTCTCCAGGCGGCGCGGCACGGCGAGGTGATGACGCCGGCGGAACTCATCGAAGGGCATCGCGAGGATCTGGGCCACGAGACCGCCGAGCGCGTCGTCGAGCGGCTGCGCATGGGCGAGTCGCTTGGCATCGCGATGATCCGCGCGGACGTACCGGAGCTCACGCGGAAGATCCTGCTGGGCCACTTCGTCACCGACGAACTGGCGGACGGCCTGGACAGACACTACATCTACGCGCAGGAGGGCCTCGACGAGCAGGCGTTCATGGCGGAGCTCGCCGTGGACGAAGCGCTGGCCGCCATCGCGCAGGATCGCCGGCGGGCGCAGAAGGTGGCCGCGTTCGCGCTCGTGCCGTTCTTCGCGCTGCTCCTCGTCCACGGCGTCTTCAATCAGGTGCCGTTGTTTCTCGCGTCGTTCGCCGGCTTTCTGGCCGCGCTTCCCGGCATCGTGAAGCTGCCGCGGACGCGCGGCCTGGCGTTCCGCGAGGCCCATGTCGAATACGCCGAGTACTACTTTCTCTTCCCGCTGTTCCTGTCGATTACGTTGCTGACCAGCGCCGGCTTCTTCGACCTCATGCAGACCCTCGTCGTCTCTGGCATCGCCGTCCTCGGGCACAGCCACGTGGCGTTCGCGCAGTTCCTCGGCAGCACGGTGCTTTCAGCGATTCTCGACAACAACATCGTCGCAGACTTCGCGTCGCGCGGACTGCACGGCCTCGGTCCGGCGGTGCTCAAGTTCTTCGCGATGGCGCAGATTGCCGGCTACGCGCTCGGCGGGTGCTGGACGCACATTGGATGTGCGCAGTCGGTCGTCGCCTACGCCTACATCCAGCGCGACGTGGACGAGCGCTACACGCCGATCCGGTGGATCAGGGAGATGACGCCGGTCATCGTCCAGACGATGGTGCTGATGGGGGCCATCATCTATATAGAGGGTGCGCTGCTGCGGCACTTGTAGTGCGGACGCGTCTAGCGCCGTCCCTTTTTCCTCTTCCAGTCCTTCCGCATCTCGGCGAGGCCTTCCATGAAGACCGCGGCGCGTTCGCGTTCGTCCTCGCTGCTCAACGACTTGAGCAGGTCGAGCGCCTTTTCGAGATCCTGCTGAATCGTCTTCGCCGTCGCGCTGAAGTAAAGGCGCCGGATTTCGGCGAGCTTGTCCTCGGTGGACAGCATCTTCAGCAGGTTGTCCGGGGGCTTCGTCATTCGAACCGCAGGCCTTCGCGCTCGATCGTGTAATCGAGCACCTGGGCTTCGCCCGTCGACAGCGCGCCCTCGATCGCCGACCGCGCCTCCGGCGGGCCGTAGCAGAACAGGCATCCGCCGCCGCCGGCGCCGCAGACCTTGGCGGCCGTCGCCCCCGCGGCTTTCGCGCGGGCAATCAGGTTGTCGATTGCGGGAGTGGACACGCCGGGGGCCAGACGCTTGCGATTATCCCACTCCTTGTCGATCTGCCTGCCGACCTCGCCCCAGTCGCGCCGCTCGAGCGCGGACCGCAGCGCCACCGCCGTGTCGCGGATCCGTTCGAAGCAGTCGAAGATGTAGGCGTCACCGTCGATGTGGCGCTTGGTGATCTCCCAGTTGTTGGTGCCCGAGTTTCTCGGCGCGCCGGTGTAGGCCAGCACGATGCGCTGTTCGAGCTCGCGAGGTTCGACGGCAATCGGGACGCGCCTGATGACGTCGGTTCGCAGTTCGATGGCCGCGATGCCGCCGTAGAGCGCGGGCCGATAGTCCTGGACGCCGGTCGGAACCTTGATCGTCTGGCATTCGACGTTCATCGCCGTCTGCAGCATCAGCTCCTCGTCCATCGACGCGCCCGTGAACTTCGCCAGCGCGCCGCAGGCGGCAATGGCCAGGGCCGACGACCCGGCGATGCCGGCGCCGGCGGGCGACTTGCCCTCGGTGATCAAGGTCGCGTTCGTGAGGCCGTAATGGCGGGCGAGCAGGGTGAGCAGCGGCAGTTCGGCGGGATCAAGGTCCTGCCAGCGGGCCGCCTCGACCGCCTTGTGGGTGTCGACCGACCGCAGCGCCACGCGGCCGTCGGTGCGCGGCTCGATCGTCGCCGTGGCGCGCAGGCTGATGGCGGCGTTGACGGTGGACGCACCGGCGTGCGCGAGGTAGAGCGGCCAGATGTCGATGGTGCCGCCGGCCAGATCGATGCGCGTCGGCGCGGAGGCAGAGACAATCCCGTGTTTTGACACCGGGAGATTATAAAATCGTTCCCACATGTCGTCAGGCTCGTTCCGCCGCCAGATCGGCCGGTTGCTCATTGCCGGCTTTGGCGGGCATTCCGTCCCGGTCGAACTCGCCGCCCACGCCCGCGAGTTCAGCCTCGGCGGCGTCATCCTCTTCAGCCGCAACATCGTCGAACCCGAGCAGGTGGCCGAGCTGTGCTACGAATCGGCGCGCCTCGTCCCGGACCTGCCGCTCTGGGTCAGCGTCGACCAGGAGGGCGGGCGCGTGGCGCGCCTCAAGTCGCCGTTCACCGAGTGGCCGCCGATGGCGACGCTCGGGCGCAGCGGGGACGCCCGGCTGGCCGAGCGTTTCGCGCGGGCCCTCGCGTCTGAGCTCAAGGCCGCCGGCATCACGCTGGACTACGCGCCGGTGCTGGACGTCCTGACGAACCCGAAGAATCCCGTGATCGGCGATCGCGCGCTGGCGGACAAGGCCGACGAAGTCGGCAGGCTGGGCGCCGTCATCATCCGGACGCTGCAGACCGAGGGCGTCGCCGCCTGCGGCAAGCACTTCCCGGGACACGGCGACACGAGCGTGGACTCGCATCTCGAGCTGCCGCTCGTCGAGCACGCGCCCGACCGGTTCCGCGGCGTCGAGTTCCTGCCGTTCAAAGCCGCCATCCAGGCGGACGTGGCGACCATCATGACGGCGCACGTCTTCGCGCCGGCGCTCGACGAACAGCGTCCCGCCACGCTGTCGAAGCACGTCGTCACGGATTTGCTGCGCAACGAGCTGGGGTTTGCGGGCGTCATCCTGAGCGACGACCTGGAGATGAAGGCGATCGCCAACACCTACGCCGTGCCGGAAGCCGCGGTCCTGGCGATCGAAGCCGGTTGCGACGGCGTCCTGATCTGCAGCGCGGATTACGACACGCAGGGGAGAACGCTCGAAGCCCTCGTCCGCGCGGTCGAGACCGGGCGTCTGCCGTACGCGCGCGTCGAGGACGCGCTCAAGCGGCAGCAGCGCGCGAAAGAGCGGTTTCTGGGCGCGGCCATGGTCTCGCGGCCGGCGAACAAGAAGACGCTCAGGCAGGCGCTCGGCCGCGACGAGCATCGCGCGATTGCCGACGAGATGGCCCGGTTTCTCTGATGCTGAAGCCCCACGCGCTCAAACCGGGATCGCGCCTCGCCGTCGTCGCCCCCGCAAGCACATTCAAACGCGAAGAGTTCGACGCCGGCCTCGAGGAAATCCGCCGGCTGGGGTTCGAGCCGGCGTTCGACGACCGGGTCTTCGCCAAAGGCACGCCGACGTACCTCGCCGGCTCGCCTGAGATTCGGGCGGCGGCCATCCGGGCCGCGCTGACCGATCCCTCGATCGACGGGCTCATCGCGGTCCGCGGCGGCTATGGCAGCGCGCAGTTGCTGCCGCTGCTCGACATCGCCGAAATCCGGCAGGCGTGCAAGGTGTTCATCGGGTACAGCGATCTCACGGCCATCCTCAGCTTCCTGACCACGCAGTGCCACATGACCGCGTTTCACGGTCCCATGATCGACGCCTGTCTGAGCCGCGGCCAGGCTCGCTACGATCGCGAGTCGTTCCTGAACGCGATCACCCGCGCGCAGCCGGTGGGCGAGCTCGCCCCGCCCGGACTCGACGTCATGCACCGTGGCGAAGCGCGCGGCGTGCTGCTTGGCGGCACGGTCACGCAGTTGCTTGCGACGCTGGGAACGAAATGGGCGTTTGATCCGCCGTTCGGGTACGTCCTGTTCTTCGAAGAAGTGGGCGAGCGGCCGTACCGTCTCGATCGAATGGTGACGCAGCTCCGCCAGACCGGGCTGCTCGGCCGCGCGGCCGCGATCGTAATCGGCGAGCTCAACGGATGCGACGAACCCGGCGGACAACCGACGGGCCTCGGCGTCATGGCGGACGTGCTGAAAGACTTTCGTGGACCGGTGATC
>Ga0134123_10001672_pt1 | contig 14433 bp, 14 predicted proteins | sample KB303_FD_96460 | JGI IMG/M metagenome (GOLD analysis project Ga0134123, IMG submission 96460) | Terrestrial soil microbial communities without Nitrogen fertilizer from Kellogg Biological Station, Michigan, USA - KB3-0-3 | ecosystem: Environmental > Terrestrial > Soil > Unclassified ...
AACTATCCGCTGACGCGCGTGCCGCGGAAACCCACCCTCGCCAGCCAGATGACGGCCATCTCGGACGTCTTCGACGCCATCTGCACCATCCGGCCGTACCATAAGGCCCGCGGCCGGGCGGTGGCGCTCGGCATCATCCGTGAGCGCGTCGGCACCTTCCACCACCCCGCGCTGGTGGCCAACTTCGCGCGCATGATCGGCTCCGAGGAGCCCGAGGTGACGCCCGAGACCGCATAGTCGTTCCGCCCGGCCGGCCGGGCAACTCACCGGCGAATGCCCGGGCGCCAAGCCCGAAGCGCCCAAGAACATCTGTAGGATCAGATACTTACACAGTGGCACCCTCCTTGCCTTTGCTCACGGCAGTTCAAGATACGGTAACTCACACAGGGAGGTCGGCGATGCGGATCCGGGGTCTGATGATGGCGACGGGCGTGGTGTTCGTGGCGGCCTCGACGGCTCTCGCCGCCGGGTGGACGGAGCGGTTGCAGACCGAGCGCATGACCGTGCTCAAGGTGGACCAGGCGTCCGGCCGATTCCAGTGTGCCGAGCACCGGCAGTGGATCACGGTGGCGAAGGGCGGCATGGTCCCGGCGAGCCCCGGCGACATCGTTCGCCTCGAGCGGACCGGGAGCCAGCCGGCGCGGCTGGTTGTCCTGCGGTCGGCGGCCGACGAGCTGGCGAGCCCCGAGTAGCCGGAGCCGCGGTCGGCGGCGGCTACTGCGCGGTCCAGCCGCCGTCGATCACGAGCTCGCTGCCGGTCACGAAGCGCGACTCGTCGGAAGCGAGATACAGCACGCCGTAGGCGATCTCCTCGGCCTCGCCGTAGCGGCCGAGGGGAATGCGCGAGGTCATCCGCGCCAGGATGGCGGGATCGGCCCGGCGCCCCTCCGTCATCGGCGTGATGACGGGCCCGGGATGCACGGAGTTGGCGCGAATACGCTCCTTCGCGTACTGGAGCGCGGTGAGCTTGGTGAGGAGCCGCACCGCTCCCTTGGACGCCTGATATTGCGGGCTGCTGTCGTCCATCCCGACCAGACCGAGCTGGGACGAGATGTTCACGATGGACCCGGCGCCGGCCGCCCGCAGCGCCGGGATCGCCGCCTTGGTGCCGAGGAAGACGCCCTTGGCATTGACGTCCATCACGCGATTCCAGTCCTCCACGCGGGTATCTTCGAGCCGGCCGGCGCCGCCGATCCCGGCATTGTTGACCAGGATGTCGAGCCGTCCGAAGCGGCTCCCGGCCGTCGCCACTCCGCGCGCCCAGTCGCTCTCGCTGGTGACGTCGAGGGGAACGAAGAGCGCCTGGCCACCCGCGGCGGCGACCTCGGCCTCGACGCGACGCCCCTCGGCCTCGAGCAGGTCGCCGATGACGACGCGCGCGCCCTCCCGGACGAAGAGCCGCGCGATGGCGGCGCCGATCCCGCGCGCGCCCCCGCTGATCAGGGCCACCTTCCCGGCGAGTCTCACCGGGGGCGCGTTCAGCCGGAGGGTGTCCGGGCCAGGGCGGCCCGCACCGACTCGACCACCTGGTCCAGATCGTAGGGCTTGCCGATGATCTCGAGGGCGTCCGTCTCACCGACCATCCGATCGAGGGCGGGTTTGTTGGTGGTGGTGATGACGAAGGGGCGGCTCTTCACCGGCTCTGCGCTGCGGACCAGACGGAGAAACGTCCAGTTGGCGTCGTAGGGCGGGGAGATGTCGTAGACGATCACCGCCGGGCCATGATCCTGGATGAAGGCGATGAGGTCGAGATTGCCGCTCTTCACCTCCGGGATATGACCAATGACGGTCTGGAAGCCTTGGGTCTCCAGCGCCGTGCGGAGCAGGTCCACGGTGTCGGAGCTGGAGTTGAACACCGCGATGATGGGCTTTCGCGCCCCGTGTCCCGCGGTTGAATCAGGAGCCTCGCGATCGCCTGCTCGGTCCGCCATCCGGGAGAGACTATCGTGTTCGCCCGGCGCTGTCCAGAGACGGACGTCGCGAGACGGGCTCATCCTGCGCGGCCCGCCAGGCTCGCGACGATCGCGGTCAGCTCGTCGGGATCCACCGGCTTGGAGACGTGGATGTTGAATCCGGCCATGAGGCTCCGGATCCGATCTTCCGGTCGGCCGAACGCGGTCAACGCCACCGCCGGCGTCTTTCCTCCCCGCTCCGGAGAGAGCGCGCGGATCTTGCGGATCAGCGTATAGCCATCCTCGCCCGGCATCTCGATGTCGGATACCAGCACGTCCGGCAGCCAGCGCTCGAGCGTCCGAAGCGCCTCGTCCGCCGTCACCGCGCCTCGGGCTTCTCCCCCCGCCTGGGCCAGCACCTCCTGCACCAGCTCCACCGCGGCGGAATCGTCATCGACCACGAGGATACGCACGCCGACGAGGGAGGGACGGTCCGGGGGCCTGGTCTTGGCCTGCGCCACCGCCTGCTCGCGCATGCCGGCGACCATCAGGGGCAGCTTCACGACGAAGGTCGCGCCCTGCCCTTCGCCCGCGCTCTCCACGAAGACGCTGCCGCCGTGCAGCTCGGCGATGTGCCGGACCAGCGCCAAACCGATCCCGAGCCCTCCGTGCGCCCGGGTGCGCGTGCTGTCTCCCTGGCGCAGGCGGTCGAAGATGTAGGGCAGGAGCTCCGCGCTGATACCCTGTCCCGTATCGCTCACCACGATCTCCACGTGCGATTTCACCTGCTGCAGCTTGACGAGGACGCGGCCATCCCTGGGGGTGAACTTGACGGCGTTGTAGAGCAGGTTCCACACCACCTGCTGAAGCCGACCGGGATCGCCGCTCACCTGCGCCCCCGGCGAGTCCAGGACCGACTGGAGCTGAATGCCCTTCGCCTCCGCTCCCGGCCGCACGGCGTCGAGCGCCTCGACGATGACGTCCAGGACATTGACGGGCTGCACGGCCAGTCGCATCCTTCCGCTCACCACGCTCGACATGTCCAGGAGATCGTCGACGAGCCGGACCTGAACGTTCACGTTGCGGAGGATGATCTCCACCGCCCGGCGTGACTGCTCCGCGCCGAGCTGCCCCGCCTCGAGAAGCCTGGCCCACCCCGACACCGCGTTGAGCGGGTTCCGGAGCTCGTGAGACAGGGTCATGAGGAACTCGTCCTTGGCCCGGTTCGCCGCTTCGGTGTCGCTTCGCGCCGCTTCGCGGTCGCGCTGCAGGCCCGCGCCGTCGAGCGCCAGCGCCACCTGACTCGCCATGACCTCCGCGGTCCGGACGTCCACGCGGTCGTAGGGCTCGACCGACTCCGTCCTCGCGAAGGTGAGGGCGCCCAGCACGCGGTCGCGGGCGGTCAGCGGCAAGACGATCCACGCTTGCGGCCGCAGCTGCTGGAGGGCCCGGAGCTGATCCGCATTCTGGGCCTCCGCCATGAGGTCCGCCTCGCTGGCCCGGGACACGAGGACGAGCCGGCCCGAGCTGATGGCCGAGCGCACCCCGACGGGCGCCTCGTACACCAGGGTCTCCTTGGTCGCATCGCGATGCGCGTACGCCGCGCGGCTGATCGTTCCGTCCTCGCCCACGAGGTCGAGGGCGCACAGGTCGCCGAGCGCGGGGACGGCGACGCGGACGAGCCGCGGGAGGGTGCGCTCCCGATCCAGAGTGGATGCGAGGAGGGCGCCCACCTCGGCGAGCATGGACATGCGGCCGTCCAGGGAACGTCGTGAGGGACTCATTCGATAGGCTGAAAGACGCGAGCAATCGGGATGCCGACTCCTCGGAGGGGGTGCCGCCTCCGAACTGATGGAATTTCAAGTAAAGACAGAGCCTCGGGAGTGGCGGCCGGGAAGATTCGACCGCGTAAAATGGGGGCCTTGCCGTCCGGGGCCCTCCCAGGGTACGGTCTGGGCGTCGTCGATGTCCTTCGTACCCGGCGTTCCCACAGGCGTTTCGAACGGAGGAGCAAGTCCATGAAGCCATTCGCGCGTCGCCTTCCGAAGGTATTGCCCCTCCTGCTCGTCGTGCTCCTGGCGGCCCCGATTCCGGGCTGGGCCCAGGCCAAGCCCGACCTCACCATTGCCCTGTCGAGCTTCTCCACCGAGACGCTCGATCCGGTGCTGGCCGGCCATCTGGTCAAGTACTACCTGTCCATGATGTTCGACTATCTCGTGGGCACCACGCCGGACGGCGTGCCGTCGAAGGACGGCGGCCTGGCCATGCGCTGGGAGAGCTCGCCCGACCAGAAGCGCTGGACGTTCCATCTGCGCAAGGGCGTCAAGTTCCACAACGGCGACGACGTGACGTCGGAGGACGTGAAGTTCAGCCTCGAGCGCGCGGCGGGGAAGCGCTCCACCACCGGCTATGCGGGCTTGCTGCGCTCCATGGTGGCGAGCATCGAGACGCCGGCGCCCGACCGCGTGGTGATCGTCACCAAGGACCCCACCCTCATCGTCCCGAACTATCTCTCGCGCGCGCTCTCCACCGAAGGCATGGTGCTGCCGAAGAAATACATCGAGGCGGTCGGAGACGACGCCTTCGGGCGCAAGCCGGTGGGCAGCGGACCCTACAAGTTCGTGGAGCAGGTGACGGGGTCGCATATCCGGCTCGCCGCGGTGGACAATCACTGGCGGATCGGCGCGCCGAAGTACAAGAACATGGTGTTCCGGCTGGTGTCCGAGGAAACCACGCGGATCGCCTTGCTGCGGCGCGGTGAGGTGGACGTCACCGAGGTGAGTCGCGAGCGCGTCAAGGAGCTGGAGAAGGAGAGCTATCCCATCCACTTCCGCCGGGAAGAAGCCGTCCTCACCATGTGGTGGATCCTGGGGCCGGACGGCATGGTTCCGCCCATGAAGGACAAGCGGGTCCGCGAGGCCATGAACCTCGCGGTGGACCGCGCGGAGATCGCGCAGTCCATCTTCGCGGGCAGCGCCGAGCCCGCTCCCATTCCGCTGGGACTGTCGTGGTCGTTCAAGGAGATCGGCCTCAAGGTCACCCCCGACATGCAGTATCCCTATGACCCCGCGCGCGCCAAGAAGCTCCTGGCCGACGCGGGAGTGGGCGGCGGCTTCAGCCTCGATACCTATGCGTATCAGCTCCCCGGGCTGCCCGAGGGCAAGGCCTTCGCGGAGGCGGTGAGCGGCTACTGGGAGAAGATCGGGATCAAGGTCAAGCTGATTCCGGTGGACTATCCGGCCTTCCGCAAGAACTGGGTGGACCGGAAGACGCCGGGCTCGATCGGCTACTTCAATATCGCCAACCGGGACTGGATGGGCACCTTCGCCCTGCTCGAGAAGCAGGCCTACTCGCCGTCCAAGCCCACCGATACCGTGAACGATCCCGAGGTGGACGGGATGCTCGCCCAGGTGATGAAGCAGACCGACCGGGAGAAGATCAACGCGCTGATGCGGGGCGTCTACACGCGGATCCGCAGCGAGCATCTCGGCATGCCCATCGTGTACCTGCACTCGCCGTACGCGGCGTCCAAGAAGCTCGGGAAGTGGAATCCGGGGTCGGTCATGTACGATCTCTTCTTCGACGAGCTCGCTTCCGGGAAGTAGGCGACCGTCGCGGCTTGATTCGCTTCGTCGTCTCGCGGGTGCTGCAGTCGCTGGTGGCCCTGGCCATCCTGTCGGTGGTCGTCTTCGTCCTGGCCAGGGCCACCGGCGATCCCCTCCAGCTCATTCTCCCCATGTCGGCGACCCCTGAAGAGTATGCCGAGGCCCGCCACTATCTCGGCCTGGACCGCCCCTACGTCGAGCAGTACCTCTCCTTCGTGGGCCGCGCCGTCACGGGGGACTTCGGCAACTCCCTGCGCGCGCGCCGGCCGGTGATCGAGCTCATCCAGGAGCGCCTGCCGAACTCCCTGCGCCTGGCCGCCTTCGCCATGGGAATCTCGCTCTCCATTGCCTTTCCCCTGGGAATTCTCGCCGCGGTGAAGAAGGGGACCGGGCTCGACCGGACGGCGCAGGTGATCGCCGTGCTCGGGCAGTCGCTGCCGACCTTCTGGGTGGCCATCGTGCTGGTGGAGGTGGTGGCGGGGCGCCTCCAGTGGCTGCCCGCCGGCGGCAATCAGGGCTTCACCAGCTATGTCCTGCCCGGCTTCACCCTGGGCTGGTTCGTGGTGGCGGGCATGATGCGCCTCCTGCGGTCGGGCATGCTGGAGGTCCTGGACTCGGAGTACGTCAAGCTCGCGCGGGTGAAGGGCGTGGTCGAGCATCGCGTGGTCTGGATGCACGCGCTCAAGAACGCGCTCATCCCGGTGGTGACCTTCGCGGGCATCTACTTCTCCATCCTGGTCACCACCGCCATCGTGGTGGAGACCGTGTTCGCCTGGCCCGGCCTGGGCCGGCTCGCCTATGAGGGCATCAGCTCGCGCGACTTTCCCGTCATCCAGGCGGTGGTGCTGACCACCGCCGCCATCGTGGCGGTGGTGAACCTCAGCGTGGACTGTCTCTACGCCGTCATCGACCCGCGGATTCGCCATGCCCGCTGAGCCCCTCGCCGACCGCGCGCTGCCCCTGCCGGACGTCGCGGCGCGGCCGGACCCGGCGGCGCGCGGGCGCCGCCTGCCGGTGGTGTCGCTCGGGATCATCACGATCTTCGTGCTGGTGGCGATCCTGGCGCCCCTGCTCAGTCCCGGCGATCCGGGGGAGCAGTCGCTGCGGAACCGTTTCAAGCCGCCGGTGTGGATGGAAGGCGGGTCGTCCCGGCACCTCCTGGGCACGGATCGGCTGGGGCGAGACATGCTCTCACGCATCGTCTGGGGCTCGCGCGTGTCCCTGACCGCGGGCGTGGTCACGGTGCTCCTGGCCAGCGCCTTCGGGGCCGCGGTGGGGCTGGTGGCCGGCTATCACGGCGGAACGGTGGACGCGGTGCTGATGCGCGTCACCGACGCGACGATGTCGTTCCCGGTGATCCTCCTCGCGCTGATCCTCGCGGTGACGGTGGGGCCGAGCTTCACCAATGTGGTGGTGGCCATCGCGGTGATCCTCTGGGCCCGGTACGCGCGCGTGATCCGGGGCCAGGTGCTGACCCTCATGGGCCTCGACTTCATCGCCCAGGCCCGCATCGCGGGGGCGGGCGCCTGGCGCATCATCACCCGCCACCTCTTCCCCAACACGCTCAATACCCTGGTGGTGCTGGTGACGCTCCAGATCGGCTACGTGATCATCGTGGAGGCGTCGCTGTCCTTCCTCGGCGCCGGCATCCCTCCGCCCACGCCGGCCTGGGGCTCCATGATCTCCGAGGGGCGCGAGTTCGTGACGAGCGCCTGGTGGGTGTCCGGCCTCCCAGGCCTCGCCATACTGCTGGTGGTCCTCGCCTTCAACCTGCTGGGAGACTGGCTGCGCGACACGCTGGATCCGAAGCTTCGCCAGCTCTGAGCGCGTCGCCGCCCGTGTCCGTCCCCGTCATCGAGGTTCACGATCTCCGCACCCACCTGGTGACGCGCTGGGGCACCATCAAGGCGGTTGACGGCGTGTCCTTCAGCGTGGCGGAGGGCGAGACCCTGGGGCTGGTGGGCGAGTCCGGCTCCGGAAAGAGCATGACCTGCCTGAGCCTCGTGCGGCTGACGCCGCGGCCCGCCTCGCACATCGTGGGCGGCTCGGTGCGCCTCGACGGCGACGAGCTCACCACCAAGACCGAGGCCGAGATGCAGCGGATCCGCGGACGGAAGATCGCCATGATTCTCCAGGACCCGATGAGCTCGCTCAACCCCGTGTTCTCGGTCGGGATGCAGGTGCGCGAGCCGCTGGCCATGTACCACGGCCTGCGCGGCGCCACCCTGACCGAGCGGGCCGCCGCGCTGCTCGCCTCGGTACGGATCCCGTCCCCGGCGGCGCGGCTGCGCGCGTTTCCCTATCAGCTCTCCGGCGGCATGCGCCAGCGCGTGGTGGGGGCGATGGCCATTGCCGCGCCGCCGCGTCTCCTCATCGCCGACGAGCCCACCACCAGCCTCGACCTCACCATCCAGGCCCAGTATCTGGGACTGCTGGAAGAGCTGCAGGACCGGCACCGTCTCGCCATGATCTTCATCACGCATAACCTCGGCATCGTCTCGCGCATCTGCGACCGGGTGGCGGTGATGTACGCGGGGCGCATCGTCGAGGCGGGGCCGGTGCGCCGGATCTTCACCGCCCCCGCGCATCCGTACACGCAGGCGCTCCTCGAGTCGATTCCCCGGCTCGGTGCCCGGACCGAGCGCCTCACCGCCATCGAGGGGCAGCCACCCGATCTCGCCCGTCTTCCCGGCGGTTGCTCGTTCGCGCCCCGGTGCCCGCAGGTGATGGACCGCTGCCGCACGGAAGCGCCGCCGGAGTTCGAGGCGGGACCGGGCCAGGTGAGCCGCTGCTGGCTACGGGCGCCCGCCGGCGGATGATGAGCCCCGCCGCCCCGCTCCTCGAAGCCTCCGGCCTGGTGAAGCATTTCTCCGTGCGGCGCGGCCTCATGGGCTGGTCCACCGCGGTGGTGCGCGCGGTGGACTCCGTCTCCTTCACGATCGGGTCGGGGACCACGCTCGGGCTGGTGGGCGAGTCGGGCTGCGGCAAGACCACCACCTCCAAGATGGTGCTCGGGCTGGAGCGGCCCACCGCCGGCGTCATCCGCTTCGAGGGCGCCGACGTCTCCAGCCTCGACAGCGCCGGGCTCCGGCGCTACCGGCAATCAGTCCAGGCGGTGTTCCAGGATCCCTATGCCTCGCTGGACCCGCGCATGCGCGTGGGGAAGATCATCGCGGAGCCGCTGGTGATCAACGAGCGGCGCGGGGCGGCCGAGCGCCGCCGGCGCGTGCAGGAGCTCCTGGATCTGGTGGCGCTGCCCGAGCGCTCGGGGGTGCTCTACCCGCACGAGTTCTCGGGCGGGCAGCGCCAGCGCATCGCCATCGCCCGCGCGCTCGCCCTGTCCCCGCGCCTCATCGTGCTGGACGAGCCGGTGTCCGCGCTCGACGTGTCGATTCGCGCGCAGATTCTCAACCTGCTGCGGGACATCCAGAAGCGGCTGGGGGTGGCGTATCTCTTCATCGCCCACGACCTCGCCGCGGTGGCCCACATGAGCCACACCATCGCGGTGATGTATCTGGGCAAGATCGTGGAGATGGGGGACGCGGCGGCGGTCGCGATGGCGCCCCAGCACCCCTACACGCGGGCACTCTTCGCGGCGGCGCTGCCCATCGATCTGGATCGGCCGCGGGAGATCACGCTGGCGGGGGAGGTGCCGAGCCCGATGGCGCCCCCGGGGGGCTGCCGCTTTCACCCGCGCTGCCCGCTCGCCATGCCCCGATGCGCGACCGAGGAGCCTCTGCTCCAGACGGCGAGTGGCCGGCTCGTCGCCTGCCATCTATTCGACTAGGGCCCGACTAGAGCTCGACCCGCGGCACGCGGCTGGACTCGAGCGCGGCCTTCATGGTGGCGATCTCATCATCCGAGGGCGGCAGCACCGGCGGCCGCACCAGGGCGCTCCGGAAGAGCCCGCGCATGGCCATGCCCACCTTCATTCGCGCGTGCGCGTCGCCCGACGGCTCGCCGGCGCCGTACACCGCTTCCTTGACGGGCCAGATGAGATCGTTGAGCTCGCGCGCCCGCGTCAGGTCATCCGCCTGCATGGCCTCGAGGAGCGCGTTCGTGAGCTCCGGGATGAGGCTCGCGCAGCCCACCAGCGTGCCGTCCAGCCGGTGCACGAAGGTGGGGAAGAGGTACTCGTCCATGCAGTTCAGCAGCGAGACATGGGGCGCCTCGGCGCGGAGCGCGCGGATGTCGCGCTCGTACTTGCCGAGGTCGCGCTCGCCCATCTTGAAGCCCTTGACCTGGGGCAGGCCCGCCAGCCGTGTCATCAGCCTGGTGGAGTACGACACCTTGGTGTTCGCCGGATACACGTGGACGATGATGTCCAGCCCGCTCTCCGCGCCGATGGCCTTGAAGTACTCGTACACCGCGTCTTCCTTCACCCCGAAGCGCAGCCACATGTGACACGGCATCACGTCCACGGTGTCGGCGCCGGCATGGGCGGCCGCCTTGGCATGCGCGATGGCCTCGAAGGTGCCCTCCGAGCACACCGCGGACACCACGCGCACCCGGCCTCGCACCGCCTCGGCGACCACCCGGGTGACCTCGGCCCGCTCCTCGGGCAGCAGCGACCCGACCTCGCCGGTATGGCCATTTGTCATGACCGCGGTCACACCGGCGCAGCCGGCCAGCCAGCGGGCGAAGCGGGCCAGCCCGTCGCCGTCCAGCTTGTAGTCGTCGCGAAACGGGATGGCCATCGCGGGAATGACGCCACGGAACGCTCGGTCGCCGGTCATGAATGAGTCCCCCCGCCGTGACCCTACCCGACTATCCGGCGCGGGGTCAATGCGTTCACCGGCGTGATCGGGCATCCGGTCAGGCTCCCAACATTTCTCGGGCGCCAACCCTGCGAAGCGGTGGTACAGTGACTGGGCTCACGTCGCTAAGTCCTCATCGTGTCGTCGTTCTTCCGGCGCGTTCGAGTGGCACGACATCCGCATATCACTCGAACCATGGGAGATCCGACATGACCTCGACCGAGCTGGCGTCCTACGTGCTGTTGCTCTCGCTTCCCTTGTGGCTGCTCGTGGAGCAGCTGATTCACCTGCGGACCGGGTACCGGAAGGGCCGGCGTGACCCCGCCGGACGGCCCGCTGGACAGGTCCCGTCACCCTCCCTGTCCGAGGCTTTGCGCTCCGGCCAAAAATGATATGGTGTGGCCCTCCCCGCGGCGCCGCGACCATGTGGCCGCCGCCGCGGAGCTTCCTGCGTCATCACGTCTGAGACGCCGACAGGAGGAGCGCCGCAATGGACCTGAGCTATAACGCCGAGGAGCTGGCCTTCCGCGACGAGGTGCGGGGCTGGCTGCGCAGCAATCTCCCCGCCGAGCTCCGCCAGAAGGTGGAAAGCTACCAGGAGCTCTCCAAGGACGATCTCCTCCGCTGGCATCGCATCCTCGCCGACAAGGGCTGGGTGGCGCCCGACTGGCCGAAGGAGTGGGGCGGCACCGACTGGACGGTGACCCAGCGCTACATCTTCGAGGAGGAGTGCGGCTTCGCGGCCACTCCGCCCCTGGTGGCGTTTTCCCTGCGCATGTGCGCGCCCGTGCTGCTGCGCTTCGGCACCGACGCGCAGAAGCAGAAGTTCCTGCCCCGCATCTACAAGGGCGAGGATTTCTGGTGCCAGGGCTATTCCGAGCCCGGCTCCGGCTCGGATCTCGCCTCGCTCAAGACCAAGGCGGTGAAGCAGGACGGCCACTATGTGGTCACGGGCCAGAAGATCTGGACCACGCTCGCGCACTACGCCGACTGGATCTTCTGTCTGGTGCGCACGGATGGCTCCAAGGAGAAGCGCCAGGACGGCATCTCCTTCCTGCTCATCGACATGAAGACGCCCGGCATCACGGTGAGGCCGATCATCTTGATGGACGGCGGGCACGAGACCAACGAGGTGTTCTTCGACGACGTGAAGGTGCCGGTCGAGAACCTCGTCCACGAAGAAGGCAAGGGCTGGACGGTGGCCAAGTATCTCCTCGGCTACGAGCGCATGGGCACCGGCCGCATCGGGGCCTCCAAGCGCGAGCTGGCGCGGCTCAAGGAGCTGGCCGCGCACCACACCAAGAACGGCAAACCCATCCTCGACGACCCGCGCTTCCGCGACCGCCTCACCCGCGTGGAAGTGGAGCTGATGGCGCTGGAGATCACCAACCTGCGCTTCCTGGACCAGATGCGCCGGAGCGGCAAGCCTCCGGGCGCGGACGTCTCCATGCTCAAGATCAAGGGCACCGAGATCCAGCAGGCCATCACCGAGCTCATGATGCAGGCGGCGGGCCCGCTCGCCCAGGCCTACCGTCCGGTGGACGCCATGGACTTCGACCACTTCACCGCGCGGCTGGCCCCGCGCTACTGCAATATGCGCAAGGCGACGATCTACGCCGGGTCCAATGAGATCCAGCGAAACATCATCGCGAAGGCCACGCTGGGGCTATGAACTTCGAGCTCAGCGACGAGCAGCAGCTGCTGGCCGACAGCCTCCGGAAGTATCTCGCCAACGACTATTCCTTCGACGCCCGCGCCCAGATCGTCGCCTCCTCTACTGGATATAGCGAGAAGACGTGGGCCGCCTTCGCGGAGATGGGGCTGCTGGGGATTCCCTTCGCCGAGGAGCACGGCGGCTTCGGCGGCAACGCGGTGGACCTCATGTCCGTGATGGAGGTCATGGGCGAGTCGCTGGTGGTCGAGCCCTACTGGACCAATGTCGGCGTGGCGGGGCGGCTCATCGCCACCGGCGGCTCGGAGGCGCAGCGCAAGCGCATCCTGCCCGCGCTCATCCAGGGCAAGCAGCGGCTGGCCTTTGCCCACACCGAGGCCGCCAGCCGCTACGACCTCCGCTCCGTGGGCGCGCGGGCCAAGCGATCCGCCGGGGGCTTCATTCTAGAAGGAGAGAAGCGGGCGGTGCTGCACGCCGCCGCCGCGGATACCCTCATCGTCTCCGCGCGGACGTCGGGCGCGGACGGAGACCCCAGCGGCATCAGCCTGTTCCTGATCGATCGCGGCGCGCGCGGGGTGACGCTCAAGGAGTACCGGACCATCGACGAGCTGCGGGCAGCGGATCTCTGGCTCAACGACGTGAGCGTGCCCGCCGACGCCCTGCTGGGCGGGGAGGGTCAGGCCCTCGGCCTCATCGAGGACGTGGCCGACTATGCCACCGCGCTCCTCTGCGCGGAGGCGGTGGGCGGCATCCGCTACGCCAACGACACCACGCTGGAGTATCTCAAGACCCGGCGCCAGTTCGGCGTGCCCATCGGCACCTTCCAGGCCCTGCAGCACCGCATGGTGGAGATGGTGATCAGCTACGAGCAAGCCCGCTCCATGGCCTGTCTCGCCTGCGTGAAGGTGGAGGCGGCCGGCGGCGCCGAGCGGCGGCGCGTCATCTCGGCGGCGAAGATCAAGGTGGCCGACGCCTGCCGTCACGTGAGCCAGGAGTCGGTGCAGATGCACGGCGGCATGGGCATGACCGAGGAGCTCAAGGTCAGCCACACCTTTCGCCGGCTCACCATGATCGCCCAAACTTTCGGCGACGCCGAGCATCATCTGGAGCGCTTCGCCGCCGCCGATGCGGCCGCCACTGCGTAGGCCGACCCGAGGCCAGGAATAGCGGGGGGCGCCGGGGGACGCGCCGGCGCCCCCGGGCGCTCTACTTCTTCTTCTCCTTCTTCGGCTTCTTCTTCTCCTTCCGCATTCCCATGCCCTTGGCCATGGTCTCACCCCCTCCCTCGCGCGCCGCGCGCCGTCTTGCCCGGATTATAGGACGCGATCCCATGCCTTGACCAAGAAGTGATGGCGGTGACATCATCCCGCCACCCTCGTATGCGACATGTCCCCGAAAAGGAGCCCACCATGATCGCGAGAATCGGACTCGGCCTCCTCCTCCCCCTCCTGCTGCTCGCCGCGAGCCCGGACGCGTCCGCTCAGGCGGTGCCGGAGGCGCGGCTCAAGGCCATCTACGCGATGTCGCCGGAGGACATGGCGGCGACGGGCGCGTGGACCCGATCGGCCTATGACCGGCTCCTGGCCCACATCAATGGCATCAAGGACAAGGCCACCCGAGACCTGGTGCTGGACATGGTGCTCCGTCCCGAGGCCAAGGTGTTCAAGGCCAAGGCCACCCAGTCCTACCTTGCATCCCCGGCGGCGGGGGGCAAGGGCCATCACTACTATCCCGGCGGGTTGCCCGTACACGCGCTCGAGTGGGTGGACGTGGCCATGGCCTGGGCGGACGCCTACGAGAAGATCTACAAGGTGAAGAAGATCGACCGCGACATGGTGATCGCGGCCCTGGTGCTCCACGACTGGGCCAAGGTCTGGTACGAGTGGGACCCCAAGACGGGCAAGGTGGTCAAGCCCGCGTGGTACCCGCAGTCCTGGGGCGGTGAGCAGGGGAAGGCGAAGTGGAAATGGATGGGCGAGCACGGCGCGGTGGTCTATGCGGAGCTGTACCACCGCGGGGCTCCCGAGGGTCTCATCGTGGCCACCGCCGCCTCGCACTTCGATCCCCACTGGGATCTGGACAAGGACGGTGAGGGGCTCAACCCGGCGCTGGCGGAGGCGGCCAAGATCGCGGGCAAGCCGGCCATCGTGGTGCAGCCGCGGCGGCAGATGGCCGAGTGGTGGTTCTCCACCTATACCGACGGGTCATGGTCCTACTCGCACTACATCGCGGGCTTCACCGCGCTGGAGGCGGTGGAGGCCGTGGCCAAGGACCTGGGCGTGGCGCCCGGCTCGCTGGAAGCCAACAAGCTCGCCTGGTTCGTTCTGAGCCGCGTGTCCGACTACCGCATCTACGAGGTGTACCAGCAGGCCGGCTTCAAGATGGACGCCGCCAAAGACCTCGTCGTGTCCATCTTGAAAGACTCCGCGCCCTACGAGGTGCCGAAGCGATAAGGCCCCGGGCGCTGGCGCTCCTCGCCGCCGCCGAGGGCTTGCTGGTCGCGCGGG
>Ga0134123_10001676_pt1 | contig 14410 bp, 9 predicted proteins | sample KB303_FD_96460 | JGI IMG/M metagenome (GOLD analysis project Ga0134123, IMG submission 96460) | Terrestrial soil microbial communities without Nitrogen fertilizer from Kellogg Biological Station, Michigan, USA - KB3-0-3 | ecosystem: Environmental > Terrestrial > Soil > Unclassified ...
GAAGGTATTGACGAGCAGCCAGCCGGGACGGCCGGCGGCGGCGGTTCCGTTGCTGTACATCACCGTGGGCGCGGTCGCGGTCCCCTGCGTCATCGCCTTGACGCCATACGGCAACCGCGGCAGATGCCCGAACAACTTCGTCAGCTCAGGATCGATGCGCTTGGCGATGTCGCGATACCCGGCCACGAGATCTTCCGGCTTGTCGTAGAAGAACCGGGGATCGGTGCGCAGGAAGGTGGAGAACTCGTCGAAGGTGCCCTTGAAACCGGTCGACGCCATGACTTTGTCCATCTCCGCGCGGATCCGTTTGACCTCGGCCAGGCCGAGGGCATGGATCTGTTCGGGCGTGAGGTCCGTCGTGGTGAACATGCGCAGGAGCGATGCGTAATACGCCTTGCCGTCGGGCAGCGCGCTCACGGCGATCGTCTCCCGCGCATGGGGGACGTAAGTCGCGGCGAGATAGTCGTGCAGTTTCCGCAGGGCGGGCACATCGCGCGTTTGATAGATCTCGACCGCGGCGTTCCGGAGCCGTTCCCGCTCCGGCGCCGGGATCGTCTCCGGAATCCGCGTGAACGGCTCGAGCACTTCGCCCTTCAGGGGGTCTTCGGCGATGAAGCCCAGCACGTCCTCGGCGGCATGGCCGAGCGTGACGCGCGGCGGAGTCACTCCGCGCTTCAGCGCCTGATCGAGACGCGCGATTCCCTGGTCGACCATGCGCGGAAACCCGCGCAGGCGCGCCAGCATGTCCTCGTAGTCGGCGACCGTCGCCGCGGGCATGTAGGCGAGCAGCCCGAGGCCCGCCGTGATGCGGTTGTTCATGTGCGAGACCAGCTGGCCGCTCATCCCGCGGAATCGCTCGCTCTCAACCACCTGATCGAACTGACTGCGCAGGAGGTCGTAGTGGAGCTGTTCGACTGCCGTGAGACGGGACCGGTCGATCGACGCCAGGGCCGCGATCTCGAGATGCGCGAGCCGGCGGCTGAATTCGCGGGACTCCTCCGACCAGTCGGGCAGGCGGTCCCCGACGCCGGGATACCCGATGTAGGTCGCGTAATCGGGCGACTCGCGCATGCTCGCGTCCCAGTACAGCTGGAAGAACCTCGCGAGCCGCTTGCTCTCCGTCTCCTTCCCTTTCGTGAGCGGGAACTGCTCGATCTGACTCGCGAGCTCGCGGAGGTCCGCCGACACGTCCGCGTACACACCGGACGTCGCGGCCAGGATCGCGCATAGCAGGACAATCGTTTTCATGCTCGCGATTCTCTCGCGGAACGAACGCTAGAATGCGCTCACCTCGTGAGTCGCACCCTCGCACTGCTCGCCGCGATCGTAATCGCCGTGCGCGCGTTCGCGCTCGATCCCGCGCGGGCGCTGACGCAGGCGCGGCTGTCGATCTGGACGAGTGAGACGGGGCTGCCGCAGAACACGATCGACGCGATCGTGCAGACCAGGGACGGCTACCTCTGGATGGGTACGGAGGAAGGGCTGGTGCGGTTCGACGGCGTGCGGTTCGCCGTCAGCGACCGGCAGAACGCGCCCGCGCTGCGCAGCTCGTTCATCTCCTCGCTCTACGAGACCCCGGACGGAACGCTGTGGATCGGGACCTACGGCGGCGGCCTCGCGCGGCTGCGTAACGGACGGATCGAGGCCTTTCACCCCGAGCTCCTCGGGGAGGACCGCATCCGCGAGATGCATGCGACTTCGGATGGGGCGCTCTTCATGGCCACGGCGGGCGGCGGGCTGCTGCGCATCGACGGCGAGAAGGTGACGCGCTTCACGATGCGCGACGGATTGCCGACCGACCGGATCTGGACGGTGGACGATGACGGCGCGGGCGGGCTGTGGGTCGCGACCCACGGGGGCGGCGTCGTCCGCTGGCGCGACTCGCGCGTGCAGCAGCGGATCACGACGCGCGAAGGGTTGCCGAGCGATCTGGCGCGCGCGCTGCTGCGCGACGCGGACGGCACGCTCTGGATCGGCACCGACGGCGGCGGGGTCGCCGCGTGGCGGAACGGAGCGGTCGCGCAGGTCGTGACGACGCGCGACGGGCTGCCGAGCAATCTCATTCGCTCGCTGCAGCGCGACCGCGACGGCAGTCTCTGGATCGGCACCGACGCCGGACTGGCGCGCTGGCGCGGCGTGCGCGCGGAGAACCTCGGCCTGGCCCAGGGTCTCCCCAGCCCCACCGTCCGCACCGTGTTCGAGGACCGCGAGGGATCGCTGTGGGTCGGCACGACGAGCGGCCTGGTGCGCCTCAGCGACACGCGCTTTCTCTCGTTCACGCGAAAGGAAGGCCTCACCGCGGACGCGATCCGCGCCATCCTCGAAGACCGCAGCGGCCGGATGTGGGTCGGCACCGAAGGCGGCGGTCTCTGTCGCATCCTGCCCGCGCCGGTGCAGTGCTTCGGGAAGACCGACACGGTCTACGCGCTCGCCGAGAGCCGTGACGGCAGCCTCTGGGCCGGCACCGACGGCGGCGGGGTGACTCGCTGGCGCGACGGCGCGATCGTCGAGACGATCGCCGGCCTGCCGAACGATCGCGTGCGCGCGCTCGTGGAGGCCGCGGACGGGATGCTCTGGGTCAGCACGACCGCGGGACTGGCGCATGTCCGCGGCGGGAAGGCGATCCGCGTCCCGGCGCTCGACGGCCGGCAGCTCCGGCCGCTCCTCGCGCTGCCGGACGGCAGCATCCTCGTCGGCACCGACGGCGCGGGGCTCTGGCGCGTGACCGAACAGGGCGCACGCGCGACGCACATCGCGAGCAGCCGCCGCGGTCTGGAGAGCGATCGCGTGTTCAGCCTCGCGGCGGATGCCGCGGGCGGAGGGGTGTGGATCGGCACATCGGGTGGCGGCCTCGCGCGCCTCGATCTCGCGAGCGGCACCGTGCGCTCGCTGACGCGCCGCGACGGCCTGCACGACGACGTCGTGTTCCAGGTGGTGGACGAGGGCGCGGGCCGCGATCTCTGGCTGACGAGCAACCGCGGGCTCTATCGCGTGAAGCGCGACAACGTGCTCGCCAGGATGAAGGGCATCGCCAGCGATCTTTCCGGGACGGTGTACGGCCTGACCGACGGGATGCCGTCCGCGGAGTGCAACGCCGCGTTTCCCGGCGCGATCCGCGCGCGCGACGGGCGTCTCTGGGTCGCGACGGCGCGCGGCGTGGCGGTCGTCGATCCGCACGCGAATCCGCGCAACGTCGTCCCGCCCTCGGTGCACATCGAAGACATCCTCATCGACGGCAGCATCGCGCCCGCGGGTCCGCTGCGCGTTCCGTCCGGCACGCAGCGCCTCGAGCTGCACTACACCGCCACCGGCCTCCGCGCGCCCGAGCGGGTGACGTTCCGCTACCTGCTCGAGGGCTACGACCACGACTGGGTGGCGGCCGGCACGAACCGCGTGGCGCATTACACGAAGCTCGCGCCGGGCGATTACACGTTCCGCGTGCTGGCGACGAACGAGGACGGCGTGCCGAGCAACAGCGAGGCGCGCCTCGGAGTGACCGTCGATCCGCGCTGGTTCGAGACCTGGTGGGCGCGCCTCCTCGGGATCGCGCTCATCGCCGGCGCGATCTGGGGCGCGGCGCGGCTGCGTCTCGCGGGCCAGCTCGAGGACGCGAACCGCCGGCTCGGCGTCGCCAACGAGCGGCTGCGCGGGCTGTCGTATCTCGACGGACTCACCGGCGTCGCGAACCGCCGCCGCTTCGACGAGGCGCTCGAGGAAGCGTGCGCCGCGGCGCGCACTCAGGGCGCGCCGCTGTCGCTCATGCTGATGGACCTCGATCACTTCAAACGCCTCAACGACTCGCAGGGCCATCTGAACGGCGACGAGGCATTGCGCGCGGTCGCTTCGCTGCTCGCCGCGCACACCGAGTCGCGCGGCGGGCTCGTCGCGCGCTTCGGCGGCGAGGAGTTCGCGTGGCTGATGCCCGGCGTGGCACTCGACGCCGCGAAATCCGAGGCCGAGGCCATCCGGCTGAAGGTGCGGAACGGAGGCATCGTCACCGCGAGCTTCGGCGTCACCGCGGCGACGAGCGCGATGACGCCGATGTCCCTCGTGGCCGCGGCGGACGCCGCGCTTTACCGCGCCAAGGCGACCGGCCGCGACCGGGTCGAAGTCGAGCCGGCGCGGATGAACGCCACGATGTCGTCCGACAGCGCGTCCGACGACGGGCGGTAGAGATACATCATGTGCCCGCCCGGGTAGTCTTTGATGGTGAGGCGCTCGGAATCGATGCCGCTGTGCTCGAGCATGTAGCGCGTCGCGAAGTAGGACGTGGTCAGGTCGTCGTAGCCGGCGGCGGCGAAGACGCGCAGCGCCTCGTTGTCCTTCGTCCCCTGCGCGAGCGCGCCGGTCACGTCGACGAAGCCGGCGAACGCGCCGCGGCGGTTCGCGGGCCGCTTCCACTTCTGATTCGCCTCGCCGTTCTGCGGGAGATAGCGCCGGTCGGTCTCGACGCCCAGCTCGTTGCGCAGGTAGGTCTGGAACAGCGAGATGTAAATCGGGCCGGTCTTCGCGCCGAACGGATCGCCGTCCGGATACTCGCCGGCGTCGTCGAGCTCGTCCTGCACGTAGCGCCCGTCGAGCAGGCCGACCGACTTCCCTTCCTCGCGCAGCAGCTCCTTGGTGAAGCGGATGGCGTTGATGCGCAGATTGCTGCGCAGGATGTACTGCTTCGACAGGCCGGTGAAGCGGCGCAGCTGGTCGGCGATGCGCTCCTGCTCCGCCTTCGGCAGGTTGTCTCCCTGGAACAGCGCGACGAGGTAGTCGGTGCCGGCGAACTTCTCGGCCTCGCGCAGCAGCGTCTCGCGGTCTTTCCACTGGTCGGGCAGCTTCCTGTGATACCAGGCGGTGGCCGCGAGCGCGGGAAGGTGCGTCGCGAACGAGAGGTCGTTGCCGGCGGTGACGAACGGCAGCGTGCCCATGTTGAGCGCGGGCGAGATGAGCACGACGCCGTTGAGGCCGATCGCAAAGTCGCCCTGCACGCGCGGGACGAGCAGCGCGGAGCGGATGCCGCCATAGCTCTCGCCGAAGATGTACTTCGGGGAGTTCCAGCGATTGTGCTGCGTGACGTAGGCGCGGATGAAGTCGGCGACGGAGTCGGCGTCCTCGTCGTAGCCCCAGAAATCCTCGTCCTTCTTCTCGCCCATCGCGCGGCTGTAGCCGGTGCCGATGGGATCGACGAACACGAGGTCGGTGGCGCGGAAGATCGTGGTCGGGTTGTCGCGCAGCTTGTACGGCGGCGCGCCCGGATCCGAGGCATCGCTCGGGATGTCGATCACCTTCGGACCGACGAGGCCGAAGTGCAGCCACACCGATGCCGAGCCCGGACCGCCGTTGAAGACGAACGTGACCGGGCGCTCTTCCGCGCGCGCGCCGTCCTTCGTGTAGGCGATCGTGAAGAAGCTGGCGGTGTTCTTCCCCGCCGCGTCCTTCAGGAAGATCTCCTCGGACGTCGTCGTGTACGCGACGTCCTCCGCGCCGATCTTCAGCCGATGCTGTTTCACGAACTTCAGCGGCTCGGGCGGCTTCTCCGCCGATTTCTCGGCCGGCTTCTCCGGCGGCTTCGCGTCCTGGGCGAACAGCGGCGCGGCGCAAACAGCGAGAGCGAGGAGCAATCTGCGAATCATTCGCGGAGTATACGGCGCACCGTTTTCCGCGTTGCCTTTGGTATCAGAATCTTCACCGCGTGCGCGACGTAGGCGCGCAGTTCCTTCTCCGCGCTGAGGCCGGGTGAGGTCTGCCGGCGAAGGTGGAGCGATCCGACGTACGCGGTATACGCGAGCAGCGCCTGCTCGCGTGCCTCGAGACGGGAGAGTCCGAGCTCGCGATACGCGTCAAAGAGGAACCGAACGCGTCGCTCGGTGATGCGGCGGATGCTCGCGGCGACTTCGGAGACGGGCGAGAGCGCGACGTAGAGCGCGTGGGCCTGCTGCTTCTCCATCGCCTGGACGAAGAGCGCGGTCAGCCGCTCGCGGGGGTCGGCGATCGCCTTCAGCTCGTCGAGGCTGACGCGGTCCATCTCCTCCCAGCGCCGCATGGCGGCCTCGAGGAGCTCGCCGATGCCGCGGAAGTGCCAGTAGAAACTGCCCTTCGTCACGCCGAGGGAACGGGCCAAGTCGGGGATCGCCAGCACGCGCAGACCGCCGGCGGCGATGGCGGCGAGCGCCGCCTCCTCCCAGTCCTCCGTGCTCCGCTGCGCGACTTGTTTCTTCTTTGCCATACCGTGCGGTATTGACGCGCTCCCGGCCGCGCATTATATTCCATACCGATCGGTATGGAGGTTCACCATGACCCACGTCCGCATCGCCACGGCCTCGGAAACGGAACGCCGAACGATCTACGCCCTGCGCCATGAGGTCTACGCGCGCGAGCTCCACCAGCATCCCGAGAACGCCGAGCGGTCGCTCAGCGACGCGCTGGACGGGAGCAACGTCTACATCGTCGCCGCCATCGGCGACGCCGTCGCCGGGTTCGTCAGCATCACGCCGCCGGGCGGCGGCTCGTATTCGCTCGACAAATACCTCCGCCGCGACGAGATCCCGTTCCCGATCGACGACGGCACGTACGAGGTGCGCATCCTCACCGTCGTGCCCGCGCATCGCGGGACGATCGTGCCGCTGCTGCTGATGTACGCCGCGCTGCGCTGGATCGAGGCGCACGGCGGGACGCGGATCATCGGCATCGGACGGCGCGAGGTGCGGGGCCTCTACGCGAAGGGCGGCCTGCGCTCATTCGGCCGCGAGTTCCGTTCCGGGTCGGTGGCGTTCACGCTGATGAGCGAGAGGGTGAGCGCGATCCGCGAGCAGGTGCCGAAGCTCGGCGGCGTGCTCGCGCGGATGGAAGAGGCGGCGCGCTGGGAGCTCGGCGTTCCGTTCCACAAGCCGGCGGAGTGTTTTCACGGCGGCGCGTTCTTCCAGGCCATCGGCGACGAGTTCGACCGCCTCGAGCGGAGCACTTCCATCATCAACGCCGACGTCCTCGACGCGTGGTTCCCGCCGTCGCCGCGCGTACTGCTCGCCCTGCACGATCATCTGCCGTGGCTGCTGCGGACGTCGCCGCCGACCGGCTGCGAAGGAATGATCCGCACGATCGCGCGCACGCGCGGGGTCGATTCGCGCTGCGTGCTCGCCGGCGCCGGGTCGTCGAGCCTCATCTTCCTCGCGCTGCGCGAATGGCTGACGCGCTCATCGCGCGTGCTGCTGCTCGAGCCGACGTACGGCGAGTACGCGCACGTGCTCGAGAAGGTGATCCGCTGCCGCGTCGACCGCCTGGTGCTCACGCGCAACCACGACTACGACGCCGACCTCGGCCGCATCGTTCCGGCGGCGTACGACCTGATTCTTCTCGTCAATCCGAACAGCCCGACGGACCGGCACGTCCCGCGCCGCGAGCTCGAGTCGTTCCTGCGCACCGTTCCGCCGTCGACGCTGGTCTGGATCGACGAGACCTACGTCGACTACGTGTCCGCGGGCGAGTCGCTGGAGGAATTCGCGGTCCGCCGTCCGAACGTCGTCGTCTGCAAGTCGATGTCGAAGGTGTACGCGCTGAGCGGCGCGCGCTGCGCGTATCTCTGCGCCTCCCCTCACCTCCTCGAGTCGCTGCGCGCGATCACGCCGCCCTGGGCCGTCAGCCTGCCCGCGCAGGTGGCGGCCGTCGCCGCGCTGCAGGACCGGCGCTATTACCTCGAGCGATACCGCGAGACCGCGACGCTGCGCGCGGAACTGGGCGACGCGCTGGCGTCGATGGAGCTCGACGTCGTGCCGGGCGTCGCGAACTTCCTGCTCTGCCATCTCCCCGAGGACGGACCGTCCGCCGCGGAGATCGTCGCGCGCTGCCAGCCCGAAGGCCTGTTCATCCGCGACGTTTCGACGATGGGGGCAACACTCGGCTCGCACGCGGTTCGGATTGCCGTGAAAGACCGCGCCACGAATGCGCGGATGCTCGACATCCTGACGCGCGTGCGAGCCACGGATCACTGCAGGCAGCAGCCTCGGACGGTGAGCGTTGCATCGAGGACCGCCGCGTCGTCCTGCACATAGAACGTGACCCGGCCGGTCTTGAGGACGGCCGCCGGAATGTTGAAGTTCAGGGTCGCGATGGTGCCGGTGGCGACGCCGCCCAGCCACGGCTGCTGGCTCAGACCGGCGACCGCGGTGCCATTGCTCATGATGTGGACCGCGTCGTTGACCGAGGTCGGGCTGCCGGGGGAACCACCCTGCAGCGCCTTGATGCGCACCGTGAGGGTGCCGCTGGTCATGAGGCAGCATTCGCGCGGCGGGGCGGGAAAGCGGAACGTGTAGGCGAAGTGCTTGTTGATCGCGGTCTGGTTCCACTGCGAGCCAGCGACGGCGGCGGTGTTCGCGGCGCCGAGATCCGCGGCTTCGGACGTGGGCGGAGTCGCGCCTTTGAGCGTGGTGCTGACGGGGCGCGGACACGGCACTGCCGGCACGGCGATGGCCTCTGCCCCCGCGGCGATCCGCGCTTCCTGCGCGTTGAGCCAGCCGGCGCAGAGCGCGGTCAGAACGGTGAGGATGATGCACAGCTTCTTCATAGTTGTCTTCCTTGCGTTGCATTCGGGCCGATTCCTTCGGCGTCGACAGATAGACCGGCAGCGACTCCGAATTTCGCAATACGATTCCGCCATGCACCTTCCCTTCGCTCCCCCGCTCGCCCCCATGCTCTCCAGCGCCGCCGATGCGCTGCCCGCCGGCGAGGGGTGGCTGTTCGAGCCGAAATGGGACGGGTTCCGCACCATCGTGTTTCGCGACGGCGACGAGCTCATGCTGCAGAGCCGCGACGAGAAGCCGATGAACCGCTACTTCCCGGAGCTCGTCGCGCCGCTCCTGGCCGCGCTGCCGGAGCGCTGCGTCGTCGACGGCGAGATCGTGATCGCCGTGGACAACGGACTCGATTTCGAGGCGCTGCTGCTGCGCATCCATCCCGCGGCGACGCGCGTGAAACTGCTCGCGGAGCAGACGCCGTCGTCGTTCGTCGCGTGGGACCTGCTCGCGCTCGGCGACGAGGACCTGCGCGAGCTTCCGCTCGAGCAGCGGCGCGCGCGGCTCGAGCAGGTGCTCGCGAACGCCGCGCGTCCGGTGCATCTCTCCCCCGCGACGCGCGACCGCGCGCTCGCCGAGGACTGGTTCCGCAGGTTCGAAGGCGCGGGACTCGACGGCGTGATGGCGAAGCGCCTGGATTCACCGTATCGCGCCGGCGAGCGCACGATGATCAAGGTCAAGCACGCGCGCACGGCTGACTGCGTCGTGGCCGGATTCCGCTGGCACAAGAACGGGCCGGGCACGATGATCGGCTCGCTGCTGCTCGGCCTCTACGACGACGAAGGAACGCTGCATCACGTCGGCGTCACGGCCTCGTTCACGACCGCGATGCGCAAACAGCTCGTCGACGAGCTCGCGCCGCTGCGCGAGAACGCGCTCGACGAGCATCCGTGGCGCGACTGGGCGATCGCGCAGGACGAGGCGAGCGCGAAGGGCCAGCGGATGCCCGGCGCGTCGAGCCGCTGGAACCGCGGCAAGGACCTGAGCTGGGTCGCGCTGCGGCCCGAGCGTGTGATCGAGGTCGCGTACGATCACATGCAGGGCACGCGCTTCCGCCACGGTGCGAAATTCGTTCGCTGGCGCCCCGACAAGCCCGCCGCGGAGTGCCGATACGACCAGCTCGAGGTCACGCCGGCCTACGAGCTGGAGCGCATCTTCCAGGGATCGTAGTCGGGATCGGGCGCTTCTTCCGCGGGCCGCTCGCTCTCCGGAACATTGCGCAGGTTCACGCGGATGCGCGTCCACGTGCTCGAGCGCCCGCGCATCGAGTCGACCAGCACGTCGTCGACCTGCAGCTTCGCCGCGGCCTCGGGATGTTTCGCTTTCCATCGCTCGAGTCCCGCCAGCGCGTCGTCTTTGTGCTCCGCCTTCGAGACCGTGATGAGCGGCTGCGTCGACTGGCGGCGTCCCTTCGCTTTCGGGGCGCCCTTCGCCTTCGACGGCGCAACGCGCGGCGGCTCGCCGGCCTGCTTCGCGTAATTCGGCGGCCACGGCGCATCGCCCTGACCCGCGGCCTCGTGCTCGGCGGAGAGCGCGAGCAGTTTGTCGAGCGAGCCCGCGGCGTCGTCGATGCCCGCGGACGCGTCGCCGCGCTCCGCGAAACGCGCGGGTGCGGTGACGAGCGTGAACGCCGCGGGATCGACGTCCGCGACTTCGTCCCACGCGAGCGGCATCGACACGCGCGCGTCGGGCGTCGGCCGCACCGACCATGCCGATGCGACGGTGCGGTCCTTCGCGTTCTGGTTGTAGTCGAGGAAGACGCCGTGGCGCTCTTCCTTCCACCACTTGCTCGTCGCGATCTCCGGCGCGCGCCGCTCGACTTCACGCGCCACGGCGAGCGCGGCGCGCCGCACCTGATCGAACGTCCAGCGCGGCTCGATCCGCACGTTGACGTGGATGCCGCGCGAGCCGGAGGTCTTCGGCCAGCCGCGCAGTTCGTGGTCGTCGAGCACGTCGCGCACGATCAGCGCGACGCGGCGCACGTCGTCGAACGATACGCCCGGGCCGGGATCGAGATCGACGCGCAGTTCGTCGGGATGGTCGAGATCGTCGACCCGCACCGGATGGGGGTTGAGATCGATGCACCCGAGGTTCGCGATCCAGAGCAGCTGCGCCGCGTTGCGGATCACGACCTCGTGCGCGGTCCTGCCCGAGGGAAACTTCAGCTCGACGGTCTCGATCCAGTCGGGATGCGTATCCGGCGCGCGCTTCTGAAAAAACGGCTCGGCGTCCGCGCCGTTGACGTAGCGCTTGAGCACGATCGGCCGCGCGAAGATCCCGCGCAGCGCCCCCTCCGCGACCGCGGCGTAATACTTCGCGAGGTCGAGCTTCGTGTACCCCGCGCTCGGAAAGTAGACCTTGTCCGGATTCGTGATCACCACCTCGCGCCCCGCGACTTCGATCGCCGTCTGCTGTGCCTTCGCCATGCCGAAAAGTGTACGCTGCGCAATTAGTCCACGTGGCCGGATGGGTTGTCGTTCGCGGCGGGAGCGATCCTGCCGTACGGGATCGCGGCCGGAGTGCAGCCATTGCCGAGCATCGCGGCATCGAAATCGACGGAGTAGCGTCCCTGCACCGACATCGAGATGATCACCCAGTTCTGACTGGGACGGATCAACGTGCTCGAGCCGGCCGGAGCGAACGGCGTTGGAAGCGAGCCGGTGCGGCCGTTGGCTGAATACCCCTGTGCACCGCCATTGTTCAAATCCAGATACATCCATCCGGAGACATCGGTCGTCGCGTGATCGACGGGAAACAGACTTGAATTCGCCGTCGAAACCCGGGCGGCGGCCGGCAGAGTCGGGAGGGGCGACGGACACGTACAGATGACTGTACCGGTATAGCCCCAGGAATTTTCCCGTTCGTCGAAGCGGACGGCCTCGGAAATGCGCATATTGCGGTTGAGCGACGGCTTCGAGCAGTCCTGGGTTCCGACAGTGACGCCTTCGCGCCAGATCTTGTAGGACGTATTGAAACCGCTGGTTCGGCCTTCGACCCATCTCGCCGCAAATATCGAGGGCAGCGGCTGACGCCGATCGAACGTCCGCTGCTTCTGCCCGGGGAGCGAGACCGTAAAGCGGTCGTAGAACGTGTACGGCAGATTGCTTCCGTAACCCGAGCCGGCGCTGCCGCCCTCCGGAATCGCGCGGATGTGCACCATCGGGTTTCCCTGGGCGAGGTTCCCGACCGTCGGGTCGATGCGGACATCCTGGTAATCACCGATGAGGGCATTGTCGAACAGCAGTTCCTTCAGCAGGTATTGCGGATCGTCGGGATATCTCGCCGTGCATGTATTGACCACGTCGATGGTGATGTATCCCATCGCATTGAAGTGTGTTCCCCCAACACGGCTGTTTCCGCAATTCTGCGGATCGATTCCCACCGTCAGCGCCATCTGCACCGCATTGAGAAGATCGGGAGGAAGGTGCGTCAACTGAGTCGAGCAGGCGCCGCCGAAGGCGACTGCCTCGCGCGTGATGTTCGGGTTCGACACGTAGCTATCCGGAACGGCACCCGGCACTCCGCCGCCCGGGTTCGGCGAGATGCGGCGGTCGGTCGCCGACGTCCCCTCGGGCGGCGCAATGATCCCGTGGACCAGCACATCCGAGAGATCGATGGCCTGAACGTCGTACCCGGTCAGAAACAGGTTGAACGACAGAACCGGGAAAGACCAGTCGGTCCAGATTGTGACGTGCGCGATCTGCGGGACGGCGGTCACGTTGGTGACCGTGAAGATCGTTTTCTGGAAGACGTCCGAAAGCGTGACATCGAACAACGGCAACAACAACGTCGCCGCCGGAGCGAGGGTGATGTCGCACGAGTCGTCGTTGTTCGTCTTCATGCCCGCGGAGAGCCGGATGGTGAGGAAGAGAAGAAGGATGGAGGCTAACCATCTAATAACTATCGTCACAATGGTGACAATAACATAACGGACTCAGCCAAGCGCCTTTTTCAGCTCGCGCAACAGCTGTTCCGCTTCCTCGACCTGGCGCAGCAGCTCCGCGTCGCCGCGCTTCTCGACGAGGGCGGTCCATGAGTGGCGCTTCAGCGCCTGGGTCAGCTCCTCGATGTCGGAGGCGAGGCCGCCCTTGCGCGTCTCGGGCGGCGCGATCGTGTCCATCACGGCGTCGAGGCTCTGGCCGTCGACGAACTTCTGTTTCGCGACGGGGTCGCGCAACACGACGCGCAGCTTGCGGATCTCCTTGGAGTTCGTGATCTCGTTTTCGTTGACCTTGCGGACGATCGTGTCGAGGACGGTCGGCGTGAGGAGGCTTTTGTTGATGTTCTTGATCTCGCGCGCCCAGGTGATCGACGCGCCGGGCTCGGGCAGGTTCGTCAGTTTCTCGGAGAGCTCGTAGATCTCGACGAGCTTGTCGAGCTCGCGCACCGTCACGCCGAGGATGTTCGCGGCGCTCGCACGGCCCACGATGTCGACGAGACCGTACGCCACCATCTCCTTCTCCTTCGCGTCCCATTCCTTGCGCTGGCGGTGGATGTAGATCCAGACGCGCAGGCGCTCGTCGTCGGTCAGGGTGCGATCGGTGATCTCGAGCGGGATGCGGCGGAACTCTTCTTTCTTCTGAATCTCGACCAGCACCTTCGAGTTCGTCCAGCGGCGGTCGCCGTCGATGATGCGCAGCTTCCCCTGCAGATCGGGATGCGGCTCGACGAGGAGCGGCTCGAAGATGCCTTCGTTGGCCTCGATCTGGCGCTGCAGCTCGAGGTCCTCCTTCGGACCCATGCGCGGCTGCCGGTCGTTGGGAACGACGTCGTAGAGGTCGCGCGTGTCGCGATAGGTGCGAAGGATCGTGCGGCCGAGGCGGCGCTCCTGCCATTGATGGTCCGTCGTCATGATCACGGCACCCGGTACGCGGCGGGACGGAGCTGGACGGGCGGCTCGTCGCGCGACTCGATGATCGCGCTGACGTCGGTGTCGATCTCGCGCAGCACGTTCTTGATGCGCGTCAGGACCGTGCCGCGCTTTTTCCAGACGTTGTCGTGCGAGCGTTTCTCATCGACGTCGATCTGCAGCGCCTCGCCCGCGAGGTCCGACGCCTCGGCGAGCTTGCGCTTGAACCCCGACGAGGTGATGAATTTGAAGAGGCGGCTCAGTTTGTCCGCGCGCTCGGCCTCGCTCAGCTTCGCGACGTGCATCGAGATGAGCGCCTTGCGCAGCACCTCGACCATTGCTCTTACACGGGCGGGCGCGACGACGATCACGCCGGAGTCGACGAACAGCTCGCGGCGGCCGGCGGGAAACACCGGCGTCGACAGAATCGCGTGATCGGCGCCGGCTTCGCTCTGGTCCTGGCGCAGCCGCGTGACGAAGGCCTGCTGCCACGCCGCGCGCGGCTTCGCGTCGATGAGGATTTTTCCCGCGGACTTGTTCTTGTAGCGGACGTCGAGGAGCAGGTCCGCGCTCTTTCCCTTCGTCCGCGCGAGCTGGTCGTCGGGAAACGCGCCGCGCAGTTCCTCGAAGAGATCGAGCTCCGCGCCTTCGCCGACGTCGCCGCTGCCTTTCGTCACGCGGCGGCTCATGTCGGCGATCTTCTTCTGCAGCGCCTCGCGCTCGCGCGCGAAATCGGCGTCCTTCTTCAGCAGCGCCGCCGCCCGGTCCTTCTGCAGGATCTGCCGCACCTCGGCGACTTCCCTCTTCCGCTGCCGGTCCGCCTGCTGCTTCACGAGCTCGAGCTGCTTGGCGAGCCGCGCCTTCTCGGCCTCGACCAGCTGCCGCTCCTTCGCCAGCTTCGCCGCCTGGGCCGTCACTTCCTTCTCCAGCTGCACGCGGAGCGTTTTCTCGGCCTCGGCGAGCTTTTTCCGTTCGTCGTCGCGGATAAGCGCCTGAATTCTGAGGA
>Ga0134123_10001680_pt1 | contig 14392 bp, 11 predicted proteins | sample KB303_FD_96460 | JGI IMG/M metagenome (GOLD analysis project Ga0134123, IMG submission 96460) | Terrestrial soil microbial communities without Nitrogen fertilizer from Kellogg Biological Station, Michigan, USA - KB3-0-3 | ecosystem: Environmental > Terrestrial > Soil > Unclassified ...
GCATTTCGGTATCGCAAGCAGCGCTCTGCCCGACTGCGCCGGCGCGGGGAGCGCCTCCCAGCGGGCTTCCGCGAACGCCGATCTGGCCGAACTCGACGCCTTGCTCAAGGGCGCGTCCGAGGCGCTCAACGCAGCGAAAATCGGATCGGTTTCCGGCGCACGGGGCTGCATAGCCAGCGTAATAAACGCGGACACCTCGGTTACCTACACGCTCGCAGTCGCGTGGCAAGGTAGCAGAGGCACGGTATCGGTGGCGGCGCCGGCTGGAGCAACTGCGGCGACGACCAGGGCGCTTGCGTGTGGGACCGGTTCCTATGGCACCGACACGAACGGCGTGGAGATGCGACGGGTGGTCTGGACCACTGTGAGAATCGCGAATCTCCTGTGACGGATCGAGTCGAAATGATGAACACGAATCGCTCCCTGTTCCGCGGTTTCTCGCTGATCGAGCTGTTGGTCGGGCTTACCGTCGGGCTATTGCTCCTGGTCGGACTCGCGACCATATTTTCGAGCGCGAGCCGCTCGCAGAACGAACTGCAGAAAGCCGCCATGCAGATCGAGAACGGCCGCTACGCGATGGAAACGCTCAGCGCCGATCTCCACATCGCGGGTTTCTATGGCGATTTCGCCAACCTGCCGCCTTTGCAATCGTCCACCATGTCGGTGCCCGCAGTCTTACCGGACCCTTGCTCGACATCGATCGCGGACCTGCTCGCGGCCCTGCCCTTGCCGATCCAGGGCTATGATGCGCCGGCTTCCACTCCGATCCCGGCCTGTCTCAGCAGCGCAAACTTTCTCCCGGGAACGGATGTGGTAGTAATGCGCCGCGCACGCACGGCTGTCCTGCCGGCCACCGCCACTCCCGCCACCAACGAGATTTACCTGCAGGCAAATACCGATAGCGCCGACATCCAGGCGGGCAATTCCGGCTCGCCTATCGGCACGACAAGGAAAGCCAACGGTGCGGTTGCGGTCATCATGAAAAAGAACCCTGCGACCGGCGTCATCGATCTTGCCGCGGACATACGCAAGTTCGAGGTGCACATCTATTTTGTGGCGCCCTGCAGCGTCCCGAACGGCGGCGGCAGCACTTGCACCGGAGCCAGTGACGACAATGGCAACCCCATTCCGACATTGAAGCGCCTCGAGCTCACCAGCAACGGCGCGAACACGATCATGAAGATCGTCCCGCTGGTGGAGGGAATACAGAATCTCCAGATTGAATATGGCATCGACGACGACCCGAATGCGGCCAATCTGGCTACCGGCCTGATCGGCGATGGAGCACCCGATGACTACATCACTGACCCCGAGGACGCGGCTTTATCCGCCACCACTCCGGCAACCGTGTCGAACTGGCAGAACGTGGTCGCGGCCAAGGTGTTCATTCTCGCGCGCAACACCAACCAGACCGCCGGGTATACGGACACCAAGACCTATTGCCTGGGCAGCCTGACGGCGGCCGGGGCTTGTCCGGGCGCAGTCACGTTCGGCCCTTTCAACGACAGGTACAAACGCCATGTGTATAGCGCACAAGTCCGACTCACCAATCCGGGCAGCCGCAGGGAGATCCCATGATGAATTCAGTCAAGCGCCAGTGCGGCGCGAGTCTGCTCGTCAGCCTGATCATGCTGGTCCTGCTAACCCTGATGGCGGTGACCTCGATAGCCGTGAGCAACACGTCGCTGAAAATCATCGGCAACATGCAATCCCAGAAAGCGCTGGAGAACGCAGCTCGGGAAGCCAACGCGACAACTCTAAGCTCGTTCAGCAACTTTGCCGTTCCCATCCCCACGCCGCCGGCGATGACCGTGAACGGCTACTCGGTGAGCGTTGCGGTTCCGGTGTGCAAGAAGTCCGCGCTCGCCTTCGGTTACCAGTATGACGACCCGCTGGCTCCCGAGGACACGAATTGGGAACTGCAGGCAAGCACTTCCGATTCGCTGACCGGCGCAGCCGCGGTCGTGCATACCGGGGTAAAGATCAGATTGCCCGCCGGAAACTGCCCGTAGCATTTTGAACCAGGAGCAAACCATGAAGATCGCCAGACACTTACTCGTGATCGCATTCGCCGGCCTGTTGTGTGGACCTCAGCCGGCCCGCGCCGACGACACTGAAATCTTCACGGCACCGCCGCCACTGACCGGCAGCGCCGGCAATCCGAATGTCCTGGTAATCATCGATAACAGCGCCAACTGGGATTCCAACTCTCAGCACTGGACCGATAACTGCCCGGGCCAGACCTCGTCCAAGCAGGGCGATGCCGAGTTGTGCGCCCTGAAGCAAGTCGTTGGTACGCTCTCCGCCACCATCAACGTCGGGGTCATGTTCTTCACCGCGGCTGCGAACACCGGCTATGTACGTTACGGCATCAGGCCGATGAACTTTCCCAACAAGGCGGGATTGCAGTCCCTGCTGGGGAGAATCAGCATCGGTTCCGAGAAGATCAGCACAGCTTCGACCGATTACAGCAACGCAATGTTCGAGGCGTTCAAATACTTCGGCGGCTATACCAATCCAACGGCTGTTGCCAATGCGATCGCTACCGGCGGCGATCCCGCCGCGGGCAGCCCGATCGACGCGACCCACTTCGGGCCGACCGCCCACGGCGGTCAGACCGAGACGAAACGCGACTTCACCGGCAACGCCAAGAACCCGGACTACAACGCCCTGCCGGGCGCCGCATTCCCCTCCTCGGCCGCCACCGCGTATCAGAGCGCGGTTACCGACGGATGCGCGAAGAACTTCATCATTTTCATCGGCAACGGTTATCCCTCGCAGGACAATGGCTCGACACTGCTCGCCAACGTGGGGGGCAATACCACGGTGATCAGCCCGCCCAACCTCGGGAACTTCGCCGACGAGTGGGCGCGGTTTCTCCACGCGACCGACGTCAGTTCCGCGGCGGGACAGCAGAACGTCATTACTTATACCATCAGCGTCTTCAAGGATGCGCCCGATGCCAATGAGAACGCGCTTCTCGAAAGCATGGCCAAACACGGGCACGGTCGATATTTTGCGGCGACCAGCCTGGGGGCCATAACGGCCGCGCTGCAGACAATTTTCCACGAGGTCCAGGCGGTCAACAGCGTATTCGCATCGGTGACCTTGCCTGTGTCGGTCAACGTGCGCGGCACCAACCTCAACCAGGTGTACCTCGGCGTGTTCCGTCCCGATGCCGACAGCAACCCGCGCTGGTACGGCAATCTGAAGCAGTACCGGCTCGCGCTGGACAGCAACAACCAGATTTTCCTGGGCGACGCACAAAATCCCCCGCTTGTGGTGGAGAGCCTGGCGACCGGCTTCGTGGTGAACGACGCAATGAGCTTCTGGACCACTCCAACCACCCCGCCCGCGGCCGATGTCAACAGCGGCTTCTGGACATTCGCGCCGACCGGCAATCCGCTGACCGGCTACGACGCGCCGGACGGACCGATCGTGGAGAAAGGCGCCAGCGCGCAGGTCATGCGCAACATCCTGGCCACTTCGCAGACAGCACGCAAGGTCTACACCTGCGTCGGCTGCGCCAACGGGACAGTCTTTTCGAGCACGGCCGGGGCGGCCACTTCTTTCGACAGCACCAATGCCTTGATTACGCAGTCCGCGCTCGGAGCGACGGACGCGACCGAGCGCGCCAACATCATCAACTGGGCGCGGGGCACCGACAATCTCGACGAAAATGCAAACGCCTCGACTACGGACGTGCGCGCTTCCCTGCACGGCGACGTGCTGCACTCCCGTCCCGGGGTGGTGAATTACAACCGCTTCGGCGACAACGACGACGTCGTCATCTTCTACGGCTCCAACGACGGCACATTCCGCGCGGTAAGAGGGGGCCAGAAGCCGGCAGCGGCAACCTCTGCGCAGATGACATCCGCCTACTCGGGTTACGAAAAATGGGCATTCATCCCGCAGGAATTTTTCGGCGGGCTGAAGCGGCTGCGCGACAATTCGCCGGTAATCAACCCGCCGTCGGCGGCGCTTCAGGTTTCTTATTCCGTCACTCTGGCCGCCGGGACAACAACCGCGAGCGGACTTACGGCAGCACAGCAGGCAACGCTGACCATCGGAATGGGGGTGACCGGTACCGGCATTCCGGCCGGCACGGTTGTGGCCAGCTTTCCAACCAGCACCGCGGTCACGCTAAGCAAGCCGGCAACCGTGACTGGATCCGTTGGGGCCACCTTCATCAGCGAGCCCAAGCCGTATTTCATGGATGGTTCGGTCAACGTGTTCGTGTGCGACCAGAACTCCAGCGCTGCCCCGACCGCCGACCTGTTGACGAGATGCAGATCCGGCACCGGCAACGGCATGCTGCAAGCCGGCGATAACGATCTGGTCCAGCTCTTTGTCAGCATGCGCCGCGGCGGCCGCTACCTCTACGCCCTGGACGTCACCGACCCGGACGCACCGAAATTCCTCTGGAAGAAGGGTTGCCCGAGCGTGCTCAGTAACAGCGGCTGCGATACCGGCTACGGCGAGCTGGGTCAAACCTGGTCTGCGCCGAAGCCAGCGCTGATCAATTACAAGAGCACCCCGACCGACACCGCCGCGACAAAGCTCGTATTGATTTTTGGCGCGGGCTACGATCCGGCGTATGAGGATCAGGACCCGATTCCTGCAAGCGGCGGCACCGCGCGAAGCATGGGGCGGGGAATTTTCATCGTCGATGCAGCGGACGGCAGCGTGCTCTGGCGGGCGGGCGTAACCGGTACGACTACGAACGCCTCGGTTTCCGGCATGACCTTCGCGATTCCGTCCGACCTCTCCACGCTCGACACCGACCGCGACGGACTGATCGATCGCATGTACGTGGGGGATACCGGCGGCAATATATGGCGGGTAGACCTGGCCGATCCGCTGGCGGCGAACTGGACAGTCAACAAGCTCGGCTCGCTCGGCTACGCCCAGTCCCCGACCAATGCAGACCGGAGGAAATTCCTGTTCCCGCCCAGCGTGGTGCCCAGCAGGGACAGCAACGGGCGCTACGACGCGGTGCTGATTGGTTCCGGCGATCGCGAGCATCCGTTCAACGGTTACGGTGATGCCAACCATCCCGCTTCCGCAACGGTCGTCAATCGCTTCTACATGCTCAAGGACCGAAGTGTCGGCCTGGGCTGGGGTCAGGGCTCCGGCGGATTGCTTCCTTCTGCGCCGGTCACGATCGTCGACCCGGGCATTGGCAATACCGCCAGCGACTTTTTCGACGCGACGAACAACAATCTGGGCTTGACTGTGACGACCCCGGCACTGGAAGCGGCCAAGGGCTGGTTCATCTCGCTGATCAATCCCGACGGCACCGGTGTCGGCGAAAAAGTCGTCGGTAACGCCGTGACGCTCGCGGGGACCACGTTCTTCAACACCAATCTCCCGACGCCCCCTGTCGCGGGCGTGTGTCAGGCCAACCTGGGCGAGGCGCGGCAGTATGCGATCAGTTTCCAGAATGCCGGCGCGGTCATCAGCAACACCGGCGGTGTCACCCTGACAGCGGCGGACCGCTATGCAGTGCACCCGGGCGGGGGCTTCTTGCCAAACCCGGTAAGTGTGGTCGTGAAGCTCACCGACTCGTCGGGCACGGCGACCACGAAGAACGCGATATGCGTCGGCACCGCATGTACCGAAGTACCCGGTCCAAAGTTACAGTCGCGCTTGAATACCTACTGGTACAAGGAAAGCGAGTAGAGTCAAGGCGCTTGCGGTGAATGCCTCAGATTCCCGGCACGCACATGACTACTGAGGGCAACTGAACGACAACGCGGCTCGCACATGCGAGCCGCGTTCGCTTTTGCACAAGCAGGTCTAGTTCGCGAGTGCCTTGGGCATCGGAAACGTGACTTTCTCCTCGATGCCCTCGAGTTCTCGCACCGTGCTTGCACCCAGCGCTCGCAGCCGCTCTATCACCGCCTGCACCAGGACCTCCGGCGCGGAAGCACCGGCAGTCACACCGATGATTTGCTTGCCGGCCACCCACCGCGGATCGAGATCGGCAGCCTTGTCCAGCATGTAAGCCGGCACGCCGAGATTCGCCGCGACTTCACGCAGCCGGTTGGAATTGGAGCTGTTAGGCGAGCCCACCACGATCACTACATCGCAGCGAGCCGCCAGCGCCTTGACTGCGTCCTGGCGGTTCTGCGTGGCATAGCAGATATCGTCCTTCTTGGGTCCGACGATGCCGGGAAATCGCCGCCGCAATGCATCGGTAATCGCACGTGCGTCGTCCACAGACAGCGTGGTTTGGGTGACGAATGCGAGATTTTCCGGGTCCCTGACCTTGAGCCGCTCGACTTCCTCGACCGATTCCACCAGGTACATGTCGCCGGCAATCTGTCCCATCGTTCCTTCGACTTCCGGGTGGCCGGAATGACCGATCATGATGATCTCGCGCCAGCCGTCGTGCATTTTCGCTACTTCGACATGCACCTTGGTCACCAGCGGACAAGTGGCGTCGAACACTCGCAGCTTGCGAGCCTGCGCTTCGCTACGGATTGCCTGCGACACGCCGTGGGCGCTGAATACCACCGTTGCTCCCTCCGGAACTTCCGCCAGTTCCTCTACAAAGACGGCGCCCTTGGTGCGCAAATCATCCACCACATACTTGTTGTGTACCACTTCGTGGCGGACGTAGATGGGTGCGCCATGAAGCTGCAGCGCGCGCTCGACGATGTCAATGGCACGGTCTACGCCGGCGCAGAAGCCGCGGGGATTGGCGAGGATGACTTGCATGGGCCTGAGAGGATCCGGGAGGGCGAAATTATACGCCCCGGTGGGGGTTGCGCCGCCGGTCAGAACCCGGCTCCGGAGAAACGCTCCTCCCTCCAGGGATCGGCATCGTTATGGTAACCGCGCACTTCCCAGAACCCCGGGCGGTCTTCCTGATGGAACTCGATGCGGCTCAGCCACTTCGCGCTTTTCCAGGCGTACCGCTTGGGCACGATCAACCGCACCGGGCCGCCATGGTCCGGGGTGAGCGGTTTGCCGAATACGCTATGCGCAAGAATGACATCGTCGTCGAGAAGTGCTTCCAGCGGCAGATTGGTCGTGTATTGATCGGCGCTGTGCAGCGTCACGTACCTTGCGTCCTCATGCGGATGGGCGCGCATGATGACCTCGCGTGCCAGCACGCCTTTCCAGTTCATGTCGAGCTGCGACCAGCGCGTGACGCAATGGAAATCCGTGGTGAGCTCGGTCTGCGGAAATTCATTGAACGTCTTCCAGTTCAACTCGAGTTCTGTCTCCACCATGCCGAAAAGCCGGAGCGTCCAGTTGGAGGGTGAAACTTCGGGCTCCAAACCAAGGTCGAGAATGGGAAAGTCGTAGACCTGCTTCTGCCCGGGTGGAATGCGGGGGTTGTCGCCGGGACTCGAGCGCTTGGCGCCGCGCCTCGCCAAGGCTGTCTTGGCTTCGATCATTTTCATCCAATTCGGCATTCTGAAAGCTCTCCAATAGATCTAGGATTTCCGCGTGTCTGTGTTTCGTGAGGACGCGGACATTGCGTCTGATTTGACACGCGAACGGCGGAAACTATCCCAGATCAGCAGCGCCGCGCCGACGGTGATGCACGAGTCCGCCAGGTTGAAGGCCGGCCAGGGGTCCAGCAATCGCGGCCCCCCCGGCCAGCGGAACAACAGAAAATCCACCACGGCTCCGTACAGGGCACGGTCGATCAGGTTGCCCACCGCTCCGCCCAGGACCAATGCCAGTGCAAAACACAGGAAACGCTCGCGATCGTGTTTTTTCATCATGTAAACGATCAGGATCGACGCCGTCAGCGCGATCGCCATGAAGAAGTAGCGCTGCCACCCCGATGCCCAAGCCAGGAAGCTGAACGCGGCGCCGGGGTTGTAGGTCAGGACCAGGCTGAAAACCGGCGGCCATACCTCCAAGGTCTGGCCAAACACGATGGCATGCAGAACCGCCTGCTTGGTGAGCTGGTCGAGAAGAACGATCAGCGCACTCAACCCCAGCCACCCTGCGATGCTACGCATGGATGCGAGGCTCGCCTGCACCGAAGAGGTTGGCCGTACAACGGCTGCAGATGTCCGGATGTGCCGCATCGTGACCCACGTCGGCACGGTAGTGCCAGCAGCGCTCGCACTTGCGCTGGGCACTGGCATTCACCACGATCCGCGCTTCCGCGCTCCTGACCAGCCCGGCCTGCGAGGTAATCAAAACGAAGCGCAGGTCATCTGCCAGCGAATTCAGCAATTCGTAGCGCTCGCCATCGGCGTGGATCATGACTTCCGCCTGCAGCGACGATCCAATTTTTCCGGCGACTCGGACCGCCTCCAGTTCTTTTTGCACCTCGGCGCGGATCGCGCGGACTCTGTCCCAGCGCCCCAGCAGTTCTGTGCCGCAGTCAGGAAATTCATACCAGGTGCGCAGCAGGACACTATCGCCGGGAGTGCGGGTAAGAATCGCCCATGCCTCGTCAGCGGTGAAGGAGAGCACCGGCGCCATCAGCCGCAGCAGACTCTGCGTGATGTGATGCAGCGCGTTTTGTGCCGCGCGCCGCGGCATCGAGTCCCTGCCCGCGGTATAGAGCCGGTCCTTGAGGATGTCGAGATAGAACCCGCCGAGGTCTTCGGAACAGAAAGCCTGCAGCTTCTGCATTGCCAGGTGAAACTCGTAGTTGTCGTAGTCGCGGGCGACCTGGTCCTGCATGCGGGCCGCCATCTGCACCGCATACCGGTCTATTTCCAGACATTCGCTCACCGGCATCAGGTGACTTTCAGGATCGAAGTCATCCAGGTTGGCCAGCAGGAAGCGCAGCGTATTGCGGATGCGGCGATAGCTCTCCACCACGCGCTTGAGGATTTCGTCGGATATCGACAATTCGTTGGAGTAGTCAGTCGTCGCGACCCACAGCCGCAGGATGTCAGCGCCGAGGGTATCCATCACCTTTTGCGGCGCAATCACGTTGCCGACCGATTTCGACATCTTGCGGCCCTGACCATCGACCGCAAATCCGTGGGTCAACAGGCCCTTGTAAGGAGCGCGGCCGTCGATCGCACAACCGGTGAGCAATGAAGACTGGAACCAGCCCCGGTGCTGGTCGTAGCCCTCCAGATACAGGTCCGCCGGCTTGGTCAATTCCGCGCGCCGCTCGAGCACTCCGACATGAGTGGTTCCGGAATCGAACCACACGTCGAGCGTGTCGGGCACCTTCTTGTAGATCGCGGCCTCGCCGCCGAGCAGTTCGGCGGGCTCGAGGGCGAACCAGGCTTCGATGCCTTCCTTCTCTACCCGACGCGCCACTTGCTCCAGCAATTCGCCGGTACGCGGATGGAGCTCGCCGGTTTCCCTGTGCACAAAATATCCCATCGGCGTGCCCCAGCTACGCTGGCGCGACACGCACCAGTCCGGACGGGTACCAATCATTGCCTCGAGCCGCGCACGGCCCCCGGCCGGATAGAACGACGTCGCGTCGATTGCTGCCTTGGCGATTTCACGCAGGGTCCGATCGCTGCCGGCTTCCATGCCGATAAACCACTGGCGCGTGGCGCGGAAGATGATCGGCGTCTTGTGGCGCCAGCAGTGCGGATAGCTGTGCCTGACGGACTCGATGCGGATCAGACGTCGCCTTTCTTCGAGCGCCTTGATGATGACCTCGTTCGCCATCCACACCGACAGTCCGCCAACCAGCGGGACCCGGAGAAAGAAAACGCCGTCATCGTCAACCGGGTTGTCCACCGGCAACCCGTAACGCGAACCGATCACATAGTCGTCGAGACCATGCGCGGGTGCGGTATGCACCAGTCCGGTACCGGCATCCAGGGTCACATGCTCGCCAAGCACCACGGGCACCTGCCGGTCGTAGAACGGGTGCTGGAGAACCAGGCCTTCGATATCCGCACCCTTGAACTCGGCGACGATCTGTCGATCCTCGACCCGGTAGGCATCCATGCACTTGTCCGCAAGTTCCTTGCCCAGGATGAACATCCCGACCGCGAAGCGCACCAGTACGTACTCGAAATCGGGATGAACCGCCACCGCCTGGTTGGCGGGGAGCGTCCACGGCGTGGTGGTCCAGATCACGGCATAGACCGGCTCGTAGATGTGCGAGAAACGCAGCGCCCTGGCCAAGGCCTTGTTGTCCGCCACCTTGAACGCCACATCGATCGCCGGCGAGGTGCGGTCCTCGTACTCCACCTCTGCTTCCGCCAGCGCCGAACTGCAGTCCATGCACCAGTGAACGGGTTTTGCGCCCTGGTAGAGAAAGCCGCGTTCGCGGATGCGGCCAAGCGCACGCATGATGTCCGCTTCAGTCTTGAAATCCATCGTCCGATAAGGGTTCTGCCAGTCGCCAAGCACGCCGAGGCGGATGAAGCCCGCCTTCTGCCGCTCGATCTGCTCCGCTGCAAAGGCGCGGCAGAGCTTGCGGAACTGCGCCGCCGGAATGTTCTTGCCGTGCACCTTTTCGACCTGGTGCTCGATCGGCAGGCCGTGGCAGTCCCAGCCGGGAACGTAGGGCGCATCGAAACCGGCAAGGGATTTCGCCTTCACCACGATGTCCTTCAGGATCTTGTTCACGGCATGGCCGATGTGGATATCACCATTCGCATAAGGCGGGCCATCGTGAAGGATGAACTTCGGGCGTCCCCGGGCGGCCTCACGAATGCGCTCGTACAGCCCTCCCTCCTGCCATTGCGCGACCAGAGCGGGTTCGCGCCGGGCCAGATCGCCGCGCATCGGGAAAGCGGTATCGGGAAGATTCAGTGTGTGCTTGTAATCAGCCATCTTCTGCTCTCAGTTCGCTTCGAATGTCTCGCTCATGCCTTTGCCGCCCTGCGGTGAAAGAACCTGCGTGCCATGTCGGCATCGCGGCGAATCTGTTCCGTCAGCGTATTCAGATCGGTGAATTTCTGCTCATCCCTCAACTTCTGCAGGAAGTTGACGGTAATGCGCCGGCCGTAAATGCGCTCGTTGAAATCGAACAGGTGGACCTCCAGCGTTGGCCGGCCGCGTTCCTTGACTGTCGGCCGCACACCCAGGCTGGCGACCCCGGGAAGCGGAAGCGAACTCAGGCCTTCGACCTCAACGACAAAAATCCCGGACAGTGGCGCCTTTAGCCGCTTCAACTGCACGTTTGCGGTCGGGTAGCCGATTCTTGCGCCGATCTTGTCACCGTCAACCACCCTTCCGCTGATTGCGTAAGGCCTGCCGAGCAACCGCCGGGCAATCTCGAGGTCGCCCATTTCCAGACAATACCGGATTGCGGTGCTGGAAACCCGTGCCCCGGCCACGACCACACTGGCCATCGCCTCGACCTCGAAACCCGCAAGCGGCGCGATAGATCTGAGGTGAGCCAAATCACCAGCGCGCCGTGCACCAAAGCGGAAATCGTCGCCGACCAGCAGCCATTTGACCGCCAGGCCGTCGCGAAGAACACGCGTGACGAAATCGTCGGCCGTCAACTGCGCAAACGCAAAATCGAAACGGCACACATATACAGACGCCACGCCGCATTCGCGCAGAAGTTCGAGCTTCTCGCGCAACGAAGTCAAGCGCGCCGGCGCCTGGTCCGGGGCAAAAAATTCCTGCGGCTGAGGCTCGAACGTCATCACCGCACCCGGCAATCCACGCGCCCGCGCTGCATCGGAAAGACGCGTGATCATGGCGCGATGGCCGAGGTGGACACCGTCGAAGTTGCCGATGGTGAGCGCGATAGGCGTTTCCGCCCGTGCAGGAATGCCCCGAAAGACCCGCATACCAGTTCAGTCAAAAGCCTGAATTCTAGCGGCTTTTGCTATGCGGTCGCGCGGTTTCTTGGCGGGTAAAACCCCGGCCGCTATGCGGTGAACGACAGATGCTGCTCCAGGGCCCAGTCGGCGATGGCCGCGGTCAGGATTTCGGAATCGCCAATTGCTTCGGTAACGTCGATGATGACGCCGGGATGGCTGCTTCGGATCTGCTTCAGCAAACGCGGCAGATCCTGTTTGAGATGGCCGCCCTGCGCCAGGAACAACGGCACGAGGGTGATGCGAGTAACGCCATCGGTCGCCAAACTCGCCACTGCCTCGTCCAGCGAAGGCTGCATCAGTTCCAGGAAAGCCAACTGAATCTGCAGTTGTGGACGGGTCTTGCGCAGCCGTGCGGCGATCCTTCGGAATGGCTCCGCCCACTCGGGATCGCGGGCGCCGTGCGCAAACAAAACGATGGCCGATGTCGTGGTCATCCGCGGACCTCTTTTTAGCGACCAGCGCTCAGTGTATCCGTTTCGAAAACAGCTCGAAGCGCCGCGGCCTGATGAACACGCTGTCTCCCTGAACCAGCTTGAGTTCGCGCAGCCGCTCTTTGCTGATTTCGGCCTGGATGGGCGCGCGCTGCGCACCCCCTTCCAGAACCAGTTCGAGACGGACCGAAGGACCGATGCTCAGGACATGGGTGACGCGGGCACGCAGCGCGGCATCGCTGCCCGCGACACGCTCGATCTCGATATCGTGGGGACGCACGTAAGCTACCGCTTCCTGTTCCTCGGCCTCGGCGTGCTCGGGCGCCTCCACTTCGATGTCGCCGATCCAGGCACGGCCTCGATGCACCCGCCCGTGAAACAGATTCACGTGTCCCAGAAACTCGTAGACGAACGGACTGGCGGGCCGTTCGTATACCTCGTCGGGCGTGCCGATCTGTTCGACCCGTCCTTCGTTCATCACCACCACGCGGTCCGCGACCTCGAGCGCTTCTTCCTGGTCGTGGGTGACGAATACGCTGGTGATATGCATGTCGTCGTGCAGCCGCCGCAACCAGGATCGCAATTCCTTGCGCACTTTGGCGTCGAGAGCGCCGAAAGGTTCATCCAGCAATAGCACCTTGGGCTCGACTGCCAACGCGCGGGCCAGAGCGATCCGTTGCCGCTGTCCGCCGGAGAGCTGGTGCGGATGGCGATCCGCAAGCCAGTCAAGCTGCACGAGCTTGAGCAACTCCAGCACGCGGTCGCGGATCTGCGCCTCGTCGGGCCGGACGTTCTTCGGCCGCACGCGCAGGCCGAATGCGACATTTTCGAAAATGGTCATGTGCCGGAACAGCGCGTAGTGCTGGAAAACGAAGCCGACACGCCGGTCGCGCGCATGCTGGTCGGTGGAGTCCTCGCCATGAAACAGCACCTGTCCGGTGTCGGGCAGCTCGAGCCCCGCGATGACGCGCAGCAAGGTGGTCTTGCCCGACCCGGATGGACCGAGCAAGGCCAGCAACTCGCCGGACTGGACTTCGAGACTGACGTCGCGCAGTGCGGCAAAGGTCCCGAACTGCTTGGAAAGATTACGTACCTCGATGCTCATTGGCCTGCCCCTTGGTTTGCTTTACGGTCCTCGATTCGACCAGCGTTTTCAGCGCGAGTGTCACCAGCGCCAGAAGCGCCAGCAGAGACGCCACCGCAAAGGCCGCGGCGAAGTTGTATTCGTTGTAAAGAATTTCCACGTGCAACGGCATGGTGTTGGTCAGCCCCCGAATGTGGCCAGACACCACGGACACGGCGCCGAATTCACCCATCGCGCGAGCATTGCAAAGGATGGCGCCGTAGAGCAGTCCCCATTTGATGTTCGGAAGCGTGACGCGGAAGAAGGTCTGCCAGCCGCTCGCCCCGAGCACCACTGCGGCCTCCTCTTCCTCGGTGCCCTGCGCCTGCATCAACGGTATCAACTCCCTCGCTACGAAAGGTACGGTGATGAATATCGTGGCCAGCAATATCCCGGGCACGGCGAAGATGATCTTGATGTCATGCTCCAGCAGCCAGGGTCCCAGCCATCCCTGCAGCCCGAAGATCAGTACGTAGATCAGGCCGGCAATCACCGGCGACACTGAAAAGGGCAGGTCTATCAGCGTAATCAGCAGGTTCTTGCCGCGGAACTCGAACTTCGCGATTGCCCAGGCCGCCGCCAGGCCGAACACCAGGTTAAGCGGAACGGCTATCGCAGCCGTAGTGAGGGTGAGCTTGATGGCGGAAAGCGCATCGGCTTCGACGATGGATGCAAAATAGACTTCCACGCCCTTTCGCAGCGCTTCGTAGAATACGGAAATCAGAGGCACGAACAGGAACAGCGTCAAAAACGCCAGCGCCAACCCGATCAGCGTCCAGCGCACCCAGGCAGGCTCCTGGATCGCACTGGCGCGCTGCGCGCCGGCTGGCAAGGCAAGGGCAATTGCACTCACCGGGCATTCCTCATGGCATGGCGCTGCGGCGGCGGCTCCACCATTGCAGCAGGTTGATGATCAGTAGCATTACGAATGAAATCACCAGCATCACCACCGCCAAGGCGGTCGCGCCCGCATAGTCGTATTGTTCGAGCTTGGTGATGATCAGAAGCGGCGTGATCTCGGAGATCATCGGCATGTTGCCGGCGATAAAAATAACCGAGCCGTATTCGCCGACCGCACGCGCGAATGCCAGTGCAAA
>Ga0134123_10001685_pt1 | contig 14372 bp, 10 predicted proteins | sample KB303_FD_96460 | JGI IMG/M metagenome (GOLD analysis project Ga0134123, IMG submission 96460) | Terrestrial soil microbial communities without Nitrogen fertilizer from Kellogg Biological Station, Michigan, USA - KB3-0-3 | ecosystem: Environmental > Terrestrial > Soil > Unclassified ...
GTTTCACCCGTAGGGGAGGGAAGAATGCGTCGAGCAGGGGGAATGGTAGCCGTGTGTCTTGTGATACTTGCAGGCTGTGCCACTGGTGAGCAAGTGGATGTTGTCATACCCAGTCCGCCAAACGACTCTGCAAGCACAAACGGCGCAGCGACCGTGAGCGCCGGCAGTGGACTTCGGGTGGTCGTGAAACCGTTCGATGACGCCAGGATGGACCGCACTCACCTCGGAAGTCGGAACCACTTTTTTGGCAGTACCAGCTATTTCGATTTACCGAAAGGGACAGCGGGAGAGGCGGTCGCCAAAGCGCTGGTCCAACAACTAAACAAGCGCGGCTGGCAGGCCAGCCTGGATGGCGCCGGCGGAGCGACTCCGGATGCCACGATTACTGGAACGATTCAGGACTTATCGGTGACTGCCGTCAGCAAATTCGGCCGAACCGAACTTGCGGCCAAGAACACGATGATGGTGCGAGTGGCCAATCACAGCGACGAGAGCGCGGCGCAGGAACGTGTCATGGGAAGCGGCAGCGATGAAGTGTTCTGGTTCGACCCGGAGGATGCCCAGCAGCTCATCAATGAAGTGCTGGAAAGAAACATCGAGAAGTTCATCGCCGATACCAAGGTTGAGGGACGGGCGGTGAAGCTGCGGTAATACGGTCCATCGCGTTGACCGTTAGCCCTCGACGGTCACCGTAATTTCGTGTATCCCGGACGCACCGTCGGGTGCCGCATCCTGTTCAGTGGATGACTGGAGAGCGCCCGTGCCGTCGGTCGCTCGCACTGTCAACGTATAGCTTCCGGCTTGTGGAACGATCCACTCAAAGTGCCAAAAGACCCAGGACGCCGTGGATACCGGCACTTCGAGCGTGGTTTTGGTCCAGGAGGCGCCCTCGTCGGTTCGGATCTCGACCGCAGAGATTCCTCTCGTGCCGGCAAAGGCAAGCCCGGCCACCGTGTGACGCAACCCCGTGAGAGTTGATCCGTGTCCGGGGACATCGATGCGTGACATGGTCTTGATGATCGCTTCGTCGGTCCAACCTTTCTTCGCGTAATACCCTTTATAGTCATGGTCGACGACCTCGATGCCCGTCAGCCATTGGACGCTCTTCATGCCATAGTGCCCCGGCACAATCGCGCGTGCGGGAAACCCGTGGCTCTGTGGAAGGGTGACTCCGTTCATCTTGAATGCAACCATCACATCTCCAGCCATCGCTCGAATCAAGGAAATGCTGTCCGAATACTCATCGGCCGCTCGAAACACCACGTCAACGGCATCGGACCTGACTCCTGCCTCTTCGAGAAGTAACCGAAGCGAGCAGCCCTCCCATAAGGCAGTCCCGATATACTCGCCGGCGACCGTATTCCCGACGCATTCGAGCGTGACGACTTGCGAGACGGAAGGTCGGGCGCAGAGCTGCTCGTAGGTCAATGTCATGGGCCGCTCGACCAGACCTCGCACCGAGAGCGACCATTCCTGAATGCGGACCGTGGGCGGGCTTCGATACGATGTGAGGTAGAATTCTTCGTTTGGGGTAATCGAGGAGGTTAGCGTCGATGTGCTGCGGCTGAACCATCGCTCGAGCCATCCGGCACATGACGGACGGATGCCTCCCAATAGCCACGCGGTTGCAAGGCTCCCAAGAAGCAGGAGACGACGACGTGACACGTCAATCATGACAGAGCAGCTGCATCATTATGGGGCCAGCGGTATCGAGGTGAAGCGCAACGCCATTATGGCGAAGACTAGACCTTACTATCCTATCTGATTCACGTTGAAGCTGGCACTCTCCGTACGGGACGCTGTGCGCATCACTGCCTTGCAACCATGCCGGCCAGGTCTCGCACAATTCTTTCAGTCGCCCCCTGATGTTCAGTCACGACCCCTCGGCCTCGTTCTCCCATGACCCTCGCCTGCTCCGGATCAGAGAGCAGCCGATCGCAGGCGGCGAAGAGATCGAGCTCGTTTTCGGCTTGAATCGCGGCGCCGGCCTTGAGGAGCCATGCGGCGACATCCGGAAAATCGCGCATGTCCGGGCCGAACAGCACCGGCTTTCCGCAGGCCGCCGGCTCAATCGGATTTTGCCCGCCCTGCAGCACGAAACTTCCCCCGACCACCGCGACGTCAGCGAGAGCATAAAGCCGGCTCAAATAGCCCATGCGATCGACCACGACGACAGGCGTTGAACGGCCCAGCCGTGAGGCGATCGCCGCCTCGGTGCCGTCCTCATGAAACAGCTGGAGCACTTCAGTGCTTCTCTCGGGCCGGCGCGGCACGATGATGAGTCGAAGCGTAGGGAATCGGCTTCTGAGGCGCAGAAAGCAGGAGCGGACGAGCTCCTCCTCTCCACGATGCGTGCTGCCGGCGATCAAGATGCGCGAACCAGGCGAGAGGAAGAATTCCGCGCGAAGGGCCTCGATAACATTGGCATCGGGCACGGCTGCGGCCACATCAAATTTCAGATTGCCGTGATGGCGTAGCCGATCAGGCGCAACCCCGACGGCGAGAAACCGCTGCGCCTCGCCGGCCGATTGTGGATAGATCCCGCCAAAGGTATTGAAAGCCGACGCGAACAGAAGACGCAGGCTGCGGTAAAGGCGGAATGAATCGGGGGACACGCGTCCATTGACCAAGATGCAGGGAATCCGTCTCCGGCGAACGTCGTCTAGGAATCCGGGCCAGATATCGGTTTCAACGAGGACGATCAGCGCCGGATCGACGGCGTCGATGCACCGGTCGACCGCAAAGGCCACATCGTAGGGAAAATAGAACATTCCGTTGCAAAATCGGGAAAAGCGATCTTGCGCCATGGCAAAGGCGGATGCGGTCGAAACTGAGAGATACAACGGACGGTCCCCGAGTTCGCGTCGTAGGCTCTGAATGAGACTACCGGCCGAGAGCAGTTCTCCGATCGAGAGGGCATGAATCCACACCGGCTTCCCGGAGGACGGCGTCGATTGAGGATAGAGTTGCCATCCCAAGCGCTTGAACAGCGTGGCACGGCGTTTGGCGGTGAAAATCCACAACGGAAACAGGATCACGAACAGGCATATCGCGAGCGTGAAGGCCGCACGGTACAGTCTCAGGAGCATCCAGTGCCGCCAGCGACCTTGCAAGACGCCTCTCCTCATCGTGAGGCATTCAGGGGCGCCGCCGCGACTTTCTCAATCACGGCACGCGCGACTTGATCCACGGTCAGGCGCTTCATGCAAGCCCGTTCCTCATAGGCCGTGGTCAAGCATTGTTTCTTGAAGCAGGGACTACAGGAAAGATCGGCTCGGAGCACCACCTGGCGTGGCCCATACGGCCCCGTTCGCCAGGGTGCAGTGGGTCCGAAGAGGGCGACGACAGGCGTTCCGACCGCTGCCGCGAGATGCATGGGGCCGCTGTCCGTCGTCACCACGACTTGCGCGCGCCGGTAGAGAGCCGCCAGTTGATTCAAACTGGTTTTTCCGTCGAGGCGGCGATGGCGGCGCGTCATGAATCTGCCGATCTCATCGAGCGCTGGGCCATCTTGCGGGCCTCCCGTAAAGACGACGCAAATGCCTTCCCCCTCGAGCCGGTCCGCGAGTGCCGCAAACGATCGAGCCTCCCAGAGCTTCGTCGGCCAACGGGCCACGGGATTCATCGCGACCAGGCGATCCTCTTCACGCACACCGCACGCACGCAGCAGGGCTGCGGCCTCGGATTCATGCTGCGCCGACAGGGGGATTTCATAGCGGAGGTCCGCAGCAGGCACTCCAATGCCTTTGAGCAACAGCAGACTTCTGTCGATGGCATGCTGATCCATGTCCACGGCGGGTATTCGTTCGTTGAGCGCCAGGTAACTGTACTCCGCGTGCTCCATGCCTTGACCGAACCCGGCTTTGCGCATTCCCCGGGCCAGGACCACCCACATAGCGCTCTTGAGGAGGCCTTGGAAATCGATCACCAGATCGTAGCGCGTATCCCTGAGCTCGTGGACGAATCCCAGGAATCCGGAAAGCGCGCGGGAGAACCGGCCGGCACGCAAGTCCTTCAGCCAGGTTTTTCGGCGGGCCACCAAAACGCGATTAAGGGCCGGATGGCCGATGACGAGGTCGGCGGCCGATTCTTCCACGAGCCAGGTGATCTGCGCCTCGGGAAAGTGAGCGCGCAGCGACCAGAGTGAGGGGAGCGTATGGATGACATCTCCTATGGCGCTGGTTTTGACGATCAGGATGTTCACTGGTTGGATCAGACCCCCTGATAGCGTGCAGGCCGTAGTGGCGTCATCGATCGAGGCGGCAGGCGTCGAGAGGCGCTTACATCTTCTCGTATAGCGAGCGGATCTTGTCGCGGGTAATCAGCTGCTTCCAATGCTCTCCAAGCGCGTTCTTCCACAACGGTTCAAGCCCAAGCGCCGTATCGATCATCTTGCTCATGCCGGCTTCGTCGATGCCCTTGGTCACGGCCGCTGGTAGGTCGATCCGGTTTTTCCGGATCATCTGCTGGAATTCGCGCACATCCTGCCCGTAGTACTCGTCCAATTGGTTGAAGACGATGCAATTCCCCACGCCGTGTCGCACGCCGAGCACGTATGACAGGCCGTACGACAGCGCATGACAGACACCGACTTGAGAGTAGGCGATGCTCAATCCGCCAAAATAGGACGCCACCATCAATCGCTCATCGGCGATGACACTGTCCAAGTTGTTCAGGAAGACGTCGCGGCAGATGTCGCGGGCGCTCTCGGCGAAGGCGCGGCTGAACTCGTTGATGAACGTCCCTTGGAGCGACTCACAGGAATGAATATAACAGTCCATCGCCGTAAAGAACCGCTGATTCGACGGGACGCTGGCGATGAGGTCGGGGTCCATGATGATCTGGTCAAAGGGGGTAAAATCCGAATTGATGCCCAGTTTTTTGACCGGTCCCGTCAGGACGGCCGTGCGAGAAACCTCGGCCCCGCTGCCGGCCAGTGTGGGAATGCCCACATGGAAGATGGCCGGATACTTCACGAGGTCCCACCCTTGATAGTCGGCTGCGGAGCCAGGATTGGTTAGCATGATCGACACGGACTTGGCCAGATCCATGGCGCTTCCGCCACCGATTCCGACGATCGCATCTGGTTGCCGGTTCGAAAACGCCTTGACGCGCTCGGTGAGTTCATCGACGTATTGCGTCTTGGGCTCCGTCCCGACGTCGACGAGGATCACGAGGTCGTTGGCACGCAGCGGGAGTTTCTCGAGAAAGGCACGCTTCTCATGGACGCTGTCGATCAAAAACACGACCGGCGAACCGGCGTCGGTGCGTTGTTTGGTGAGAATGTCGCCCAACTGATTGATGCTGCCACGTCCGTAGATCAGTTGAGGGACCAAACGCAGATTTCGATACATGCGAATGCCTTCGCGCTTTACAAGAGATTACCGAAATGGAAACCGTTCTGTCACGACCTGTTCAAACTCGACCGCCTGTTCCGGGGTGTCGATCTCGATCAACACTTCCCTGGTCACTCCGACCCGGATTCGGTGCCCCCGTTCCATGGGGCGCAGCATCTCGAGCTTCTCGACCTGTTCGAGCCTGCCAGGCGGCAGCGTGCAGAACAGCTCGAGGAATGACGCCGTGTAGGCGTACAGTCCGAGATGAATGAGCACCGGGATTCCGGCGGCCAGTTCGGCGTCGAAGGCCCCATGCGTATCGCGCAAGTACGGGATGGGCGACCGTGAAAAATAGACCGCATAGCCCTTGTCGTCACAAACGAGCTTGACGTGATTCGGGTTGCGGTAATCCTTATCGTAACGCAGCGGCGTGCCCAGTGTCGCCATCTCGGTATCCCGTTGAATCAGTTCAACCAACTGCCGGATCTGTCCACCCGTCACCAGTGGTTCGTCGGCTTGGACATTGACCACAAACTTGGCCTTCAGTCGACGGTTGGCTTCGGCGATCCGGTCGGTACCGCAGGTATGGGCCGGATCGGTCATGATGGCTTCATAACCCTCCCGACGAAGCACCTCGGCCAGCGATTCATGATCGACGGCAAAATACAGAGGAAACTCCGGCGCCTCTTTTTTGATTCGGTCGGCCGTCCAGACAATAACGGGTTTGTCTTTGATCCGGTGCAGCAGTTTCTTCGGGAAGCGAGTCGAGCCGATACGGGCCGGGACGATAATGGCGACGTCCATCACATTCTGCTTTCGATTGGAAAACGGAGACGGGATCAGGCCAAGGCGGATTTCATCCGCGCGAGTCTATCACGCACCTGCTCCGGCGTCCACCGCAGTTTGATCAACATGGAAATGGTCCGGCTCATGATCGCGTCGGACTGCGGCAATGCAATCTTGGTGAGGTCGGTCCCGTAGCCAAAGCGGTCAATGGGCAGCCGTCCAGGCGACACCAGCGTCTTAATATGGTCCCATTTCCGGTGGTAGTGCCAATTGTTGTCGTACCAGTAAAAGCATCCATCGACCCCGGCGGCGGCCAGCGCCTTGGCGGACTGCCGCGCCTCATCCTCGGTCGGCAATAGGAAACTCAGAAAGGTGGCCGAATCACCGGCTGGATCGGGCAAGGTCCGAAACGCGAGACGGCCGAGTGCCGCAAGCCCTTCTTTGAGGATGGCTTTATGGCGACGTTGCAGATCCAGGATATGGTCCAATCGGGCGAGTTGGGCCACACCGACCGCCGCATGCAACTCGCTGAGTCTGTAGTTGGTGCCGATGTGCGGGTGTTGGTCCGCCCCTCGATCGGCCCCGAGATGATCGTGGCCATGATCGGTGAAGGCTTGCGCCAGGCGGTAGGCCTTCTCGTCGTCGGTGAGAAGTGCTCCGCCTTCGCCACACGTAATAGTTTTCACATAGTCGAACGATAAACAACCCGCCTTCCCGAAGGTTCCCAGCATTCGCCCCTGAAACGTCGCTCCGGCCGCTTGGGCCGCGTCTTCGATCAGCGTCAGGTGATGCCTGCGGCAGAGGTCTCCGAGCGCGTCGATCTGCGCCATGGCACCGCACATGTGCACGACCAGGACGGCCCTCGTTTTGGGCGTGATGGCCTTTTGCACCGATTGCGGATCTAAGCACAGCGTCTGGTCGATCTCCGCAAAGACGGGGACGGCACCCGCGAGGAGAACGGTCTCCAAATCGGCGACGAAGGTAAACGGCGGAAGGATGACTTCGTCTCCGGCGCCGACGCCGCAGGCCGCCAATGCCGTGCTGAGGGCGGCGGTGCCGCTCGAGCAGACATGGGCGTAGCGGGCTCCAAAACGCGCCGACAAACGCTGTTCGAGCTCGCGGCATTTCCATTGGCCGTTTCTGGCCCCGTCGAAGCCGTAGCGCATCAACACACCCGAGTCGAGCACTTCCTGAACTTGCCGTCGCTCGTCTTCCCCGATCAATTCAAATCCCGGCATCGTGATCCTCTATTACAGCGCTCCAGCCGCCTGCGCTTCTTTGACGAATGACTCGATGCAGTCCCGAACTCCGTGCTCGATCAGCGAACCGCTTTTCAACCAGTCTTTGACCTGCTGGTGCTCCGACCGGCAGGAAGTCGTGAACGCCGGGGTTCCCTCGCGCGCGATCAGGAACGTGGTCTCGATCTTGAATAGTTGATCGTGCTGGCCGACATAGTCGAGATAAAACTGCTCGATGTTGCCTGAGACGGCTCTCGTGGAGTCCGCCTCGGGTTCGTATCCCGCGAGGACCAACTCCTTTTTGAGCGCAGCGGCGAAAAACTCGCCGATGTCCTGGGAGAGAAACAGGACTTCGGGGTCCTTCTGGCCCGATTCCACTTCCTTTTGCCGCATGAGGCCGGTCGGATGCCCGGCATACGTGAAGACACCCACGCGAACGGGCCCACTGCCTTTGAGCGGCGCCGAAGGTTGATAATCCAGATACAACACGCGCGGACAGCCGGTCAGCACCATCACAGCTACGAGAGCCGCGGAGATCCGTTGGATCATCAGACAGTGTGAGGTCATGCGCGTAGGCTGTCGGGAAGCCTACGGAGAGAAGGGCCGGCTGTCAATAGCGAATGGCAACCAGTGAGAAGAGGAGACCCGCTTGCACTATTGAGGGACCGGTTTGGCTTCGACCCGGTGAGGCTGCCGCCGCAGGAAACGGAGGCGCATGCGGTCGAGATACAGATAGACCACGGGCGTCGTGTAGAGCGTCAGCAACTGGCTGACCAGGAGACCGCCCACGATGGCAATGCCAAGCGGCCGGCGTAGCTCGGACCCGACCCCGGTGCCAAGTGCCAGCGGCAGGGCTCCAAACAGCGCGGCCATAGTTGTCATCATGATGGGTCTAAACCGGAGCAGGCAAGCCTCGAAGATCGCCTGGTCCGGCTGCTTGCCGTCCTTCCGCTCGGCGTCTAACGCGAAATCGATCATCATAATGGCGTTCTTCTTCACGATACCAATCAAGAGGATAATGCCGATCAAGGCGATCATGCTCAATTCGGTCTTGAACAGCAGGAGTGCCAGTAACGCGCCCACCCCGGCGGACGGCAACGTGGAGAGAATCGTCAATGGGTGGACGTAGCTCTCGTAGAGGATGCCCAGCACGATATAGACCGTCACCAGCGCTGCCAGAATAAGGAGGGGTTGGTTGCCAAGCGAGGCCTGAAAGGCCCTCGCCGCTCCTTGAAAGCTGCCCCGCACACCGTCCGGAAGGCCGATCTCGTTCATTGCTCTCTCGATCGCCGCGACGGCATCCCCAAGAGACAATCCAGGCGCAATCGCAAACGATAACGTGACTCCCGGGAATTGACCCTGATGATTGACGGACAAAATCGTATTTGTCGGTTCGAACCGCGCCACCGCACTCAGCGGAACCTGCGATCCGGTTCGCGAGCGCACGTAAATGTCATGCAGCGTGGCGGGATCTTGCCAATACTGAGGGGCGACCTCCATCACGACATGGTATTGATTGAGCGGCGTATACAGGATGGCCACCTGGCGCTGACCGAAGGCATCGTACAGCGTGTCGTCGATAAGTTGAGGACTGACCCCGAGCCGCGAGGCCGTGAGCCGGTCGAAGATCACCAGCGACTGCTGTCCTTTGTCCTGCTGGTCGCTGTTCACATCCGTAATTTCCGGCAGCGTTCGCAAATGACGTTCCACTTTGGGGGCCCAGGCGTTCAATTCGGCAAGGTCCACGCTTTGCAGCGTATACTGGTACTGGGCGCTGCTTGCGCGGCCGCCGATACGCAAATCCTGGATCGCTTGCAGCACGGTCGGCGCTCCCGGAACTTGTGCCAGCTTCGGACGCAGCCGTGCAATAACCTGGTCCACGCTCAGCCGCCGTTCATGGAGCGGCTTGAGACCGATGAACATCCGGGCGGAGTTCGTGCTGCCTGGTCCACTGAATCCCGTCACCGTCTCGACGGCTGGGTCGTTGCTGATGATGTTCAGCACTTCTGTCAATTTCTGGCGTATGACGGCAAAGGAAATGTCCTCCGCAGCTTGAATAGACCCGGAAATGCGGCCGGTGTCCTGTTGAGGGAAAAAGCCCTTGGGTATGATGGTATAGAGATACACGCTCAGCACCATCATCCCGAGGGTCAAAGCCAGCATGCTCCCGGGATGACGGAGAACCCACCCCAAGCTGCGTGCATACCCGTTTCGCATGCCGTTAAACATCCACTCACTGAAACGATAGCACCGTCCATGGGTGCGATCCGCGCGAAATTTCAATACCCAGGCACACATCATGGGCGTCGTGGTGAGTGAGACGACCAGCGACATCGCAATTGCCACCGACAGTGTCACGGCAAACTCTCGAAACAACCGGCCCATCATGCCGCCCATGAACAGTATCGGCACGAAGACGGCCACCAGCGAGAGCGTCATCGAGAGAACAGTGAAGGTGATTTCTCGCGCACCCCGCACGGCGGCTTCGAGCGGGGCCATACCCTGTTCACGATACCGGCTGATATTTTCCAGGACGACGATCGCGTCGTCGACTACGAATCCCGTGGCGATGGTCAATGCCATGAGCGATAGATTATCGAGACTGTAGCCGATGAGGTACATGACGGCGAACGTGCTGATCAAGGACACCGGTATGACGACCGAGGGGATCAGCGTCGCGCGCACGTCTCGAATGAAAAAGAACACGACAAGGATCACGAGAAGCACAGAGATTGCGAGCGTTCGTTCGACATCATGGAGAGACGCCCGAATCACCGGTGTGCGGTCCACTACCACGGCGAGACTCATGCTGCCCGCGATCGAGGCTTCCAATTGAGGCAGTAAAGCCCGGATGCGATCGGCCGTTTCAATGATGTTGGCCCCCGGTTGGCGGTAGATGACGATCAGAACTGCGGGGATCCCGTTCGCGAGACCTGTTGTACGGACGTCTTCGACTGAATGCTCGACAGTCGCAATGTCCGAAAGCCTTACCGCCCGGCCCTCGCGATAACTCACGATCAACGGCAGATAATCCTCTGCTTGTTGCAATTGATCGTTGACTCTGATTTCCCAAGTGCGGGTCGCGTCGCTGAGCTGCCCTTTGGGGCGGTTCACATTCGTTCGACTCAGGACCTGCCGCACTTCGCCCAATCCGATTCCGTACTTGTTCAAAGCCGTTGGGTTGAGGTCGACGCGCACGGCAGGGAGTGAGCCGCCGCCCACGTGCACGAGCCCCACCCCGTCGATTTGCGCCAGTTTCTGTTGGAGGATACTCGTGGCCACGTCGTACATTTGGCCTCGGCTCACGATGTCCGAGGTCAGCGACAGAATTAAAATGGGGGCATCGGCCGGATTGACCTTCCAATAACGCGGGTTGCCCGGCAGGGCTGCAGGGAGATCGACTCTTGCGGCCGCGATGGCGGCCTGAACATCCCGTGCGGCACCGTTGATGTCGCGGCTCAGGTCAAATTGAAGCGTGATCGTTGTTGAGCCAAGTTGGCTCCCTGAGGTCATCTCGGTGACGCCTGCGATTCGTGTCAATTGACGCTCGAGGGGAGCCGCCACCGATGTGGCCATGGTTTCCGGGCTGGCTCCCGGAAGGTTGGCGCCAACGTTGATGGTTGGAAACTCCACCTGAGGGAGCGCGGCGACGGGAAGAAAACGGAACGCGACGATGCCCACGAGCGTGACGCCGATCGTTAGGAGGGTTGTTGCGACAGGACGATGAATAAAGGTCGCGGTAATATTCATGCTGAGCCGGGGGTCAAAAGCGGCGCCTGCGGCTCCGACGCGCGGCGGGCGTTGACGCGGCGGGCCAACCGGTCAAATGCCAGATAGACGACGGGCGTGGTATAGAGCGTCAACACCTGACTGAGGATAAGGCCGCCGATGATGGCGATGCCGAGTGGATGCCGCAACTCCGAGCCGACGCCCGACCCGATCGCCAAGGGTAGCGCCCCGAGCAAGGCGGCCATGGTCGTCATCATGATGGGACGGAACCGTAAGAGAGAAGCCTCGTAGATCGCTTCGGTCGGAAGTTTGCCGTCTTTGCGCTCTGCATCGAGCGCGAAGTCGATCATCATGATCGCATTTTTTTTCACGATGCCGATCAGCAGAATGATGCCGATCAGCGCAATCACGCTGAATTCAATGTTGAACAGCATTAATGCCACCAGCGCTCCGACGCCCGCGGAGGGAAGCGTGGAGAGAATGGTGAGCGGATGGATATAGCTTTCGTAGAGGATGCCGAGCACGATGTACACCGTCACCAGCGCTGCGAGAATCAGCCACGTTTCATTTCCTAACGACGCCTGAAACGCCTGGGCGGTGCCCTGGAAGCTCCCGTGGACACTAGGAGGCAGGCCGATGCGTTCCGCGGCCTGCTCGATTGCCTCGACGGCGTCGCCGAGCGAATAGCCCGGGGCCAGATTGAACGACAGCGTCACCGAAGGGAACTGTCCTTGGCGGCTGATGACCAGTGGCGTGGTAGTCTCCGAAAATTGGGTAAACACGTTCAAGGGCACCTGGCCTCCGGTCAACGAGCGGATGTCCAGGAACTGAAGCGCGTGGGGGCCGCTCTGAAATTCCGGCATGACCTCCAGCACGACCCGGTACTGGTTCAACTGGGTAAACATCGTGGACACCTGCCGTTGTCCGAAGGCGTCGTACAGGGTATCGACGATCAGTTGCGGCGTAATGCCAAGACGGGAGGCTGTGCTCCGGTCGATCACCAGCAGCGAAGCCAGGCCCTGGTCCTGCTGATCGCTGCTGACATCGCGCAATCCCGGCAGCTTCTGTAATTCTTCGACCAACGCGGGACCCCACCGGCTCAATTCCTTCGGGTCGGCGTCTTCCAGCGTGTATTGATACTGCGTGCGGCTGACGCGGTCTTCGACCGTCAGGTCCTGCATCGGCTGAAGATACAACGTGATGCCGTCGACGGCGGTCGTTGCCTGCTGCAGCCTCACAATCACGTCCTGCGCGCTCTCCCGGCGTTTGCCGAACGGCTTGAGATTGATCTGGACCCTTCCGCTGTTAAGGGTCGTGTTGATGCCGTCCACTCCGATAAAGGACGACAGGCTCGCGACGGCCGGATCCGCGAGGATGGCGGCAGTCAGCGCCTGTTGGCGCTCGACCATGGCGACGAAGGAGATAGATTGAGGCGCCTCCGAAATGCCGAGGAGCACGCCGGTGTCCTGCACCGGGAAGAACCCCTTCGGGATGGCAACATACATCACAATTGTGATCACCAGGGTGAGCACCGCCACAGTCAACGTCGCCGGCTGGTGATTGAGCACCCAGCGGAGGGTCCGCCCATAGGCGGCGATCGTCCGATCAAAGACGGTTTGAGACCATCGATAAAATGCGTTCTGCTCCGTGTCATGCCGGTAGCGGAGCAGGCGGGCGCACATCATCGGCGTCAAGGTCAGTGAGACGACGGCCGAAATCACGATCGTCATGCTCAGGGTCACGGCGAATTCACGGAAGAGCCGGCCGACGACGTCGCCCATGAATAGGAGCGGGATCAGCACGGCAATGAGCGAGATAGACAGCGAAAGAATGGTGAACGCGATCTGTTGTGATCCCTTGAGCGCGGCTTGCAGCGGCGAATCGCCGCGCTCGATGTACCGGGAGATGTTCTCGATCATGACGATCGCATCGTCGACGACGAATCCGGTGGAGATCGTGAGCGCCATCAGCGTCAGATTGTTCAGGCTGAATCCCATCAGGTACATTGCGGCGAAGGTGCCGATGAGCGACAGGGGAACGGCCGCGGCGGGAATGACAGTGGCCGTCAGCGTGCGGAGGAATAAAAAAATGACCATGACGACCAGCACCACTGCGAGCATGAGCTCAAATTGGACATCGCGGACCGAGGCGCGGATCGACGTCGTCCGGTCGGTCAAGACGGTCACCTGTACGGAGGAGGGGAGGGTGCTCTGCAGTTGAGGCAGGAGCTTCTTGATGCGGTCGGCGACGTCAATGACATTCGCGCCCGGCTGGCGCTGGATATTCACCAGCACGGCCTGGGTCTCGTTCATCCAGGCCGCCTGTCTCACGTTCTCGACGTCATCGGCGACCTCCGCCACGTCGGAGACGTGCACCGGGCCTCCATTACGATAGGCGATGATGAGCGGCTCATAGTCGCGGCTCGACAGCAATTGATCGGTGGCATTGATAATGGACGACCGCCGGGGGCCGTCGAAGGCGCCTTTGGCCTGGTTGACGTTGGCTGCAGCCACGGCTGTCCGCAAATCCTCGAGCGTCAGTCCGTAGGCCGACAGCGCCCGCGGGTTGGCGCGAATGCGTACGGCCGGACGTTGTCCGCCGCCGAGGCTGACCAAGCCGACGCCCGACAGTTGCGAGATCTTCTGCGCGAATCGCGTCTCGGCCAGATCTTCGATCTGGGACAGCGGCAACGTGGGAGAAGTTAGGGCCAACGTCAAAATGGGTGCGTCGGCCGGATTGACCTTGCTGTAGATCGGTGGACTCGGGATGTCGCGCGGGAGAAACGTTGATGCCGCGTTGATCGCCGCCTGTACTTGTTGTTCGGCAATGTCCAGGCTCAGGTCCAGCGAAAACTGCAGCGTGACCATGGAACTGCCGCTGGAACTTGTCGACGTCATCTGATTGAGCCCCGGCATCTGTCCGAATTGCCGTTCGAGCGGCGCCGTGACGGACGACGCCATCACGTCGGGACTGGCGCCGGGATAGAAGGTGAGCACTTGAATGGTCGGGTAATCGATCTGAGGCAGCGCGGAAACCGGCAACTGGCGGTACGCAATCACGCCGACCATCAGGATGGCGATCATGGTCAGCGCGGTCGCCACCGGTCGCATGATGAACAGGCGCGACGGATTCACGGGGCGCTTCCTCTGGACGGCGAGGCGGCGGTAGACGGTGCCTCGACTTGGGCGGACTTCTCATTTCGGTTCCGTACTTCGACTTTGCTGCCCTCACGCAATTTCTCCGTCCCATCCACGACGACGAGTTCATCTGGCGCAAGGCCGGA
>Ga0134123_10001687_pt1 | contig 14360 bp, 15 predicted proteins | sample KB303_FD_96460 | JGI IMG/M metagenome (GOLD analysis project Ga0134123, IMG submission 96460) | Terrestrial soil microbial communities without Nitrogen fertilizer from Kellogg Biological Station, Michigan, USA - KB3-0-3 | ecosystem: Environmental > Terrestrial > Soil > Unclassified ...
TCTCCATACCATGCTGTTAATCTTGGCAACGCGACTTCCCGTCCATAGAGTTTCATTTTATCCTGTTTCCATACAATGCTATTCATCAGCGTATTAAAATATAATTCACTTTCCATTGAATTGAAAAAATTTTGATACACATACACTTCACCATCAAACGGCAGAAAATTTTTATTACTCAGCTCCTCATTAAATAATAACTGTTGCATTCAATTCACTTTCAAAAAAGATGCCTTATACAGTATATTTCCCACCCGGACATTTTATGTATTATAATGTACTCCCAAAGGCCTTATGTCTTCTTACTTTTGCATTATGTGCTACAACATCACTTACCTTTAAAAGCGCGCAAGCAGTAATGCCATTGAAAAAAAATCAGGATAATTTGGGATTTTAAAGGCATAAATATTTTATTTATTAATTGAAAAGATTATGCGATTTATAATAAATATTCTGTTCTTTATGTTATGTGCCGCAAGGTTCAATAGCCTCGGTCAAGAACTAAATAAGGTGGTAATCATCCGGCATGGAGAAAAACCGGTTAAAGGAAATAATCTTTCTTGTCAGGGTTTAAATCGCTCACTTGAACTTGCCAGTGTACTGTTTAAAAAATATAATCTTCCGGATCACATTTTTGTTCCTGATATTAAAAGCGGTAAATCTACAAACCAGTCGAGGATGTATCAAACCATAATTCCGTTTGCCGTAAAATACAACATTGATATTGATACACGGTACAGTGTTGATGATACAAAAAATCTTGCAGATGGAATAATGAAAATTAAAGGTTATGTACTTGTGGTTTGGTCACATGAGAAAATTCCTGCAATTGTTAATGGCTTAGGAATTAAGGATAAGAATTTAAACTGGAAAAGCGATGATTTTGATTCTATTTTGGTAATTACATTTACAAAAAATGGTAAGCCGCAACTTACCATAGATAAAGAAAACATCACCCCTTCGCCTGATTGCAGGTAATTATTCTTTGTGCGGGGTTGCTAAGAAAATGATTAATATTTCGTTGAAAGTTTATAACAATGCATAAAAGCAGAAGCTGACTCCATTTTTTCGTAAGGATTGCATTCCATAATATTTAAAAAACATGCGATCCGTTCCCCAATTGTTTCAGCTCCTCCACAATTGAGTTTAGATACATACAGTGGAGAATTATTATTTTAAACTTTATAACCCAAAAACCGGGCTGCAGTTTTTTCCAGGCTGTTCAGGTTTAATCTCTTTTGCTGGCAAAAATTGCAAAATATTCTTTTGGCTTCTTCATCCGTTATTTTTATTTTGAAGATGGAAAAGACAAAATTCTTAATGTTTGTGACTGGACTCATTTTTAAAGATACTGATTTTTATTTGTCAATTGATCGAAGTATTTGAAATGTTCAAAAAAAATTATGCCAAACAGAATTGAAAACTCGAAGGTTATAGCTGTAAGATTATTATTTAAAGAAAAAAATTAAAAATATGTATTAAGTATATATCAGGCAATATTTTTAAGAATTTGTTTTAATTTCATTGTCACGCATATCGGAAAAGGCGGATATTTTTCACCAAAAATTCGTACATGCTTTTTTAACTTTGCTAAGCATGAAAAAATATATTGTTTTATTTTTTTTTACAATACTGAAGCAGTTTATAACGACCGCTCAACCGGATGTAAACCCGGATGGATACAACAAATTTTATTATTCCAGTGGAGCCATCAGCAGTGAAGGAAATCTGCTCCATGGAAAACCGGACGGTTACTGGAAATCTTATTACGAGAACGGTAAGATTAAATCGGAAGGCAACCGAAATAACACCGTTCTCGAAGGTATATGGAAGTTTTATAATGACAAAGGAATCCTTATTGCCGCATACAACTACACTGATGGTAAAAAGGACGGTATTCAAAAAGAATATTATCCTGATGGAAAATTAAAATCAGAAGAAACCCTCAAAGATGACATCCGCAATGGCATATGTAAATATTACAATGAGGCGGGCGTATTGATTCGCTTAGTGCCTTATGAAAATGGTGTGGAGGATGGCATTGCAAAGGATTTTGCAGATGATGGACGCATTATTTCCCTTACCCTTTTCGAAAAAGGCTATTTAAAAAAAGTAGAAAAGATAAACCGTATTGATAAGTTCGGTTACAAACAGGGTACATGGAGAGAGTACTATGCAGATGAGAAAATAAAATCAGAAGGTACATATACGGATGATAAAAAAGACGGCATGTTCAGGGAATTTACACCTGAAGGAGTTATCTTGATGCAGGAAGTTTTCCATAACGGAGAATTGTATATTGATAACCTTAGCCATAAAGAATTAAAAATTAAGCGCGATTATTATAATAACGGTCGCCCTAAATCATCAGTGAATTTGCTTGATGGAATTAAGCAGGGTGTTTACCGGGACTATGACCGTGAAGGAAATATAACCGGAGGAAAATATTTTGTGGATGATAAAGTGGTGGCTGAAGGAATTACTGATGGCTCAGGAAAAGCCCAGGGCGATTGGAAATATTTTTATAGTGATGGCTCCATAAGATCTGAGGGCAATTATAAAGACGGCAAAAAGGAAGGCATCTGGAAATATTATTATACTGGTAAAAGACTGCAGCAGGAAGGTGCCTACAGGAATGACAAGCCTGTTGGGGACTGGAAATGGTATTACTCTTCGGGGCATATTTTAAGAGAAGAATCTTTCCTTAAAGGACGTGAAGATGGTTATTCAAAAGAATACAGTGACAGCGGTTCTGTTATTACCGAAGGAAACTATGTGGAAGGAAGGCGCGAAGGGAAATGGAAATTCAACAATGGAGAATACGTGGCTGAAGGCAACTACGCTGATGGGCTTGAAACAGGTGAATGGAAACAATATTACCTTAACGGTAAATTAGCCTTCGAGGGAAAGTACATTGACGGAAATGAAAACGGAGACCACACGTATTATTTTGTCAACGGTAAAATAAAAGAAATCCGCCATTACAAAATGGGACTGCGTGATGGCGACTGGAAAGTCTTTAATGAGGCAGGAGAATTAGTGTTAACGACCACCTTTACCGCAGACAGTGAAGAGAAATATGACGGGGTGAAAATAAGCTCGGCAAAAAACAAATGACAATTTTCACAATGGGTGTTTATATTTTAAGTTTTAGTGTATAAAATGTGTCGTATTACTGCCACAATTAGTAGTCAACATCTAAACAAAGCACACTTTTCAATTGAAAATAACATTCTTTTGTGTTGATCGGATGATTGAGATATATCTAGAATGTGTTGTATCTGTGATGAGTTTGTGCTGAGTTGTGCTGGTTCTGTGCTGAGATTGTGCTGATGCATTAAAGATTAATGTCGGATAAGTGTTTATAAGCTGATGACATATTTACTGTTATAAACCTGGAAAGAGAAACTTCAGCAATTATTGTTGCGATGAACTTAATCTGAACCAAATCGTGTTCTCTTTCTTTCTCTATATAGGAGTTGAAAGGATTTTTGTCCATCAATAGTTGAAATTTCTACGATAGTAAAAAAAATGTACCTGTTTTTATAATCATATTTAAGGCTTTCAAATAACTCTCTTGTATTTAAGTAACAGTAAGGGTGACTTCCATTAATACTAAATGCACCCTCCTTTTCAAATCCATAAACCCACATGTACAGATTTTTATTATTTAAATCACTGGCATCTTGCCCAAGTTCAATACTCCATTTATTAAAGAGATCAAGTTTGCGAATTGTCAAAAAAGAAAATGTCAGTCTGCCATTTAAATGGATAGCGCACCGCATAGTTGAACCAATATCAGCGGATTTAAATAAAGTGATTGCCATAATTTTTGCTTTTATTTTACCTGGAGGGTTTTGAGTCAAATATTTTCATTATTTCATTTTTTTTGAAATAAATGCGTGAGCCAATCTGATAATAGGGTAGTTTGCCATTTTTTGTCCACGAGGAAATTGTTACAAGTGAAACAGAAAATAATCGGGCTAGGTCCTTTCTGCAAAGCAGCGAATCTTCTTCCTTTGGCTTAGAATTTATTTTAATCGCGTTTTCAATGCTTTCGTTGATGATGCTTTTAAGCTCATCAACATTTAGGGTAACTACTAACTGCGTTTCCATTTTGACAAAGAATTTGTTGTCAAAGATCGAAACAGAAGTAAAGAGTATAAGGTTGGGGGTTATCCCGAGTTTATAAAAAAGTAGAGATTAAGCTTAAGAAGCAGCAATCTTCTCGAATTCTTTTATTCGATTTTCAATTTTGTCAAAAGTTGTCTTATCTCCTATCGTCAAAAAAATATCCTTTATATTTTTCAGATTTTTTACTTTATGGACTACCTGACCTTTTGTAATTCTGCGACTTTTAATTTCATTAATGACCCGGACTTTTGTTTTAAGGCTTTCATAATCTTTATTTAATAATAAGCAAATTAAGTCCTGAATATTCTTTTCTGTTTGATGGGGTTTTCTTTTGATAAAATGCCCTCCATCTTGTAAATAACTGATCAATAAAAGTTGCTCCGTGAAGTCCAGGATTTTTTCACCATTCAGTACAGTTGAGGCACCATTATCTGCCTCTGATGCTGAGATAATCGTATTAACCGCATAAAACTGTGTCTTTATAAATTTAATTACTTCTTCTGCTGCTAACAATCCAGGAGAAAATGAATTTAACCTTTCAATCAATGAGTATTTTTTTTCATTTTTTTCTTTAAGAATCTCTATTATATTTAAAGCTATTTGAAACTCATTCAAAAGATAATTAATTTTTTCTTCAGGGTTAGAAATGTTAGCAAGATCATTATTTATTCGATTCTTTTCATAAATAAAATAATCATGTTCTTGTACAAGCACAGGATTAATGATTTCAGGTGACTTGGGTATTCCTTCGTGTTCAGACATGTTATTAAAAGTAATTGATGAATTGATTTTAAGTTATTTGTACTTATCACAAAGCTAACGCAAAAGCATTCTGAATATTTTCTTTACTCCAAATGTTATTCATAACTTTTTGTTTATAATCATCCGCAAAGTTTACATACCTTCTAAACGAAACTTCGTCACGGTGACCTGAAAAGTCTTTCACAATCCTTTCATTCATTCCAAGTATTAAGGAAGTGGTGATAAAGGTTTTTCTGGCAATGTGAAAAGTTAATATTTCATATTTGGGAACATACTTTTCAATCTTTTCATTACCCCGGTATGTTACAGTTCTTACCGGTTCGCTAATGTTCAGCAGTTTCCCGATCTCTCTTAAATTTTGATTTGTTTTCTCAGCGCTAACCATTGGCAAAGGATTTTGAAATTCTGAATATTTTTCAAGGATTGCCAAAGCAAATTCGTTCAATGGCATTATCAAATCTTGTTGCGTTTTTTGTATTATAATTTTGATCTGGTTACCTTGGATATTTTCTCTTTTTAAATTCATAACATCACTAAACCTCAATCCTGTAAAACATGAAAAACAAATATATCCCTTACTTGATTTAATATGCTTTCTTCAAACTGGTATGTATAAATCCTGTTTAATTCATCAAAAGTGAGGACATAAACTTCCTTTTGCTTCTCTTTCACTTCGAACTTTTTAAAAATTTGATTTTGATGGTATCCTCTTTCCAGACAATAATTTAAAAAAGTTTTAAGAACTCTGAAGTATCTGGCAACTGTATTGTTGGTCAATTTCATGTCAGAAATAAAATAATCTCTCAGGCTATCTTCAAATTTAAAATCTATTTTTTCAAATAATAAACTCATGCCTTTAATCCTTGAAAAATTTTTCAAATGAATGATTGTCGATTTATAGCTGCTGATAGTTGTTTTCTGCTTGCTGGCTTCTGAGGTGTTGATAAATTCAGAAAAAGCATTTACAAATGAATGCAGATTAGGATTATTGATTTTGTTGTTGAGCTTATAAACAATTTCTTTAAGATGAACTTTGGTAGTATTTATTGATTTGTTGTTGTTTGCCTCAAATATTTTTCCTGCTTCATAGGCTACATTTTCGATGTATTTGTTTAACTCTACTGGACCTGATTTATAATAATTGGGGTTGACTCTTTGTTTTTCAAAATCCCATTGATTCTGCGTACACTTTCTCTCAATGTATATTTTAATCGTTTTACCTCCATAACGCAGGTAAAGGAATATCTGAAGTTCCTTCCTGGAAGCTGTATCAAGAAATTCCTTATACATTACCTTTGAGTTCAGTTTTGCATTAAGAACCTTTTCCTGAGAGATTGCATTATCAAGATAAAAATTTATTGAGTATCCCATGAATTTGAATTTTTTGTAAATTTTGAAATTAATTTTTACGTACATATGCACGTACGCTTTTAGTTAATCTGATATGTTTTATCTTTATCAATCTTTATTGTGCATTTGAAAAAAAAATGATTCTCCGAGTGAGAATGAATATTCAAAATAAAATAGAAAAAGTTAGATTAAGACAATAAAGTCCCGTAGGGACATAAGCCTGGTAAAAAATTAAAATCGGAAAACTATTGTGTGCCATAGGCACAATCCTAAATATGTTTCGTGCCTACGGCACGAATTATTTGCGGGCATTCTTTCTCTACCAAGCGTATGTCCCTACGGGACAAGACTACAAATGGATTCCAAAGGTTTCGGAGAGTTGTGGTTTGAACCCATTAGGGCGTGGCACAAATTAGTTTCCTCTCTCCGAAATCAATAAAAAATAAATGGATAATTTTCAAGCAGCCCGGCAGCCGCGAGGTTTCGCCCCCCGGCAAAAATCTCTATTAACGCGCAACCGTAAATCCTGAGTGCAGGACTTTTTTTCCTGCAATGATTGACAGGTCATAATTGCCCGGTGCAAGATCAGCAACTGAAATAGATATTTCCTGGCTGCCTTTTATTTGAAATCCGCCCGGTATTTCTTTTACCACCCTGCCATTCATATCAGACACCCGTGATATTACCTGTGATGAAACCGGTAAATTATATTTTATCACCAGTTTGTCAGAAACCGGGTTAGGCAATACAGAAACATTGCTTTCAGCATGACTTTCGGCAATACCCACAGGTATGGTTCCGGTAACAAGTATATCATCCACTGCGATCAGGTTATCATCAAATGCATCGTGATAAAAAGCAATGTAGATAGTTTGTCCAGCGAATTGCGACAGGCTCACGCTGAATGGCCTTAAGAGGCCGACAAAGCGTGCCGAATCACCATCGTATTCAATATAAGTGCTGTCTTCACCGTGGATGAAGCCCGGAGAAAAAGTGTACAGGCTGAAATTGCCCCCGTTAGATGCCTGGCCGCTTACATATTCAGCAGCTGTATAAATCGTGTCCATATAACTGTACTCAAAATTATCAGTGGTTGAAACAATTATTTTATACCCGTCAAGATATAAAGGTGTCTGGCGGGGCGCAGCCCTCCAATGAAGGACTGCATTTGCATCTGCAATATAAACAGGAGGCGTCACCAGGTAATTGAGGCACTGTGCAGGAGCAGTAAACCAGGATGAACTGAAAATGCACCCGGTGGTATCATTGGTTCCGAAAGCCACAGGGTTCCAGAACCAGTTTTGGGGACGGCCATTTTGATCAGGCTGCGCATCAAAATCATAATCCACCCAGCCGGTATCGTTGCCGCTTGGGAATAAGACGTAAGAAGCAGTGGGGTCAACATCAAAGTTTTCATATAACAACGTATCGTTTTGTGCTTTTGCCGACAAACATTGCAGGAAAATAATTACAGAAAGAGTAAAGAAATTTTTCATTTTAGTTTTGTTTTTGTCGAAGGCATCCCTTCGGGTTAATTATTGTCAAAGCAAATTTAATTATTTTAATGAAGCAGGCGTTTACCGGTTTGTCAGATTTAAGTCAATAAAAAAAATTAATCCCGGTTTGAAGCGAAATCCCCGAAGAGGTTTTGAATCCCAGGGTGTCCGAAATATGATTTCTACTCTGATAGAATGTCCCGTAGGGACATAAGCTTGATAAAAAATTAAGATCGGAAAACTATTGTGTGCCATAGGCATAACCCTAAATATGTTACATGCCTACGGCACGAATTATTTGCGGGCATTCTTTCTCTACCAAGCGTAAGTCTCTACGGGACAAGACTACAAAGGGATTCCAAAGGTTTCGGACACTTCTGACTTAGAATCCCAGGATGTCCGAAATATGATTTTCTACCCTGATAAATAAAATATATTTCGTCCCTTACGGGACTTCTGAATCTCCGATCGAACTATTGCTACCAATATTTAGTGCCTACGGCACATTGGTGCGAATCCCGCAGGGATTTAATATTGGTAGAAAACAAAAAGACGATTTGCTTTGAAAGTCCCGTAAGGGACGATATATAAGTTTTCTCTGACATCCATGGTTTTAAACATATTGTTACTGGCGTGAAAAAAATATATCATCCCTGCGGGATTAAGATTATTGTGATGTTTTAATTTTACCAATATATTGTCCCTGCGGGGCTTTGTAAGGTTTCGGTCACTTATGGGCTCCCCAAAAAAAATTTTTTTTTCTCCGCTTTTGTTCTGTACATTTGACCGTTTTGCATTTGCCCTATTTTATTAATACCCCAAAAAAATAACCCCCATGTTAGAAGAAATTGTACAGAGTAAAACCGGCCTTGAAGAATATGCCTTCAGCATCACTTCTCAATTCGGAGAAGACGGCATCATTAACGAAATCTTTAAAAGGATTCCATTGTTTGATCAAAACCACTGGTGCGTTGAGTTTGGCGCATGGGATGGAAAGCTGATGAGCAATACATGGAACCTGCTTCAGCATAAAAACTGGAACGGTGTGCTGATCGAAGGCAGCAAGAACAAGTTTGGCGAGCTGAAGCATAATTACAGGAAGAATGCACAGGTTCACCTGTTGAACAGGATGATTGATTTTGAAGGTAAAAACTCCCTCGATGCTGTGCTGGCTGAAACTCCCCTGCCCGCTGATTTTGATCTGCTGAGCATGGATATTGACGGCAATGATTACCATGTGTGGAACAGCATGAAAAAGTTTAAGCCGAAAGTGGTGGTGATTGAATTCCATTGCGACATTTCGAACCATATCGAATTTGTGCAGCCGGCTGATATGAGCAGGCAGCAGGGATCATCCCTCCTATCTATGATTAAGCTCGGAAAGAAAAAAGGGTATGAACTGATTTGCACCACGAAAGGAAATGCTTTTTTTGTGAGGCGCGAGTTCTTTGACCTGTTCGGGATTGATGATAATTCAATTGATGTGATCCATAAAAGAGGGATACACATTTCACCTTCGGTATTTTCGCTGTATGACGGAACGATTGTGATGACGCATGATCTGCGGTTCAGCCAGCCTTTAAAGCTTACACAGGAAAGCCTGCAGATTTTTCCGCGCTCGCTACAGTTCAACGATGAAAACAGCAGCAGCCGCGCCAAAAAGTTTGTTAAGTACGCTTTTATAAGAAGCTGGCGTGTGAAGGACCGGATCAAAAAGCTTTTGTGGAAGGTATAAATAAGCCAGAGGACGGAAGACGGAAGTCAGAGGACGGAAGGCTTGTGCGTTGGAATTCCTCCCCTCCGGGGAGGTTAGGTGGGGCTTGAAGACGGAAGACGTAGAGTTTTCGAGTTTCACAGAGAAGGGCGATTGATATCGGGAGTTCGGAGGATGAGATAAAAAAAAGGCTGCCTTACAGCAAGCAGCCTTTCATGAAAAAATTAAAAGAAACTATTATATTACGTTGATCGTTGTTTCCGCAGTCCAGGAGCCTTTCATGTTTTTGGCCCCAACGGCACGGCATTTAACTTTGTATTGCTTAAGCGGTGCAACATCATAAACAATAACCGGTGTTGAAGAATTAGCTGAAGTTGCAACAGTTTTTCCGGTTTCGTCCATCACACATACTTCAAAAGCGTGGGCATTTTTTACAGCCTTAAAACGGCATTCAATGCTTCCACCCACCGGACCGTTTTTAACTAAGAAATTAGTCGGTGCGGGCAACTCCGTGGTAGGCGTGCCTTTTGATTTCATGCCATAGCCAAGCAGTTCATACAAAGCAATGTCTTCACCGGCAATCTCCGCAGCGTTATCAGCCTGGGTCATCATCATGTTTTCCAGTTTGGTGCGCTCGTTATTCTTAGTAGTAGTGGAACTCTTGTCACCCCTGCGCTGGTTATCAAGTGCATTGCTGTACTTGGTACGCTGTGCTTTAAGGGCAGCAAGATTAGGAAGCAACCCGGTGAATTCATCTTCGTGCAGGGTTAATGCTGCAATGCGCTCACCGCAATATTGATTAAGTGCACTATCCGACATTTTTGCCAGCCCCAGTGCCGGGGTAATTTTTATAATTACCATGTTACCTTCGATATCACATTAGAGGATAAAGAATTGTAACTTTCTACTTGAGTTTTATCCCTTGGTTTTGACAAAATGGGATCAAACCTTACAAAACAACAATTATTTATAAATGTGTGAAATTGAAGGGGCTTGCTTTCTTATACCTGTAAAAAATGATGCTCGAACTATAAAATCGCTGAAAAATTACATGAAAAGTGAACTTATCTTACAAAATTTTCATCCCGTTTTGTGATAGGATCATATCATCCTGCTGCAAAATCAGGTAATCCCATTATAATTTCAGATCGTTTTGCCGCAGGATTATTTAATCCCGTTATTAGATCAGATCATATTGCCACAACGTTAGATCATCCCGTTATAAGATTAAATAATCCTAAGAGAGGATCAGATCGTTTTAAAGTAAGGTGAGATGGTTTTATTGAATATAGGGTTTGAAAAGTTTGCCAATTACCTCCGGAAGCTAACTTTTGTTAAAATACAAAAACAAATAATTGGCGACAAGATCACAACTAATTGAAACAATCAAAAACCAAATAAACTTTAAAAATTGCCTATTATACTTCTTGTCTTGTATTTCTTTGTTTTTAAATGATTCGCTCGTTAAAAGAATATAGCTGTTTTGTGGATTTTCAATCGTTGAGAATGTAAAAATTGACATTGCTATGCCCAAAATCAAACTTAATAAGGTCATGAGTGGAAGTAGTTCACTTGAGTAAGGTCGGTTTCGTGCAACAAATTCTATTTTATCTGATATATCTTGAATTGTTAAGGGAATTTTCTTAAATGCTGCTTCTATCTTGGCATTGTTTTGAGCCTCTTTAATATTAGAAACTGTGATGGCAGAATAAATCCCTAATCCAAAAATAATTAAGAACATACATAATGCAATTGTTCCTTTATATTCTCTCAGAAATCTTTTTGATGGAGCTTCAGGAAGCATGATTGATTTAAAATGATTTGATAAGAGCGATTCAATATCAGCACCCCAAGTTCTTGCAGTATGCTTAATAGTAAATTGTATGAATCCCATTGATACTTCTGGAGTTACTCTTTGCGCAAAACTTTGAACTGTTTTTTCACCAAAAGTGATTTCACTATCTTCTAATTTTTCTCTTGAGGGAATAAAGGATATATTTATTTCTTGTTTTTCAGGCACTTTTTTATCTAAAAATCTTATCAAATATTGGAAGCTTAAATGAATAGCAGTAGATATAACAGGTTTAATTACGTTATATGTCAATAATTCTTCAATTGAATTAATTAGTATAGAACTTTCATCTGAAAAATTAATTCGAGCATTAAATTGTATTAGAGTACCATCATTCTGTTGAGTGATTCTCTGATTTATTAATTCATATACATTCCTAATTTCAGTAACCCCAATTTCAAAAGCTCCTTTTACAATTCCATCAATGGTCTGAGGTTTTCCAAGCAAGCCAACAACAAATTCTTTAAATTCATCATTGTTAAAAGGTAAAGTGACATAGCCCTGACTGCTGAGTTCAAGCTTAGATTCTTTTTCATTTAACTCGGGTAGATTTTTCATTAAAATAGGGTTTTGATTACAAAATCTTTGACAAAGTTGTGAATTTTAAGAACAATTTCCAAATATTCATGTAGTTCCCCTCTACCTGAGGTCGCTGTTTTCACCCCTCTGCCGCAAGTCTGACGGGGAGGCATGTGTGAAGGCGACTTGTGCCGCTAAATCAATAAAAAAGTTAATTTTGTTTTTAGAAAAAACAATTATTCGTTAAAAAATGGAAAGTTTATTACTGCAGGGCAAATCAAAAAAAGAAATTGAAATAGTGGCAAAGCTGGCCCAAATGATCGGGTTAAAAATACGTCATCTGAACAAGCAGGAACTGGAGGACATTGGTTTGGCTAATGCCATGAGAAAAGGCAGAACAGGTGAGTATGTCAACACTGAAACTTACCTGAAAAAGCTGAAAGGTCAATGAAGGTTAAGATTGATCGCAGCTTTGAAAAAGATACCGATAAAATAAAAGACCGGAAGCTGCTCCTGAAGATCGCTGCCTGCATTGAACAGGTGACAGTATCAGGTTCGATCGCAGAGATAAAAAATCTTAAAAAGCTTTCAGGCTTCGATAATTTTTATCGCATTCGAATCGGTGATTTTCGTGCAGGAATTTTTATTAAAACAAATGAAGTAATATTTGAAAGATTTCTTCATAGAAAAGATATTTATAAATATTACCCGTAATAATTTTTTCCTTTCACCTGACAGGTCATTACGCCATTTCCTCCCCTGCCGCAAGTCTGACGGGCAGGCCTGTGTGAAGGAGACTTGTGCCGCGAAATCAATAAAAAAGTTAATTTTGGTTTTTATGATTTAACTTTTGCGGAACGCATTCACATAATCTAAGTAAAAAAATCTTATGAAAAACTCAATAAAAGTATTCATGTCAGCAATACTGATCTCAGTGATATTTACCGGTTGTATAGAAAGGGAGGGATGTACAGATTCAAACGCAAAAAATTTTGATCCCAGCGCGGAAAAAAATGATGGAAGCTGTATTTACAAAAAGAAAGGCTGCATGGATATCTATGCTTTAAATTATGATGCAACAGCAGAAGAGGATAATGGAATCTGCCTCTATCTTTCCGGTTCCTATTCCATGTTCGAAGATTGCGGCACGTCTGATCACTTTATCATGACCATAACTGAAAACGGGGGTTCTATAACATTAAATAATGTCGCAGGCATGTTTGATGGTATTTCCGCAGTAAGAACCGGTGCTGCAATAAATATATTGCCCAAGGCCGGGGCTGTTTCACACACTAATGAAATTTTTGATTTTGGAGGAGGTACAGGTGTCATTAACCTGGATGTTGGCACATCATTATCCGTTGATTATTCATTTGATGATATTAATTATGGCAATGTTTATGGATCAAAAACATGCACTGCCGAAGGTTCAAAATAGTCCTTTCACCTTCCGGGTCATCACGCCATTTCGCGTGATCCCTGCCAGGTTCTTTCTTTTAATTTTTTATATTTTATTTTGCACTTGATAAAAAAAGGAAAACATCAATAATATGCAATCAAAAGCAACGACACCGGATGAGTATATCGCTGAATTGCCGGCAGACAGAAAAGAAGCAATGACAAAATTGCGTAAAGAAGTATTAAAAAATCTTCCCAAAGGTTTTAAGGAAACGATGGGCTATGGAATGATGGGCTATGTTGTGCCGCATTCACTTTATCCTGGTGGTTACCATTGTAAACCAACAGATCCATTGCCGTTTGCAGGTTTTGCCAGTCAGAAAAATTTTATTGCATTTTATCACATGGGCATTTACTCTGACCCGAAACTGTTGAAATGGTTTGTAACAGAATATCCAAAACATACCGATGCTAAATTGGATATGGGTAAAAGCTGCATCCGTTTTAAAAAGCCTGAAAAAATTCCCTTTAAATTATTTGGTGAGCTGATGAGTAAAATGACGGTGAAAGATTGGATTGAAAAGTATGAGTCGATACTTAAGACTCCTTCTAAGAAAAAGTAGTCTTTTGTCCCGTAGGGACTCTATATTGGCAAAGAAAATCAAATAGTCGGGAACAAAGTGCCTTGCCGGGTTTAAGTAAATTAAAAAGCTATCTTCGCCCGGCCTTATTCCTTAAAAACTCAACTTTTAAAACACCCTCAACATGAAAAAATTTTTACTCTGCCTGTTTATAGCCGCAACTCTTTGTTCTGCCTCAAAATCTCAAACACTATACAATACAACATGGAGCATGTATGATCCCGCTGATCAGTTCGTTTTCTTTTTTCATTTCAGCTCCGATACGCTTTCATTCAGTTATGATAATATAACATATACACCTGTTTCTACTTTCATTGTAAACGGCAATAACTTTACAATTTTTGATGTGAACGGACTCACCTGTTTAACTGATACAGGGCATTACACATTTACCATCATTAATGATACCCTCAGGTTTACAGTGATCACCGACAACTGTGCCTCAAGATCAACTGTGCTGAACACTTATTACGGAGTTGCATTTATTACAGGCA
>Ga0134123_10001689_pt1 | contig 14353 bp, 14 predicted proteins | sample KB303_FD_96460 | JGI IMG/M metagenome (GOLD analysis project Ga0134123, IMG submission 96460) | Terrestrial soil microbial communities without Nitrogen fertilizer from Kellogg Biological Station, Michigan, USA - KB3-0-3 | ecosystem: Environmental > Terrestrial > Soil > Unclassified ...
TCTTTGGCCTCATGACGCAGCTCGGTGCGCAACCCCAGAGTCCAGAGGTAGCGCCCAGGTGATCTGGTCGGGCTCGGCTATGTGTCACCTGAGGTGCCGCATAACAACCGGTTGCAGCGGACGGTGAGGGATAAAGTGCCAAGACACCGGCGTATCGCGCCGCCGCTGAACCGGGACGTTAGCAATCACAGGAGAGACGAATGCGGATCGCAGTGACGCTCAATGGGTCTGCAAAGCATGTTGCGGCAATAGCCGGGGCTGGCTTTCTCAGCGCACATTTGAATTTGGCAGACCGCCCGAAGGACGGTCATGTGAAGCGCGTACTTCGTGTTGAGGGCTTCGATACCAATTCCGATACGGAAACTGTATCTGTGAAATGGCCCGAGATCGTACTGTCACCGGGTGATGTTGTGCAGCTCCAGGTGTCCGACGAAGGGCCAGCGGATGAACCTGTGTCGCGGCGAAGCACGACGGAATCGCCGGCGAACCTATTTAGCGACGAAGAGCTAGCCCGTGAACTGCTCTCCCACTGCGAAGATTTCGAGCGGCGCTTGTTTGAGCTGATGAAGAAGGCCGAAAGCATTGAAACCCCTGAGGAACACAATAAGGTCAAGCGCGCTATTGGGAACATAGTGGTTGATCTAGGCGAACACTTCTTGAGACCGGTTTGGCGTCGGCATCCCAATCTGGTACCCGACTCAATGCGAGGCGAGCTGCTGTGATTGCTAACGAGCCGCTGGTTCCGACTTGCAATGGCGAAGCGCCTTTGCTCGCGGCACAGCGGGGGCGTTAGGCGGCACTCCCATGGACGTCAGTAGCATCGTTTGGCAGCAGCGACGCCAGAGCGACAGGCCAGTCAGCATTCAGCATGGCTTTGAGAATGCTTGGACTGGCTCCACTGCAGAGCTGCTGGGCTCGGCGCATTCGGTGACCCTGCTGACACGACCTGGCTCTGAGGTAATCGTTGGGAATTTGCAGCCGTTGGCTGGCGGGTGGTGGAAGGGCGTCATCTTGAAGTTCGCACCAGGTGCAGGGCATTTGACCCTTGGGGAAGACGTGCGCTTCCACGAGGACAACGTTTTGGGTGCGACGATCTGATGTGCGACGTACCGTCTAACAAGCGCTGGCAACCGACGCTCGGAAGCCCTCGCGCGGCTGAAGCGCGGCGTTAGACCTCGGGAGTTCATGTGGCACGTCCGATCAATCGTCACCTCAAGTTCGCGGTGATGAACTGCATCGCCGCCGTTGTATTCATGATATTTGGGACCGTTGTTACCTACCTCCGTAGGAACGACCCGCCAGAGCCGATTTTGGTGGGCATTTTCACAAACACCCTATTCTTAGTTTGTCCCGCAACATTATTGTTGACGGCCGCAACTCTATTCCGATCTAGGATTTCTTGGGCTACTCCTCTCTCTACCGCTCTGAACTGGATGATGTGCGCTTTTGCAGTCCTATTTACACTCGTTTTGCTGCTAGCGAACGGGTTCAATCTCTCGATCCTGTTGGGCATCTGCATTCTGTTCCTGCCATTTGCGATAAACATTCACGCTCTGTATGAACATCGATTGGACCGACTTCGCTGAGAGTAGGCGAATACGTCGAGAAGAAGTGACCGAGCTCTAACACCTCGCTGGAGCGCACGCAAAGATAATGTTCCAAGCTCCATCGACCGAGCGCGCGGCGCTCAGCTCAACCGTTAGGCGGCAAATCTAGTCACCTACAGAGGTACTCGGACCTCGAGAGGCTGGCGCCAGCGGTAACGTTGGTGAATGAAAGTGAGTGCTTTGCTCCGCCTACTCCACGATGACGGCTGGTTTCTTGTCGCGACGCGCGGCAGTCATCGTCAGTTCAAGCATTCCACCAAGCCTGGCCGAGTGACTGTTGCGGGCAAGCCTCGCGACGATTTGGCAGCGGGCACGCTCAACAGTATCCTCAAGCAGGCCGGCCTGAGGCGAAACTAAGGTGACAGCAATGCGCTACGCGGTCGTCATTGAGAACGCAGGTTCAAACTTTTCCGCCTACGTCCCGGATTTGCCGGGCTGCGTCGCGACTGGTACGACGCTGGCGGAAACAGAGACAGCGATTCGCGAGGCAATCGAATTTCACCTGGACGGGTTACGTCAAGACGGCTCGCCCATTCCGCCTGCCTCAAGCACCGTGGAGTATGTCGAGGTCGCCGCCTGACTCCTCGCTGGAGCGCATGCGTGAGAGATAGGGCGCCAAATTCATATCGCAGCTCGCGCGGCGCTCAGCTCAACCGTTAGGCGACACGGGCGGAGCGTTCTCGCGAATTGGGCTCGTGCGTTGAAGCCTCGTCGCAAGCTTCGTGTATTGGCGGCAAGATTGCGGTGCATCCGCCAGCCGGCGGGGCGTCTCGGCGAGTATCTAGAACGGAGGACACCATGGGACTCTTGACCTTCAGTATCAACGTCACCCTGGACGGTTGCGTCGACCACCAGGAGGGAATCGCCGACGACGAGACACACGCCTTCTTCACCCGCCTCATGGACGAGAGCGGGGCGATGCTGTGGGGTCGCGTCACCTACGAGATGATGGAGAGCCACTGGCCGGCGGTCGCCCGCGGCGACGCGGAAGCGCCGCCAGCGCTGCGCGAGTGGGCGGCCAAGCTGGAGGCCAAGCCGAAGTTTGTGGTGTCGTCGACGCGCAAGAACTTCCCATGGACTAACAGCCACCCCATCGCCGGCGACCTGCGCACGGGCGTGCAGAAGCTCAAGGACGCGACCCCGGACGGCGTGCTCCTCGGTAGCGGCAAACTTGCGACCGAGCTTGATCGGCTGGATCTGATCGACGAGTACAGGTTGCTCGTCCATCCCAGAATCGCGGGTCACGGCCCGACTCTGTACGAGAGCGGGCTACCCAGCACGCGACGCCTCGAGTTGGTCTCGGTGAAACCGCTCCGCTGCGGCGCGGTCGCCATGCACTACCGGCGCGAACGAACATGAAGCTTCTGCTCACCTCAGCTGAACGCGGCGCCGGGCTGACGATCCAGCCCGGCGCCGCAGTCGCCGCTACGGCAGTGGCGGCAGCAGCAGATCCTGAGGCGGATACAGATCGGGATCCGTCTGGCACGTGCTGCCGTTCGCGGGCAGCGTCAAGCTGATGAGGTAGTTGTCTACCTTCTGCTGGACGCAGCGCGACTTGTCATAGCTGACGTGACCGTAGCCGATTCGCTTGATGAAGCGGCTTCCCTGGATCTGCGACGCGATGCGTGTCGACCAGGCGTACGGCGTGCTGGCGTCGAGCGTAGCGCCGATCACGACGAACGGCGGCACGCCCGTCAGCTGCACGGACAGCGGTGTCGGCTCGATTGCGTCAACCGGATAGCCGATGCAGTTCGTAGCTCCTTGTCCCACCGACGACTCGCCGAAGCGCGGCGCCGCCGCTTTCGTCTGCTGCAGCAGCTGCTGCAGATCCGCGGCGGTGCGTAGAGTCTGCGACCATCGCGTATCGACGCAAGTGATGGCCCGATTCGCCTGGCCGTCCTGCCTGTAGTTCCCGTTGGGTTCGACGGCCCCTGTCGCGAAGTCGTAGAAATAGCGGGCCACCGAGGCGTCGCCGAGGCTGGACTCGTACACGAGCTGATCGACGGAATTGAAGGTGATGTCGCCGGGTTGCGCGAACGCCTGTGCGATGAAAGCCAGTATCCAGTCGTTCACCGGACGCTGCGTGAACGGCGCGCGTGGCGCGGGCAGCGGGTTGACGCGCGCTTGAGCCAACGTCTGGTTGAATACTGCGTCGATATCGCGACCGCGCATCTTGCACGGGTTGGATGCGACCTTGCACCACTCCTTGTACTTCTGCCACATCGTGTCGGACACGGCGGCATTCTCGGTAAAGCTCTGCCTGTCGGGCACGCTGCGGTCGATTGCGGCGTCGAGCACCATCGCGCGCAACCGGCCGGGGTAGAGCTTGGCGTAGCGATAGCCGAGGAAGGTGCCGTACGAGCGGCCCATGTAGTTGAACTGAGTCAGGCCCATGGCACGGCGGAACTGCTCCAGGTCGCGCACCGTGCTCGCGCTGTCGATGTGTCGCGCGAGCGGATCGTTGTTCGTGAGGCAGCCCTGGTTGACGTTTTGTTCGAGAGCAACGCGATCGTTCAACTCCGTGCTGGTGCGCGGGATGAGGTTCGTTTCCCAGTAGTGCTCCTGCAGTCCGAAGCCCATGCAGCGGATGCCCTGGGCGGCGCCCCGCGGATCGAACGTCACGATGTCGAAGCGACTCTGCAGCAGCGGTGTGAAGGATTGATCGAGATTGTCGTAGCCGATGGTGTCCGACGCGCCGAACCCCGGACCGCCCGGGTTATAGACCAGCGTCCCCACCTTGCTGCCGGTTGCGCGAGCACGCGCGACGGGCAGGTCGATCGTGCCCGCGGCGAGGTTTGCATAGTCGAGCGGTACAGTGAGCGTCGCGCAATCGCGATTAGCGAAGGGCGAGTCGGGACAGGGTTGCCAGTTGATCGATGGCGGCGGTGGCGCAGTGAGCGGTAAGTCTGTGGCGTACGCCGCGGTGTACCCGGCGGCTGCGATGAGCACAGCACTCAGCGCCGCCCGCCGGCAGAAAGACTTTCGAATCGCGTAATTCATGCCAACTCCTCGTTCCGTTGAATAAGGAGCGCGCGGATCGAAGATGCTCACGGGCCGCTGTGTTTTTCCTGCGTGTGCAGTCCCGGCTTGCGCACTCGGGGAGGAACGAGAGGGATCGCGCCATTTTCCGCCAACCCGGTCGGCGATATTTTCGGCCATGTACTGATGGAGCTGACGTCGCGATTTGCGTGTCCGGTTGCAAACTCGTGTAACCGGACGCGCGTCCGAGTGTCATGGGATCACGGGCGGCAGGATTGCCGTCGCATGCGGCGGGTGCAGACCAATGAAGGTGACGACCGAACGAGTTGTACACACGGTGGTGTTACTCGCCGTGCTGCTCACGACCTCCGCGGAGGCTTCCATTGCGGCCGCATGGCACCGCCAGGTCGTCAAGTTCGAGTATCGAGCCAACGGCACGTTGTATATGTGCCGCAGCTTGCAGCGCAAGGTCGAGCGGATCCTGCTACAGATCGGAGCGCGCGACCGCGCGCAGTTCATTCGCTTCTATTGCGGAGACCTGTCGCCCGTTGTGACTGCCGAGATCGCACTGATGATCCCCATCGAAGCAACCAAAGAGAATCTGCGGCGTCTGACTGACTACGACAGCAAGGAGGTCCTGATCGCACGGTTGCAGGGTAAGTCCCTGCCAGCCGCTGCGGAGGTGCCGCTGTTCCCGGCCGCCTGGAAGACCATCTCGCTCTCCGGCATGAAGTTCACGCGCGGCGATTGCGAGCTGCTGCAGCAGCTGAGTCAGCAAGTGCTCCCGAAGCTCTCCGTGCGAATCGTCAGCGACAACCTGCAGCAGTGTTCCACCGTTTTCGCAAAAAGCGTGGCACCGCAGCTGGTCGTGCAGGCGCTCGTCGCCGAGCAAACCCATCGACTGGTCGACCGCAGGTAACCACTACTGTGGGCGCAGCGACGACGGGTGGCAATGTCACGCGCACTCCGAGACATTGCTAAACTGACCCATCGCTCGCAGCCCCTGGTTTCACTCCATGCAACACCTCGCCTGGCCGTTCTTCGCCGACAGCCACCGGACGCTGGCCCCTGAAATACGCAGCTGGGCGGAGCGGACCCTGCATGGCCACGATGACGAGTCGCGCGACGCAATCGACTCGGCCTGCCGCCAGCTGGTCGCTGTCCTTGGAGCCGCAGGATTCACGCGCCACTGCGTGCCGCGGGCTTACGGTGGTACGTCGGATGATTTCGATGCACGCGCGATCTGCCTGGTGCGGGAGACGCTCGCTGAATACGACGGACTGGCCGACTTCGCCTTTGCCATGCAAGGCCTCGGCAGCGGCGCGATATCGCTCGCCGGATCGGACGAGTTGAAGGCGCGCTACCTGCCGGCCGTCGCAGCGGGCCGCGCGATTGCAGCGTTTGCTCTGTCCGAGCCGGAAGCGGGTTCGGATGTCGCTGCCATGCAGTGCGCGGCGCGCGAGGATGGCGAGCACTATGTTCTGGACGGCGCCAAGACCTGGATTTCGAACGGCGGCATCGCTGACTTCTACTGTGTGTTCGCGCGGACCACGCCCGGGCAGAAGCGGGCGGACGGTACGACCGCCGCGCAGGGAATCACGGCGTTCGTCGTCGATGCCGATGCTGCGGGCCTGGAGATCGAGCAGCGCATCGACGTCATTGCGCCGCATCCGCTCGCGACGCTGCGCTTCCGCAACTGTCGCGTACCCAAGGCGCAACGGATCGGAGGCGAGGGCGAGGGATTCAAGATCGCAATGCGAACGCTCGATGTCTTTCGCACTTCCGTGGCCGCTGCGGCGCTTGGATTTGCGCGCAGAGCGCTGCGGGAAGCGCTGGCACACGTGCGCCAGCGTTCCATGTTCGGCAAGTCGCTGGCGGACCTGCAATTGACGCAAGCTGGGTTGGCCGACATGGCGACGCAGGTCGATGCGGCAGCGCTGCTCGTCTACCGAGCGGCGTGGTTGCGAGATCAGGGTGCCGTCGTAACCAAAGAGGCAGCGATGGCGAAGCTGGCCGCAACCGAAGGCGCGCAACGGGTAATCGATCGCGCGGTACAGATGTTCGGTGGCCGCGGGGTCCGTCGTGGAGAGGTGGTCGAACGGCTGTACCGTGAGATCCGCGCGCTGCGCATCTACGAGGGCGCCACCGAAGTGCAACAACTCATCATCGGGCGCGAGTTGCTGAAGGATGCCGGCTCAGCGTGACGGCTAGCTGGCGAACGCGCTCAGCGCGTTGCCGAACGTATGAAGATCGCATCGCCCATCTTGTCGAACGCCACCTGATAGGCCTTGGGATCGAGAATCGGCGTATCGCGATGCGTCGTCTGCCCCTGCTGGCCGGACGTATGCTCGCTCTCGACGAAGTTCAAGCGAACCGTGACGAAACCGGGGCGTATCTCCTCCACGAACGCCGTGGCCCGGGTCTGCGCGCTCGATGTCGAAGTGCTGAGTACCTCCCACCATTTGAGCTTGCTGCCTGCCGGGCTCGCCGCAGTGATGAAGCCGGTGTCGAGATCGGCGCTTTGCACGATGTAGCCGAGGTCCTGGAACACGCTGAGCACAGCGCCGAACGCAGCTCGCTTCTGAGCTTCGAATTCGTGGCTCTGAAATGCCTGGATCTGCAGGGGCGTAGGAGCCGGCGGCGCGACGCTGCAGCCAGCGATGCTCAAACCGATACAAAAGAGCGCGACGCTCGAAGCTTTCATGGACTGTCCCTGTCAGAACTCGCTGCTGCGGCTGCGAAAGTCGGATACGACCTTGTTCGAGTCGAACTTGATGATCAGAGTCATCGTGCGCTGGGTTTGTTCGAACCCGGAAGCTTTGGCCGTGCCGCCGAACAGGACGATCGTCCAGTAGTTACTGAACGAGGAAGACTCTGCGACCGTCGCCTGGCGTTGATAGGTCCAGACTTCCTGGTTCGAGCCGTCGATCGAAGTGATGTTCGGCGCGCCGAAGCCTTACAGCACCTGCGTCTGCGTCGTTTCACCCACATGCAGGTTGAGTTGCACGTTGCCGTGGGTCAGATCACCGTTCTTGCTTATGTGCTGCGGCGTCGGTGGGTTCTGAACGCAGCCCATGCACAAGGTCGCAGCGAGAGTCGATATCGCCAAGAGTCGGGCAGACACAGGTCAATCCTTTCGAGCCGGGATGGCCCGCGATGCTAGCGAGACAAATGATCCGTTTTGCCGGCGCAGTATCTCTCCAAAATCCTGAACCCGTGCTGACTGAGGAGTCGGCAACGACAGAGCCGTTAGTGCTGTATGGCAGCCGTTAGTGCTGTGTGCGAGCATTCGGCTGGCGCAGGCAGTCGTTGCAATTCGTCGAGGTGCTCTCGTGGACGTCCCTCTGTCACCGCTCGATTTCGCCCGTCGCGCCCGTAAACTGTACGGTTCGCGCGAGGCCGTCGTTGATGAGGAGCTGCGGCTCACTTATGCCCAGTTCGGCGAACGCTGCGATCGCTGGTCCGCCGCGCTGCTGCAGCTGGGCGTGAAGTATGGAGACAGGGTCGGCACGATTGCTCCGAACACGCATCAGCAGCTCGAGCAGTTCTACGCGATTCCGCAGATCGGTGCAGTCATCGTGCCGATGAACTACCGTCTGACGGCGGAGGATTTCGTCTATATCGCCAACCACAGCGGGTGTCTGGTGTTGTGCGTGCACTCCGACTACCTGGCGCTCGTGGATCAGGTCCGCTCCCGCATGACAACGGTCAAGCACTTCGTCGCCCTCGAAGGCGCCCGGACGGGATGGCTGGATTATGAGGAACTGCTCGCGCGCAGCGCGGACAGCTTCGCCCGGCCTGCAATCGCGGAGGCGGATTTGCTGGCCATCAACTACACCAGCGGCACCACTGCCAATCCGAAAGGCGTGATGATCACGCACCGCAATGCCTGGGTTAACGCAGTGGGCACGCTGACGCACTGGCCGATGACTGCGGCGGACCGATACCTCTGGACCTTGCCGATGTTCCATGCCAACGGCTGGACCTTCACGTGGATCGTCACTGCAGTCGGAGCAGCGCACGTCTGCCTGCGCAAAGCCGATGCGAGCCTGATTTACGAGCTCGTCCGCAACGAACGAGTCACCACCTTGTGCGCGGCTCCCACGGTGCTGATTGCCATCGCGAACGGTCCCGAAGCGGAGCGCAAAACCGCCAGAGGAAGCGTGCGGCTGTTGACGGCCGGTGCGCCACCCGCGCCCGCTACCATCGAGCGCATCGAAGGCGAACTCGGCTGGCAGGTGACACAGGTCTATGGGCTGACCGAGACCGCCCCATTCATTTCTGTATGTGAGCCACGCCCCGAGCATGAGGGACGCGATCCGGCCCAGCGCGCGGTGATCAAGGCGCGTCAGGGAGTCGAGCTGATCACCTCGGGTGAGCTGCGCGTGGTAGACGCGGACATGCAGGACACGCCTTGGGATGGTGCTTCGATCGGCGAGATCGTCGCGCGCGGCAATGTAGTCATGCGCGGCTACTACAACGATCCTGACGCGACTGCCCGTGCATTTGCCGGAGGCTGGTTTCATACCGGCGACGCGGCGGTCGTGCACCCGGACGGTTATGTCGAGATTCGCGACCGCTTCAAGGATGTGATCATCAGCGGCGGGGAGAACGTCTCATCGATCGAAGTGGAGGGTGCGCTGTTGCGCCACCCGGCCGTCCTCGAGGTGGCGGTGGTTGGAGTTCCGCATGAGAAATGGGGCGAGTCTCCCAAGGCGTTCGTGGTCTTGAGGCAGGGAATGACTGCAACCGCAGCCGAGCTGCGCGAGTTCGCTCGCGGTGCGCTCGCACACTTCAAGGTACCCAGCGGATTCGAATTCGTCGCTGCGCTTCCCAAGACCGCTACGGGCAAGGTGCAGAAGTACGTGCTACGCGGCATGCGCGGCAACATCGCTCCTCAGTAGACCCATGCCTGCGCTCTACAACTGGGGTGCTCGAGCGCTCTACATAGGGCCGGCACTCGGGCTTTCTGCTCACCGCAATGCGGTCGCTGTGCTGGCGGTCGGGCTCGATGCGCAGTTCGCGCTCGCGACAGCCCCGGCCGATCCAGATTCTCCACTGCGCTCTTGCCGCAGCGCCCTGATTCCGCCGAGCACACTGCACCGGCTCGTATCCAAGCGCGGCCGCATGGCGTTCCTTTACGTAGACGCTGCGAGCCGCGACCTCGAAAGGCTTGCGACGCGGGTCCAGGAGCCGACGGAGCGGGCCGGGTTCGACCTCACATGCGAAGCTCGGCTCATCGAGTTGCTCGATGACCTCCATGCACGCCGCATCACGCTGACACACGCGCGCGAAGCGCTCGAGACGGAGGTGCTGGCTACGCTGGGTCGCGAGCTGCCGAACGCGCTGACCAAGGCGATCGAGTATTTGAATACTCATGCGGGCGAGCGTCCCTCGCTCGGCGCTCTCGCTTCGATGGCGGGACTCTCCGAATCGCGCTTTCGTCATCTCTTCGTCGCAGCGACCGGAACGACTCTACGTCGCTACCGTAGCTGGGCCGCAATGGGCGTTGCCTTGCGGTCGATGGCAAAGGGTACTTCGCTCACCGACGCCGCCTATGAGGGCGGCTTCTCTTCCTCGGCGCACTTCAGTGCCGCGTTCCGTGAGATGTTCGGAATGGAGCCCTCGCGCCTGGCTCGGCTCGGCCTGACGCGCACGTCACTCTCAGGCCGGGCCGACGTCAGCCCAGAGGCTCGAGGAACTCGGCCACGACCTTAGGATCGGCATCGAACAGCCAACAGGCATGCAGCTGGCGATTGCGCACTTCATAGACAAAGACGCGATCGACCAGCACCTCGCGCTCGCCACGATGCCAACGCTCGACCACCTGTAGCGCGCCCCGGCGCGACCCGCTCATGACGTCGACGACTTCCTCGAGCTTGCGCTGCGTTCGCGCGGACACCTCACGCAGCACGGCGAGCGCCGCCGCCTTGCCACTGTGGACGCCGGCAAGTGCATGCGTGCCTGGGTAATGCAGCGTGAAGTCATCGGCGTACAGCGACGTGAGAGCCTTGAGGTCTCCGCGTTGCCAGGCCTCCGAGTAGGCGCGCAACGTTTCCATGGTTTCATCCATGCGAACGTCCTTCGTTTGTCCCCGAGCAATTTGTCCCCCGGACAGGAGCGCGAGACCGAAAGCACTCGAGAGGGTTCGTCGTGTGAGCTTCACGAGAGCATGGTGACTGAGGATCAGGGCCGGCGCTTTCAAAATACGGCTGCGACCGCATTCCACGCGGCAACCTGGGCGCGGGCTCGACTCAACATTGCGTCCAGCGCGGCGCGCTCGTGAACCGTCCCTCGCAGGATCACGGCGCGGATCGTGCGCGTCGCTGCGATGTCTTCCAGCGGATTGCGATCGAGCAGCACCATGTCCGCCGCCTTGTCCTTGCCGATCGCTCCGTAGCGATCGAGCTTGCCGAACCAGCCCGGGCCGGCGCGAGTGGCGGATGACAACGCCTGTGCCGGTGTCAGTCCATTCGCGACGAACAGGCTTAGCTCATCGTGCAGCCCGATGCCTGGATAGTTGAAGGAGTTCAGGAAGCCGGCATCCGTGCCTGCCATGATCGTGACGCCAGCCTGTTGCAGCATCTCGAGAACACTGGCAGATCGCTCGAAGCGCGCGTGTCGCGCCGCTATCGCTGCGGCGTCTGCCTGGGCAGCGCGTTGAACGCGCCAGTCGTATGTCGCGCGCAGCTTCGGACCGATGTAGGCGAGGTATTCATCCTTTTCATGCGTGTCGCGATCGAGCCATGCCAGGATCCGGCTGCCATTGAGAGTCGGCGTTACCGCGATCCCTTTCTGCGCGAAGTATTCATACGCGCTTTTCGCTGTGGCCGAATCGAAGCCGGCGTCCAATCGCCTCGCAGCTTCGGCGCGATCGATGCTGCCGGCGGCAAAGGCCGCGACGATGGCAGGTTCGTCTTTCACACCGGCTCTGACCGCGTAATCCATGTGCTCGATCGAGCTCAGCCCGGCATCGACGGCTTGCCGTACCGTGATGCCCAACGGGATATGACCTGAAGTCCGCAGACCGGCCGCTCGTGCTCTGCTCACCGCGTAGAGGAATAGTTCGGGCGCGAGCGTGCTGTCCGTGATCTTCACGAAGTCGACGTCGAGCGCTTTGAGCTTTGCGATCGCCGCATCGACCTCAGCTTTCGATCCCGTTTCCAGCGTGCCCTTCCATACCGGCTTGATGCCCTCGATCTTCGGTCCCGAGCTGAGCAGCGTCGGACCGAACAGCGCACCGCCCGCAATCTCACGCCGCCATGCGAGTACTTGCTCCGGCAGATCGCCCGAACAGTCGCGGATCGTCGTGATGCCATGCGCGACGTAGAGCGGCAGCAGCGCCTTGTTCTCCTCGATGAGATCGACGCCGCCGCCGAAGTGGACATGCATGTCCCACAGGCCGGGAATCAGGAAGCGCTTGCCGGCGTCCAGCGTCTTCGCGGCCTTCCAGGCTTGCGCGATTTCTCCGTCGGGTCCGACTGCGAGAATTCTGTCGCCCGAGGTGGCGACAGCCTGATCGGCGATCAAGCGCGCATGTTCGACGTCGACGATGGTGGCGTGACGGATCAGTACGTCCGCCGGACTCTGCGCGTGGGCGGTCGAGTCGATGAGCGAGGCAACCACAACGAGGAGGGTCAGCATGGGGTGTCGGAACATGGGTGATCTCGTTACTCGATCTTGCGTCGATCGTGTTGCTTGCATTATAAGACTAACTAACTCGACCTGTGCCCGGGGGAAGCCATTGCGCGTGATCATGCCCGACGCGGCCCAGTTGGGGTCGCTTCCGGAGCTCGGCCGTGTCCGCGTGCCGGTGGAATGGCTCGACCTCAACGGGCACGTCAACGTGCAGCACTACCTGAGCATGTACAACCTGACCAGCGACACCCTGCTGGAGCTGCTCGGGATTTCCGGTGACTGGGTCCGGCGCGAGCAGCTGGGACTCGTCGACCTCGAGCATCACACGTGGTTTCAGCGCGAGCTGCATGCGGGCGAGGAGGTTGCGCTCTATGTCAGATTCATGGGCCGGGATGCGAAACGCGTGCATGGACTGATGTTCATGGTCAACGTCGCTGCTGCTGAAGTTGCCAGTGCCATCGAGTTCATGTCCCTGGCCGTGAACCTCGCGACCCGCCGTGCGGCACCGCTGCCGGCCGCAGTCGCCGAGCGCATCGACACACTGCTACGCGACCATGCAGCACTGGGCTGGCCTGCGCCGTGCAGCGGCGCGATTGCACTGTAGACATCCGACGGGAGGAATGATGGTTGCAGATCTGCTTCGACTGGCCATTGCGGACGCGGCACTGGTGTTTGCTTCGTTCATCGCGCTCTGGTTCGTCAGCATGGCGATGCGCGATTCGAGCCTAGTGGACATCTGGTTTGCGCCCTGCATCGCAGCCGCTGCGACTGTCGGATTCTTCATCGGTAGCGGTGCAGAGCCGCGCCGTCTGCTGCTCACCGTGTTGGCGATCATCTGGGCTGTCCGGCTCGGCGGCTATCTGCTGTGGCGCAATTGGGGCCGCGAGGATCCGCGCTACGCGCGCCTGCGCAAGCACGTAGAGGAGAACGGCGGGAGCTTCGCCTGGCACAGCTTCACGCGCATCAATCTGTTCCAGGCGAGCATCGTCGTTCTGGCGCTGGCGCCTTTCATCGTGGCGCAAACGGCGCCGTATCCCGCGCAGCTCGGGTCGCTCGCGTGGATCGGCACTGCGCTCGTGATCATCGGCGTGATCTTCGAAGGGGTGGCTGACGTGCAGCTCGCGCGCTTCAAGGCCAATCCTGCGAACGTCGGCGCAGTGCTCGATACCGGCTTGTGGCGGTACTCGCGTCATCCCAACTATTTCGGCGAATCCTGCGTCTGGTGGGGCTACTGGCTCATCGCATGCGAGCACCCGTGGGGCTGGTTCACTGTGTTCTCACCGGCGCTGATGACGTGGTCGATCGTCGGGATGATGGGCAAGGAGCTGGTCGAGCGGCGGATGCGCAAGAAGCGGCCGGGATACGAAGACTACGTGCGTCGGACCAGTGGCTTCTTCCCATGGGCACCGCGCGCCTGACGTCCCCGACAGTCGATTTCCCCACGCGTGATGAATGCGTGGTCGGGCCGTTGCTCGACCGCTGGGCGCGCGAACAGCCGCGGCGGAATTTCCTGGAATTCAGCGACGGCTCCGCCTGGACCTTCGCTGAGATGCGGACGCGGGCACAGCGCGCGGCGGCGGCGCTGCGCGGCCTCGGCGTCGCGCGCGGCTCGCATGTCCTTTCGTGGATGCCCAACGAGCGCGAGGCGATTCTCGGCTGGTTCGGCGCGAATCTGCTCGGCGCTGTGTATGTGCCGCTGAATACCGCATATCGCGGCGCCATCCTGCGGCACGCGATCGCGCTGTCCGATGCGAAAGTCATGATCGGTCATGCGAGCCTGTTGCCGAGACTCGAGCCGGAGTCGGTTGCCTTGCTGGAGCACATCGTGTGCGCAGGCGGTTCGCCGCCGCCGATCGCCGGCCCGCGCGTCCACGCCTTCGACTTGCTGGAGCAACCCGGTTCGGCAGAGGCGGAGCAGCCGGTGCAGCCGTGGGATGCGAACTACATCATTCTCACTTCCGGCACGACCGGCCCCTCGAAGGCAGTCGTGTGCACGTACATCCAGGCGTGGGTCGGCGGTGCGATGGCGATGGACTATTTCGGCCAGGATGACCGTGTGCTCGCGAACCTGCCGCTGTGCCATGTCAGCGGCGCCTGCGCAGTGGTGGATCGGCTGACGGAGGGCGGCA
>Ga0134123_10001690_pt1 | contig 14336 bp, 14 predicted proteins | sample KB303_FD_96460 | JGI IMG/M metagenome (GOLD analysis project Ga0134123, IMG submission 96460) | Terrestrial soil microbial communities without Nitrogen fertilizer from Kellogg Biological Station, Michigan, USA - KB3-0-3 | ecosystem: Environmental > Terrestrial > Soil > Unclassified ...
AAGTTCGCGATCAATCCGTTCACCAACGAAGAGATCCCGATCTGGCTCGGCAACTTCGTGCTGCCGCAGTACGGCACGGGCGCGATCATGTCGGTGCCCGCGCACGACGAGCGGGACTTCGAGTTCGCGAAGCAGTACGGACTGCCGATTCGCGTCGTGATCAGCGGCGGAGCGGAGGTTCCGTTCACGATCAGGGACGACTCCGGAACGGCCATCAACTCCGGCCCGATCAGCGGGCTGCCGGTGCCGAAGGCGATCGAGCGCATCATCGAGATCATCGAAGAGCGCGGCATCGGCAGGGGGACAGTGCGCTACCGCCTGCGCGACTGGCTCATCTCGCGCCAGCGCTACTGGGGCACACCGATTCCGATGATCTACTGCGAGCGCTGCGGGCTCCAGCCGGTGCCGGAGGAGCAGCTGCCGGTGACGCTGCCGCTCGACGTACCGTTCACGGGACGCGAAGGCAATCCGCTCGCGAAGCACGAGGCGTTCGTGAACACGACCTGTCCGCGCTGCGGCGCCGCGGCGAAGCGCGAGACCGACACGATGGACACGTTCGTCGACTCGTCGTGGTATTTCCTCCGCTTCATCACGCCGCGCGACGACGAGAAGATCTTCGACTCGCGGCTCGTCAACCGCTGGCTGCCGGTCGACCAGTACATCGGCGGCATCGAGCACGCGATCCTGCATCTGCTCTACGCGCGGTTCATCACGCGCACGCTGCACGACATGGGACTCGCCGGCTTCGAGGAACCGTTCACGCGGCTCTTCAACCAGGGCGTGATCACGAAGGAAGGCTACAAGGACGCGCATGGCGCGTGGGTCTCGCCGTCCGAGGTGGAGAAACGCGGCGAGCAGTGGTGGCGCGGCGAAGAGCCGGTGACCGCCGAGATGACGAAGATGTCGAAGTCGCGCCTCAACGTGGTGGCGCCGGACGAGCTGATCGAGCGCTACGGTGCGGACACGGAGCGCGTGTACACGCTCTTCATCGCACCGCCGGAGAAGGAAGCGGCGTGGTCGGACGAGGGCGTGGTCGGCGCGTACCGCTTCCTCGGCCGCGTGTGGCACATGGGCGTACGTCTCGCCGAGGGAGGCGCGCAGGAGCCGTCGCCGGCCGTTCTCCGCAAGATGCATCAGACCATCGACGCCGTCACGAACCGCATCGAGAAGTTCGAGTTCAACACCGCCATCTCCGCGCTGATGGAGCTGTCCAACGCGCTCGGCGAAGCGCCGTCGCGTGGGGCCTACGAAGCGCTGCTCCAGCTGCTGCATCCGTTCGCGCCGCACATCACCGAGGAGCTGTGGGAGATGCTCGGCAACGACGGACTCGTGCTCACCTCGCGCTGGCCGGTGGCGGATCGCGAGCTGATGCAGGAAGACAGCGTCGTGATCGCGGTGCAGGTCAACGGCAAGCTGCGCGCGCAGGTCACCGTGCCCGTCAACGCCGGCGAGCAGTACGTGATGGAATCCGTCCTCGCTAATGAGAGAATCCGGCAGTGGATCGCAGAGAAAGAGATCGTGAAGAAGATTTACGTCCCCGGAAAAATCGTCAACATCGTGGTGAGATAGGAGAGTCCATGCGCCGGTCGATCTTCATCGTGTCTCTCGTCGTTCTGCTGACGGGCTGTTTCGAGATCGAGCAGAACATCAACATTCAGAAGGACCTCTCGGGAACGGCCGATTTCCACCTCGGCATCGACATGGAGCCGATGATCGTGATCATGGCCCAGGTCGGGCGCGAGATGGAGGGCAAGAAGGGCCCGATGTCGGCCGCCGAGATCGCGAAGGCGAAGGCGGATTTCAGGAAGTCGATGAAAACCGAGAAGAAGGGCGCGCCGCCGAGCCGCGAGGAGATGGAGAAGGATCTGCCTCCGGGCGTGAAGCTGCTCGACTTCAAGGCGACGGAGAAGGACTTCGGCGTGGCGACGGACATGAAGTTCGGCTTCCAGAAGCTGAACCAGCTCGTCGGCGTGAAGATGCCGTCGAAGGAAGGCGGCGATCCGACGCAGAAGAACGTGATCGACACGCCGTTCGAAGGGCTCGAGGTGATCGAGAAGGGGAACACGATCACGATCCAGACGAAGCCGCAGAATCCCGCGGCGAAGGTGAACGAGCAGGCCGCTGAGGCGGGTCCGAAGCCGGATCCGGCGATGGAGAAGATGATGAAGGACGCGTTCAGCAAAATGCGCGTCGTCTACCGCCTCACCGCGCCGTTCACCGTCGTCTCGCACAACGCGACGCGCAAGGAAGGCAACACGCTGGTCTGGGAGTACGACATGAAGCGCTTCGAGGAGATGTCGAAGTCGAAGCAGAAGCCAGACGATTTCGCGGTGAAGGTCGTCTATCGGCGCTGACGCGCCGCGGTTGCGCAGTCACGCGGTCGCGCGGTTACGCAGCGGCACCCCGAACCGCGTGACCGCGTGACCTCCGTGTTAGATTCGCATCGATGAAACGATTCCTGCTCCTGGCTCTGGTCCTGACCTCGTGCGGCTACGCCCTGGTCGGCAGGAGCAATTTCCTCGATCCCTCGATCCGCACGATTTATGTGCCGGCGTTCGTGAATCGGACGACGCGCGTGGAGCTGGAGCAGCGCGTGACGCAGGCGGTGGCGGAGGAGTTCGTGTCGCGCGGGCGGCTGCGGCTGGTCACGAATCCGAACGAGGCCGGCGTCGTGCTGCGCGGCTCCATCGACAGCTTCAACATCTTCCCGATCGCCTTCGATCAGGGCCGCGCCACGCGCTACCAGATCTCGATCACCGCGAAGATCGAGCTGCTCGACCATCGGAACGAGGACAAGGTCCTCTGGAAAAACGACCAGTACCGCTTCACCGAGAACTACGAGGTCAACCTCGCCTCGACCGACGCCTTCGACCAGGAGAGCCGCGCCATCCGCGAGATCGCCGTCCGGTTCGCGGAAGGGCTGGTGACGAATCTGCTCGAAGGGTTCTGAGTTGGTTGCAACCCAGCAACCACTACAATGCGCCATGCGCAAACTCGCAGTGATCGCCGCGCTGGTCGCGGCAATATCGGGCTCCGCGGCGCCTCCGAAGAAAGCCGCGCCGATCGCGCCCCCGGCGGTCGCGCATCCGATCGCGCTCTTCCTCAGCGACCTCTCGAATGAGGGAAAGCGGCAGGTGACGTTCCGCGCGAACGCGATGGGCACGCGGTTCTTCTTCGAAGAGCCCGCCGGCGTGACGGTGTACAAGTTCGTCGACGGCCAGTACGTGAAAGAGGCGTTCCTCGCGGGCGCGAAGCTCTCCGGCGCGATGAAGCGATACGCCTCACGCTGATCGGGTTACTATCGCCCGGAATACGGTGCCTGACCTCCATCACCTCTTTGCGGCGGGAAGCTATGGTGCGAACGCGCTTTCGTTCGTGACGGCGCTCGCGTCGGCGGCGATCCTCGTCCTCGGCAGCGCGATCCTCGTGCGCGGGCGCGGCATCACCGCCAGCACGCGGTTTTTCGTGACCGCGGTCCTCGCCGCCGGCTGGCTCGCGGCCGACGCCGCGCTGTTCGCCTCGAAGTCTCCCGGCACCGCGCTGTTCTGGGCGCGCGCCGCGTACGCGATGGGCGCGCTGATCCCCGCCGCCGTCTTCCATTTCGCCATCGAATACGTCGGGCGCAGCCGCTCGAACCGCCTCATCGTTTTCCTGTTCTGGCTCGGCTGCGCCGGCGTCGGCTACCTCGGCGCGGCGACGAACGCCATCATCCCCTCGGTCGACCAGTATTCGTGGGGCTATTACGCGCACGGGCGGCCGTACGGCGGCGTGATCGTCCTCGGTTTCGCGGCCATGATCGCCGCGAGCATGCACCTGTTCTGGCGCCTGTATCGCGCGTCCGAAGGGAAGGCGAAGGAGCGCACGGGCGCGCTGCTGCTCGCATTCGTCCTCGGATCGCTGGCGATGTTCGACTACATCCCGTCGGTCGGCATCGACCTGCAGCCGGTCGGCTTCATCGCCGCGCTCGCGTTCACCGTCGTCGCCACGACCGCGCTCTGGCGCTTCGAGCTCTCCGACATCACGCCCGAGTACGCTGCCGGACAGATCCTCGACACCATGAAGGGCGCGGTGCTGGTGGTCGACATGAACGGCACGATCCGCGTCGTCAACCGCGCCGTCGAGTCGCTCCTCGGGTACAGGGACGAGGAGCTGCGCGGCTCGCACATCCGCAAGATCCTGCAGCGCGACCAGAACCTGAGCACCGGCCAGCTTCTCAACAACCTCGGCGTGCTCGAGCACGCGATGGCGTGGCGGGCGAAGGACGGCTCGACCGTCGACGTGCTCGCGGCATCGTCGTTTCTGCGCAGCGACGACGGCGATTCCGTCGGCGTCGTCTACGTCGCCAGCGACTTCACCGAGCGCAAACGCGCCGAGGCCGCGCTGCGCGAAAGCGAGAAGCGCTATCGCACGCTCTTCGAAATGAACCCGCTGCCGATGTGGGTCTACGACCTCCAGACGCTGCGGTTCACCGACGTCAACGACGCCGCGGTGCGCCACTACGGCTACTCGCGCGAGGAGTTCCTCAAGCTCACGCTGCGCGACATCCGTCCGCCGGAGGACGTGCCGCAGATGCTCGCGGCGCTGGCGAGTCTCGAGGCGCGGCGCGCCCCGCACCATCATCGGCATCGCAAAAAGGACGGCACGGTGTTCGACGTCGAGGTGACGTCGTTCGAGTTCGTCTTCGGCAGCAGGCGCGCGCGGCTGGCGATGGCGCAGGACATCACCGAGCGCAAGCGCGCCGAGGACCAGCTGCGGCTCAGCGAGGAGCGGTACCGCGAGCTCTTCGAGAACGCGCACGACCTTGTCTACACGCACGACCTCGACGGGCGCATCACCTCGATCAATATCGCCGGCGAGCGGATCACCGGCTATTCGCGAGCCGAGATGACCGGCATGCCGATCCAGAACCTCGTGGTGCCGGAGCAGATCGACTACGGCGTCGAGCAGATGCGCCGGAAGCTGCGCGGAGAGACGCCCGCGACGTTCTACGAGCTGGAGATCGTCGCGAAGGACGGGCGCCGCGTCCCGCTCGAGCTGAGCTCGCGCCTCATCTATCGCGACGGCAAACCGGTCGGCGTGCAGGGCATCGGCCGCGACATGACGGAGCGGAAGGCGAACGAGGCGCGCTACCGCGTGCTGTTCGAGCGCAACCTCGCCGGCGTTTATCGCACCACCACCGACGGCAGCATCCTGGACTGCAACGAAGCGTGTGCACGCATCTTCGGCTTCGACTCGCGCGAGGAGTTCCTCACCCACGCCGCGACCGACTTGTATTTCGACAGCAGCGAGCGCGATCGCGTGGTGCAGAAGCTACGCGCGCAGGGCTCGATGAGCAACAGCGAGCTGCGCCTGCGGCGCCGCGACGGGTCCGTGGTGTGGGTGCTCGAGAATGTGACGCTGCTCGACGGCAACACGCTCGAGGGCACGATCATCGACATCACCGATCGCAAGCACGCCCAGGAGCAGATGGAGTATCAGGCCTATCACGACTCGCTGACCGGCCTGCCGAACCGCCTGCTGTTCCGCGACCGCATCACCGTCGCGCTGGCGCATGCGAAGCGCAGCGGACGCGGGTCGGCGGTGATGTTCCTGGACCTCGATCAGTTCAAGCTCGTGAACGACACGCTCGGCCATACCGTCGGCGACCGGCTGCTGCAGGCCATCGGCTCGCGGCTGGTGAACTGCGTGCGCGCCGAGGACACCGTGGCCCGCATGGGCGGCGACGAGTTCACGATCCTCCTCGGGGAGATCGTCGATCGCCGCGGCGCGGCCTCGGTCGCGCAGAAGGTGCTCGAGGCGGTGCGCCATCCGGTGCACGTCGATCAGCACGAGCTCTATGTCACGACGTCGATCGGCATCAGCATCTTTCCGGATGACGGAGCCGACGCCGAGACGCTGCTGAAGAATGCGGATCGCGCGATGTACCGCGCCAAGGACCTCGGCCGCGACAACTTCCAGTACGCGACGCCGCTCCACGGCGACGTCGGCGACACGCGGCTCACGCTCGAGCGCAGCCTGCATCACGCGCTGGAGCGGGACGAGTTCGAGGTGCACTATCAGCCGATGGTGGAGATCTCGTCGGGGCGCGTCGTCGGCGCGGAGGCGCTCGTGCGCTGGCGGCATCCCGAAAACGGGATGATGCAGCCGGAGGAGTTCATCCCCGTCGCCGAGGAGACCCAGCTGATCGTGCCCCTCGGCGCGTGGGTGCTGCGCACGGCATGCGCGCAGATGAAGGCGTGGCACGACGCCGGCCACGCGTGGCTGCGCGTCGCCGTGAATTTGTCGCCGCGCCAGTTCCAGGACGATCAGCTCACCGCGACGGTCGAGCGGATCCTCTGCGAGACCGGGTTCCCTCCGGCGTATCTCGATCTCGAGATCACCGAGTCGACGGCGATGCGCAACGCCGACATGTCGCTCACGATCCTGAACCGCCTGAAGGACATGGGGATCCGCATCTCGATCGACGATTTCGGCACCGGCTACTCGTCGCTGAGCTACCTGAAACGCTTCCCGATCGACACGGTGAAGATCGATCAGGACTTCGTGCGCGATCTGACGAGCGACGATACGGCGATCATCTCCGCGGTGATCTCGATGGCGCGCGCGCTCAACCTGCGCGTGATCGCCGAGGGAGTCGAGACCGAGGAACAGCTCGCGTTTCTGCGGCGCGAACAGTGCTCGGAAATGCAGGGCTTCCTGTTCAGCGAGCCGCTCTGCGCCGCCGATTTCGAGCTCGCGCTGGACCGCAGCATCCGCCAGCCGGCCGCCGTTTGCTGAGGTTGACACGCTCGCGCGGGCGATGCGAGTATCCGCTTCCCTGCATGACGAACGATCATCACCGGCGCGTCCTGGTCGTCGACGATGATCCGGATATCCGCAATCTGCTTGTCACCGTCCTCCAGCGAAAGGCGCTGCTCGTCGATGTGGCCACGAACGGCGATGAAGCGATCGACCACCTGCGCCAGTATGCCTATGGCGTCGTGCTGCTGGACCTCTTCATGCCCGTGACCGATGGCTTCGCGGTGCTCGACGCGATCGAGCGCGAGGCCTGGAAGCCGGTCGTGCTGGTGATTACCGGCGCCGACCGCGGCACGATCGAGAAGCTCGACGCGCACAGGATTCACGGCGTGGTGAAGAAACCGTTCGACCCCGAGGATCTCGCCGTCGTCGTCGCGTCCTGCGCTGACATCCGCGGCATGCGCGGCTTCGAGACCATGGCCCTCGCGATGATGTCGGGGCCGTTCCTGGCGTTCCTGTCGAAGATGTAGCGGGTCAGATCCGCCGGAGGAAATCGGCGAGCAGAAAGAGCATGCCGCTCGAGAAGAGCGGGCTGCCGAGAAAGCCGGGTGCGACGTCGCCGGCGCAGGACTTCACGGCCGCGAGGAGCGACTCGATCTCGAACGGCTTCGCGATCACGCCGCAGATCGGATATGCGCGCAGGCGCTCCAGCTCGCGGCTCGAGATCGCCGCGGTCACGACGAGCACGCGCGGCATCTGATCGGGGCGGTGGCTGCCCAGAAAATCGAGAATGCCGTAGCCGTCCGTTCCCGGCATCCGGAGGTCGAGCAGGATCGCGGCGTACTGCCGGCCCTTCAGCTTTTCCATCGCGTCGGCGGAGTCCATCGCCACATCGACTTCGAACTCCGGCTGCAGCAGCGCCGTGATGAGGATGCACGTCGCTTCGTTGTCGTCGGCCAGCAGCACGAACGGCTTTTCCACTTCGGCAACTCCTCGAATTTTGGAAACGTCGCGATTGTACCTTATACTTTTTTTCCAGCAGCGAACTACATCCGAAACACGAAGGAGTGCCTGCCTATGAAAGCCGCCACCGCCTCTGCGCGACCGTTCGCGCCGCGAGCGGCTTTCGTCTAGTCGCCCGCGCGCGATCCATCCACCGCGAAGCGTTCCCGACGGAGGGGAACAGGAATGGATCGTCTGTCCAAACGACATCAGATGGACCTCGCGAAGCAGGTCCCGTATGAAGAAATGAAGGCGCGCAAACAGGCAGGCAAGGCGCGTCGCGCGCTGCGAAAAGGGAAGGGCGAGGTGCGCGAGCAGCGCGTCACCGAGGACAACTGGGAGGCGCTGCTCGACCAGCACGGGCATGCGCGCAAGCGGCCGTCGATCAGCGACCTCGTCGCGCAGATCCGCGTCGAGGAGCGGCACGACGACGTTGAGATCGACGGCGCGGACGCCGGCATCGTGATGAGCGTCGCCAGCGGGCGGTGCCGCGTGTTCCGCGATGGCGAGGAGCTCGATTGCGCGGTGCCGCCGGAGATCGCGGTGCGGCAGAAGAGCGCGCTCGCGGTCGGCGACCGCGCGATCGTCGCGGAGGACGGCGGCGGGTGGCGGGTGCGTTCGGTGCTGCCGCGGCACAGCGTGCTCGCGCGGCCCGACCCGCTGCATCAGCACATGCAGCGGCTCATCGCCGCGAACGTGGATGTGGTGGTGCACGTGGTCTCGGTGAAGGCGCCGCCGCTGCGGCCGCGCCTCATCGATCGCTTTCTGATCGCCATCCAGCGCGGCGGCGCGCAGCCGGTGATCTGCGTGAACAAGATCGATCTGCTCGATGCGGAGGAACGGGAGCGCGAGCTGGAGAAGCTCGCGCCGTATCTCGAGCTCGACGTGCCGATCGTCGGCGTGTCGACGCGCACGGGCGAAGGGCTGCCGTCGCTGCGCGATCTGGTGCAGGGGAAGATGGCCGCGCTCGTCGGGCACAGCGGCGTCGGGAAGTCGTCGATTCTGAACGCGCTCGACGAGTCGCTGCAGCTGGCGACGAATTCGCTGCACCGGCGCGGGACGGGCCGGCATACGACGTCGGCGTCAACGCTCTACGACTTCGGCGGCGGGACGTATCTGATCGATACGCCGGGGATTCGCGAGTTCGGGTTGTGGGATCTGGATCGCGCGTCGCTGCGCGATTACTTTCCGGAATTCGACGAGCCGTCCGAGCTGTGCCGTTTCACGGACTGCACGCACGTGCACGAGCCCGATTGTGAAGTGAAGGAGCGCGTGGAGCGGGGCGAGCTGTCGCCGGCGCGGTACGAAACGTACGCGCGGCTCTGGAACGACCTCATCTGAAACAGTTGCGCGGGGCGTTGCAGGGGTTCCGCAAGGATTCCCCTGCATAAACCGCGCAACTGTTCTCTTTGTGCAGTCTCCTGCACAAAAGCGGGTGGCATTCGTGCCCTTTCCGTCACACCGCGAATGAGAGGGCGCCCTCCGACAACCCCGGCTGAGGCCGGCAACAGGAGGGTTTATGCGTCGTGTCCGTTTTGTCGCCCGTGGTGTGCTCGTTCTCTCTCTCGTCCTCGCCCTCGGCACTCCCATCGCCTACGCGCGCCGTCGCTGGGAGGAGCCGCCTGCGAAGAATCCGATCACGAAGATCTTCAAGCAGCTCGTGCTGAAGATCTGCGGAGACGGGCTCGTCAATCCGTGGCCCTGAGGAACGAATATCGTGAGCCGGTGTTGAGTCGCCGGCTCACGCCGAGGCTACGAACTCGGCCTCGGGCGTTCTTCGCAGCGAGCGAATGAAGACGCGGACATTCTCGACGGTCGCCGCCGAGGCTTTACGCGCTGCGATGGCCTCGCTGAGATAGCCGAGCGCGGTGATGGCACGCGCGTTGAGATGGGCCGCTGTGAACTCGCGCACGATCTGCCACGCAAAGGCTTCTGCTTCAATCGAGGCGCCGCGAGCGAGTTGCGCCTCGACGATATCGAGGCCGCAAAGACCCGCTTCTTCAACCATGTTCTGGTTGAGGTACTGATTCCGTACTGAATGCAGATGAGTAATCCCCTGCTCGATCGCTCCCATGCGAACGAACATGCGTCCGCGTGCGAGCTCCGAACCGGCGACGCGCATCGTTTGCCCGAGCTCCGTAAACAGCTGGATGGCCTCATCGAGGTGCTGATTCGCAGTCTGATAGTCGCCGAGCTCGATCGACGAATGACCAATATTGTTGTGGAGACCGGCGAGCGTCGTGCGGTCGCCGAGCTGGCGCGCCTTTGTGAGTTGCTCGAGATATGCGGTTCGCGCTTCGCGAAAGTGCCCCATGCGATGCAGGAGCGTGCCCTCAGCAATCGCGGCAAGGATCTGCCGCCGGGTATCGCCGTGGTCTTCGAAAATCGACTTGCACTCCGCGAGCAACGAAATCGATTCGTCATATCGCTTCGCTTCCTGCAGGGTCGTCGCGCGTGCAAGGAGCACGATCGCGCGGTCATGCGCGAGCGTTCCGTACGGCGCGAGGATCTGTTCGGCGCGGTCGAGGGCGGCGAGGGCATCGCTGTAGCGCGCGAGGTAGCAGAGCGCGAGGCCGCGGTCCTTCCACGACTGGGCGCGCACCTGCGCGAGCACGACATGGGGGTAGGCATCGTCGGGCAGCGCGGAGGCCACGGCGGTCGCCAGTTCCGCGACGGCGAGCGACTCGAGGGGAACGCGGTCGACGCGCGACACGACTTCGCGGCTCAGCTCATCCAGCGCCCCGCTGTTGCGCAGCTCCGCGCGCTCGGCGAGCTTCGGCCAATGGCCGTACGGCGTTTCGCGAAGCAGGCGGGCGACCACGTCGCGCGAGACTTCCCGCTCCAGCTGGAGCTTGCGCGCGGTCGCGGCGAACTCCGCGACCTTCACCGGGTCGGGCTGCCGCTTGCCGCGGTCGAAGGGAACGAGCTTCGGATCGTCGCTCATTGCGTTTTTCCCTTGTCGCCATACAGCGCCTCGGCGCGGCGGAGGCATTTGGCGATCAGCTTTTGCGCGTACTTCGGTTTCACGCCGAGGCGCTCGGCCACCTCGTTCACCGTACAACCTTCGAAATACCGCATGTGCAGGATCTCGCGGCAGCGCGGGTTCAGACACTCCAGCGCCTCGCGCGCCGCCAGCTGGTTCGGCAGGCTGTCGAGGATGCGCATCGACGCCGGATCGGCGCGCTCCAGCTCCGTATCCATCTCCGTCGGCACGATCCTGCTGTTCAGGCGCCAGTAATGCCGGCTCGCGTGACAGATCGCGCCGATGAGCCACGGACGGAGGTCCACCACATCGTTGCTCTTCCGCAGATAGCTGATCAGCACATCCTGCGCGAGCGTCTCCGCCTCCGAGTCCGGCACCCGGAACTTATGAATCGCGACCTGCACCAGGAGGTCGAAGTAGCCGGCATAGACGACTTCGAACTGCCGGTCGTCATGCAGTTGAGTTGTCAGAAATGTCATGGCCGAGTGGATTGCCTATCACATTAACACGATCCGGAGGTAGGTATTCATGGATTTCCATACACTCCGTAGATGAGGGGATGCGAGTGTCGCCCATAAGAGTCAAGACAAAACGAATGAGCAACTTATACGTTCTCATCATCCACGTTCCGGGGGACCGGAACGCAATTGCCGCGCGGTTCACCGCCCGGCGCCCGTGGGCCCCCTTCGCGGTCGGCGAAGTGCTGCGCATCGGACGCGGCCGCGTGCGCATCATCGAGATCATCCGCCATCAGGAGCGCCGCGGAGGAATCGTCGAGCACATCGCCGAGGTGTTCACGCGCGCGGTGATCACCCGGCGGCGGCGCGCGCCGAACGTCATCGCCATGCCGGAGTCCGACGACCAGTCGGTGATCGCGCAGTTCATCCGCTATCACGTCCTCGTGCGCGTCTTCGGCGGCGATCCCGACGCCTGGCTCGCCGACCTCCGCGCGCGCGGCGGCAACCAGAGCGACGTCCGCTTCGTGCGCTGGGTGCGCACGCGGCTGCGCCGCGATCCCGCGCTGCTGACGGCGATCCGGCGGATGGTCGACGCGACGCCGTTCTGGCCCGCCGCGCCGGGGGTGATGTAGTTTGCGCAGCGCATGGATTTCGTCATCAACCCGCGCGAGACGGGCTTCCTTCAACTCGACTTCGCGCAGATCTTCGGCAACGCAAACCCGGTGGTGATGGAGATCGGATCGGGGAAGGGGCGGTTCCTCATCACCACGGCGATGGAGCGGCCGGACCTGAACCTCGTCGGCGTCGAGAAGTCGCTGCACTATCACCGCGTGATCGGCGAGCGCGTGCGCAAACGCGCGCTGCACAACATCCGCCTCATCAACTACGACGCCTTCCTCGTGCTGCAGAAGATGGTGGCCGACGCCTCGCTCGCCGAGGTGCACATCTACTTTCCCGACCCCTGGCCGCGGCCTCGCGAGCAGAAACGGCGCATGATCCGCGGCGAAGTGCTGGACGAGATCCGCCGCGTCCTCGTCCCCGGCGGCTCCGGCATCTTCGTCACGGACCACCGCGCGTATTTCGAGAAAGCGGCGCCGCTGATCGAAGAACGATTCCGCGCGGAGCGACGGGTGCCGGGGCCGGCGGACGTGCCGAGGACGAATTATGAGAGGAAGTACCGGGAGGAGGGGCGGGCGATCTATGAGGTCAGATTCTGGAACGCAGAACGTTGAAGATTCTCAATTCTGCGCTCTGCGTTTTGCGTTCTGCGTTCATAATCTTTCCCGTGCGTATCCTCGGCATCGACCCCGGCTCCGTCACGACGGGCTATGGCGTCATCGACTATGAGCGGGGGCGGCTTTCGCTCGTCGATCAGGGGTCGATCTCGACGCCGCGGGGGGCGGAGCTGGCGGAGCGGCTGGGGATCATTCACGAGAAGCTGCTCGCGGTCATCGCGCGCACGAATCCGGCGGCGGCGGCGGTCGAGACGCCGTTTGCGGGGCACAACGTGAAGAGCCTGATCCAGCTCTCGCACGCGCGCGGGGTGATCCTGCTCGCCGCGAGCTCGGCGCGGCTCGAGGTGTTCGAATACTCGCCGCGCTCGGTCAAGAGCGCGGTCGTCGGATACGGCGGCGCGGAAAAAGAGCAGGTCGCGAAGATGGTGCGAATGCTGCTACCCGGCTGTGCGACGATGAAGATGGCGGCCGACGCCACCGACGCGCTCGCGATCGCGATCTGTCACGCGCATACCGCGGGCACCGCCGCGCGTCTCAAAGTGCGAGCATGAGCGCGTCGCTGCCGCAGGAACAGGCACTCGAGTCCGAAGCCCGAAACCCGCGCGGCCCCATCGCGCGGACGTTCAGCGCCCTGCACTACCGCGACTTCCGCCTGATCTGGTTCGGCGCCTTCATGTCCACCACCGGCACGTGGATGCAGACCGTCGCGCAGGGCTGGGTCGTGCTGAACATGACCAACTCCGCGCTCCTCCTCGGCGTCGACGGCTTTCTCGCCACCGGCCCGATGCTCTTCTTCTCGCTCTTCGGCGGCGTCGTCGCCGACCGCTTCGAGCGGCGGAAGATCATGCTCCTCTCGCAGTACCTGCAGATGACCTTCGCCTTCATCCTCGCCGCGCTGATCGTCGGCGGGAACGTGAAGGTGTGGCACATCTTCCTGCTTTCCTTCCTCACCGGCAGCGCGCAGTCGTTCAGCGGACCGGCCTACATCTCGCTGCTCCCGCTGCTCGTGCGCCGCGAGGACGTGCCGAACGCGGTGGCGATGAACTCGATGCAGTTCAATCTCGCCCGCGTGATCGGCCCGCTGCTCGCCGGCATCGCGCTCTCGCGCTGGGGCGCCGCAGTCTGCTTCACGATCAACGGCATCTCCTTCATCTTCGTCATCATCGCGCTGATGCTCATCCGCTCGCCGCGCATCTTCAGAAACGACGGCGAGCCGCAGCACGGCATCCTCGACGACATGAAGGCCGGCTTCCGCTTCGTCGCGTACCGGCCGAAGCTGCTGATGCTGACGTTCCTCGCCTTCGCCGGCACGTTCATCGGCATGCCGCTGGTGACGTTCCTGCCGGTCGTCGCGAAGTCGATCTTCGCCATCGGCGCGAAGGGCTACGCGTGGATGATGACGACGTACGGCCTGGGATCGGTCACTGGCGCGCTGCTGATCGCCGCGACCGCGCATTTCGCGAGGAAGGGGAAGCTCGCCCTCGCGCTGCAGTTCGTCTTCGCCTGCCTGCTCGTCGCCTTTGCCTTCTCCCGCTCGTTCGCGCTCAGCCTGTTGCTGCTGTTCCTCAGCGGCATGTGCGTCGTCGGCGTGATCGCGCTTTACAGCTCGCTGGTGCAGCTGACGACGAGCGACGAGATGCGAGGCCGCGTGATGTCGATCTTCATGCTCGCCTTCCGCGGCGGCATGCCGCTCGGAAACCTGATCGCCGGCTACGTCGCGCACCGCTGGTCGATCACCACCGCGCTCGCGGTGAACGGCAGCATCCTCGCCGTCCTGGCCCTTGCCTTCATCGTGCGGGGCACGAAGCTGGACGAGGACGCACCGGCCGCGATATAGAATCCGGCCCCGCGCGGCCTGCGATGTGCAACGCGCGACGTTGAGCCATGGCGAAAGCGAAAAAAGAAAGCGACAGCGCCGTC
>Ga0134123_10001698_pt1 | contig 14303 bp, 9 predicted proteins | sample KB303_FD_96460 | JGI IMG/M metagenome (GOLD analysis project Ga0134123, IMG submission 96460) | Terrestrial soil microbial communities without Nitrogen fertilizer from Kellogg Biological Station, Michigan, USA - KB3-0-3 | ecosystem: Environmental > Terrestrial > Soil > Unclassified ...
CCCGCTGCCGTTCGTCGGCCTCGGCATGGATCTCTTTTTCTTCTCGGTGCCCATTCCCGCCCAGACGGCATCGGCCACGGGTACGCTGAACAGCGAGATCTTCGGCAAGCCGATCTCGATCGACGCCTCAGGCGAGGCCAGGGTGCCGGCCGTGACCTTGCCCGCGCTGGGCTTCTCGCCGGACCTGCGCCTTCGCTGGCCGATCTTCACGTCGAAGGCGTATCCGCAGGGGATCCTGCAACCCTATGTCACCGCCGGCCCGGCGTGGGCGCTCACGCTGACGAGCGACCACGTCGACGTCAGGCTGGGCGGCAAGATCGGCGCCGGCCTGTCGGTCAACCTCATCCAGTGGGTCGCACTCTTCGCGGAATACCGGTACACTTTCTTTCCAGGGTTCGCGTTTTCCCATGAGCACGTGGGCTACAAGACCGACATCAAGAACAACGCCGTGGTCTTCGGAGTCTCGCTGCGCTTCTGACCGGCGCGGCTCGACTGCGAGCCTCGTCGAACCACTAGGACGTAGGTCCAGTAGTCCCCGTCCCCTCGGCGTCTAGACTCGGAGCCCTGACGGGCTCCGGGCCGTGACGCGATCGTCACGTTCGCCGGAGCCAGAATTCGGCGGCGTCTACGAAAGAGAGGAGTCGCCCATGCGCTGGCGCAACATGCGCGAGAGCGACAACATCGAGGATCGGCAGGGCCAGTCCTCCGGCGGCTTCAGGCTCGGCGGCGGCGGCATCAAGCTCGGAGGCCTCGGGCTGGTCGCGGTGGTCGCGATCAGCCTGCTGCTCGGCCAGAACCCGCTGGAGATCCTGAGCATGCTCGCGGGTGACGGCGGAGTGACGACCGCGCCCGCGCCGAGCACGCCGGGGGCTCCCGGCTCGCCGGGAGTCCGCGACGAGGGCAAGGAGTTCGTCGCGCGCATCGTTGGAGACACCGAAGACACCTGGGGGAAGCTCTTCCAGCAGATGGGGCGGCAGTACGAGGCGCCCCGGCTCGTACTCTTCCGGGGGCGCGTGGACTCGGCGTGCGGGCTCGCCAGCTCGGCAGTCGGGCCCTTCTACTGCCCGGGCGATAGCCAGGTCTACCTGGACCAGTCGTTCTTCCAGGAGCTGAAGAGCCGCTTCGGCGCTCCCGGAGACTTCGCGCGGGGCTACGTGATCGCCCACGAGGTCGGGCATCACGTCCAAAACTTGTTAGGGATCGCCCAGCAGGTCGAGCAGCAGCGCGCCCGCCTCAGCCCGGCCTCGCGCAACGTGCTGTCCGTCAGGATGGAGCTCCAGGCGGACTGCTTCGCCGGGGTCTGGGGCTACTACGCCAAGCAGCGCGGCCTGCTCGAGCCCGGTGATCTGGAGTCCGGGCTCAACGCCGCCGCCGCTATCGGTGACGATCGCCCGCAGCAGCAAACGCAGGGGTCCGTGAGGCCCGAGACCTTCACCCACGGCTCATCGGCCCAGCGCGTTAGGCTGTTCAAGGCGGGCTTCGAGTCCGGCGATATCCGACAATGTGACACGTTCACGGCGCGGGAGCGCTAGCGAAGATCGAATCTCCCACCCGCTAGGGCCTCCACTCCCCGAGTTTCGGAGATCGGCGCCACCTGCACTACAATTGAAACCGTCGCTCGAGTGCCGTGCGGGCTTCGCCCCCGTCCGGGCGCGTGAGCGCCGATGGGGGAGACCGTGTGCCGCTGAGCTACGTCAGGCTGGTGGGGCTGGCAGCGGTCGTGCTAGCGCTCGGGTGCGCCCGCCCGGTCGACCTGTCCACCCCGGGCCGGCCTGAATCCGAGCTCGCAACCCTCGTCGATTCGGAGCCGGCCCGCCGACTTCTCGCCGATCTCCTGGCGCACTACGACCTCGATCCACGAGTGGCCGCCCTGCCGGCCGCCAAGAACGGCTCCGGCGACCACGATACGCATGCACGCCGACTCCCCGACCAGGCTCAGCTCAAGCGGCTCGGAGAGGAAGTGTCGATGGATTTCGCCGCGCTCGCGTTCGCGCAGGCGCTCCTGGCGGACCCGAAGAGCCGGGGGGTGCAGACGGCGTTCGACCGCTTCCTCCGGGGCGGGGTCGGACCCTCCGCGGCGGCGCTTCAGCGCCCGAGCGCGTTCCCGTACACGATGCTCTTCGCGCCGTCCTGGCTCTACCGGAGTCATCCCGAGACCGGTTCCGACTTCGGCGCCCAGCGCCAGCTTCTCACGCGGCTGGGTATCGCCAACGTGCTGGTGTCATCGGGCGAGAGCGACTCGGTCGAGGACAACGCCGCGGCGATCGTCGCCGCGGTGCGCGCGCTGGAGCATCCGCATGGCCGCATCATTCTTGTCAGCGCGAGCAAGTCGGGCGCCGAAGCCGCGCTGGCCCTGTCCCAGCTGACGCCGGAGGAATCGACCCGCGTCGCCGCCTGGGTGAACATCGCCGGGGCGCTGGGCGGAACGCCGCTGGCCGACAAGACCCTACGAGTGCCGGCCCGGTGGCTGGCGCGCGGCATCTTCTGGGCGAGCCGCTGGGACTGGGCGGGACTGACCTCGCTGGCTACCGAGCCCCGTCGGCAGCGACTGGCCGGACTGCAGCTACCCAACTCGATCACGGTCCTCAACGTGGTGGCGGTGCCCGTCTCCGGCAGCGTGGGCTATCAGGTGTTCTCGGGCTACCAGGTGCTCATCTCCGAGGGTCCGAACGACGGCGTGGTGCTGCTGGCCGACACGGTCTGGCCGGGCGGCGTCAACCTCGTGGCGCTCGGCGCCGATCACCTCTTCGCGAAGTGGCGCGAGGACGCATACACGCTGGCGCTGCTCCGCGCGGTGGACGTCGCCGTGAGATTTTACGGCGCCTCGCCCCAGCCCTCGGTGGCCGCCGAGCGCGAGAGCGACTGACCGACCCGCCTCAGCGCGCCGGCGCCCCGCGTCGGCGCATCGGCACGACGATCTCGAGCGGCTCGTCAGGCCGGCGATCCGCCGGGTGCCAGCCCGGTGACGACTGTAGATCGGCCCAGTGCAGGCGGCCGCGCGGGCCCCACGGGAGCAGCCGGACGCGATCGGCCGACGGCTCCACGCGCACCTCGACGAAGCTCTGGAAGAACGGCGCCACGTTGTAGTCGAACGCGGCGGAGAGCCACTCGACGGAGAACGGCCAGGCTCCGAACCGCTTCGTCCACACCCAGAAGGGCCACTTCCAGCGCGGCGTGTGGAAGTCGATCTTCACGGTGAGCGCGGCCGCGCTCGGATAGAAGGCCCACTCCGGCAGCGCGGGCGCCGCCGGCCACGCCAGCGAGGTACCGGAAGAGAGGTACGCCCCACCGCCGCCGTTGACGAAGTGATGCATGACGCGCTCGCTCCCCCCGGCCCGGTAGCGCTCGACGTAGAGCTCGAGGTCGTGCGTGTCGCCGGCCATCACCACCTCGACCTCGTGCTCGCGCAGGAGCTGGTGAATGGCGGCGAAGTCTGCGTCGCCGGCGGCCTGGTAGTCCCCGCCGGCGTAGAGCGGATGCCCGAGGATCACCATCGTGAACTTGCCGCGCGCGCCCTCGAGCCCCGCGCGGAGCCACGCGAGCTGGTCGGCGTCGACGCGGCGAAGCACGCCCGTGTCGACCGCCAGCAGGGCGAAGCGCTCGGTCTGGATCGAGAAGTAGGGCGCCCGCTGAAATCCGGTCTGTACCCCGTACTCGCGGCGAAGCCGCGCGGCCTCGCCGACGAGCATCCCGATGCGGGAGTCGGTCGTGCTGGTCAGCCGGTTGTCGGCGTCGACCCGCGCGCGCATGGCGACTGTCGCCGCCTCCGGCCGGAAGAACGTCGCCACGAAGCCCTCGAGGGCGTCGTACCAGTCATGGTTGCCCGGGATCGCGTAGACGGGCTTGTCGAATCCCTTGAACGGCAGCCAGAAGTTCGGCTCGTAGTCCTTCATCGACCCGGTCGGATAGATGACGTCCGACGCAATGACCATGAAGCGCACGTCGGGCTGGGCGCCGGCCCTGATGATCTGATCGCGCAGAATGTGCTGCGAGGCGTCGCCCTCGCCGGGATCCCCGATCACGACGAATGCGAAGTCGCCCGAGAGCCCCGGCGGTCCGACTCGCATCGCAGCGGCCGCATCGCCGCCGGGCGCCGTCGCGAGCACCGCGCGCGTCATCGCGACGCGCCAGGTGTCGGTGCGCTGCGCGGCCCAGGAGTTGTAGATTCCGGCTGCCCAGTTCTCCGAGTTGAAATACCAGCTCATGCCCCAGATGGGTACGGTGGCCACGACGACCGCGATGAGCGGCAGGCCCATCTGGAGCGCGCGCTCCATCGCGAAGGGAAGCGAGTCGCGCATCTGATTGAAGCGGATCCACATGCGCAGGCTCCGCACGAGGTAGAAACGGAGCAGCCGGTCGAGGAGGCGCGGCGGGCGCTCGACGGATCCCCCGACGAGCCGCGTCCATCCGCGGCGCTCGAGAATCCACGTCGCGCGGCGCCACGCGAGCCGCGCTGGGCCCAGCACGCCGAGCGCCAGGAGCACCGCCACCACGACGTCGCCCGCGACCGCCACGAACGGCGCGAGCAGGCCGATCAGGGTCCAGTCGGCCTGCATCCGGCCGACGTGAATGGCGAAGAGGATCGCGACCAGCGCCAGGATCCAGTGCCGGTCGTACGGCCGCCGCGCCCCCTCCTCTCGCGCCAGCCGCTCGCCGAGGCGGAGCAGATCGGGATGATCCGGCAGATTGAAGTCCCGGATCATCTCGGCGCCGTCGCGCGCGTGAACGGGCGACATGACCATGTTCCAGCCCACGCCCACGATCCGCAGGGCCCCGGCGATCGCGATGGTCCACGTGGTCGAGCGTCTCCACAGCACGAGGAGCACGATCGCCATCGCCACGTTGCCGGCGACCGCGAGGGCGAGCGTGAGAGTCGCGCGGCGGTCCCGGCCTCGCCAGATCTCGACCGCCCGCTGCAGGGCGTCGACCAGAAACGACGCGGCGAGCAGGATAGTTAATCCGGTGCCGGCCAGCGCCGGCGCCGCGAAGACCAGGAGACCCATCAGGAAGGTCAGGCCGGCGCTCGCGTATGCCGAGCGCCGCACGTCCTGCCGCACGCGGCGGAAGCAGTGCAGGACCTCGAGCAGGCCCGCGACCATCAGCAGCGCGCCGACAACCGAGAGCGAGGACGGGCCGAGCAGGAACGGCGCGCCGGCGGCGAGCCCGGCGAGCACGAGCGCGAAGGTCCCGAGTCCGAACCTCTCGCGCTCGACGGCTTGCGTTAGCGTGCGGCTCGCGTGAAGGCGGAGAGGATCGTGTCGTTCGGGTTGTCGCGGCAGTGGGCGACGACCCGATCGATCATCGCGCCGACGGCGACTTCGTCCCACACCGTGTGGCGCCGCATCCCGTCGACGTAGCCGTTGAAGTAGATCGCCACCCGATCGCGGCGCTCCGGCTCGAGCGCCGAGACCTCGTGGCACTTCAGCTGATCGATCTGGATGACTTGCGGCCTGAGGCTCATCTGGGCGGGCGCCGACCCCGGCAAGAAGTTCGCCGCGGCCAGTGCGAGGCACGCGATGCCGAGCAGCAGAGTGCCGCGATTCACCGGCGTATCGTACGACGGTTCGCCGGGCCCAACAAGCCGGGTCACGGGGGCGGAAACGGCGGCCTGATCACGGCGCCGTCTCCGATCAAGATCCGGATCGCGGCGCGCCGGCGCGCCCCCTCGAGCCATTCTGCCTGCGCTTTTTCCGCCGCCGCGCGAACGAGAGCCTCGCGGGCCCGCTCGCGGGCGGCCTCGTCGGTCTGATCGGACGGGAGCGCCTTCGTGATGTCGTCCTCGCTCGGGATCACGAAGGCGGCGAACCGCTCGGCGAGGAACTTCTGTCGCTGCACGTCGAGCTCGACGACGTGCCGGGCCCAGTCGCGATCGATGGCATTGCCGTCGAGCCAGCGCTGAACGGCCGCTGCACCCCCGGTCCGGGCCACCAGGGCGTCCCAGGCCCGATCGGTCTCGGCCGGCTCGACGCTGATCCCGATGCGCTCCGACTCCTGGAGGATCAGGACCACGTCGACGTAGCCGTCGATGTCCTTGCGGGCCATGGGCGCGGTCGATGCGGTGAAGCCGAACGTTCCGAGGGCGCGCGCCAGCGCGATGTCGCTCGCCGCCACCGTTCTCGAGTCGACCACCGCCACCAGCGTATCGACCACCTGCGCGGAGGCCGCGCACATGCCGGAAGCCGCCAGGAGCCACCCGGCCAGCGCGACGACGAGCCGCCTCGGTCCCGGGCCGCGTGGCGCGGCCCGGGACTCAGAACGCCTGGCCAATCGTGAGATAGACCTGGATCCGGTTGTCGTGGTCGACCTGGCGGAGCGCATAGCCCACGTCGAGACGAATCGGGCCGATCGGCGTGGTGATCCGCAGGCCGCCGCCGACGCCGGGGTAGAAGTCGTTGAGGGAGAAATCCTTGATCTTGGGCGTGACGGCCCCGGCGTCGAAGAAGGTGACGCCGCCGAGCCAGCGGTAGATCGGAAAGCGCCACTCGATGTTGAAGATGAGCTGGAAGTTCCCGCCCAGCGGGTCGCCGGCGGCATCCAGCGGGCCGACCTTGTCCAGCTTGTACCCGCGCACGGTCGTGCTGCCGCCGGCCTTGAACCGGTCCTCGATCACGAGTGCGTTGGAGACGCCGTAGGGTGCGGCCAGCCCGAGACGACTCGACAGCGCCAGCACGGTCGGCGGGGGCCACGGAAAGAAGAAGGAATCCTCGAGGCGGAACTTGACGAAGTCGACCGTGCCACCGAGCGCGGTGGTGCCGAACTCGAACGAGGTGTAGTGATAGCTTCCCCGCCGGGGATCGGACGGCAAGTCGCGAAGCTCGAGGGCCAGCGAGGGCATGACGCTGGTGACGAGGTCGTTGCGCTCTTCGATGCCCCCCGGCTGCAGGAGCTCGGGATCGATGTCGTGACGGCGGTACTGCTGAAGGCGATACCGGAAGCCCGCGCGCAGGCTGCCGGGATGGTCCGTGGGCTCCTCCGGACGGAACAGCTCGCGCAGCAGCTCGCGCTGCACGGTGAAGGTCATGCCCAGTCCATCGCTGACGTAGCCGATCTCCTGCGTGCTCTGCCAGAATCCGACCGCTTCGGCCTGCCATTCCGTTCCGAAGATCCAGGGCTCGCGGTACTGCAGCTCGGTTCGGTTGCCCTTCTGGCTTACTCGCTCGCGGAGCGCGATGCTGCGTCCGGTCCCGAACAGATTGTCGTAGCCGATCGTCACGAATCCGCGAAAGCCCTCGTCTGTATCGTATCCACCGCCGAACTCGAGGCGCCACGGCTTGGCCTCACGCAGCGTGACCGCCACGTCCCGATACGGCGCCTCGGGGTCGCCCTGCGCCTCGACGTCGACGCGATCGAAGAGGCGCGTGGCGTCGAGGCGGCGCCGGGCCTCGGCCAGGTCGACGGCGGTGAGCGGGTCGCCGTACTTGAACGGCAGCTCGCGCATGACGATGTCGAGCTTCGTGGCGGTGAGACCGGAGACCAGGATCTGGCCGACCCGCGTGACCTGGCCCTCCTGCACCGCGTACGTCGCCTGGAAGCCCGCCGGCGTCTCCGAGCTGGTCAGGCTCACGGTCGTTCCCCGGAAGCCGCGGCGCTGGTAGAGCTGTTCGATCTTGCGGCGCGACTCCTCGGCCCGCGTCGCGTCCCAGGGATCGCCGTCGCGAAACCCGATCACCTTGCGGACCAGATCCAGCGGGACGAGCTTGGTGCCGGTGACGACGACCCCCACGACCCTCGTTCGCGGGCCCTCGACGATGGGAATGACGATCCGTGCGTGCGTCTGGTCGTCGCTGAAGCTCGTGCGCGGCGGCCCGACCTCCGCCGCGGCGAAGCCCTGAGTGCGCAGATACTGCCGTACCACCTGCATGTCGCGGGTCAGCTGCTCCTCGACGTAGAGACCGCGGAAGATGCCGAACGGAATCAGCCCGGCCGGGCGCGTCTGCATCTGGTCGCGCAGCTTGTCCGGGGTCATCAAGGTCAGTCCGTCGAAGTCGATGCGCTCGACGGTCACGCGCGGCCCCTCCTTGATGTCGAAGCGCACGTGATGAGTCGCCGCGTCGCCGCCGAGCGTGCCCGTAACCTCGACGAAGTGATAGCCGGCCTCGCGATAGGCCTTCGCGAGCTGCTCGGCGCTCGCCCGCACCTCGATGTCGTCGAGCACCGGGGCCTCGCCGAAGGTCAGCTTCTCACGAAGCTCGGACTCCTTGAGGGCGTCCCGCCCCACGAACTCGACGATCGTCTTCGGGCCTCCACGACCTCCAGGGTGACGTCGACGCGGTTGAGCGCGGGGTCGAACGTCGACTGGCGGGGCGTCATGCGGGCCTCGAAGAAGCCCTGCTTGCGCAGCTCCTCGTCGAAGGCGCGCAGCCCCTCGCGATAGGGGCGCTCGCGGAACACGTCGCCCTCGCTGAACCCCAGGGCCTTGCGCAGGGGCTTCTCCTCCGCCCGCGCGAGCCCGTCGATCTGCACCTTCCCCACGTAAGCCTCGAACCCGGCCGCGACCACGAAGGTGACCACGCGACCATTGGTCTCGGGATTCTCGCGCGCGTCGACCCAGACGTTGGCGCCCAGGTAGCCCTCGCGGCGCAGGCGCGCGATCACGTCGGCGCGCGCGCGCTCGAGACGCTCGGGCTCGGCCGGGCCGCCGATCGCCAGCGCCGCCGAGGCGGCCAGGTCGGCGGCGTCCAGGCCGAGGTCGCCGGTCCAGTCCACCCGCTCGACGCGCGGGCGCCGCGAGACGAGATAGCGGAGCCGGACGCCGTCGCCCTCGGGCACCATCTCCACCTCGACGCGATCGAAGACGCCGAGCGCCCAGAGGCGATCGAGGCTCTCGCGCACGCGCGCGCGCGAGAGGGGCCGGCCGACGAGGTCCGCGAGGGCCTGCTCTGGCTGTGGGCCGATCGTGCGATGGGGCGAGATCACCTCGACCGCCACCACCGTCGGCGTCGGGGGCGTATTGGCCGCGACGATCGCGGACATGAACACGGGCACGGTTGCCGCGAGGGCCGCCAACAGGCGGCGGGTCATCGGAAGCGCAGGCGCAGGATGACGTCGCCGCCGAAGCCACCGTTGAACGCCTGCTCGCCGGCGATCAGCAGGGGCCCGAAGACCTGATACTCGACGCGGAGCTTCTGCTTGCCGCCCTCGGCGAAGCTTCCGGTGTAGGTCACCAGGGTCCGGTCGTTGATGCGCTTACCCACCCGGAACTGCTGCTGGCCCGTGTCGTTCTTGCCGAACTCGATGATATCGAGGGGCATGTTCGTCTCGCTGCCGAGGAGCTCCTGGGAGAGCATCTGGGCAGCCTCGCCCGCGAACGCCAGGCCTCCGGAGTTTCCGAGCTCCTCGCGCGTCTGACCGAGTGTGACCAGGGCCAGCAGGTCTTCCTGCGGCAAGGGCGGCTCGGACGAGAGGCGGATCGTCAGGTCGTCGGCGCGGCCGGTAAGCCCCATGGTCACGTCGTAGGTGCGGATCCGCGTGGTGGCGCGCACGTCGAGGTAGGGGTTGATCCGCCGGGGGTCGTCGAAGCGCACGACCGCATTCTCCAGAATGAAGCGGTGGCGCCGGAAGGTGATCCGCCCCTCCTGCGTCTCGACACTGCCGAGCACCACGGGCTCCGCCACGGTGCCGTCGAGGGACAGCGTGCCGCCCGCGCGCACGTGGGCCTGTGGCGAGCGCACGGAGAGGTTCTCGTCGAGATAGATCGTGACGTGGAGCGCGATCGCGCGGCCCCACTCGAGCGGCTCCTCCTGGGACCCGCGCTTGACCAGGAGCGGCAGGATCGAGAGGTCGCGCGTGTACGATCCGCGCACGAGATGCGCCTGGCCGCGTACCATGCCACGGGCGCCGCGGCCGACGAGCGTGAGGTCGGCGTTCCAGGTGGTGTCGAGGCCCTCGACCGGCGTCACACTGAGACCGCGTCCGGTGACCGCCACCTGGTAAGCGCCGAGGGTCGCGCCGTCGAGCGCCGCCTCGCCCGTGGCGGTGAGGGTCCCCGACCCGACGCCGGCCTTCAGCTCCTCGATCCGAACCCGGCTCGGCGAGAACGCGAGGCGGCCCTCCATGTCGCGGACGACGAACGGTACGTCGCGCACGGCGAGCAAGCCTCCGCTGATCGTCCCCCGACCCGCCAGCGCCGGCTTCGTCACGGTACCGCCGACGCGCACGTCCAGGTCGAGCCGTCCAGACGCGTCGCGCACGTCCGAGCGCAGCGCTTTCAGCAGCGCGAACGGCACCTGACCGCGCACGGTTCCCTCGATCGTGCCGTTGTCGTCGGCCCAGCCCGCCGCGGTCGCGGTGCCGAGCCGGCCGGCGAGCTCGAGCTGCTCGACGGTGACACGGCCCGGCTCGCGGCGAACGAGAATGGGCCCGCGGTTCTCCCAGCGCTCGCCTGCCGTCTCGAGCAGGACCGGCTCCAGGCGCAGCAGTCCCTTCGTCGCGCGCGGATCGCGCGCCGGCACGTCGAGCGTCGCGGTCACGGTGATCCGCCCGGTCACGTCACCGAAGAGGTCGGGGCGGAGCTGCTTCAGCACGGGGCCGATCTCGAAATCGGTGGCGGTGGCCCGCGCGTTGATCACGCCGTCCAGACGGCCCTGCGCGGTCGCGGCGATCCGCGCCTCGGGCAGCTTCAAATCGCCCTTCACCGCGGAGTCGTCCAGCGTGACCTCGGCGGTTCCGGGCCCGAGCGCCTGCCCGCCCAGCCCGAGGCGCTCGGCGATGACGCGGCCCGAGCCCGTCACCCGTCCGTCGCGCACGACGGCGCCGACGCTCGCCCGCGCGCGGCCCTCGACGCGCAGCTTCTCCGGCAGGCCCGGCAGCCTCGAGAGGTCAACCCCGCTCGCGGCGGCCTCGACGTCGCCGCCGCCCGCCCACCGCCAGCTGCCCTTCGCGGTGAGCGGCGCGTCGAGCATGGTCGCGCGAAGGGCTGGAACCTCGATGCGCTCGGGCGTCGCGTCGAAGTCGATGCTGACGTCACGCGCCGGCGGCACGGACGGCCAGGTGAGCCCGCTGGAGGCGATGTTCCCCCGCGCCCGCCAGGCCGCGAGTGTGCCCTTGACCTGCGCGGTCGCGTTGAGCGGGCCGCTGCCCTTCAGCGCCGGCGGAAGCCACGGCGCCGCGTCCTCGAGGCTCGCGCCCTCGGTCTTCGCGGTCAGGTCGACGTTGATCGCCTGCACCGGCGGCACCGCGGGCGGGTCGGTCGCGGGCCAGCCGAGATTGCCGGTGGCGACCAGCGACGCGCGGCCCCGGCGAACGGATGCGCCGGCGAGGCGAAGCGAGTGACGCGTGAGCTCGAAGGGCACCGCCGCCTGGTCCGCGGCGATGTCATTGATGGCCGGCGAGCGAAGATCGAGCGTGCCCGCGAGCACCGGATCGCGCCAGCGACCGCTCAGCGTCGCGTCGAGCACGCCGTCGCCCGATGCGCGGCTCTGCCCGAGGAGCGGCGCGAGCCGCGCGAGCTCGCCGGCCACCTTCAGCCGGAGCGGGTTCGGCCCGTCGGTCGTCGCCTGCCCGTGCGCCTCGAGCTTGAGCCCCGGCCAGCCCACGACGGCGCGGGCGAGATCGAACGTGCCGCGCTCGCCGCGCGCCTCGGCGTCGATCGTTCCCGCGCCGAGCTGCGCGAGCGGTCCCGGAAGCCGGACGTCGCGCGCGGTGAGCCGGACGTGCAACTGCGTCCGCGCCACATCGCGCAGATTGCCGCGCGCCTCGGCGTCGGCGTCGAGGCGCGCGGTGGCGCCGCTCTTGAGCCCGGCGACCGCCTCGAGCGCCGCGCTCGCGACGTTGCGGAGGCTCACCGTGACGTGATCGCGCTCCGGATGCGCCGGAACGACGACGGCCGAGCCGGTCACCGACCCGTCGAACGCCCGCGCCTGAAGATCCGTGACGCTCAAGACACCGTCGGCGACAGCGAGCCGCGCCGAGCCGGCCCGTGCCTTCACCGGACCGGCCACGAGCTCGTCGAATGCGACGTCCGCCGACACCTTCGGCGACTCGATCGGTCCCTGGAGCCGTCCGCTCGCGCGCACCAGGCCCGCCAGCTTCCAGGGCGACCCCGCACGCGCGCCGACGGCCGCGACGTCGACGTCGCCGCGAACGGTCACGTCGATGCGCGGCGCGTCGAAGGGACCGTCGACGCGCCCGGCGGAGCTTGCGCGCTGCCCCTCCCAGGTGACGCCGAGGCTCCGGACGTCGATCCGCATGGGCGCGATGCGCGTCTCGGCCTCGACGCGCTCGAGCTTCTCGCGGACGCCCTGGACATCGATTGCGATCCGCTCGGCACCGAGGCTCGCGCTCATCGACTCGCGGCCGGGACGGAGAGTGGCCGCGAGCCCGGAGGCCTCGACTCGCGTGGCGCCGGCCGCGTCGTCGTAGACGAAGCGGCCACGCCGCAGCTCGAAGGTGCCGAGCTAGATCTGGAGCGGCCCGGCCTGCACGACCTCCGGCAGCATCGGGATCTCGCGCAGCGCCGGCCCTTTGCCGGGGACCATCCTCACGTCGAGGTCGTCCAGCCGGACCGATCGCAGCACGAGCCGGCGGCGCCAGAGGCTGGTGATGCCGAGGTTGGCTTCGAGCCGCCGAAGAGTGAGGAAATGGGGTGCGCGCTCGCCGGGGAGCGCGGCGACGGTCACGCCCTCGACGACGATGCGTCCGAGCCAGGGCTGCACGCCGACGCGCTCGACGTGAGTCGGCCGTCCGAGGGCGTCGGTGAGCACCGGCTCGAGGCGCTCACGCGCCAGCTCCGGTCCCCATACCCGGACGACCAGCCACGACCCGACCGTGAGGATGACCGCGACGAGCAGCAGGGCGCTCGTGGCGTACCCGAGATAACGCCAGCGCCGAGCACGCCATCGCGAGCCCACGGTCATGGCGCGTTTAGCATACCAGCCGGTCCGGCCCCGGGAACGGCCGGACCCGGCTGGCTTCCGAACATTGGCGCCGGGGCTATTCCGGGAGCGCGTTCAGCGCGTACATGGCTACCAGGAGATTGCCGGGCTGGCCCAGCTTGCCGAACCAGCGGCCGTAGATCTGCAGCACCTCGCCGGACCGGTAAAGCTGTGCGAGTGCCCGGTTGACGGTCAGCCGGAACGCCGCGTCCCCGCGGCGGAGCATCAGGCCGTACGGCTCGTAGGACAGGTACGTGTCGGCGATGGCGAACTGCGAAGGATCCTGCGCGGTCACCGCCAGGCCGATGAGGATGACCCGGTCCGACGCGTAGGCGTCGAGCGTGCCGCCCTCGACGCCGGTGAGCCCCTCGCGGTGGTCCTTCACCGGCGTGACCTGCGCGTTGACGAGCGCCTTCTGGAGCGCCGCCTTCAGCGCCGTCTCGGTCGTCGTGCCGGGGATGACGCCGATCTTCTTGCCGGCGAAATCCTGGAAGCTGGCGAGCTTCCCGGTCGTCTTGACGAGGAGGCTCCCGCCGTCGACGAAGGTCATGTTGCTGAAGTCGACCTGCTCCTGGCGCGAGAGCGTGTTCGTCGTCGAGCCGCACTCCAGGTCGACGGTGCCGTTGGCGACCGCCTGCATCCGCGTGTCGACCGTGACCGGCACCCACTTCACGTCGAGCTTCTGGAGCTTGAGCTGCTGCTGGACCGCCGTCGCGACGCTCTTGCAGAGGTCGACCGAGTAGCCGGCGGGCGTGCCGTCATTGCCCTTGAACGAGAACGGCACCGACTGCTCGCGGTAGCCGAGCGTGATCGTGCCGCTGTCCTTGATCTTCTTCAGCGTGCCCTGGAGGTCCTGGGCCTCTGCGGACCCGCCGAGGGCGAGCGCGACCGCGAAGGACAGCGTGAGCGAGACCGCGTGAACGAGTCGTGTGATGAACATGAGCTCTCTCCTTTGTCCGACCGTCAGAATGCCCACCCGAGGCCCACGAGGTAGCGCAGGTCTTCCTTGCGCGCGCCGATCGCGGGCGTCGAGTCGTACTTGAACTCGAACTTGAACTCGGCGAAGAAGTTGGCAATGACCGTGGCTCGCAATCCGGCGTCGAGGTTCAGATTGTAGTCGACGAACGGCTCCGTGAACCGCGGCAGGTACTCGAGATTGTGGAACAGCTTCAGCGCCTCGTGGGGCGTCCAGTCCACGTGATACGCGAGGCGCAGGGCCGCGTGGTTCTCGCTCGGCTGATTCGCGTATTTCTCGTAGACCCAGGCGACGCCCGCTTCCGTGTTCAGATTGAACGTCGGCGTCTCGAACCACTGGTAGCCGACACCGGGGCCGGCGGTCACCCGCAGATCGAGGTCGGCAACGTGATCCTGCTCGACCCGGGCCGCGGCGTAGAGGTAAAAGTGCTTGGTGAGGAAGTAGTCGTACTTGCC
>Ga0134123_10001704_pt1 | contig 14290 bp, 11 predicted proteins | sample KB303_FD_96460 | JGI IMG/M metagenome (GOLD analysis project Ga0134123, IMG submission 96460) | Terrestrial soil microbial communities without Nitrogen fertilizer from Kellogg Biological Station, Michigan, USA - KB3-0-3 | ecosystem: Environmental > Terrestrial > Soil > Unclassified ...
AGGAGATAGAACTCCTTCCAGTACGGCAGATCCATTCCGGAGTAGGTCTTGAAGCGGGGAATGGCCGACTCCGGCTTCTCCCCCTTCTTGAGCACCCAGACGAAGTTCGAGTAAACCTTGGTCATGTCGTCGGGCTTCCGGCCGAATTCGGCCATGAAGCGCTGGATCTTGTCCCAGTCGCCTTTCACCATATCGGCGGTGGAAGAGGAATGCGGCACCCAGGTCTTCGCATACTTGGCGATGCGGCGCAGCACCGGGTCGATATTGGCCACCGTCTGCGCGTAGATCTTCTCCGAGGGCTGGGTGCCGCCGCCGATCCAGATGGGCGGATGCGGTTTCTGGAGCGGCTTGGGATCGATGGTCAGGTTCTCGAAGGCGTAGTACTTGCCCTTGTAGGTCACCCGGTCGCCCGCCCACAGCGCGGTCACCGCCTCGAGCATCTCGTCCATCCGGCGTCCGCGCTCCTTGTGCGGCACGCCCATGAGGGCGAACTCCTCCTCGTGCCAGCCCACGCCCACCCCGAGAATCGAGCGGCCCCCGGACAGGACGTCGAGGGTGGCCCACTCCTTGGCGAAATAGGCGGGATTGCGCAGCGGCAGCACCAGCACCATGGTGCCGAGACGCATGGTGCGCGTGACCCCGGCCAGGGCCGAGAGCAGCGCCACCGGCTCCAGCCAGGTGCAGGCATACGCGGGCGGCGTGAGCAGAAGGTGGTCGATGGATACCGCGCAGTCGAAGCCGAGGTCCTCGGCGCGCCGCAGATAGGCGCCCATGTCGGCCAGCGACGCGGTCCGGGGACCGAGCGCGAAGCTGGGGATTCTCAGGCCGAACTTCACCGGCGCAATCATCGGAGTCCGTCCTCCTTCTTGGCCTCGGTCACCGTGAGCCCTCCCACGCGCGCATGCGGCCGCCCGCCGTCCGTGACCACGAGGGCCACGAGGATCTCGCCCGCCTTCGGCGCGTCCACCAGACGCACCTCCATCGCGTCGAAGTGGGTGCGGACGAAGGCGGCGTCTTTATAGTGCAGCGGCACGTCGATGGAGGTGCCGGGGCCGCCGAGCTTCTTGGCCGAGGGAATGATGGCCTTGCCGCCGTCCACCGCGGCGCGGAAGGGCGTGCCCAGCGTCGGGTGCAGGATGGCGGCGGCATGCTCGTACTCCCCGTCCACGCCCACCACCGCCGCCTTGCCGTAGGAGTGCACGGGAGCCCCCAGGGCCGCCACCGCGCGGCGGCCGAGCAAGTCACCCAGCTCCTCGCCGGTCTTGACCAGCTCCCCCAGATCCTCCGCATAGCGCCCCGCGAAGGGATTCTCGATCACCGCCACCGCGGCGACCTTCTTGATCGGCTTGGCCGCGCGGCGGCCGCCGTCCTCCAGGATCTCCTCCGTCACCGTCACGAGCTTGCGGATTCTCATCAATGCGCTCCTCCCGCGGGGCCCTGGCCCTTGATCACCTCGGCGGCGCGCGCCGCCGGCGGCGTGTTGCGACTGCGCCCGATGCGGATCTGTCCGTCGATGAGCGCCATGGAGATGCCGAAGAGGTCGCCGGCGCGCAGCGCCTCCAGCGCCGTCCGTCCCACCGAGCCCACCGGAGCGTCCACGAGGCAGCAGTCCGCCTCACGCCCGGCGGCAATCTGGCCCACCGGCAGCCCGTAGACGCGCGCGGTATTGCCGGTGGCCATGCAGATGGCCATCTCCGGCGCGACCCCGCCCAGCGAGGCGAGATGCGCGAGGACGCGCAGGATGCCGAGCGGCACCACTCCCGTCCCGGACGGGGCGTCGTTGCCGATGATGATGCGCTGGAGCGCACGGGCGTCGCGGGCGCGGGCCAGCGTGTGTAGCGCCGTCTTGCCATTGCCGCAGTGGACGATCTCCAGCGCCATGCTCGTGGCCACGAGGGAGTCGATCTCCCGCTCGCTCATGGACGTGGTGCCGCCATTGATGTGACCCACCACATGGGGATCGGCCTCGAGCACCACCTCCGCGCTGATGGGGTTGGAGCCCGCGATGGAGGGGCCGCCGGTGTGAATGGTCACCGTCATCCCATGCTTCTTGGCCCAGCGGACCATGGGCGCCGCGTCCTTGCCCGTCTTCACCGAGCCGAGCCCGATCTCGCCCACGAGCTTGACCCCGGCCCGGGCCATCTCCGCGAAGTCCTCCTCCACCAGCCCCAGCTCGAGGATGGGCGCTCCGCCGTGGACCTTGACGCCGGCGGGGCGGAGGTTCGCCGAGGACTTGGCCGCCACGATGGCCAGCGCCTTGAGCCCCACGATGTCCTTCGGGCGGCCGGGAAGGTGAACCTCCCCCGCGGAGATCATGGTCGTGAGGCCGCCGTGGAGCCCCGACTCGATGAAGTCCATGGTTCGCTGCCGCGGGGTGAAGTCGCCGAAGACGGGATGGCAGTGCGAGTCGATGAGCCCGGGGATGAGGGTGCTCCCCTTGGCGTCGATGACGGTGTCGGCATCCGCGTCGAGGCCGCGGCCCACGGTGTGGAACTTGCCGTCGGCGATGAGCACGGAATCGCCGTCCAGGAGTGGCGCCTCGATATTGCCCGACACGATCTGGCCGATATTCTTGATCAGGGTCCGCATCGGTCCGGTGTCCTCATAGCGTGAGATAGGCCCGGCGCACCGACTCGTCCGCCATCAGGCGCGCGATGGGGCCCTCCCACTTGATCTCGCCCTTCTCGATGATATAGGCGCGGTCGGCGAGCCGGGCCGCGAACCGCAGATTCTGCTCCGAGAGCAAAATGGTCAAGCCCTCGCGCTTGAGCGCGGCGATCTGCTCGCCGAGGGCCCGCACCACCACCGGGGCCAGGCCCTCGGAGGGCTCGTCGAGCAGGACGAGCCGAGGGCTGCCCATGAGGGTGCGCGCCACCGTGAGCATCTGCTGCTCGCCGCCCGAGAGGCTGCCCGCGCGCCGCCGCGCCAGCTCCCCGAGCTTGGGAAAGAGCTGATAGATGCGCGCGGCATGCCACGCGCCTCCCGGTCGCGCGCCGACCGACAGGTTCTCCTCCACCGTGAGGTCGCTGAAGATGCGCCGGTCCTCGGGCACCCAGCCCACGCCCAGGCGGCTGATCTGGTGCGTGGCGAGCCGGGTGATCTCCCGGCCCTCGAGATGGACACCGCCGCCCGTGACCTCCACCAGGCCCACGATGGCCTTGAGCGTGGTGGACTTCCCCGCCCCGTTCCGCCCGAGGAGGGAGACCACCTCGCCCGCGCGCGCGGTGAGGCTGACTCCGTGGAGGACGCGCGACGGGCCATAGGCGGCGTGGACGCCGGCCAGCTCCAGCACGCTATTTCTTGTCCTTGTCCGAGTAGCTCACCGCCAGCCCCGCCCCCGCGTCCGCCTGGATGCCGTAGGGCGGAATGGGATAGCGCAGCCCGTTCTTCGACAGCGCCGCGAGCCCCTCGATCACCTTGGGCAGGAAGCGGGGCGGGATGGCCATCAGCAGCTCGTCGTCCGCCACGCCGCCGTAGCGCCGCTCCGCATAGCACGGGATGGTCAGCGCGGGCTCGCCCGTCTTGAGCGCCTTGCCCCAGGAGTCCGCGCAGGCCGATTCCCCCACCGAGGTGAAGGACATCTTCTTGTAGCCGATCCACTGCAGCCCGTTGATGAAGAAGATCATCTGGCCCGGCGTGCCGTAGATCAGGCAGATGTCGGGCGGGTCGAGCCGGCCGGAGGTGAGCGGCGCCACCGCCATGGCGCGATAGCGTCCGTACGGCACGCAGTCCATCGCGTGCTGGTGCCGGCTCGCGTCCTCCTGCGTCTTCAACCAGACGCCGGCCATGCGCTTGCCCGAGAGCCACTCGTCGTCCTGCGGCGAGAGCCCGATCACCGCGCCGCATTGCGCCCCCACCAGGTCGGCCATGGTGATGCCCACCGTCCAGCCGAGCTGGCGCGCCTGGGCCACGATCTGGTCGGTGGTGTGCTTGGCCCGGGGCCGCCGGATCTTGGGAATGGCCTCCATCTCCTCCACGGTCTCGAAGAGCTTCATGCCGATGGGGATGGAGCGCAGCCGCAGGTACTGATTGAGACCCGCCACGATCGCATCCCAGTCGTAGTGTTCCGTCGTCATTCGTCGTCTCCCAGATAGACGCGCTGGACCTCCGGGTTCGCTCGCACGTCGGCGGGCTTGCCGTCGACGATCACCCGGCCCTGGTGCAGCACCATGATGCGGTCGGCCACCGCGAACACCACGTCCATGTCGTGCTCCGTGAACAGCACGGTGAGCCCGCGCTCGCGGGCCAGGCGCACCACCAGCGCCATCAGCGCGCCCCGCTCGGCGGGCGCCATGCCCGCGGTGGGCTCGTCCAGCAGCAGCACGGTGGGATCATTGGCCAGCGCCACCGCCAGCTCAAGCTTCTTGAGATCGCCATACGCCAGCACCGCCGCCGGACGCGTCGCCTGCGCCTCCAGCCCCACCTGGGCCAGGCGGCGGCGCGACTCCTCGACCTCGACCCGCGCCGCGGGCGCGAGCAGCGAGTATGCGCGCCGCCGGTGCGAGATGCGCGCCACCTGCACGTTTTCCAGCGCGGTGAGCGATCCGAAGGTAGCCGTGATCTGGAACGTCCGGCTCACTCCGCGCCGCCACACCTGATGGGGCGGCAATCCCGTCAGCCGCTCGCCATTGAGCCGCACCTCGCCCCCATCCGGCCGCAGCTGCCCCGTCAGCATGTTGAAGCACGTGGTCTTCCCCGCGCCATTGGGGCCGATCAGCGCCCGGATCTCTCCCCGCGTCAGCGCCAAGTCTACGCCGTCCACCGCGCGCACGCCGCCGAACGCCTTGCTGAGCCCCCGCGTCTCGAGCACCGGCGGCAGGGTCAACGCGGTAGTAGAGGGTTGTCCGCTCATGTGGTCGAGGCGGTGGGGACCCGATGTCCGCTCATGTGGTCGAGGCGGTGGGGGGGTCTGGGGGAGGAGCGGCGCTCGCTCCCCCCCAGTTAAATAAACCTAGATCAAGCACCCCCACAAGCCCCCGGGGAAACGCCAGCACCAGCACGATCAGGATCCCGCCCAGCAGCGCCTGCCAGTACTCGGTATAGCGGGTGATCACCGTATCGAGCAGCTTGTAGACGACGGCGCCGACGGGGGCGCCGGCGAAGGAACCCACCCCGCCCAGGAGCACCATCACCAGCGGCTGCACCGACATCGGGGCGTCCACATAGGTGGGGAACACGCTGCCCTTGAGAAAGACGAAGACGGCGCCGCCCAGACCCGCGAAGAAGGACGCCACCACGAAGGCCACCAGCTGGTGCGCGCGGAGATCCACGCCCACCGCCTCCGCGCGCCTCGGATGATCGCGCGCCGCGCGCAGGATGAGGCCGAAGGGCGAGATCATCACGCGCCGGAGCGCGGCGAGGCCGAGCACGCCGGCGACGAGGGCGACGTAGTAGTACCGGATGGGCGAAGCCAGCCAGGGCGGCGGCCACACGCTCAGCAGGCCATTGTCGCCGCCGGTCAGCTCATCCCACTGATGCACGACCGCGTAGACGATCTGGGCGAAGGCCAGGGTGAGCATGGCGAAATAGATGCTGGACAGCCGGACGCAGAAGAAGCCGAACACCACGCCCACCAGGGCCGCCACGAAGGGCGCGGCCAGGAAGGCGACCGGCATGGGCAGCCCCACCTGCTTCATCAGGATGGCGGCGCCATAGGCGCCCACGCCGAAGTAGGCGGCGTGACCGAAGGAGACCATGCCCCCGCCCCCCATGAGGAGATAGAGGCTGGCAGCGAACAAGGTGAAGGCCAGCATCTCGATGAGGAGCCAGACGTGGAAGGTGGGCAGGAAGGGCGGCGCGGCCACCAGGGCGACGAGGAGGGCGGCCAGCCAGGCGCGCGGGATGCCTCGCCCCGGTTCCCGCGTCTCCACCGCGGCTCCCGCCGCGCGCATCGCCACCTCCGGCCGCCCGAGGAGTCCCCACGGGCGCACGATCAACACCACCGCCATCACCACGAAGATGAGCACGATGGAGATCCGCGGCAGGATGAGGATGCCGAAGGCCCCGAGGACTCCGATGAGGATGGAGCCGAGGAGGGCGCCCCATACCGAGCCCATGCCGCCGATGACGACCACTACGAAGGCTTCGACGATCACGGTGGTATCCATCACCGTGGTCAAGGCCACGCGGGGCACCTGCAAGGCGCCCGCGAGACCGGCCAGGAAGCAGCCGAGCACGAAGACGCCGGTGAAGAGGCGTGACTGGTCCACGCCGAGCGCGGCCACCATCTCTCGATCCTGGGTGGCGGCACGGATGAGGATGCCCCAGCGCGTCCGATAGAAGAGCGCCCAGAGGCCGAGCGCCACCAGCGGCCCCAGCCCGAGCATGGCGAGGTCATAGGTGGGAAAGAGCTGGCCGGCGATGCTCACCGAGCCGGCCAGTCCCGGCGCGCTCGGCCCCGTCTTGTTGTCCGCCCCCCAGAAGTACTTGATCGCGTCCGCGCCGACCAGGACCAGCGCGAAGGTGAGCAGGAGCTGATAGAGCTCGGGCGCGCGGTACACGCGTCGCAAGAGGATCACTTCCACCGCCCCGCCCACCAGTCCCGTCGCGACGGCGGCCGCCACCACTGCCGCGTAAAAGCCCGCGCCGCCGATGGGGAGCGCGGCCGCCAGCGCATAGGTGAGATAGGCGGCCAGCATGTAGAAGGATCCGTGGGCGAAGTTGACGATGCGGGTGACGCCGAAGATCAGCGTGAGCCCCGACGCCACCAGGAAGAGGAACATGGCGTTGGCGAGGCCGCTCAGGAGCTGGATGAAGAGGAAGGACATGATCCCCTCCCCTCACCCTCTCCGGACGTCGAGAGGGTGAGGGGGGAGTTCCGTCAGTTGCCCGTGCGGAGCTTCTTCACTTCGTCGTCGGACGGCAGCACCTTCTCGCCGGGGATGTACTCGTGATTGACCATGATACCGACGCCACGCTTGGTGTCGATCTTGGTGGTGCCCACCCAGGCCCCCATGGTGGATTGCCCGTCGGACGCGCGGAAGGTGATGGGGCCGATCGGCGTCTCCACCTTGAGGCCCTTGAAGGCGGCCACCAGCTTGTCGGTGTCGGTGCCGCCCGCCTTGCGGATCGCCTCGAAGATCGCGAGATAGGTCGTGTAACCCACCAGCGAGCCCAGCATCGGCGGCTTGTCGGTCCGCTTCTGGAACTTGGCCACGAAGTCCTTGTGGGCGGGCGTCTGCACGTCGTACCAGGGATAGCCGGTGACCAGGGTCCCCTCCGGCGCCTCGACTCCCAGCGGGTCGATGTACTCGGGCTCTCCGAGGAGAATGCCCACCACGAAGGTCTTCTGGAAGAGCCCGCGCTTCTGCGCTTCCCGGACGAACGCCAGCCAGTCCGAGCCGAAGAGGGAGACATAGAGCGCGTCCGGGTTCTGGTTGAGAATGGCCGTCACCATCGGGCCGGGCTCGATCTTGCCCAGCGTGGGCCAGTGCTCGCCCACGATCTGCACGTCGGGCTTCAGCTCCTTGAGCCGGTCGCGGAAGGTCTCCCAGGCGCGCTTGCCGTACTCGTAGTTGGGCCCGATGGTCGCCCACTTCACGTATTTCATCTTGCCGGCCTTCTCCGCCAGCATGCGGCCCTGCTCGTAGGTATTGGGCCGCACCCGCACCACGTAGTCATGCCCCTTGGCCCAGGTCAGCGCCTCGGTGAGGGGCTCGGCGGCCACGAACATGGTCTTGTTCTGCTTCGCCCAGTCCGATACCGCCAGGCCCACGTTGGAGAGGAAGGTGCCGGAGATGAGGGCCACCTTCTCCGAGGCCACCAGCTCCTGGGCGTGCTTCACCGCCTCCGCCGGCTGCCCCTTGTCGTCCCGGAAGATCACCTCGATCTTTCGCCCGTTGATGCCGCCCTTGGCGTTGACTTCCTCCACCGCCATCTCCACCGCGGCCCGGTAGGGGCCGGTGAAGGGCGCGCCGATGCCGCTGAAGGAGTTGATCTCCCCGATACGGATGGGCGGCGCCTGAGCGATGGCGGGACCAGGGACGGCGAGGAACGCGGTCGCGAGCGCCAGGAAGAAGAGGAAGGCGGTGCGTCGCCGGGTCATGGTGATCTCCTTGTGCCGGGAGGCGTGGGTCGGGCGGCCCGGGGCCGCTCGAGGGAGAAGGACGTCGACATCGGCGTCTTGTGAGTAACGCATCGAGAAATGACTGTCAAGGCCGCCGGGCGGCGGCGGCTAGGCGGGCGACGACAGGACGGAGCGGGCGGCCGCGAGCACCGGCGCGGTGGGCTCGATGCGGGCGCGGCCGAAGTCCACCGCCACGCGCAGCGCGCGGAGGCCCGGCACCCCCTGCAGCTCCTCCAGGTCGAGATTCTCGACCTCGCCGGAGAGATAGCCCTGGGCCTGGAGATAGGCGATGTAGTCCCGATACTCGGCCGCTTCCGACGACTGGGAGTAGACGATGGCGATCTTGCCCGGCTGGGTCAGCCGCTCCGTGGACCCGCGCAGCACCGCCTTGTCGATGCGCTTCTTCAAGATCTCGTAGCGGACATTGTAGGCGCCGTCCACGTCGAAGCGCTTCTCGTCGAAGCGGAACCGAATGGCCAGCGGCGCATGCTGGACGAGGATGAGGTTGGTGATCTCCAGCGGCTCCGCCATCCGGGGCTTCACGCGCTCCACGTGCACCGCGATCCCGCAGGCCACGATGAGTTGCCAGAGGCGCAGGTTCTTGAGATGCAGCGGAGCGAAGCCGCCGTCCTCGAGCAAGGTGTTGCCGGCATAGATGCTGTAGTCCACGCCGTCGGTGCGCTGCATCTCGAAGAAGTGCGGGCTCAGCGTCTGGGCGGAAGCTTCCTCGGCCTCGAGATAGGCCAGGATCGTCTCGTTGATGAGTCCTACCGTCTCCTCGAAGGCGCGCCGGCGCTTGCCCACCGCGCCGAGCTGCGGATCCAGGGCGCCGCGATACGCCTCGATCCGCTCGCGCACCTCCTCCCCGTAGCTCTCCAGGTGCTCGAAAAGAGTCTCGACCTCGCGGCGCAGGAACGCCACCACGCCCGCTTCGTCGCCGGCGCCCATCCGGACCTCCACCGCGTCGGCGTGGGTGGCGATCCGGTGCCGGATCTGGTCGAGGATCGGCATGGGCCGCACGCGATGGGCCGTCTCGAGCACTTCCCGGGCCAGACCCAGCTGCGCCAGCAGATCGCCCTGGATGGACCATACCCGGTGATTGGACGAGCCCCGGATGTCCGAGAGCGCGTAGAGCGGATGCACGTCGCGGAAGACGATGGGCTCCATCTCGCTGCTCGCGTCGCTTCCCGCCTCCCGCTCGAGCATGCCGAGCACGGCCTGGCGGAATCGCCACTCCACCACCGGATGGATGGCCGTGCACCGCTGCTTGATCACCGCTTGCACGCGGTTGTTCAGCTCGTCCATGCTGCGCCGCACCGCCATGGCGAAGAGCGGCATGATCTGTGCCAGCTGCGGGGTGTGGGTGACGTTGAGCGCCCCCGGGGTGGGCGACACGAGCTTGAGGCTCCCGATGAGATCGCCCTGATAGAAGAGCGGGGCCACCACCACGCTCCGGTAACCGGCGGCGAGGAGCTTCTCCTCGACGTGCGTCCGGTCGGGATAGTTCTGGAGGTCCTCGACGATGATGGGACGCCCCTCGCGCGCGGCCCGCTCGTGAATGGAGCCGGCGAAGTCGGCCAGCTTGTGCTTCATGGAGTCCGCGAAGATGCACGCGTGCTCGAACCGGGTGCCGAACTGCAGCGTGAGTACCCGGTCGCCGTCGATGGCCGCCAGGCCCAGCTCCAGCTCGGGGCGGCGGAAGAGGGCGCGCAGCTTGTCCTGTAGCTCCCGGAAGCGCTCGGTGGAGACGATCGATTCCTTGTCGATGAGCTCCCGCTCGATGGCGGACAGTACCTCCGGCTCCGTCACCTCGATGGCCCGCACCACCGAGAAGCCGCGGATCACGAAGCGGTCGGCGGGCAGGAGCCGCATCAGCACCGCGGGGTCGGCGGCGTGCGCGCGCAGGCCCCGCAGGTCCGCGTCGGACAGCGCGGGCGCCTCCCCCACCACATCCACGTCGAGGAAGCGGCGGCTGGTGATGAGCTTGAAGTGCCGGTCGAGCCCGGTGTCGGGATCCTTGATGACGGCCACCCACGGGAACTCGATGCCGAGATCGAAGCCGTAGACGCGCTCCAGGATCAGCGAGTAGGCGTTGAGGATGCGGACCTGAAGCACGAGCGCGATGTCCGCATCCATGCGGAACTGGAGGGCGCCGTCGGGACCGGCGAGCAGCCGCTTGAAGCCGGGCGTGGAGTAGAAGCTCTGCAGCCGGAAGGGCAGCAACGCCGCCGCGTGCTCCTCGTCCTGGAAGGTCGGAGCGAACACCGCGGTCATGAGGGCATGGACCACGTCGATGTGCGCCGCGATGGCGGCGGGATCGACCTGGGGGCCCGTCAGCTCTGGAGCCTGCCGCACCTGATCCAGGACCGTCCGGGCGGCGGGGGCGAACACGGAGGCCCCGGCGGCGATCTCGCGCTCCCAGAACCGGATGAGGGGCGCCAGGCTGAACTCCGTCCGGAAGGGAAAGCCCAGCACCGCCGAGGCGATGGACGACTTTCCTCCGGGTTGAAGCGTCAGCTGGCTCATGGGACGTCCAGTGTACCACCGGAAGCGGCGTGCTACGATGGGTGGCCATGGCCGGCCGGTCCGTAAGTGCCCGAGAGTACAAGCCCTCGTGAAGGTTCTCGGCGTCATCCCCGCCCGGCTCGCGTCCACCCGTCTGCCCCGCAAGGTCCTGCGCGAGATCGGCGGCATACCCCTCGTCGTCCACGTCTACCGGGCGGCCCGCCGGTCACCGAGGCTGGACGATCTGCTCGTCGCCACTGACTCCGATGAGGTGGCCGCGGCGTGCCGCGCCCACGGGATCCCCGCGGTCATGACGGCGGAGAGCCACCCCTCGGGAACGGACCGGCTGTGGGAGGTCTCGCAGGGACGCCAGGCCGACGTCTACGTCAACATCCAGGGCGACGAGCCGCTGGTCAGCCCGGGCCATATCGAGGGGCTGGTGGCGCCGTTCCTGAGCGACCCCGACGTGCAGGTCACCACGCTGAAGATCCGCGCCACACCCGAGGAGGTGGCCAGCCGCACCGCGAACAAGGTGGTGACCAATGCGCGGGGCGACGCGCTGTATTTCTCGCGGCTACCCATTCCCTTCGATCGCGACGGCGCCGGTGGCATCACCTACTGGAAGCACGTAGGGCTCTACGCGTATCGTCGCGCGGTGCTCGACACCTACCACGCGCTGCCCCGCTCGCCGCTGGAGCGCGCCGAGCAGCTCGAGCAGCTCCGGCTGCTCGAGAACGGTATCTCGATCCGCGTCACCGAGACCGACGAGCCCACCGTGGGCGTGGATACCGAAGACGACTTCCGCGCGGTGGAGGTGCTCCTCGCCCGCCGCGGCTTCCCGCCGGCGTCCTGAGCCGCCCCGCCTGCCGGTGACCAATCGCTGGGGGATCCTCGGCCTGATCATGGCCGCCCAGACCATGGCCAATGTCGGCCCGCTGGGCATTCCCGCCATCGCGCCGCTCATCCGCGACAGCCTCGGGCTGTCCACCGCTCAGGCCGGGTCCTTCCTCTCCGCGTACTACATCGGCCCCTCGCTGATGTCCTTGCCCGCGGGCCGCATGGCTGATCGCTGGGGCGTCACCGCGACCATGGTGATCGGGCAGGTGCTCATCGCGCTGGGTCTCTTCGCCGCCACCGGCGCGAGCAGCTTCGCCTTGCTCACCCTCCTGATGGTGGTGGCCGGCGCAGGCTACGGCATGCTCAATCCCACCACGGCCAAGGCGGTGATCGCCTGGTTCCCCCGCCGCCACCGGGCCACCGTGGTGGGCCTCAAGCAGGTCGGGCTGCCGTTCGGCGGCGCGCTCGGCGCGCTCATCATGCCGCCGCTGGCCATCTGGCTCGGGTGGCGCGCGGCGGTCGCGTTGTCCGCCACCGTGATCGCCGTGCTCGCGGGGCTGAGCTGGCTGCTCTATCGCGACCCGCCCCAGCCCGAGGGCCCGAAGACGATGGCGCCCGCGGCGAGCCTCGCCACCGTGCTGCGTAACCGCGACCTCTGGCTGGTGGCCGCCTCCACCTTCATCTTCGCGGGCATGCAGACGGTGTGGATGGCCTATCTCGTTCTCTACCTCAAGGACGTGGTGGGCATGGCGCTGATCACGGCCGCGCGCTATCTCGTGCTCGCTCAGATCGCCGGCGCCACCGGCCGGGTCGTATTCGGGCTTCTGTCCGACCGCTTCTTCGGCGGGCGGCGGCGCATCGTGCTCGTGCTGGCCGGGCTCGGCTCGACGGCCTGCACCCTGCTCATCGCAGCCACGGGCAGCGGAACGAGCCCGTGGCTCCTGGCCGCCCTCGCGCTGGCCTTCGGCTTCGTCGGGATCGGCTGGAACGGCGTCCAGCACACCTTGCTGGCCGAGCTGGCGGGCCCGCGCTCGTCGGGCACCGCGGTGGGGCTGGGACTGGCCATCTCGTCGTTCGGGGTCACCGCGTGCCCGCCGATCTTCGGCGCCTTCGTGGAGCGCCTGGGCGGCTTCACCGTGCCCTGGCTCGTGCTGGCCGGCGCCATGCTGCTCTCGCTGTGCCTGCTCATCCCGGTCCGCGAGGGGAGAATGGACGTCCCATGAGAGACCGCGCCGTCGTCGCCGCCCGTCCGTCCGCGTCCGCGCCGCGCTTCTATGGCTGGACCGTGCTCGCCGCCGCCTTCGTCATCATCAGCATGTCCATCGGCATGCTCTTCACGCTCGCGATCTTCCTCAAGCCCATGGAAGAGGCGATGGGCTGGAGCCGCTCGAGCATCAGCAGCGTCGGGCTCCTCAACTGGGTGGTGATGGGGTTGGGCGGCGTGCTCGCGGGCTTCATCTCCGACCGCATCGGCACGCGCGCGGTGGTGCTCGTGGGCAGCGGGCTCCTGGGGCTGGGACTCGTGCTCTGCAGCCAGGTCAGCGCGCTGTGGCAGCTCTATGTGACCTTCGGCATCCTCGTGGCCGGCGGCGTCAGCGCCTTCTACGTGCCTCTCACCGTGCTCGCCATCAAGTGGTTCGGCGACCGGCGCGGGATGGCGGCCTCGGTGGTCTCGGCGGGCAATGGCGCGGGCATCCTGCTCCTCTCGCCCCTCACCCGCTGGCTGGTGAACGAGCTGGACTGGCGCATGGCGTTTCTGATCCTTGGTGATCTCGCCTGGCTGGTGGTGATTCCCATGGCGCTGTTGTTGCGGGACGCGCCGGGCACTCGCACTCTTGAAGGTCCGGCGGTTGGGCAGCGCGCTCTTCTATTGGCAGCGGGGGCCTCGAAATGGCCCCCGCTCTCCCCCCACCACGGCGGACAACACGGCCAGCTCAGAGCGCCGGGGACTATGAGTCTGGGAGTGATCTTTCGAAGCTGGCCGTTCTGGGCCATCGCGCTGACGCACTTCGCGTGCTGCGCGGCCCACTCGGGGCCGATCTTCCACCTCGTGACTCATGCCATCGATCAGGGCGTGGCGAAGATGTCGGCCGCGAGCCTCCTGGGGCTATCGGGCTTGTCGTCCATCTTCGGCCGCGTGGGCACGGGGATCGTGGCCGATCGCGTCGGCGCCAAGCCGACTCTCATTGCGGCGCTGATGCTCCAGGCGCTGACCCTGTTCGCCTTCCTCTTCGTTCGCGACCTGGGGCCCCTGTCCGCCCTGACCTTCGTCTTCGGCATCGCATACGGCGCCTCCATGCCGCTCTATGCGCTGGTGACCCGCGAGTATTTCGGCGAGGAGGCGCTGGGCACCGCGTTCGGGGCCGTATTCTTCATCTCGTGCATCGGAATGGGGCTGGGCTCCTACGGCGGCGGCTTCCTCTACGATGCCCTCGGCTCCTACATGTGGCTGTTCCTGGCGTCGGGCGCGATCGGCGCCATGGCGGTGGTCATGGCCATCGCGCTGCGGCCGCCGGCTCTGGCCCGGGCGCGCGCGCGGACGGCATGAACCCTCGGGCAGCCGGATAGCCGTTGACAGACTGGGGCTTCTTTGTTAATAATTCTCCACACTTTACCGATACTCCGCGTGTGTCCGACCATCCAAGGGGGATCAACTTGAATCACGAGAGCAACGACGCTTCCGCCCTGTCCCTGGACCGCCGCCGTTTTCTTCAGACCGCGGCCGTCGCTGCCGCCGCGGCGGGCTGAATCGAAGGCATCCTCGCCGCGCGCCACGCGCCTGCCTTCGCCCAGGGCACCAAGCTCCACTGGGTGCGCTGGGTGGACTTCATTCCCGAGTCCGATGTCGAGCTCAAGCGCCAGATGCCCGAGGCCTCCAAGGCC
>Ga0134123_10001709_pt1 | contig 14276 bp, 6 predicted proteins | sample KB303_FD_96460 | JGI IMG/M metagenome (GOLD analysis project Ga0134123, IMG submission 96460) | Terrestrial soil microbial communities without Nitrogen fertilizer from Kellogg Biological Station, Michigan, USA - KB3-0-3 | ecosystem: Environmental > Terrestrial > Soil > Unclassified ...
CCGTTCGGCGTCAGGAAGCTTCCCGAAACGAGCGCGTCGTGAAAGAACTCGAGATAGTACGAGAGCGGGTTGTATCGAAGGACCTCCTGGAAACGGTTTCCGCTCTGCGGCGGGTACAGGATCGGGCTCCCGAAATAGGCGGCCGACAGGAACACGCCGATGATGTGGGCGAAATCGCGGAAGAACGTCATCATCGTCATCGCGATCAGCACGATGCCCAGCGTGAACATCGCCAGCAGGACGACTCCTGCGGGCAGCAGGAACAGCTGGCGGTGGACAGGCACTGCGCCGAAGAACAGCGCCACCACGAAGAACGCCACCAGGGTGAAGCCGGAGTGAATCATCGACACCAGAACGTCAGTCAGAGGGAACAGGAGCTTCGGCGCGGACACAGCACGGATCAGCCGTTCGTTGGAGACAAGGCTCCGGCTGCCCGATTCAATCGCATTCGAGAAGAACTGCCAGAGGATCAAGCCGCTGAACAGGTACAACGTGTACGTCTTCGCGTCGACGCGAAGGATCTGGCTGAATGCCATCGCCTGGATGCTGAGCAGCAGCAGCGGGTTGAGCAGCGTCCATCCGATGCCGAGCACGCTGCGGTGATAGCGCAGCTTGAGCTGCGTGACGACGAGGTGCTGGATGACGAACCTGAAATCAACCAGCGCCTGGGCGTCGTTGCGAATGAAAGTGAACCAGCGGGTCACTGAGGCTTGCCGCCCAGTGTCGTCACCACGCGCCTCCCGGCTCGCCCGGCCAATCCCCGCAGTCGCCCGAAAATGCCGCCGTCCGAACCGGATCCGTTGACCGGCCGTTTGCGGAGATCATCGATCGGATTGGCCACGTCGCGGCCGGCCAGCTGCGCGTCCGGCGGCGGAGCGGCGAGCAGAGTCAATTCGACGAATCGGAAGGCAAGCGCGCGGTTGTCTGTTGATGGGCCGAACAACGATGGAATCATCGATGTCGTCGTGGTGATTCGGATTTCATGCGACTCGTCGCGAGCTGCCGGGTTTCGAACGATGTCCGGCGGCAACGCCCAGCATAGTTTGAACGGTCCCGGAGCGAGGACAACGCCAGGGCCAAGCGGATGGCCGTCGAAGCTGGCCCAGAGCGCCAGGGAACTCGCGAATCCCGCAACCACGGCGTCGTGCACGCCGGTGAGGCAGACGGTGGAGGCCTCGGGCGGCAGCACGCGTTGCAGCCGGAACTCGGGCCCGACCCACCCGTCGTCGTACTGCCCACGATGAGACTGTTCGATCGCCATGCGCTGAATTTCGCCTGTGGCCGTCAGATCGCCACTGCGCGCGATCTGCGCGTCCGGCGGTGGTGCGATCGCGGCGCTCAGCCCCACGAAGCGGAAGGCGAGAGCACGGCCATCCTTGGTAGGACCAAACAATGACGGGATGACGATGCCTCCTGCCGTGATTGCGATGTCGCATGAGCCCTCACCCGGAGCGTCGTGCGCTCGACTTTCGGCGGGCGGCAGCATCCAGCACATTTTGAACGGTCCGGGAGCCAGCACGACGCCAAGACCGAGTGGCTGATCGTCGAGACTGGCCCACAGTGTGAGCGGCCCCGCCGCCCGCGCGACAAAGAGGTCGTGCACGCCGCTCAGGCACACGACGGTCGCTTCTGAGGGCAGTGCAATCCGGCGCTGGAACTCAGGCCCGACCCATCCATCGGAGTACGGGCGGACCTCGCGCCGTGTGGGACGCCCATCGGGTCCGGGCTGTCGCCAGGCCTCATCACTCAACAGACCCTGAGAGAAGAAGGCCGCATTCAGGAAGGCCGATTTGAGACGATCGGCGTCCGCCAGGCTGCTCGATGCCGGCAGCGCTTCGAGCACTGTGTTGAGTAGATAAACGAGATAGCCAATCGACAGCTCGTTTCCGGTGTGCCGATGGACCAGGCGACGGATCTCTTCCGCGCGCCTGAATCCTCCGCTCAGGGTTTTTGTCGTGGCGTATTCCCGTGAGGCCGCGAGCAGCGAATCGAGCATCGCCGCCGGAAAACGTTTGCCAAGACGGATCCACAGATCCCAGTCGAAGGCGTAGTGCATATCGCGATCGAGCGGGCCAGCCTCGTGCAGCGCCTGCCGGCGCATGAACGTCGAGGGCTGCAGAATGTAGTCCACACCGTGCACCAGCGCCTCGAGGTCGAAGGCGCGCGTGTCGGCAAACTCGCAGATCGTGTTCGCTGTTTCGTCGACACGGTTGCCCCGGCCGTAGACGAGACCGAGACCGGGATTGCTTTCGAACGCAGCCACGGCGGCAGCAATCGCACCCGGGTAGTAGAAGTCGTCGGAATTGATCCAGGCGAGAATGTCACCGGTTGCGCGCGCGAATCCCTTGTTCAACGCGTCCGCCTGCCCGCGATCGGGCTCGCTCACCCAGTAGGCCAGGCGATCCTCGTACTTCCGGATGATCTCGACACTCTCGTCGTTGGACCCTCCGTCGATGATGATGTATTCGAGGTTCGGATAGCCCTGATCCAGCACGCTTCGAATCGTCTGCTCGAGGAATCGGCCCTGATTAAAGGAGGGCGTCACGATCGACACTTTGGGGCTGCCCGAGCGGAGGCGTTGCTCTTCGCCAGGCGGCGCCGGACTGACCCAGGCAGTGTTCAGTCGAACGGGTGCGTCGCCCGCGGCCCGCTCGTGGTCGGGCGCCAGGTTCTGCTCGAGCGCGCCGATTGCCGCAGCGTCGTGCACGGCGGGCATGAGGCGCTCGCGGACGCTCTCGAGGACGAACATGAGATTGCCCCAGTCCGCGGCTCTCCCGTGAGTGGCGTACTCGATCTCGGTGTCCTCGACATGAAGGATGTCAGCGGCCAGCTCCACGGCCTGTTTGATGTCCTTCACGCCGAATCGCGCGGTGTCGAGATGGAGACTTTCCCCGTCAAAGCCGAAACGCTCGGGCCGCAACCTGATCGCCGGACGAGGCGCGACGATGCCGGCGCTGATCGTCTCCTCGAGCCATGACGTCAGCACAGGATCGTCGGCGGTGGATTTCCGAATCGCCGCCAGGGCCGACGCTCCATCGGCGCCGGAGGGAATCGCCGCCAGGCAATTCGCCACGAGCCGCCGCCTGTCGAGGCATAGCGAGTCGTCGTCCGGGAACAGTCGTTCCTTCGCGAACTGGAACGCATCTGCTACCGGCACTTCCGGGAAAATCGGCAGCTCTGGAACCCAGGGGTGACCCGGCAAGCGAGCGCCCTCGTTCAAGGTTCGAAACTCGTCGTTGATGGGTGAGGATTCGCGAGTGAAAAGCGTGGCGATTCCGTTGCTTGCCGCCGACAAGCCGGCCACGGTCATCGGTACATCAATCGATGGATAGTGCTCGGCGACGTACCCGAACGTGAATCCGGTATACACGTCTGGATAGCGATTGCCAATCAATCGCCCCGCACGCCGTTTCACTTCATCGATGAGGCTCCGATGGATCGCGGCGTTGTAGAACATTGGAAGAAGCACATACGGGGCTTCGAACCGAGCCACCGCCGCTATAGTCTCGCGAGCGTTGATAGTCCGAAGATTCCGCTGCATCGGCAGGCGGAGATAATCGCCCTGGCCGGGCAGCGCGATGTCGGGCCACGTATAGAACGCGGCGCCCCAGCGTACCAGCCGCGTTCCCAACCGGCTGAGGATTCGGTCCAGTTCTCGAAGGGCGAAGGGCATCAGGCCGTCGTCGTCGCCGAGCACGAGAACAAACTCCCCCCGCGCTTCGGAGACGGCCAGCTCCCAGTTGTCACTCATCGCCAGCACACGTGGCGGGCGGATATACCGCACGCGAGGCGACCCGACTTCGTCAACGACACGCCGCGTGGCGGTCGACGTGCCATTGTCGCAGACGACAATTTCATAGTCGTCGAAATCCTGATCGATGCACGTCGCCAGCGAAGACTTGAGCGTATCCGGTCGTTCACGGGTAGGAATGACGACGCTGAAGCGCACAGACATCTGCGGGGCCCGCTCTTTCGCCGCCGAAGCCAGCCACCGCCCCAATAGGTCACTGACTGTCCGTCAAGGCCCAGACTCTCGTTGAACGGACAGGGCGGCGGCTCCAATGCAAAGTCGCCGCGGCGCACGAGGAACTCTCTCACCGCGGCGCGCGGATTGTTCCAGGCCCAGTCTGGCTGCGCGCGCGGCGAACGGGCGACCTCTTCCATGACGCCGTCAGTCACCACGATAAAGGATCCCTCCGAGACGAAATCGGCGTATCCATCCAACTCGGCCAGCACGTGGGCTTTGTCATGCGCCGAATCGAGGAACACCATGACGGCGTCGTCTGGACGCAGGCTGGAACGGACGCGTTCGATCACCGCCGGGTCAGTGGAGCTTCCTTCGACAAGCGTGATGAGCGAAGACAAGAAGTGTTCTTCCAACGCCCGGCGATTCGCTGGCCTGATTTCCAGATCGATTCCGATGACGCGCCCGCGACCGAGAGTCTGGCATAGCGATGCGAAATAGACGAGCGAGCCACCGTGAGCGACGCCAGCTTCGATCACCACGTCCGGCCGGATCTGACAGATGGCTTCCTGCGCGCGTATCAGATCCTCCGGCAGCTGGATGACTGGCCGGCCCAGCCAGCTGAACGTATAGGAATACTTGATCTCCCAGCCGCTCTGCACCCACGCTCGCGAAAGCGCTGCAAAGGCTGCGGCAGAACCCAACGGATGGGTGGTCTGACCTGATGCGTCAATCACGCTCACCGTCGCGCTCTCGAAGTCGACGAGGATCCGATCAGTCACGTCAGTTCAGTTCCTCCGAGGGCCGCTCCAGTACAAGCACGCTGCAATCGCAATCTTCGCGCCTGAGGCAGTCGCGGATCTCCTCCAGGTAGTTGGCGTTCATCACCACGACGGTTCGCGCGCCAATGCCACGCACCTGGTCTGGCCGGATGATCGGTTGACCTGTTCCTGCGACAAAACGACCCTGCTTGCGTGGATTGACGTCGACCACTGCCTGCACCGTGTCGACTCCGGCCTCGACATCGTTCAAGAACGTCACGCCCTTCGCGCCGGCGCCCCATACGACGCACGAGCCTCGCCGCGCGAGAGCCCGCAATCTCTGATGCCACTCCTGGCGCCAGTTCGTCCAGGCGTCGGCGAACGCCCGAAGCTCGCGCGCAAGAGCGTCGCTGGCCGATTCTCCGGAGGCGCCGGGGCCGGAGCCGGTCGAGGGCCGCGCCTCGATCCATTGATACTGATCGACGAACGTCTTGCGGTGGTTCGTCACGGTGAAACCGTGATTCGTGAAAAGCGCCGCGAGAGCCGGCATCGTGAAATACGAGCAGTGCTCGTAGAACACGTCCCAGAATGCCCGGTGTTCCAGAATCCATTCGAGACGCGGCGTTTCCATACACGCAGCGCTCGAGCCATCTGGCAGCGCCTGTCGGATGTCGCGAATCAATTCCACCGGCTGCGACAGGTGCTCGACGACGTGGCGCGCGCAGACGACGTCTCCAGACGAGTCGGGGTGAGCGGGATCGTAGATGGATTCGACAAATGTGCAGCTGTGGCCGGCGTCGCCGTCGAAATTGTAGCTCGGATCGAATCCGACAGCCGTGCAGCCGCTCACCTCCTGCAACCGCTTCAGAAACGTCCCCTGACCGCAGCCGACTTCCACGACTCTCTTTCCGGACAGCTCGTAGCGGCGCGCGAGATCCGCCACCAGCGAGTTCAGATAGTTCATGAACACGCTCGAGCAGGTTTGAGAGTTCTCATACCCGGGTGAATAGCGCAGCAGCTGCGGGTTGAACGCCTTGTTGAAGACGAACCCGCACGCGCGGCACAGCGTCAGGGCAATGTCGGCGCGTGGGCAGGCACGGGCTTCTGTCTCCGTTGCGCCTGTGACGTTCTGGTGCACGGGCGCCATCGCTATCCGAAAAACCGTCTCGCAACTGCTAGTTCGACACAGCGGACAATCGGCCAGCATCGTGAATTCGTTGTCTCCACCATCCGATGGTTTGTTCGAGGCCGCTCGCCAGGCTGAAGCGCGGCGTCCAGCCGAGGGCCGTGTGCAGACGTCCGGGCCTGGCGCAGAGCCACGGCGGCGTCCCGATCGCCTGCGGCAGGACTCCGAAGTCCAGAAGATCGGGTCTGCCCAGTTGTCTCGCAATCTCGCGAGCCACGTCGCCGGCTGGCGTCGGGATTCCCGACGCCACGTTGATCGGGCCTTCAATGTCGCTCGAAGAAATGGCCCAGAGGGCATCGGCGACGTCTTGCACATGCAGGAAGTCGCGCATCTGATCGCCGCTCGTGAGCGGACTGCGATCGCCAGCCAGCAACGCCCGGACGACGCTGGGCACCAGGCGGGCTTCAGGCTCTCCCGGTCCGTAGACGTTGAAGAGCCTGGGGTTCAAGGCGCTCCAGCCGCGGAGCCGCGCGATTTGTTCGACCATGAGCCACGCGGCGCGCTTGCATGCCGCGTAAAGGGTCCGGGGGCCGATCGGACTGTCGTCCTCCAGGCACGCCGCGCAGGGTTCATACTCGGCACAGCTGCCGACGAACACGACCTTGCGGCACTGCGACTGCGAAAGGGCACCGAGGAGCGCCGCCGTGCCAGCGACGGCTTCGAAATTGTCGACGGCGTGCAGGTAGCCCGGCCCGACGTACCACGCCAGGTGGACACAGACCGAAGGGTTGATGGCGACAATCGAACGCGTCAGCGAATCGGCTTGTCGAAGGTCGCCTTCGACGAGCGTGAGACGATCTGTCAGGCCGCTCAGAGGCCCGGTGTTTGCGCCACGCCGGACGAGGGCGGCGACCTCGCAACCCGCCTCCACGAACCGGTGCACGACATGCGTGCCGATGAATCCAGTGGCACCCGTGATAAAGACGCGCACGTTACACGACCCGGAGGACTGGAATCGGCACGATGAACTTTCCGCCGCGCTGCCGGTACTCGGCCTGCTGTGACAGGATTTCGTCGGCGATGTTCCACGTCAGCAGCAGCACATCGTCGGGCGCTTCGGTGAGCAGACGTTCGGGTGGATAGATAGGCAGGTGCGTGCCGGGCAGGAAACGTCCCTGCTTGCCTGGATTGCGATCCACGACAAAATCCAGCACGTCGCGACCGATACCCAGGGCACTGAGCAACATCGTGCCTTTCGCTGCGGCGCCGTAGGCGGCCAGCTTCCGGCCGGCGCTCTTGCGCGCCAGCAGAAACTGCCTCAACTCACTCCTCATTGTGTCCACCCGGACGGCGAAGCTCTGGTACGTCTGCAGCTCCTTGACGCGCCAACCCGCCTCCTCCGCCAGCAGCGCCTGCACGCGGACGCTCGCCTGAGACGCGTCCACGGCCGCGGTCACGCGAAGGGATCCGCCGTGAATGGGAACGCGGACCACATCGATCGGCGACAGTCCGTGGCGCTCGAGCAAGTGAGCGATGGCCGTGAACGAGTAATAGAAGACGTGCTCGTGATAGATCGTGTCGAACTCGAGTCCGTCGAGCAGATCCCGGACGTAAGGCGTTTCCATGACGAATGCGCCTTCCGGTTTCAACAACCGGCTCACACCGCCAAGTACCTCGTTCAAGTCGGGGACGTGCGCCATGACATTGTTGGCGACGATCAGGTCGGCTCGGAAACCCTCGCGCACGAGTGTGTCGGCGTAGGTGCTGCCGAAGAATGCCTCATTCGTCGGGATGCCCCGCTGCGCGGCCGCCGCGCACGCCGCGTGCGCCGGATCGATTCCCAGGACGCCCACGCCGGCGTCGCGAAAGAATTGCAGAAGATATCCATCGTTGCTGCCGATTTCGACAACGAGCGACCGGGTGTCAAGCCCGCGGCTGGTCACGAGCTCTGTCGCCAGTTTCCTGGAGTGGCGCAGCATCGTGTCGGAGAACGACGACAAGTACGGATAGTCTTCGAAAAGGACCGCAGGCGGCACGGTTTCGGCAAGCTGGAGGAGCGAACAGCGGGTACACAGCGCGAGATCCAGTGAATAGCGTGCTTCCAGCTCCTCGAGCTGTCGGGCATCACGAAGCGTGTTGGCGAGTGGAGTAGGACCCAGGGACAGGACCACGCGAAGGTCGGGGAATCCACACGAACGGCACGCCAGGCTCATGTGTTCTCCGCGCGCCTCAGAAAGTCGCGATACCAGGCGACGGCTCGCTCCAGCCCTTCTTCATGCGTGAACTGCGCATTCCAGCCGAGCATCTCCCGGACGCGTGAAGAATCGAGGTATTGGTCCAGGATTTCGTGCTCGGCTTCTCCTCGTACTTCAGGCACGAGCTCAGGCCGGCCGCAGGCTTTGAGGATTTTTTCCACGAGCCCGAGAACGGTCACGGGCTCGCGGTGACCGAAATTGAACGACAGGCCTGCGAGATCGCGCCGCTGGCTGAGTGCTTCGGCCAGCGTCAAGTACGCTGACACGCCATCTGCGACATACAGGTAGTCGCGGAGCGGGGTGCCATCACTTCTGATGATTGGCGTCTCTCCCCGCAGCGCCGATCGAATCGTTCCTGGTACGAGGCGATTCCAATTGAGATCGCCGCCGCCGAAGAGATTGGCGCAACGGGTGATGCAAACCGGCAGATCGTAGGTGGCGGCAAAGGACTGCGTGATGAGATCGGCGCACGATTTGCTGACATCGTAAGGAAAACGTCCCTGCAACGCCATGTTCTCGTTGTACGGCAACGTGGTGTGCGAGCCGTAGGCCTTGTCGGACGACGCCACGACAATCTGACGGACGGTGGGACTGCGCCGGCAGGCTTCGAGGATGGTCCACGTGCCGCGGATGTTGGAATCCAGGGTCGAGATCGGATTGCGATTGGCGATCTCGACGACCGCCTGCGCCGCGACGTGAAACACCGTGTCCACCTGATATTCGCCCAGGATCCGTTCCATCAGCTCCTGGTCACGAAGGTCGCCGCGGACGACACTCACCCGATCGAGACAGCCGCGACGCACGAGCTCTGACTCGCCAACCCAGTCGCGCACGAGACACACGACCGTGGCGGAGCGCTCGAGGAGCGCCGGCACCAGCCAGCCACCGAGAAACCCGGTCGCACCCGTCACGAGCGTGGGCCGATCGCGCCAGAACGGTGTCATCTCCACACCTTCCAGGGCGCCTGCCCGCTCGTCCAGAGCGATTCGAGCGATCGCTTGTCGCGCAGCGTATCCATCGGTTGCCAGAACGCCTCGTGCCGGAACGCCATGAGTTGTCCTTCCTCAGTCAGCCGCTCCAGCGGCTCGCGTTCCCAATACGTATCGCGGCCTTCGATGTAATCGATGACGCCCGGTTCCAGGACGAAGAATCCGCCGTTGATCCATCCCTCTGTAATCTGAGCCTTTTCCGAGAACCGGGCCACGTGCTCGCCGTTCAACTCGATGCCGCCGAACCTGGAAGGAGGCCGGACGGCCGTCACCGTCGCCAGCCGTCCGTGCTTCTTGTGAAATGCGCACAGGGCTGTCAGATCGACGTTCGAGAGTCCGTCTCCGTAGGTCATCATGAAGGTTCCGTCACCCAGCCACGCCGCGAGCTGCTTCAGGCGGCCGCCGGTCATGGCGTCGGCGCCCGTTTCGACCAGGTGGACCACCCAGTCCTCTTTCGATTCGTCGTGTCGCTCGATGCGGCGTTCACGTGTTCGCACGGTCATGCTGCCATCGAGGCTCACGGCTTCGGCGAAGTAGCGTTTGATGACCTCGCCCCGATACCCGAGCGCGATGACGAACTCGCGCATGCCGTAGTGCGTGTAGTGCTTCATCACGTGCCAGAGAATTGGGCGCTCGCCAATCTCCACCATGGGCTTCGGCCGCAGCTCGGTTTCCTCCATCAGCCGGCTGCCGAGGCCTCCTGCTAGGATCACAGTCTTCATAGTCGAGGCTGATGCTACTGCAATCCGTCCTTCGCGAAATATTCAGTGAGCCGCCGCTCGGGGGCCTTCGTCACACGATCGAGCATTCCGACGTAATCGCCGAGTGCCAAATGAACCTGCTCCGGATCGTAAATGGTACTGTCGAACCCCACGCCCGTTCGCAGCCGGCGGCCTCCGAACTCGGAGGCGTTGAGAATAAATCCCCACGGCATGACATTGAGGCGGGGCGTGGCGAGGCGCAAGGTCAAGGACGAAGGCGTCGGGATGAGCTGTCGCGCGACGGCGGTCACTTGAAAGATCGTCTGGATGGGTGGTGCTCCGCATCCCGCGGCCTGTAGCGCCTCGACAACGAGCTCGAATGGCATTTCCAGGTGTTCGAACGCACCGATGGTGGCGTCGCGCACCCGGGCCAGCAGCTCAACGAATGTCGGATCGCCGGATACATCGGTTCTCAGGGCGACCAGGTTGGTCGTGACTCCGACGACGCCGTGCATCTCGGGAACATCCTGCTGATTGACGTTCGTGCCGACGACAATGTCATCGGCGCCGCTCACGTGCGAGAGCCACATGTTGTAGGCGGCACAGAGCGTCATGAAAAGCGTGGCGCCGTGAGCGTGGCCGAGCGCTTTGAGGCGCGCGTACAAATCGTTGGGGACGGCCCTGAGCTTGATGATCCCCGGTTTCGCATCGGGCGGTGCCGGCTGTGTTCGAGTGAACGCGAAGGGAAGCGGAGTCATTGGGCGACCGAGCCGCTCGATCCAATATTCGGCGTGCCGCTGATACGTCTCGCTCTTCCGGTCGAACCGTTGCCGCTGCCAGACGGCGAAGTCAACGTAACGTCCCACCCTGGTGTCGAGCGGGGACGAGAGTCCACGGCTGAATGCCGTGTACAGTCGCCCCAGCTCGTCGAGGAACACCCAGCGCAGCGTCGCGTCGTACAGCAGGTGATGGAAGGTCAGAAACAGGAGGTGGCGCGCCGCATCGAAACGCACCAGCCGAAAACGACAGGGTCCGTCCTGAGACAGATCGAGTCCGCGCTCGACTTCCTCGCCGTACAAGCGGTCGAGCGCGTCCTGCCTGTCCGCGCAAGACGACAGATCCTCGGCAAGAAGCTCGAGCCGCTCGGCGGGCCGAACGAACTGGGCTGGTTGGCCATCGACGACGGCGAAGCCCGTGCGGAGGGCCTCATGGCGCGCCATCAAGACCTCGAGGGAGCGTCGCAAGGCCTCGACGTCGAGCGATCCTCGAACCGCGAATGGGAGCGCGCCGACGAACTTGCGCGGATCCTGCGAGCCGATGGCGTACCGCCAGACGCGCTCCTGAAAAAACGACAACGGATAGTGTTCGCGGTCGTCTGCGCGCGCGATCGGCGCCCGCGCCACGTCGGTTGCATTTGCCTGTGAACGTTGAACCGCGTCGGCGAATCGTTCAAGTGTCAGGTGCTGCAGCAACGCGCTGACGGGCAGCCCGAGGTTCAACGCCTTGTTCACGCGAAGCACGACCTTCAGCGCAAGCAGCGAATCGCCGCCGAGCTCGAGGAAGTGATCGCTCCGCCGGATCCCGGCGCAGCCCAATATGGCCGACCAGATGTCTGCGACCTGCTGCTCGACTGGGGTCAACGATTCGCCGGGTTCATCGAGTGGTGCGGCGGCACGTGCAGGTTGCGGCAGCGCCTGCCGGTCCACTTTGCCGTTTGCCGTCAGCGGCAGCGCGTCGAGGCGGACGATGGCCGCCGGCAACATGTAGGCGGGAAGGCGATGCCCAAGGCGCCGCCGCAGATCCTCAGTATCGACGACTCCGGATGTCGTGACGTAAGCAACGAGGCGACGGTCGCCTGGCGAGTCTTCGCGCACGAGAGCGACGGCTTCGCGGACGCCGGCCTCCGCCGACAGAGCAGCCTCGATCTCACCCAGCTCGACTCGAAAGCCGCGGACCTTGACCTGATGGTCGACGCGCCCGAGAAACTCCAGGTGGCCGTCGAGCCATCGGACGATATCGCCAGTGCGATAACACCGGGCACCGGGTTGGCCGGCGAACGGATCCGGCCGGAAGCTGACGTCGGTCAGTTCGGGCCGATTGAGGTAGCCGAGAGCGACCGCTTCTCCGCCGATCCAGAGTTCGCCGGGCACACCCGCAGGCGCCAGCTGCCCGCCGCGATCCACGACATACGCGCGGGTATTCGCCAGCGGTCGGCCGATCGGGATCGTCGTCGCGGCGGGACCAACGTCCCTCACTTCGAACCACGTAGCGAACGTCGTTGTTTCCGTGGGCCCGTAGACGTGCAGCAGACGATCCGGCGGACCCGCGCTCAAGACTTCACGGACCCACTTGGGATCGACCTGTTCACCGCCAAACAGCAGTTGCCGCAGTCCGCGAAATATCGCAGGCGCCTCCCGCGCCAGCAGGTTGAACAGCGCCGTCGTCAGAAAGAGCGTCGTGATCCCGTGACGGGAGAGGTGTCGCGCCAGTTGGGGCGGCGAAAGCAAGGTATCCTGCTCGATGCCGACCAGCTCGGCGCCCGTCAGCAACGCCCCCCAGAGCTCGAATGTCGCGGCATCGAAGGACAGGTTCGATGCGTGACCAATGCGGTCGCCGGTTCCCAGGTCCACGTAGTCGGTGTTCAGCACCAGCCGGACGACCGCCCGATGGGGCACGATGACGCCTTTCGGCATCCCGGTCGATCCCGACGTGTAGATCACGTAGGCTCGGTCGTTGCCCGTGATGCTTGCCGGCAGCGAAACGTCTGAGTCCGGGACGGTTTGATCGGAGGAAAGATCGACGATGGCCAGGCCGGTTTCCGGGAGGCGCCGACGCCAGCGCGCTTGCGTAAGGACGAGCGACAAGCCCGCATCCGCGATCATGAACGCCAGCCTGTCCACCGGATAACCGGGATCGAGCGGCACGTAGGCGCCGCCAGCCTTTAGGATGGCGAGGAAACCGATGACGGCTTCGACTGAACGCTCGGCGCAGATGCCGACGAGCGCGCCAGGTCCGACGCCGTTCGCCACCAGCCGTCTGGCCAGGCGGTTCGCCGCGATGTTCAATTCCCCGTAGCTCAGACCGTCCGAACCGAAAGTGACCGCCCGCGCATCGGGCCGGCGCCCCGCTTGCGCCTCGAACAACGCGTGAATGCTGCGGTCGAGAGGACACGATCGCGTCGTCCGGTTCCATTCCCCGATCTCGTCGCGTTCGTGGTCGTCGAGGATCGGCAACGCCGACGACGGGAGCTCCGCGTGCGACGGCATCGCGTCGAGAATGGTGCGCATGTGCCTCAGCACACGACCCGCCACCTCGTCGTCCAATCGGCGCCGATCGTAAAAGATGCGAAGCCGCACGTCGGCGGCGGCGCTCACGTCGAGCGCCAGCGGATAATCAGGGTGACTCGAGATACTGAATTCCAAGTTGTCCCAGCGTCCCCGTGGGCTGGTGAGTATCGTGTCCCACGGGGGATCTTGAACGTTGAGCAGCGTCGCGAAAAGCGATTGATCAGGTGGAACGTCGCTCCACTTCTGGACCAGCGCCAGCGGAACCTGCTCGTGCGGCCGCAGCTCCACCCACTGCTGCCGGAGCTCGGTCAGCCAGGCGCGAAGCGGTATCTCGTCGGGCACCGTCGCGCGAACCGGGACGGTCGTAATAAACGGTCCGGCTACGCCGTCCGCGACGGTTCCTGCGGAGCGGCGCCCGGCGCGGATTGTGCCGAACATCACATCGGACGCGCCGCTGTAGCGAGAGAGGAGCGTTGACCATGCAGCCTGAACGAGTGTCGTGAGCGTCGCCCCCTGCGACACCGCGAACGAGCGAAGCAGCGACGTCTGTGCGGGTGGGAGTGTGAGCTGCTGATCGCCGTACAGCTGGAGGTCCGGCATCATGCGAGGCTGTGCAAACAGGATAGGCAACGGCGTGGGCCGGTCCATGCCGCTCAGACGTGCCCGCCAGAACGCCTCAGAACCGGACCAATCCTGAGCGTTCAGCCACTCGGCGTGTTCGGTGAACGGCCGGGCCGGTTCCAGCGCCGGCCAGCCGCCCGCAGCCAGCGCGTCGTAGGTCGTGATGATTTCGTTCCAGAGAATGATGTACGAGCGACCGTCAACCAACGCGTGATGGTGCGACCAGCAGAATCTGTATTGCCGCGGACCCTCGCGCACGAGCGCAAAGCGCATCGGCGGAGCCGCGGCGAGATCGAAGCCCTCGAGCCACGCCTGGTCCACGAGCTCACGCCATCGGGCCTCTCGTTTGTCGGCGGGCAGGCCGCTCCAGTCGAAGTCCTCCCATCGTAGCGGGCTGTTCCGGACGATTTCCTGCCGCGGCTCGTCGACATCGTGCCATCTGAACCGCGTCCGGAGAATCGCGTGGCGCTCGACGGCGAGCGCCCACGCTTGCTTGAAGCGCGCGACGTCGACTTCTTCCCGCAGGATACAGAACACCTGCTCAATCTCGACGCCCGGCCGTCCGTCGGCGA
>Ga0134123_10001712_pt1 | contig 14264 bp, 7 predicted proteins | sample KB303_FD_96460 | JGI IMG/M metagenome (GOLD analysis project Ga0134123, IMG submission 96460) | Terrestrial soil microbial communities without Nitrogen fertilizer from Kellogg Biological Station, Michigan, USA - KB3-0-3 | ecosystem: Environmental > Terrestrial > Soil > Unclassified ...
CATGTTTCTCCATATCATCAATTAAAATAACCCCAGTGTTGAGTTATACAATTGCAGCAAGGCTCACTCACAAATGCTGCAACCCGGTTCCAGCTCTTACTTATTTAATATTAGCCTGCCGGAAGGACCATGCAAAAGCTATTTTTTAGTTTTTTGTAAATATGCTGCGGTTGAATCCACCTTGTTTACATAAATGATTTTGTTCACATCAATAATAAATTCACTTAGCCCGATATGGCTCTTATTGTCCGGGTTCCAATCATAAGTGTAACCTAATTGGGTCCATGGATACTGATTGTACAAACCACATCCATAATAACTCGATATGCGTGTATCATTTACCCATCTCACATGATCTTTGTCAAGGGAATCCCGGGATGTAAAGCAGGTATTGCATTTTGAATCCGATATTTCTTTATCAGGACATGGCCTGAACAAATCACAGGGCTTTACCCAGAACTCTATAAATAAATAATAATTCAAAGAAGGCGGAAGCCCCAGTAATTGTTTAAGACGAAGATCCCGGTCAGCTGCTGTATCCCTGCTCATCCGCTCTTTTAACTCGGGAACCGTGGTCACCCAAACCTGGCCCTTTGTGGTATCGCATTTTCCCGGATCACCAAAATTGTTTTTCCATTTCCACGTTGACACCAATACATAATCATCGCCATCAATGGTTCTCCAGGTTAAGTTCTGATTTTTGCGGGTAATAGCGACCAGGTTTGTATCCATTGTATTGGTTGCAGGGTACATGGCCGTGCGAATAGCATCAAGGTATAAACTGTCAAAATTATTTTGTGCTTTTAACTGAATAATAAAACACAAAATGCACGACACGCAAATAATGAATGGTTTGTTTTTCATTTTTATTATTTTTAAAATTATTATTTCGCCCTTCCGAAACATCAACAAGGTTTATATCGCTCAATATTTCTGCCTTGGGTAATCTCCTTGATTTGCTAAATACAAATACCTTAAATACATAACCCGTCCATAATTGATAACCCATTCAACCATTCAGAGAATAAAGACTCTGAGAAAAGGTACTGCGCGGGCGCGCTGTGTGAATACGGTTACACTGATTTTTATCTTTTTATCAGGCCACACCGCATCAAAAGTAAAATTTTTTTAATACCAAATCAAATTTCAAGGTTTTTTTATCTCTGTGTTTTGGCTTCCTTGAGGGATGGTGATGTGCAGGCCTTCGGCCAATTCGCTCATTTATGCGCGGCAAAGATTTACCGCAGCAACCTACTTTATAACCATTACTTTCTTTGTCTCATTTAATAATTTAAAATCAGTAATTTTAATCAGGTACGTCATGCTCTCTTTATTTTTTAATTCCACATCCAGGTCATAAGACTGGTTTTGCTGTACAGAAATATAATCGGAATAAACCAATTTTCCATACAGGTCATAAATCTCTACCTGCACGGGGTCATCTGTAAGAGCAGTAAAATTCAAAGTGAAATTACCCTGGTTCGGATTAGGTGATATTTTTAATCCGAAATCAGATAACGGGTTGGAGGGTGCGGCAGGAAAAGCGGGATTACTTTTGCCGCTATGATTGGGAATGGGAACACCGTTATGAATGACCTGGGGCTCAACCAGACGGGCATTGATAGTACAGCTGCTGTTAAACGTGGAAAGTGTACCAACAAAATTGCTTCCATAACTTGCCTTAAACCCGGGTACGAGTTTAACATTATATCCTGCTCTCAGAACAGAATTTCCACCGCTGTTAATCGTCATGGTATTAACAGTTATGCTGTTGTATGCTTCCAGGTTATAAGTTCCGCCATTGTTCACAGTTACATTGTTAATCTGCTTGTCAGGATTATTGTATCCCGCGCCTCCATAATTGATAGTAACGGTGCCGATATTGGCAGGAAGCCCGCTCCATATGCGATAGATATCAGCGTCAATGGCAGAAATAAACATTTTGTCCATTGCCACATTGGAACTCAAGGTAAATGTACCATCCGGTTTTGAAAAAGTGCCCCTCGGATTCATCCAGTTGGCATCCCACCCTACTATCATGGCTCCTTTAACAACCTGGTTATTCTGGTCTTTCACAGTCCCCGAATAATTATAAGTAATATAATTAAACGGGTTGTAATAGTTAGAAGGAAAAGGACAATTGTTAAAATCAATGGTTATCGGATTGAAATTCGTAAACTCATTGGTAACAAACGTCAGCTGCTTATTGGAATTGAGTGTTCTCCCGATCAGTCCGAAAAAATTACCGGAACCCGCACATAGGTTATCATAAAAAACATCATGATAATCCCACCATGAATATCCCTGTCCCCCGCAGTCTCTTGTTTTGAGTAACGTCTGGTGAAATTGTGTCTGCTGGTTCGCAAAAGATTCATAATCACAGGAGGGGTTGCCTTCCGGGTCCGGTTCGGGTCGGGCTGAAATACCGGTTTCTCCTATGATCCATGGAATCCGGATGTTATCTTCGATCCATTTAAATTCAGAATAGCTTCTCTGCAAAGCATTGTTATAATTAGTATTGTTGTTATAGATACCATTCAGGTTGGAATAGATATGAAAAGAAATGAAATCAACTTTAATAATTCCGGGATCCCATGATAAAACATCTCCCGATCCGAACAACCCGATAGTAACAAGGTGATTGGGATCATTTTGTTTTATTGTACTATACCATCCTGAAACCATACTGCAAATAGTTGACTTGGGCCCTGTAATAGCAGACTGCCCGCCATCAGAAGGTTCATTGTACAAATCATAGGCAAGCAGGGCGCTGTTCCCTGCAAGCTCGCATGACAGCTGATTTAAAAATTCCTGGTATTTCTGGCCATAAGCAGTGTATTGTGCATCTCTGACGCCCTCAACCCTGCCGCCACCTGTTAATAAAATAACCTTTAAAGGATTGGGTTGGGCATTGGTTGCCATTTGCAACACATTTTCAACCCAGCTGAAATACTGGTTCATAACAGAGGGATTGGTTAAGACCAATTCATAGTCTTGTGCACCTTCATCGCAGAACCCGGTTTGAGCAGGATTATAATAACTTGCCGATAAAAATAATTTGGTTCCGAAATTATCCGGATCGGTGCCGGGAGGTTCGGGGCCTCCGTGCGCTCCGAGCCCCACCAGCCTTATAGCATTAAATCCCATGGATGAAATTTGGTTCAGCTCAGCCTGTATTTGGTTTAAGCACCAGCTGGGATCATTAGTACCTCCGCATACGCAATTCGCATCGGTATTAGGATTATTCACATTATCATTAACAAAATAAGAATGATTGGGGCCCAAATGATATCCCTGGTACAGGCCATTCTGCCAATAGGAAACCTCTACACCGAAATTTAAAGCTTTCGGAAAAAAATCAGCGCCCTGGTATTTTAGCTTCTGGCCCTGTATGGAAACGCAGTTGCTGCAGGTACCGCATTGAGAATAACTTTGATGGGCAAACGATATTAATAGTATCGGTATGGATACATAAAGAAGTATTTTTTTCATATCGTTTATCTGTTTTTATCATATAATTCAATTTTTTCTGTAAGCTGTTTATTATTTTTCTCCAGCTGAATTATATATAGCGTAAGTTCTTCCACTTTCTGCAACAGCAGGTTTTGAAATTCACCAATCTGAAGTCCGTTATCAGCAACTTCTTTTGCATTGGGCATGCCGGGTAAATGTTTATGTTCAATAATAAACTCTTCTACATCTTTTAACGAATTTAATTTATAATCTGCATCAAAAACAAAATCACCTAAAGCCCCCAGCTTAACATTAACTTCTCTTGCATATACGGTTCCGTTGCCATATACCAGGAAATTATCATTTCCGTTCTTTTCAACGACAAGTGCCTTGGTAAGGTCCTGCTGCACATTAATAATGGCTGCGTAACCGTATGGTGCGCTTTGCATAGAATTAATGACCAAGCCGGTTGAAGTTGTTTCAATATGCAGTTTGGCATTAGGGGTTACAGTTCCTATTCCCACCCTTTGATCGTATGTTCCGCCATCATTACAGGAAAACAGGATGGCAGCGCCTCCTGAAGTTTTATGAATAACATTTCCGCCTGAAAGGGTAAGGCGATTAGTCATATCGCTCGTGCCGATGCCTGCATTTCCGGAAATATAAGTATTGCCGTTTCCCCAGGCAATAAACTTATCAGTACCCGATTTGGAAAGAGCAATTCCCTTTGAATTATCATTATTCACGATTGAAAGTATTCCGTAGCTGTAACTGGTCGCATGAGTAGTATTGACGGTTAGCCCGGTACGGTCCCCGGCATCAATATGTAATTTTGCAGTAGGCGCTATGGTTCCGATTCCTACGTTGCCCGGTATGGTGCCGGTTGTACCTGCCAGTATTCTCATCCGCTCAACATTATTCGTTCTAAAAACAAGATCAAAATTATTGCTCGAACCTAAATACTGTAGAGGGGCGCTTTGAGTTCCAGTCAGAACATTACCGGCTGTTGTGCTTTGTCCACATATTCTGTTAAATGAAAACAATAAAACAGAGGAGGAAATAATTATTAAATTTTTCATATGATGTATGTTTTTATGGACCAATATTAATCAAATAATTTTGTAAAACAAAAAATATTTTTTTTGAATTCTTCCTGAATTGTCTTGCGCGTTTGCTCTGTCAATGGCAACACCGGCAAACAGCAGACTTGCAAATAATTTTTTCCCTCTTTCGTTCTGTTTGCAACGATGATGAAGATACATTACATATTTTTACTCTTAAACCATGGTGTGCTGAGAGAAGGAAATCAGGAAAGTAGTTACAGGAATTGAATGGTCCGCCAACCTTTCACAACAATCCCTCTGAATTTTTTGTTCTTCAACCGGCCGGGTTCAAATTCCATATCACCCATCTCTCTAACAGACAGGCAACCTCTCAGTTTAGGAAAGATGACGGCTCATTTTAAAACATTTAATTTTTTAATTACTGTTCCGTTATGGTTACGGGCAATGAGCCAATAAAATCCATTTGGAAGATTTGATTCGTTAATGATCACAGTTTCTTCAATAGTTTCTGATTTCATCACAACTTTTCCAACTATATCAAAAATCCCGGCAGGCGTCTCTCAGGCACACATGCACCGCGGCAGACACACGATCGGGGTTGTGTGATTGCGGTTGGAAGCATGTGAGGTGACACACATGCTGGCGGAAGTATTGACGTCTTCAAAATTTCAGAATTATCGCGAAAGATTCTAAAAATACAGAAAAATTTGTATAGATTTACAACTGATTTTCAGGTGAAAGAATCCGAACCTGTTTTTTGCGGTCACAAAATATCACTAAAACAGCAATAGTGAAGAACGTTTCTATTTTATGAACATAACTCTATGAATCAAACGTAATATGTAACAAAAACATTTATTACTTTTAGGTTATTATGAAAAAGAAAAAAACAAAAATTAAAAAGAAAAAAAGTATGAAAAAGAAAAATACTCCTGAACAAGAGCACGGAATTTCTGAATCCGGGAGCGATGCCAATGAAAAAGGAACAGAAACAAACAGAACAGATGATGAAAGCAGTAAGAATTCTCCGGCTGTACCGGCAACAAAATCCATTCCCATTGGAACACCGGTAAGTGCAGAAGAATTTAAACGGCTCAAGAAAAAAGCTGAAGAAAAAAAAGAATCACCCGATAATAATAATAATAACTAAAACTAAATCAACATGGCAACAAAAAAAACTGCAGAAACAGCAAAGACAAGCATGCATGCGAAAAATGCCCAGGGCGAAAGTCTTTCCCCGGGAGCAACAGGAAAAGAAGTATCTTTTTCATCACTCACTATTGAAGACTTTATGCTGGAACCCGAAATACCGGATAAGCCTTCATTTAAAAAAACGAAATTCCCAGTAAAGCTGGAAGAATTTAAAAAAATGAAGGAAAAGGTCAGAGAGCCTGAAACCGGTAAAATGGTATTAACCCCCAATGACAAATCAACAGGAGATTCAGATGATATTGCCGAGCAGGAAAGTGCAATTTCAAATGAAATCCCGGAAGATGACACCATTCAAAAGGGGCCGGGTTTATTAGCGCCTTCGGGCTTAACATCATTTGATGCGTTGACAGCCACCGGCTGGCAGCCCCCGGATTGTACGCTGGCTGTTGGCAAAAATGATGTAGTGGTGGGAGTAAATGTTGACATGGCGGGCTATTCAAAATCGGGTACACTAAAATTTAAATGGGCCGGTTTTACATCCCTTTTCAAAAGCGTGATTCCTTCCGGAGCATCCATTTTTGATCCGAAAATGGTGTATGATCACTATGCAGACCGATATATAGTCGTGTTGGCTGCGCTTAAAGACTCTCCAAATGGTTCCTGGATTTTATTGGGTGTTTCGCAAACAGGCGACCCTGCAGGAAAATACTGGGTATGGGCGCTGGATGCAACTAAAGACGGCAGCACGGTTACAGAAAATTGGGCGGATTATCCGATGCTTGGTTTTGATACGCAGGGAATTTATATTTCCACTAATCAATTTACCTTTAGCGGCTCTTCGTTCAAGTATTCCAAATTAAGGATATTAAATAAAGCAGAGGTGTATAGCGGTGGAGTGGGAACAAGCCATTTCATCAAGTGGTATGATTTCTGGAATTTGAAAGATGACAGTGGCGATACTTCTTTCACAGTGCAGCCCTGTGTTCATTATCGTGGAACAGGTGGAAACCCGAACGCATATTTAGTGAATTGCGGTTTTGGTTCCGGAGAATTCCTTTCGCTCTGGACACTTAAAGACCCCATCGGATACTGGAGCGGGAGAACACCCGCTTTAAGCAGAAGTAATGTAAAGTGCCGGTCGTATGACCTTCCACCTGATGCCGATCAGCCTTCATCATCGGTCAATATAGAAACTAATGATAATCGCCTTTTGAATGCCGTTTATCAAAATGCAGGAGACGTTCAGCGCATATGGACCTGCCATACATCCAGGGGAACATGGAGCGGGGATGCAACCGCACGATCAGTGGTTCAGTGGTACGAAATCGATGTGCCTTCCGTTAGTATCAAGCAGCAAAATTATTATGGAGCAGCAAAAAAGTATTATTTTTTCCCCGTTATTCATACTGACATTAAAAGGAATGCCTATCTGCTTTTCGGAAGGTCTTCTTCAACAGAATGTGGAAGTTTGAGGCAAACAGGAAGGAAAAGTACAGATGCTGCAAATGACATGCAAAACAGCAATCTCGTAAAAGCGGGTGAAAGCGCATATACCGGGGGACGCTGGGGTGATTATTTCGGCATTTGCCGGGATGGCAGTGACAGTGCCAGGATATGGGGTTACGGAGAATATGCCGATAAAGGAGGAAGTTGGGGAACCTGGGTCTATTCTGCTAAATTCTCAATATTTTACTGAACCTTGTTATCATGCCAGGGGTTCATTTTTCTTAATTGCTTTTAATATCAACAGGGACAAATTTAAATTCATATAATGGAAATATTTATTGACGGAGGTTTCTTTGAACTTCTTTTGGCTGTTATATTCGGGTACGCAATTAATTTTATTTTTTCAAAAAAATATTTACTCTTTCTCTATTTCATACTTTCTGTCACAGCACCGGTGCTATTAGTTTTTATAGATAAGCATATGTTCTTTTATTTGCTTTCTGCATTCTGTGTTTTTAATTCTATACTATTAATAATTTTACTATGGAAAGAATATCTTAAAAATCCTGGCGGTGAACTTGTTGATATAAAAAAATATACGAACTTCAAAGTCATTAAACAAATACGGAGCAAGCTGAAAATCCTTACAAAAGGGTAAACAAAAAATCTTTATGTCATAATTTTTTTTTTCGGGTACTGAGCCTTATGCGCTGCTTTTGTCAAAAAACCTGGATATTATTTTAAAAAAACGCGGCAGAAGTTTTAAAAATTGAACACTGCCCAGGTACAAAAATTAATACTTAACAAATTTTACAGTTCCGCATTGATTTTCGCTGACCCATTTACATAAGTACAATCCTTTAGAACAGTTATAACAACCGGGTTGAGGTCAGAATAAACGGAAGCATAATTAAAGATAGCGTCACCAACGAATAAAGTATTTTTGTTCTGAAATCGAGAAAAAAGAATGGATCTACCTTAACAAAGTAACAGTACCTCTTCGCTTCACCTCATTTCCGCTGTTGTCTGCATACTGCACAAAGTAAACATATACCCCTGCCGGTGAGTATCGGGTTTTATTATCACCTGCCCAACCCTGTTTGGGGTCATGCGTCTCAAATACCCGTTCCCCCCAGCGGTTAAAAACAATAAATGAATAATTGCTCATATCCGTAAAAACATTTACTGGCGTAAAAACTCTGTTATGTCCGTAAGGTGAAAAAGCATTCGGAATAAAAGTAACGGGTATTTGCCAGTTACAGCTCTCGTTTGAAAAGGAAGAGTCTTTAAAGCCAAAGGTGTTCACAATTCTTTCCACAGCTTCAACCCTGTAGCAGAACTGCCCTTCTGTTTCATAGTGGTCTATCACATCATCACGGTATTCATGTACAGTGCTTGCCACTGAAGCCAGGTAAAGTAAAGGAGAAGTTGGCGTAAGCCTCCTGTAAATATTGAAATACCCGGTTCCGTTATCCCATCCCTCGTAATCATCCCAGGTAACAAGGTTGATAAAATTATTTTCAGCAACGGATTTTGTAAGCATCGTCTTTGCAACGTTGCTCTGCGAAACCATATTTCCGCATGAGTCTGTTGATTCAACCCGGTAATAATAGTTTTGGCCGGCAGTCATCACATCAGCATCATGAAAAGCAAATCCTGAAGTTCCGTTAAAAGGCACGGATGCAATAGAATCAAACGGCCCTGCAGCGTTAGTGCTTCTCAACAGCTTATACGAAACAATTTCAGCCGCAGAATCTGCATAACCTGAAATGTTAATCTCCGACCCGCTCAGTACGGATGCCGTTCGTATATAAGTGAACAACGGTTCTTTAAAAACATCTGCCGTAATGCAACTGATATTTGAAGAGGATGTCTTTGAAGAAATATTTCCGGTTGCCTGCACAAAAAAGCAATAAGCAGAATCAGCCTCGGGCGGATTAAATGCGAATGAAGTTGCAGCCCCATCCGATGTTCCTGCAAATTGAAATTGTCCCGCATTTTTTCGCACAAATATTTTATAGTGATTCACACCTCCGGTCATGTTAGCATAGGCATTCCACGTAAGATTGATCTTACGTTCGCATTTATTTACGGAAGTATGCACGAACAGGGTTGTATGGTCAGCGCTGAAGCCGGTCGAGTTATTACAGCTGTCAATCGTAGAGATGGTATACCGCTCGGAAATATTCCCGGCAATGGACAGCGGGTTTGTAAAAGCCGTATTATTATAACCGTAAACTGTGCCGATAGAATCCCACGACACACCGTTAAATTTATAAATGATATAACCCTTCGTATCCCTAGTAAAATTTTTGTTCCAGCTTATCGAAGCAATTCCTGTATACGGATTTACGCTTACAGTATCCAGCACACTGAGCGAAGTCGGAATAAGATCCTGGAAAATATCCCCATCAACTGACGAAACAGACAGTGTACCTGAGTTGTCACGCAATTCCACCCTGTAGTTCACCTGTGAGCTGCATGCCGTTGTAGTGTCACGATAGTTAGTACTTTTTGTCGAATCAATCAAAGCATACGGCAAAGGAAAGTACTGGGCATAAATAAGGAACCACAAAGAAGAGCTCGCAAGTTTGGGTGAATGAATTGTATTCCACGACAAGTAAGCAATTCCATTCCCCGTGTTGCTTACAAGAAGCTTCATGGTGCTCAACGTATCAGATGGTACCGAAAACAACACACAGCAGTCTGATCGCGTAATGACATAATAATAATATTTCTGGATATTAGCATTAACAGTTATATCTGTAAATGAAACTTGAGAATAATTAAAGATGCTGTCAATCTTTACAAAAGGTCCGGATGCACTGGTACTTCTGTAAAGCAAATAACTATGGAAATCTGATCCGGTGTCGACCGGGGGTATCCAATATAAAATAACTGTTCCGCTGGCATTTACAACGGTGGAACGAAGCGAAGGCGGTGATGGCGAGGACAAAGCTCCGAATGCACTGCACAATAAAATACATTTCAGAAACAGGATATGTTTAAGGCGTTGCATTAATTAAATTTCCACACTGAATTTATTAACGAAAATAAAAACAATAGATTTTAATCAATTAAAATAAATTCAGTATCAACAAGCCAAACAGGAGGATTCACCCCTGGACAGAAAAACTATCTTATAAGGGACACTGTGCCCTGGTATTCAAAAGGTTTCCCGGTTTTCGTAACAACCTTTATAGCATATACATAAGTTCCTGCGGGAGAGGGATTATTATTCTTATCCAGGCCATTCCAGAACTTACTATAGTCATTGTTTTCAAATACTTTCTGTCCCCAGCGGTTGAAGATCATCATATCATATGATGTTACATCAATGACATACCCTGCATTGAAAAACATATCATTCAATCCGTCTGCATTCGGTGTAAAGGCATTGGGTACATAGAAAGGCGTGATGAGAACAGGTTCTCCATATTCTGAAACACAGCCGGCAATATTTGTAACAACCAGTTTCACATTAAATTTCCCGATTTCATCATAATAGTGCTTCGGGTTCTGAACATCTGTTTCAATACCATCACCGAACATCCACTTCCATGTAATGGCATTCTGTGAGCGATCTATAAAATTAACAGTGGAATTAAATACACTTGCTACGCTCGGCTCGGCTTTAAAATCAGCCACCGGAAGCGGGTAGAACATAATGTCAACATCCTGTGTTAAAGTATCTGCGCAACCATCCTGCGTTGTAATAATAAGCGATATGGGATACGTTCCCGGAGCGGTGAATATATGAGAAGGATTCTCATCTGTCGCCTCTCCATTATCACCAAAATTCCAGTCAAACATTGAACCTGCAGGGAAAACAGAACTATTGAAGAAATTGATATTCGGAATTTCACAAGTCAGGCTGGTATCATTGGTGAAAGATGCAACCGGGGTTTGGTTTACAACCAGGTTTTGCGAAGTGGAACTTACACAACCGAAATTATCTGTAACTGTCACCGAATAAGCACCTGCTGTTGTAAGTGTAACAGATGAAGTTGTTTCTGATGTTGACCATACGTAACTTACATATCCGGCATCAGCGCTGAATACGGTGGAGTTACCATCACATATAACAAACGTTCCTGTTATAGAAGGTGTAGGCAGGTTGTGTACTGTAACGGTAGCCGCACCTGAAAACGTTCCCTGGCAATGCAGGTCATTCAGGTAAATCAGTGAATATGTCCTGGTCGTCTGAGGGACAACAGTAACTGTTTGCGGGTTATTGGAAGTTGTATAAGGCCCGAATACAGTTGTGCCATCTGAATACTTGTAAACGAACGGTGCTGTTCCGGTGAAATTGATTGTAAAGGTAGTTGATGCCCCAATGCAAATGCTCGAATTGTTGCTGACCACGGCAGTCGGTAAATCATACACAGTTACCGTAGCTGCATTACCGGTTACGCTGCCTGTGCAGTTAGCATCACTAACAGATAATACAGTATACGTTGTTGTTGTCAGCGGTTGAACAGAAATAATTTCCGGATCATTAGGCGTTGTAAAGGGGCCATAAGTATTTGTTCCGTCACTGTATGAATAGGTGTACGGAGCAGCACCGGTAAAATTAATACTCAGGTTGGTAGAATTTCCTTTGCAGATACCTGCAGTTCCCGTCACCTGTGCATTCGGTAATTGGTTTACAGTTACCAGGGCCTGCCCTGAACCTGAACCATTGCAATTGTCATCCGAAATAGCGGTGAGTGTATAAGTGGTGGTTACAGTTGGTGAAACGGTGATCGTTTCAGTGGAATTACTTGTAGTGAAAGGACCAAATGTGGTTAATCCGTTACTGTAGGAATAAGTAAACGGGGCAGCACCTGTAAAGGATATATTAAAGGTGGTAGAATTGCCATTGCAAATAACCGGGTTCCCGGCAATAACTGCAGCAGGAAGCTGGTTAACTGTAACGGACGCTGTACCCGAAGTTGTTCCGGTACATCCTGCACCCGTAACAGTAGAGGTCAATTGATACGTAGTATTAGCAGTTGGTGCAACAGTAATTGTGGCCGGATTGAGCGAAGTTGTGAATGGACCGTACGTAGTACTTCCTGCAATATAGCTGTAAACAAAAGGCGCTGTGCCCGTAAAATTCACTGTGAGCGAAGCAGACTGTCCATTGCAAATGACAGGGTTTCCTGAAATCACTGCAGTCGGTAACTGATTTACTGTAATGATAGCGCTGCCGCCCGGATTCCCGGTGCAATTAGCATCTGCTATCGCTGTCGGAGTATAGGTAGTAGTTACAGTCGGTGAAACAGGTATTGAAACACTTGTATTGTTCGTGTTGAAAGGACCAAATGTAGTTGTACCATTACTGTACGAATAATTGAATGGCCCTGTTCCTGTAAATGTGATGTTCAGATTTGTCTGATCACCTTTGCAAATAGTGGCTGTACCTGTAATAACGGCAGTCGGAAGAGGATTTACTGTTACTAAAGCCGAGCCCTGAGTAGTACCTGTGCAATTCAGGTCACTCACTAAAGTAAGTGTATACGTTTTCGTTGTAGCGGGTGAAACTGTAACTGTCTCAGGATTGCTCGTGGCAACAATAGGCGCTGAAGTAGTTGTTCCATCAGTATACTTATAAGTGAAAGGAGGTGTCCCGCTAAATGAAATGGTAATATCCGTCTGTTGTCCGCTGCAAATTGTCGGATTGCCGGCAATTGTCGCTGATGGTAATGGATGAACAGTTACCAATGCATTTCCGGAAGTACTGCCAACACAACCATTACCAATAACAATGGCAGCAAGTATATAATTTGTTGTGACACCCGGTGTAACAGGTATGCTCACAGGATTTGCTGATGTGGTAAACGGGCCGTTGAAAGTAGGTCCTGCGTAATAGCTGTAAGTAAAAGGAGCCTGGCCCGTAAATGCAATTTGCAGATTAGTACTTTGACCAACGCAAATACCCGTTGTTCCTGATATGGCTGCGGTTGGTAATGGCGTTACGTGTACAACGGCTGAAGTTCCGGTAACGCTTCCCGGGCAATTCGCATTACTGATGTTGGTAATAACATAAGTAGTATTTATACCGGGGTTAACAGAAATAATAGCGGGATTGCTGTTTGTAACATTAGGTCCCACAGGAATTCCGTTAGCAGTGTAAGTATAGGTGTACGGACCGGGAGCACCTGCAAACGTTATCGTCAGGTTTGTGGCTGTTCCATTGCAAATTGTATCAGAACCTGTGATGGATGCGGAAGGAAGCTGATTAACCGTTACTGTTGCAGAACCCGAAGTGTTTCCTGTACATCCCGCTCCGGTCAGAGTGGGAGTTAAAGTATAAACGGTTGTAGATGCCGGAGTAACCGGAATTGTAACACTGTTAAGATTTGTATTATACGGTCCCATCAATGTTGCTCCGGCTAAATAGCTGTAAACGAAAGGAGCTGTACCCGTAAAATTTATGGTAAGATTTGTTGATGTCCCCGCACATACGGTTGCACTTCCTGAAATCTGTGCTGTTGGCAAAGGAACTACTGTAATAGTTGCGGTGCCAGCGGTATTTCCTGTACAATTTGCATCAGTCACAATTGGAGACAAAGTATATGTTGTTGTACCTGCGGGAGTAACAGAGATTACAGCAGGGCTTGTATTAGCAATCAGTGGAGCGGATGGAATACCGTTAGCAAGATAAGTATAATGCCATGGACCGGTGCCTGTAAATGTAAAAGTGAGATTTCCCGACTGCCCTGCACACAATGATTGAGTTCCGGAAATTTGTGCAGTGGGTAATGCATTAACAGTTACGGTTGCACCTCCATTTACAGTTCCCGCGCAATTCACATTGCTCATTGAAACAAGCGTATAATTTGTTGTTGCACCAGGAGTAACAGGGAATACATAAGGATTCAAAGCTGTATTGACAACTACACTTCCCGGATTGTAAGTAAACGTATAAGGTCCGGGGCCATTGGCAAATGTTACAGTAAGATTTGTATTTTGTCCTGCACATATTGCAGTTGTACCACTCAACGTTGCAGAGGGTATTGTATTAACCGTAACAGTGGCATTACCGCTGATGGTTCCCGGGCAATTCACATTGCTCATTGAAACAAGCGTATAATTTGTTGTTGCACCAGGAGTAACAGGGAATACATAAGGATTCAAAGCTGTATTGACAACTACACTTCCCGG
>Ga0134123_10001716_pt1 | contig 14252 bp, 11 predicted proteins | sample KB303_FD_96460 | JGI IMG/M metagenome (GOLD analysis project Ga0134123, IMG submission 96460) | Terrestrial soil microbial communities without Nitrogen fertilizer from Kellogg Biological Station, Michigan, USA - KB3-0-3 | ecosystem: Environmental > Terrestrial > Soil > Unclassified ...
CGTCCTTGTATTCGCCGAAGCTCGTGCCCTCGACGGCAAACGTGTCGGTGCCCGTCATGATCCAGTTGAACATGGCGTAGTCGTGCAGGATCGTCTTAATGCCGGCGCCGAAGTCGGTGAAGAGCTGCCCGATCTCCTTCTTCCCCGTGGCCAGGCCCCACTTCGGAAAGAACACCTGCGCGTCGTCGGCGAACAGATCCATGATGCTGCCGCCGTTCGACGTCACGCCCTTGTTGTCGAACGCCTTGAGATACTCGAGCGCGACCGACTTGCGCTGCTCGTCAGTCATCGTCCCCTTCGTGACGGCCATCCTTCTCCTCCAGCTAAGCCCTAAGCCCTAAGCCTTCAGCCCTCGAGTTCCTTCGCACGTTTTTCCCAGTTCGCCATGAACCTGAAGACGTCTTCCTTCGGCGGAATCGGCGCGAACGTCTCGAGCCACCGCACGGGCGTGTCGCCGACGTTCGCGAACGAATGCACGCAGCCGACGCTCGTCCACAGGACATCACCGGGCTTCGCAAGATAGGTCTTGCCGTCGAGGACGCCCTGCACTTCGCCGCTCAACAGGAAATACGCCTCCTCGAACGTGTGATCGTGCAGGCCGATGCTCACGCCCGGCTGGTACTCGATGTAGAGCATCCGGTGGTGAATCGACCCGAAGTTCTCGTCGATCATCCATTTGAGGAACACGCCCTCGAGTCCGGCCGCGACGTTCTGCCGCTGGCCGACCGGCGGAATCATCGTGTCGTCGAAGTGCCCCAGCAGGTTGCCGCGCAGGTCGTTGACGTCGAGGGTCCTGGCGTCGGACGGCGCCTTCCCGCCTTTCTGGAAGAACGTATCGCGCTCCTTGCCCTCCGGTTTCGGCTGCGGCGCGTTCATCTGCAGCCATCGCACCGGCGCCGTGCCGATGTTGCGCCACGCGTGCAGCCCGCCGACTTTGACGACGCCGTAGTCGCCGGGCCTGAGGCGGTACGACTGGTTGTTGCAGGTGAAGATCGCCTCGCCCTCGAGGACGTAGAAGCCTTCCTCGAACGAATGCACGTGCGGATCGAGCGTTCCGCCCGGCGCGATCTCGCAGACGCTCAAGCCCGTCATCACCGACCCGAGCGCGTGATTGACGAGCGATGCCCGCGCGTAGCTCTGGCTGTGGCCGGCAAACACCGGGTCGGCCGTCAGCATGCTGTCCTCGAACTTGCCGAAATAGTGCGCCATCTATTTTCCAACCATATGAATGAGGTCCTTCTCGTTCTCGCACATCCACTCGATGAGCTCGTCGTCCACGACGAGACGCTTCGTCATCGTCACGGTCCACGGCTTCGTGTACATGACGGGATCGTCGATCGTGATCTCGATGTTCATGTGGCCGAAGTCGGGCCGTGTGAAGCGTTCCGTCAGGCGCAGCGAATCGCTGTGCGGATGTCCGCCGTCGTCGAGCCACGTCTTCTCGCTCAGGCCGTTCGACGAGACGACGAACGTATTGCCTTCCCATTTGCCGATCGAGTATCCGAGCCACGCCGGTTCGGGATCCTTCGGCAGCGGACGGCCGTCGGTCATGATCTGGCGATAGTGGTTGTACGACTCGAACAGGACGACGGTGACGGCGGGCGTCTGAATGTATTTCGTCGGCGTGGTCAGCGCGTGAAAGTCGGTGACGCCGTGCGAGATGCACTTGCCTGACGGCCGATCCTTGCCGAAGTTTGCCTGCCGCTCGTCGAAGAGCGCTCTCGCCTTCGGCGTCCACGGCACCTGGATCCCGTCGGCCGCGATGTTCACGAGCCACTTCCCCGTGGTCGTGACCCAGATGCCCGAGAGATCCGGATGGCCGTCGGCGGCCTTTGGCGTCGGCGCGTTCAGGTTCGGCTGGCCATTCGGGAGTCGCGGGATCCCCGGCGTCGGATAGCCGATCCACTGCGCCAGGGCCATCACCAGTGAAATGGCAGACTTCATGAGCATTGCGGCGGAAAGCATACCGCAACGTCGCGTGATTTCAGGGTTGCAAACCGATCTATCATGCGCGCAAAGAAATCGGGAGGGAATGATGCGTAGGTCGACTGTCACCGCAGTGCTCGCCACGTTCGCCGCGATGGCTTTTGCGGTGGTGCCCTTCGCGGCCGCGCAGAAGCCCAGCATCTTCGGCATCTGGCTGGGAATCGGCCGAAACAGCCCGAACTTCCAAAAGTGGAAGAACAAACCCAATACACCGGCCCCGGAGTTCACCGCTTGGGGGGCGCAGCAGTCCCGTGAGCAGGGACGGCTCGGCGTGGAGCTGCCGACGCCCGGCGCCTGCGAGCCCGTCAACCCGGCGATGTTCGTGGGCGGAGGACTGTTCCCGAATCAGATCCTTGATGGCGGGAACCAGATCGTGCTGCTGAACGAATGGGTGGCGGTGCCGCGCCGGATCTACACGGACGGGCGCAAGCATCCGCCGGCCGAGGATCTGGTGCCCACTTGGGAAGGCCACTCAATCGGTCACTGGGAGGGCGACACGCTCGTGGTCGACACGGTCGGGCTGAACGGGCGGACACGTCCGCTCAACGGCTATTTCGCGAACGCGGTGAATGCGACGCCCGAGAGCCTGACCGTGCCGCGCCTGCCCTCGAGCGACCAGATGCACCTGGTCGAGCGGTTCCGCCTGGTCGGCAACGGCGACATTCTCGAGGTCACGCGAACCATCACCGACCCGAAAGCCTATCTGCATCGGTTCTCGAACACGGTCTACCTGGAACGCCGCCCGGACCTCGACGTGGAGGAGTACTACTGCTCCGACAACATGCGCAGCAAGGACGAGGGCCACTAACCATGACACGTGTCTTCCGTGCGAGTGCCGCCGCGGCGCTGCTGCTGTCCGGCTCCGCCGCAAGTGCGCACCATTCCTTCGCGATGTTCGATCTCGGCAAGAACGTCACGGTGGAAGCCGTCGTCAAGGAAGTGCAGTTCACCAATCCGCACGTGTGGCTGCAGATCCTGGTCGCCGACGGCAAGGGGGGACAGACCGAGTGGAGCATCGAGTCGGGAGCGCGCGGGATGATGCTTCGCAACGGCTGGAAGCCAACGACGCTGAAGCCCGGTGACAAGGTCACGTTGACCATGCACCCGCTCAAGGACGGCAGCCCGGGCGGCAGCCTCGTCAGCGTGAAGGTTCCGGATGGACGGACTCTCGGATCCGGGGCCGCCAACTAGAATGCGTTGAGCACGACGTTGAGCCGGCCCGCGCCGGCTTCGTTCTTCACCATCACGAATCGCTGGCCATCACGCGAGACGTCGTAGTTGGCGATCGTGATGCCCGCGCTGAACGCGTAACGCTGCTCGAACAGCAGGTGCGGCGGCGACAGTTGCAGTGCGTCACCCGACGCCATGATATCGACGGCCATCATCCTGTTGCCGCTGCGGTAGAACAGCTCGCGACCGTTCGGATTCCAGACCGTCTGTGTGCCGCCCTCGGTCGACACCTGCCACCGCCGGTCCGCGCCGCCAAACGGCCGCACGTACACCTCGTACTGTCCGGACTCATTCGAGACGTACGCCAGCCACTTCCCGTCCGGCGACAGCCGGGCGCCGCCTTCATACGCCGGCGTCTTGAGAATCGGCTGAAGCGCCGTGGGATTGCGCAGCGAGAGCTTGTAGATGTCGAACGAGGTTTCCTGCGAGGCGCGCAGCATCACCATCGTGTCGTTGTCTGCGGCCACGGATGCCGGATAGTCGAAGACCGAGGTCCCGGCCAGGACCTCGGTCCGGCCGCTGCCGTCGGCGTCGTGAATCGTCAACCCGCGCGCGCCGCGGACCACGACGCGCCGGCTGTCCGGCGTCCATATCGGAAACGCCGTGGTCTGATCGTCCTTGGAGACAATGCGCGTGAACGCCGCCCGCGCCAGATCCTGAATCCAGAGGCCGCCGGCCTGAACGAGCACGCGTGTGCCGTCCGGTGACATGCGCGGCGTCGCGTAGCTGCGCGGCACGTCGTTCAGGGGCTGTTCGACGCCGCTCCTTGACACCCACATCAGCCGGCTCACCGCCGACGTCGACGGGTACACCATCGCGCCGGACGCCGACATGTCGAACAGCGGGTTGCCGCCCTCCCCCGACTGGAGTGAGTCGAGGACTCGAATGGCGTCACCCGACACACGGCGCCTCGCCGCGTCGAACGGCGCGCTCAGCACGCTGCCGTCACGATAGAAGAACAGCCGTCCGCGGGCCGCGACCAGCGCCAGCGACGCGCGCTCGACGACGACCGACCGCTCGCCGGTCTCGAAGACGAGCGACTCGACATGCCACTGATCGCCGGCAAACACGCTGAAGAGCATCGCCTTGCCGTCAGCCGTGGCCACCGGCGACGAGTGGATGGTCTCGCGCTTTGCGGCGTCGAGTTTCGTCACCTGGATTGGCGCACCGCCCGTCGGGCTGACCTGCCACAAGCCGCCGGTGGAACGGCCGAAGATGATGCGGTTACCGGGCAGCCATCCGCCGCCGTAGATGAAGTTCGCGTCCTCGGCGATCGTGGAGGTCAGGCCGTCCACGAGCGAGACGACCCGCAGCGCGCCGGCCGCCGTCATCAGCCCAATCGACTGGCTATCGGGGGAGAAAAACGTACCCGCCACGCCATCCGTGCCGCGCACCGGCGTGGCGTCCTGCTGATCGAGCGGCCGGACATATACCTGGCGCAGCCCGCCGCGGATGCCGATGAACGCCAACTTCCGGCCGTCGGGGGAGATTCCGATCGTGCGCGCAGACGAGGTGAAGAGCTCGATCCCGTCCGGGAGCGCGACCTCAAGCCTCGTCAACTGCTGCTGGCTGGCCACTTCGACAGGCGAGGGTCGCGACAGCCAGGCGTACGCGCCGGCAGCGGCCGTGATGGCGGCGACCGCCCAGGGCAGCAGGCGCGCGCGCATCGACATCCGCGGCGCCAGCACGGACAACAGCTCGGCGTCTTCGAGATTGAAGCGCGCGTCGGCGATGTGACGGAGTCGCTTGTCTGGATCCTTGTGCAGGCAGCGCCGCAGCAGCGCGCGGAGCGCGACCGAGGTCTCCGCCGGCAGCGCTTTCCAGTCCGGCTCGCTCTTGACGATGTTCGCGATGGTCTCGGTGATGTCGTCGCCGGGGAACGCGCGGCGTCCCGTGAGCATCTCGAACAGCACGGCGCCGAACGCCCAGATGTCGGCGCGGCCGTCGACCGCGCGGCCACGCGCCTGCTCCGGACTCATATACGCCGCGGTGCCGAGGACGACGCCGACGCCGGTCATCATCGCGGGCGACGTGATCGTCGGCAGCGCCGTGACGTTGATGCCGCTGTCGATCGTGCGCGTATCCGCCGCCTTGGCCAGGCCGAAGTCGAGCACCTTCACTTTCCCCTCAGGCGTGATCTTGATGTTCGCCGGCTTGAGGTCGCGATGGATGATGCCTTTCTCGTGTGCGGCGATCATCGCGTCGACGATCTGCCTCGCGATGGGAAGGACGTCGTCCATCGGAATCGGTCCGCGCGAGATTCTGTCGGCAAGCGTCGGGCCGTCGACCAGTTCGAGGACGATGCCGTTGGCATCCGGAGATTCTTCGAACCCGTAGACCGCGGCGATGTTGGGATGGTTGAGCGTCGCGAGGACTTCGGCTTCGCGTTCGAATCGCGCGAGCCGTTCCGGATCGCGCGCAAACAATTCAGGCAGCACCTTGATCGCGACGTCGCGCTTCAATTTCGAGTCGCGCGCGCGATAGACCTCGCCCATGCCGCCTTCGCCCAGCTTCGACAGCACCTGATACGGCCCGAGCGTCTTGCCGATCATGCGAGGTTCATCTTCTTCAGGACCTGCGGCCACGCGCTGCCCTGCCGCAGCCAGGGCTCGTACGGTCGCAGGACAATAGGGATCGTTGAGGGGATTCGACGATCGACGGCGAGCAGCATCGACTCGGTGGCACGCTCGAAGTCACCAGCCGCCAGATGATAGACGCCCAACCCGAAATCGGCGTGGTATGAATCGGCCGTGAGCTGATCGAGCAACGGCTGCGCGCGATCCTGCTCACCGCCGCGCCCGAACACGCCCGCCATCACACCGATGCCGAGGGGCGACCACGGCGCCAAAGCGTACGCGGTCGCCGCGCACGGCTGCGCCTCAGCGAGCCGCCCCACCACCGCGTAGCACAGACCCAGTTGCACCCACCCAATCCAGAACTGGGGGTCGAGCTCGACGGACCTGCGGAGATCGGCGATGGCTTGCTCGGCGCGGCCCAGTCCCAGATAGACCGCCGCCCGCATGCAATGCCACATCTGGCAGAGCGGATCGTCCTCAATCGCCATCGTCGCGTACTTCACGGCCTCCTCTGGACGGCCGACCGCAATCAACCAGAAGTTCGAGCACCACTGCTTCAGGTGCGGCGACATCTGCTCGCGGGCCGTCACCATACGAAACCGGCGCTCCGTTTCCTGCCAGTCGTAGTCGTAGTGGCCGGCGACGATGCCGAGCATCGCGTGCGCTTCGGGCAGATCCGGGTCGATTTCCAGCGCCCGGCGCGCCAGCTCCCGCGCCCGCGGCATCGCCACGTCGGACCGAATGCCGCCGACCGTCGACAGCGCGAGGTGATAGTCGGCGAGACCCACATACGGCAGCGCGAAGCCGGGATCGAGCGCAACCGCCTCTTCCAGCAGTTCCTTGCTGCGCGTCGCCGCCTCGTGCGTGAACTTCCACTGGTACTGTCGATAGCGCAGGTACGCCTCGTACGCGGGGATGCCCGGCATCCGGCGTTCGGGCACGGGCTGCAGCTTCACCTTCAGCGCCTCGGCAATCGCGACGGAGATCTCGTCCTGGACGGCGAAGATGTCCGACATCTCGCGGTCGTAGCGCTGCGACCAGAGATGCGTGCCGTCGCTCGCCTGAATGAGCTGCGCCGTCACGCGAATGCGGCTGCCGGCGCGCCTGACGCTGCCTTCAAGCACCGTCGTCACGCCGAGCGTGTCGGCGATCTTCCGGATGTCCTCATTCTTGCCCTTGAACGCAAACGCCGACGTCCGCGCGATGACCTTGAGCCCGGGCATCTGCGCGAGCGCGTTGATGATCTCTTCCGCGAGTCCGTCGCTGAAGTACTCGTCGTCGGCTTCGCGGCTCATGTTCGCGAACGGCAGCACGGCGATGGACGGCGCGGCCTGGATCGATCCGCTCCGATTGTCCCGCAGCTTCTGGAGCGCGGCCCTCACCTGCGCCATCGCCGGATACCGCTGCGACGGCTGTTTCTCGAGACAGCGCCGGACGACGTCGGATGCGGGCGAGTCAAACGGCGCCGGCTGGCGATGGACGACCGCGTTCAGCGTTTCGAGCACGGTGTCGGCGCCAAACGCCCGCCGACCGGTCAACGCCTCGTACAGCACGACGCCGAAGCTGAAGATGTCGGCGCGCGCGTCGGTCGGCCCGCCGTTCGCCTGCTCCGGCGCCATGTAGGCGGCCGTTCCGAGCAGCATGCCCGCCTGCGTCGTCGCCGCCATCGTCGGCCCGTCCGCTGCGTTCGACTCCTGCGTCAGCTTGGCGAGACCGAAGTCCAGCACCTTCACCTTGCCCGCCGGCGTGACCTTGATGTTGGCGGGCTTGAGATCGCGATGGACAATGCCTTTCTCGTGGGCCGCTTCGAGCGCCTCGGCAATCTGGAGCGCGAGATCGATCGCCTCTTCGAGCGGCACGGCGCCGCGTGCAATGCGGGCGGCGAGCGTCGGTCCTTCGACGAGCTCGAGCACGATACCGCTGGCCTGCGGCGTCTCTTCAAAGCCATACACCGCGCCGATGTTGGGATGGTTGAGCGCGGCGAGGACTTCGGCTTCGCGTTCAAATCGCGCGAGCCGTTCCGGATCGCGCGCGAACGCTTCGGGCAGGACTTTGATCGCGACGTCGCGTTTCAGCCTCGAATCGCGCGCGCGATACACCTCGCCCATGCCGCCTGCGCCGAGGGGCGCAACGATCTCGTATGGGCCTAACCTGGTCCCGGGGGTAATTGGCAAGGGCGCGTCTGTGGAGACGCGCCATTCTATCGTGTAACGTCCGCTTGAAGGCGCACGCTACTTTGCTGGTGGTGCGTCCGGCCCTCCGGCCGAGCCGACGAACAGGCGCTTGCCGTCGGGCAAAGTGAAGTTGCGGCCGACAGCCGTGTTGCTGGCGTCTTTCGCGCGATAGCCCTCGACCAAGAGCTCCATGCCGATCTGCAGGCTGTATTTCGTCACGCCGACGCGGATGAGCGAGTTCGGGCTGCCGCCTTCGATCATCCACTCGGTGACTTTGCCGTCCGGGTCCTTCACTTCGAGGTGAAACCAGGAGTGGGGATTGATCATCTCCCACTTCACGAGCGTGCCCTTGATCGTGATCGGCTGCTTGACGTCGAACTCCGCCGAGAAGGCGTGGTGCGCGGCGAGCGGCACCGCCGCCACGAGGACCGCGCCGAGAGCCAGCAGAACGTGCTTGGTTCGCATGAATATCGCTCCCGTCAGTTCGAGGTCTTCTTCGCGGCCGCTTCGGCGGCTTTCCTGTCTTCGAGGCGCGCGCCGGCGAGCGTGTTGCGCACGCCGTAGTTGCCCTCGTGACAGGCGTGTTCGAAAATCGGGCCGACCGACTTCGTCATCGGCGCTTCCGCGGTCCACGGCTGCGTCCACGTGCCGGGATCGTCAATCGTGAACTTGTAGCCGAGCGTGTTCGCGTCGATGCGCCACAGCCGCTCGGTGACCTTCATCTTCTCGCTCGACCCGCGGAACGGATTCTTCCCGTTCAGGTTCGTCGTCTCGATGACGAGCGTGTCGCCGTCCCAGTGGCCGCGCGAATCGCCCATCCACTGCGTCATGCTCGCGGGCAGCGCGGCCTGCTTGCCGTCGACGATGGGGATGATGCGCGCGTCGTGAATCATCTCGACGAGGATCGTCACGTAGCCGGGCGACTGCACGATCTGGTAGTTGCTGTTGTAGCCGGCGTTCATCATCGGCGGCCCGGAGCCGGCCATGATGAGGCAGCGCGTGCCGATGGGCATGTTCTGCACGGCGTCGGTCGTCGCGCCTGCGCGGCGCCGCTCGGCGGCGCGGTCAGCCGCGCGCTTCTTCCCTTCCTCGGTCAGCGGCGGCATCCGGCCGGTCGCCGGGTCGACGATCATCGACGTCCGGAGATCGTTCTTCACGAACGCCGACTGGCTGCGATCGAGGCCGAACTGCGAGAAGTCGTAGTGGACGTCCGCCACCGTGCCGGGCTCGGTCTGCTCCGCCTCGCGGCTCGCCGCGTCCTTCACCAGCGCCGCGAACTCGGATTCGGTGTAGAGCGCCTTGGTTACCTTGTCGGGCCGCTCGAGCGGCACGTACGTCGAGTTGGTCCAGTAGCCCTGCAGGTCTGGCTGGCCGTCCGGCGTCCGCGGAATCGCTTTCTTCGCGGGCGCAGCGGGACTCTGTCCTGCCACGGTGTGGCCCGCCATCACCGCAACCGCCGCCAGCGCCGCGCCGAACGCGAGAGCTCGATACCTCATTGACGTCTCCTTACTTGGCGCCTTTGCGCAGCGCGCCGTAGATCAGATCTTCGACGAACTCGACGCAGCGGAACTCGAGCAGCCTCGCGCCTTTGTCCTTCCGGCGGTAGAGCGGCATGCTCATCTTCCACGGCCGTGAGAACACTTTCTTGTCCTCAATTGTAGCTTCGTAATTCAGGTGATCCGGGCCCGTCGCCGTAATCCGCTCGACGACGTGCAGCTCGTCGCTGTGGAAGTTGCCGGCGCGGTCGAACCAGCTGAGATCGTTGAATCCGGTGGTGTCGATGACGAGCGTGTCGCCTTCCCACTTGCCGTTCGACCAGCCCATCCAGCTGTCGGCGGGCGCCGGCGTCTGGTCGGCCATATAGATCGTCCGGACGGCGCCGGCGTACTGGAACGCCATCATGATGTGCTTCTGGCTCTGGAGGATCTGGAACGGCTGCGGCAGATACATCGCGCGCGGCACGCCGGGCAGGTAGCACTTGATCTCCGGATCGAGCGTCAGCCGCTTCTCGAAATTCGCCTTCTTCTTCGCGGCGGCGGCCGGCAGATACGGCAGCGGCCCGCCCTCGACGACGCCGAGGCCAGGGATGACCGCGTCCTCCGCGCCCAGCGCCATCACACGGCCGGGTCCGGCCGAGTGGCCTTCAATGTCCCAGTCCGCTTCGTTCAGCGCCTGCCAGATTCCGTTGAGATTGGGTTTGCCATCCGGTCCCCTCGGCGCGCGGTACGGCGTCGCCTGGCCCGCGCTCACAATCACCCCGAATACGACCGCGAGCGCCCCGGCAACTGCCAGGGCCGGCGCGCGAAACCGGATGTGCATCGCGCGGAGTATACGCCAATTCCCCGCTATTTCCTGACGGCGGCGTCGGCGTCCCGCTCGGCCGCGCGGGCGGCGCTCAAGATGTTGAACACAGCGTGGTTACCCTCGTGGCACTCGTATTGTTCGATGCGCTCGTCGTTGTTCATCGTGAGCGGAATCGCGAACGTCCAGGCCCGTTCCCACGTCGCCGGATCGTCCACGTTCAGCGTCCACTCGATCGACCCGCGCGCCTTCGGCGTGAACCGCTCCACCAGCTTCAACGTCGCCGCGTTGGCGTTGCGATACGCGCTCCGCTGGCTGAAGTTCGTCGTCTCGACGACGAGCGTGCTGCCTTCCCAGTGGCCGCGCGCGTCACCCATGTCGAGGCGGATGTTCTTCGACGGGTGCGGCGCGCCCCCGCCTGAATCGAGCCGGATCACGCGCGTCTCGTGAATCATCTCGTAGCGGATGGCGACGTACCCCGGTCCCTGCACGATCTGATACGAGTTGCCGTAGACGCCGGGCAGCATCGAGCCGGGGAATCCTCGCGAGATGCAGCGTTCCCACATGCTGAAATCCTCGGGACCGTCGAACGGCCCGTTGCCGAAGCTGGTGCGGGCGCGCGCCGCCGCCGCCGCGCGCGCGCGTCCCTCGGGCGTCACGGCGGGAATCCTGCCGTCGGCCGGATCGACGACGAGCCACGCGCGGCTGCCCTTGCTGACTTCGTAGATGTCGCGGAACTCGGCGGAGTTGCCGATCTTGCCCTCCGGATCGCCGCCGAGAAACTTCGCGCGCTCGAGCGCGTCGGCCTGCCGTTTCTTCATGACGTCGGCGAGCTCCTGCGAGGTGACGTCTTCGAGCCGGCGCCCGGCGAATTCCTGCGGCCGCTCGAACGGCGTGCCGTACTCGTACTTGTTGGTGTAGTTGCCCGACAGATCGGGATCGCCCCACGCAGTTTTCGGCGGAACGTATGCAGCCTGCCGAGCCGGAGCAGCCGAAGATTGCGAGGGCGGAGCCGACGCCTGTGCATTCTCCGGCGACGCGCAGACGAAGTTCTCCGCGGCGTCGATGCTGCCCGCGCCCTTGTACTTCGCCACCTGCGGATACGGACAGAGCGGACGCGTCCGATCGACGACGTTGTTCGTGGAATGGGCTGCGACGACCCGCGACGGCGCCGTGCCCTTGTCCACCCAGGCGTCGAGCGCCGAGAGCATGTCGAAACGGTTCGGCCCGGGACCGGTGCCCTGGCAATGGTGCATCCCCGGCGCCATGAACAGCTCGACGAATTTCTCACCAGCATTACGTTTCACCACGTCGTCGTAATACGTGATGGTGTTGAGCGCGCTCAGCGCGGGATCGGCCCAGCCGTGATAGAGGATCAGCTTGCCGCCGCGGGCGCGAAGCTTTGTGAGATCGGTGCTCGTCGGGCTGAAGACGTCCATGAACGGCTGCAGCTTCGGCCCGTCGCGATCGATGTCGAATGTGCGCCAGTCGAAGGTCCCGTCGGAGTTCTCAAACGCGAGGTACTGCAGGTAGCCGTTCTGGAAGCTGTACCCGAGCGGCATCCGGCCGGTGAGCGCGAGCGCGCCGTCGGCGCGGCGCTCGGGATTGCCCACACCGGTCACCCACGACTGCCAGCCGCTCGCGCCGTCCTCGTTGCCAAGCGGGAAGCGCGTCAGCGTCCGGCCGAGCGGTCCTTTGATGTCGCTGTGATGCGCGTTGACCGTTTCAAGCTCCGCGGCCGTCAGGCAATTCGGGCCGTCAGGTCCGGCGCACTTCAGGGTCTCCGGCCTGAACGTGCACGCACGCGGATCGGTGATCAAGCCGTCGACGAGGCCGTCCTTCGCGTCGCAGCTCTTCGTCACTGCGTCAGCCAGCAGCGATACCTTCGCGGCCGACAGGAAGTGATCCGGCGACGACAGTAGTTTCTGATACACCAGCGCGCGGCGGACCTGGCCGAGCGTGCCGAAGGAGGGATCGCCGGCGATGATGCCGTCGAAGTCTTCGGGGAATCGCTGCGCTTCGAGGAGCGCCTGTCGCCCGCCGTTGCTGCAGCCGTCGAAGTACGCGTGCCGCGGCGCCGCGCCGTAATACGCCTGGCTCAGCGCCCGCGTCGCCACGGCCGTGACGTGCGTGCCGCGATACGCGTAGTCGATGCGCTTCGCGGGGTTGTTGAGCGCCCAGCTCGCGTCAGTGATCGCGCCCTGATGTCCGGTGTCGGTGGACGCCGAGGCGTAGCCGGCGTCGAGCCCGGTGGCAATCTGGCCGAACGTCCCGCCGAAGCCGCCGATGCCGGCAAAGTAGAACTTGCCGTTCCACGCGGCGGGCAGGCCGAGGCGGAAGTTGACCGTGTTGCCCGGCGTCGCCACGTGGCCATCCACGCGGCAGTATTCCGGCGTCGACTTCTCCGCCGGCACCATCGCCGCGGCGGTGATCGTCGTGCCGGCCGGCGCTTTCGACTGCAGCGCGGCGACGCCGCACTCGAGCGCACTCGACGCGGCGCGAATGTCGCTCGACGGGAGGTTCAGGAGCACGACGCTGACGACGACAAGCAGTTTCTTCATAGCTTCACCAGTTGTTTGCCGAAGTTCTCGCCTTTGAGCAGCCCCATGAACGCGCGCGGCGCGCTCTCGATGCCCGACGCGATGCTCTCGCGATACTTGATCCGTCCGAGAGCGACGTGCTGCGCAAGCTCCGCCAGCGCCTGCGGCCAGACCGCCGTGTGATCCGACACGATAAACCCGGTCACGGTCAGCCTGTTCACCAGAATCGAGCGGACGTTGCGAATCGCGATGTCCTGCCCGTCATACCCGGCGATGAGCCCGCAGACCGCGATCCGCCCGCCGGTGTTCATACGGCTGAGCGACATGTTGAGGACGTTGCCGCCGACGTTCTCGAAGACGATGTCCACGCCGCCGCCTGTCGCCGCCTGGAATGCGGCCTTCGCGTCCGCAGACTTGTAGTCGATGCACGCGTCGAAGCCGAGCTCGCGCGTCACGTACTCGCACTTGGCCGGCCCGCCGGCAAAGCCGACGGCGCGGCATCCGTGAATCTTCGCGAGCTGGCCCACGACGCTGCCGACCGCGCCGCTGGCGGCGGAAACGACCACGGTCTCGCCCGCCTTCGGCTTGCCGATCTGCAACAGGCCGTACCACGCGGTGACGCCGGGCATGCCGACGGTGCCGAGATACGCGGACGCCGGAATCTGCGTCGTGTCGATCGGCTTCACGCTGCGCGCGTCGCTGACGAAGTACTCCTGCCAGCCGCCCATCCCGACGACCATCTGTCCGCGCGCGAGCGCGTCCGTCTTCGACTCGACGACCTCGCCGACGGTCCCGCCGACCATCACCTCGTCCAGCTTCTGCGGCGGCGCGTACGACTTCGCGTCGTCCATGCGGCCGCGCATGTACGGGTCGAGCGAGAGATAGTGAACTTTGATTAATGCCTGACCGTCCTGCGGCGTGGGAATCGCAGCGTCGACCAGCCGGAAGTTCGACGGCTCGACCTGGCCCGCCGGCCGGCTCGCGAGAAGCCACTGACGGTTTCGAGCAGGCCTGAAGGCCTGCACTACATCCTGTGTCATTTGATCGCCAGCGGGTTGATCGGCGAGCCGACGGCGCCCGTGATCGGCAGCGGCGGCGCGGTGAAGAAGAACTCGTAGACCTGGTCGCGCGCGCAGTCGTCGGCGAGCTCGTCGAGCTGGAAAATCTCGCCGATCGTCAGTCCCATGTTCACGAGAAACACCTGGTGCAGCGGCTGGTAGGTATTCGCGACTTCGTGTGGCTGGACTTCCATCGCCCACGTGTCGGTGGCGACGGCGGCCACCTGGTGCGCGTGCATCCAGTCCGCGCTCGTGATCGAGAGGCCGGGCGCCGGTCCGCCGGCGTAGTCGCCCCAGCTGCCGCGCGCCTTGCACATCGCCATCATGCCCGTGCGTATAAGAAGGATGTCACCGGCGTGCAGTTCGACCTGCTCGGCCTCCACGGCC
>Ga0134123_10001718_pt1 | contig 14248 bp, 12 predicted proteins | sample KB303_FD_96460 | JGI IMG/M metagenome (GOLD analysis project Ga0134123, IMG submission 96460) | Terrestrial soil microbial communities without Nitrogen fertilizer from Kellogg Biological Station, Michigan, USA - KB3-0-3 | ecosystem: Environmental > Terrestrial > Soil > Unclassified ...
AAGCGCTCGCCATTTTAAAGCCCTATCAGAATGTAATTGTGCTTAACCGTATAAGGTTTGAGGAGGAGATAAGAGATACCACTGATTTGAAGCTGCCACCGGTTTCGCGCGGTAAATCCAAGGAGCTCGACATGGCAGATAAATTAATTGATCAGCTGTCGGAAAAATTCAGCATTGCAAAATATAAAGACACGTATACGGCAAAACTTTTAAAAATAATTAAAGACAAATCAAAAGGTAAAAAGCCAAAACCTGTTAAGATGAAAGTTGTTCATACGAAGACAGATGATTTGATGGGCATGCTGAAAGCAAGCTTGTCGGAAAAGAAAAGGAAGGCATCCTGAATGATTGAACAAAAAATGAAAGGGCGGCCAAGTCAAAAACCTCCGGTGTCCATTACAATTTTTTTTACGGCAAGATTACCATTACCTGAAAGTTTTACAGAATAAACACCCGCAGGCTGCTCCGATAGATTGATCCCTGAGTTAGTCTGAACACTAAAGACAATGGATTATTTTATCCGAATAGCCGGGTAGAAGTTGAGTTTTGTTTTTTTAAAAAAAAATGTGCCAGTTTCATTTGTGCGTAATGACTTAGCAATGATTAAATGATTTAATAATTATTTGATACAATGGCATGTTTTTTTGTCAGGATTTTCATTTAAGGCCGGAACTTTCGATATTTGCTATTCCGGATTAATAACTAAAACGAGGATATGACTGAAAAAACCGATTCCCCTTTGCGCATCTGGCTGGTAGAAGATGATGAGGATGACCGCATCTTTTTCAATGAAGCTGTGGATGAAATAAAGATTCCGCACGAGATTTCATGTGCAAAGGATTGCTTTGAATTTTTCGACATGCTGGACGGGAGCCCTGTTCCTGATGTGATTTTTCTTGACATCAACCTGCCGTTGATGGATGGCAAAGAATGCCTGAAGCAGATCAAGGTGAATGAAAAATATAAAAATGTGCCTGTTATAATATTTACAGGCTCGAGTGCGCAGACGGATATTGATTTTGTATATGAGCATGGTGCGCATTATCATGTGGTAAAACCGTATGCGCATATTAATTACCTCGCTTCGCTGAAAATGATTTTTGAAGTAAACTGGAAAGAGAACCAGGCACGCCCTTCGAGGGATAATTTTGTAGTGAACCTGGCTTTCAGTAATTAATGATAGCAGCTGAACGTTCACTTGCACAAACAGGAACCCCGCGCGTTTAACTTATCTCAAAAACTAAGTTCGCATTATTTTTAAAAGTTCGCCAATCTGCATACCTTTGGTTGGGAAAGCGAACTTGATAAGGCAATGAGCTCGTGTATTTAAATGGTATCTGCCATGCTTTGGCTGTATTGCTAACTTGAAACTTTCGGAATTCTCATAAACAATTTTACATGCTAACTCAAAACCGAAATGAAGAAATCTGACATTTACGAAATTGCGATCAGGATTCTTGGTTTGTATTTATTCATTGATGTAATCGGTTCAGTACGTGATTTACTTACAGTTTTTGCTGCAATGGTGGAGGATCCACAATTTAGCCATGGTACTTTTTTAGTTTCCGGCATTTCCACCTTTGTTTTACTTTTAGCTTTCTCTTTGCTTTTAATCTTTAAAAACAAAGCCATTGCGAAACTTATTTGCAAATCATCTGACTTTGAAGAAAACGTAAAACTTTTCGCCACTCCAAAAGCAGTTTATGAAATAGCAATTATTCTTAGCGGACTGTTATTGATTATCCGGACGCTTCCTGACTTTGCAGTTAAATTAAGAAACTATACGCAAGTTGAACAAATGCAAGGTTGGCACACAAAGATGGATAAGAATTTTCTGTTGATTTCGGGAATAAAATTAGTTGTTGGATTATTTGCAATCGTAAGTGCAAAACCAATGGCTGCATATTTTGGACGGAACAAGAAACAAACTGATGAGCATAACTCAAACGACACGACTCCGAATGAACAGTAGCACGGTTGTATAAGAAATTAACAATGCTAAATTCAACAAAATGAAAAAAGAACTATTTGCTATATTTCTATTATGTATAAGCTTTTATTCTCAAGCCCAAATCACTTTCCAAAAAGCTTATGGAGGAACAAGTGCTGATGAATGTTACTCCGTTCAGCAAACTGCGGATGGAGGATATATTATGCTCGGCAATACTGACGGCTTCGGTGCAGGAATATGGCTTATTTATTTAATCAAGACCGATGCAAATGGAGATACTCTTTGGACAAAAACGATTGGCGGTTCAGGATATGACAATGGGCGTTCGGTTCAGCAAACAACCGATGGAGGATATATTATTGCCGGTTATGGCGATAGTTTCGGTACAGGCGGATTTAATATTTATTTGATCAAGACGGATGCCACAGGAAACGTGCTCTGGTCAAAAACCTTTGGCGGTGGCCCTTACGATATTTATACCGGTTCAGTTCAGCAGACTGCTGATGGCGGATACATTGTTACGGGAGACTTTGGAAGCCCCAATGGAGATTACGATGTATATTTAATTAAAACCGATGCAAATGGAGATTCTCTTTGGACGAAAACATACGGTGGAGTGGATGATGATGATGGATATTTCGTAAAACAAACTAACGATGGAGGATATATAATTACAGGGGAAACTTATAGTTTCGGTGCAGGTGCTACGGATGTTTATTTAATTAAGACTGATTCAACCGGAAATTTACTTTGGTCAAAAACCTTTGGCGGAACAGATGAAGAAGTGGGTTTTTCCACTCAGCAGACTTCCGATGGAGGATATATAATTGCTGGTTATTATGGGAGTGTTGGCGGAGGTGGTTTTCAAATTTATTTATTGAAGACCGATGCAAATGGAGGTTTGGTTTGGTCGAAAACCTTTAGTGGAGGCGGTGTAGGTTTTTCCGTTCAGCAAACTATGGACGGGGGATATATTATTTCAGGATTCAATGGGAACTCCAATGCAAGTATTTGTTTAATCAAGACTGATGCAAATGGAAATTTGCTTTGGTCAAAAACTTTTGGCGGAACAAACGAGGATTGGGCAGGTTCTGTTCAGCAAACTGCGGATGGAGGATATGTTATTACCGGATATACACGAAATTTTGGTTCTGGAGGCTATTGTGATATTTATTTAATTAAAACTGATAGTTCAGGAAACAGCGGATGCAATCAGGGAAATCTTAATACTATTGCTACCGTACCTTCAACACAAGTTACAACCCCTCCGTCAATAATTGGTTCTCCTGCAGATATTGTAACTTCTCCTTCAATTCCCATTGGCAGCGGGTGCATCGTTACTTCTCTTTGCACGTCCGTTGGAATAAAAGAAATTTTATCGGAAAATTCATTTCTTATTTCCCCTAATCCTTCAAAAGGTAATCTTACTATTTCATTTACAGGTATCATTGTGAAAGGAGATGTTGGTATATTAAACTTTCTGGGAGAAAATGTTTATACAGAAAAGATTTACAACGAATCAAAAAAAGAAATCAATCTAAAAAACATTTCATCTGGAATTTATTTTATGAAAGTGTTTGATGGAGAAAAAAGTTACTGCAAGAAATTAATTATTGAGCATGATTGAAACGAAACAGTTTCATGGAAGCAGCAGCACATCCGATTATATAAAAATTAAAAGAACTGCGAAGCAGGCAATTGAATCATTTTTTATTTCCGTCCCTGACAATTTGGTAAAAATTCAAACGGATAATTCCATTGAAACAAAAAAAATCATTATTACGAAATAAAGTTTGTGGGTAATATAACTTTCTATCTTTACAATATCAGCCGGCTATTCCGTTAACATAAAAATTAAAAGAACTGCGAAGCAATCACGAACACAATTAAAAAAAAAGGAAGAGAGTAATTAAGCGAAACGCGTCATGACATTATCTGCAAAAATCATTCGTGCAAATTGATATGCCCCGTTAAAAAATTTAATTCTTCTTCACTATAATCCGTCAAAAAATTATCTTATGAAAAAAATTCTTCTTCTATCCTGCCTCTTAATGGGTGGCTGCTCTTTATTTGCCCAGAGTGTTTATCCGCTGGTACCGGGAATTACAGTTGATTCCATTTTAGCAACCAAACCAAACGCCACAAAAATAGCAATGGAATCAGTGAGCGGTCACCTGTTTTACACCACAGTCGGTGGTGATATTTATGAGGTATATATACCAATTGCCGGGACTGCAACAGATTCTCTGAGGTATACATCTGCAGATCATGGCATCACTTATTTACAGGGTTTATACTTTCGCGATAGTGTGATGTATCTCTGCGGAAATATCTGGTCGGCCACCACAGGTATAGGGAAAGTGGTGAAAGGCATTTTACAGCCTAACGGCACCAGGGTTTGGGTTGATATGGTAACATCAGATCCGTACCCGACAGCAAACAGTTCCGGTGATCATGGTTTTTCCGCGGTGAATTTAGATCCTGCCGGAAATAATATTTATGTCTCAAGTGGCGCAAGGACACACTTGGGTGAAGTTCGTACCAACGGTGGTGCCTGGCCCGGTTACAGGGAAGTACCCTTAACAACGCGCATATTCAAATTTCCTGTTAATTCGGTTGGCGTGATACTTCCGAATGATTCATCACTTATTGATAACAGCGGGTACGTTTTCGCATGGGGAACGCGTAATGCTTATGATATGGCATGGGATGGAAATGATACCTTGTTTGCCATTGACAATTCTGGTGAAAGAGATGATCCTGAAGAATTGAATTGGTTAAGACAGGGGAAACATTACGGATTTCCCTGGAGTATGGGAGGCAATGATAACCCGCTCAGGTTTTCACCTTATGATGTAAACCTGGATCCTTTGGTAAATCATCTTTGCGCTGGTTATGTGAATGGCTGGTTTGCTGATGACCCGGCCTTCACACCCGTTCCTGCAGGCATTACATTTACGGAACCCGTTCGCAACTATGGTACAGTTGCAGATTTTTTCAGAGATGCTGTTACCGGCCAGGTAAAAAACGCAAGTGATGAGGGCACGTACATTCCATCATTTACTGCGCATCGTTCTCCACTGGGTTTAGTTTTTGATAAAGACAGCATGCTTGCGTCACCATACAGGGGTGACGCATTTGTATTGAGTTTTATGCCGGGTGGCGACAGCACGGGATATTCACCCATCTCCCCGTTTGGCGGTCCATGTCCGTTTGTCGACTCTTCGAGGGAACTGGTACAAATAAAGCTTACCTATAATTCAGGTATTGATAATTACACCATGATTACTTCAAACATTGCAGGAGGATTTTATTTGCCTGTCGATGCCGAATTAACAGGCAATGTTTTGTATGTGATTGAAAATGGTGGCGATATTTGGAAAATCACTTTTCCGGCTTATGTCAGTGTGCCTGAAATTCAAAATACCTCCGATGTAATTGTATATCCTAATCCGTTTACTAAAAGTACGACTATAAAATTTGAAAATCCTGAAAAAGACAACTGCAGATTGACTATTTACAATACATTCGGACAAATCATTCGCATAATTAACAATATCACCACTGACAAAATAGTAATGGAAAGAAAAAGTATGGTAAATGGTCTTTACTTTTTTCAATTGCGGACAGACCGCAAAATACAGTCAGCAGGAAAACTAATCGTGGAATAAAGTGCCGGCAGGGGCTTTATTCACGTCTTGTTTTACTTCGCTGATAAACTTTTAAAAAATAAAATCACCGTTAAATGAAGAAGTATTACTTACTCTCGCTACTGCTGCTGTTATTATTAATTTTTATCACTTCCTGCATAGGACAGGATAAAACAAAAGACAGCATAAATGAACCAAAAACAATTCCTGGCTGGCAACAAAAAATTGCCCCGGCTGACGACCCTTATTTTGTAGAGACGAAGGACACCATCTCAACGCAGGGACCTCATAATATCACCCGCAATATTTTGCAGGATAAAAGAGGAACCCTTTGGTTCGCCACCTGGGAGGGCGTAATGAGCTATGATGGAAAACTCTTTACAAATGTTACATTAAAAGAAGGCCTGAAAAAATTTCATGTTTTTTCTCTTTTAGAAGATAAAAACGGGAACCTTTGGTTCGGCACTATTCGCGGGGGCGTGTACCGGTTTAATCCCTCCTCAGGCGGGTTTACTCTTTTCACAACGACAGACGGTCTTGCAGATAATATTGTATTATGCATGCAGGATGATACAGCAGGAAACATTTGGTTCGGCACTGATAACGGAGTGAGCCGCTACGATGGAAAAACTTTTACCAACTTCACAGTGCAGGACGGCCTTAGCGGTAATTCCGTTAATTCCATTGCACTGGATAAAACCGGCAAACTTTGGTTCGGCACTCGTGGCGGTGTCAGCTGCTATGAGGCAAAATCCCTTGCTGCCGGACAGGCAGGCTTTACCAATTTTACGGATAAAGTACTTAAAACTTTTCATAACGTCCGTTCTGTTATAGAAGATAAAACGGGGAACATTTGGATTGGCAGTGAAGACGGTTTGTACCGTTACAATCCCGGCTCGGGTGAGCTGGCCAATCTTACCAGGAATTTTACGGGTTATATTTTCGAAGATAAAACAGGAAACATTTGGTTAAGTGAAAATGATGTTAATGGCCGTGGTATGAATTTGTCCAGGTATGATCAGGCCTCAGGCGGGTTTACCAGCATTTTAGAAAAAAATGATTTTTCGGGCAGTACGGGAGGCAACCAGATTTTTGGTATTTGTGAAGATAAAACCGGGAATATTTGGTTCGGCACTGTGAATGGCGTGAGCCGCTATGATCCAGCCTCGGGCAGGTTTACCGATTTTACAGAGAACGTGTCTAAGCAGTAACGCAGCAAAACCGGCCCCGCCAAAGCGGGAATCGCATACCGGGCAGATCAGAAGAACTGCGAAGCAATCACAAACACAATTTAACCGGTAAGTTAAAACATCAGGATGAGCTTCAAAGAAAAAGTCAGGACAAGTTTCAGACAGCAGAGAATAATGAATCTCATCGGAGCGAAACTTACCAAAGTGGAAAAGGGATTTTGCGAAATCCGGCTTCCTTATAAAATTGAACTCACACAGCAGGACAAATTTGTTCATGCAGGAATAATCGGTACTATTGCCGATTCAGCGGGCGGTTACGCTGCTTACACCATGATGGAAGAAGGTGCCTCGGTGCTCACCGTTGAATACAAACTCAACTTGCTTGCACCTGCAACAGGAGATATTTTCATTGCCCGGTCAAAAGTGGTGAAAGCAGGAAAAACTATCACGGTTTGTAATTCGGAAGTATTTGCCCGGACAGGGAAAAAAGAAAAACTTTGCGCAACAGCCACCATAACACTGATTGCATTGAAAAAGTAAAGCGGTGAAAATTAAATCTGACAAAAAACAAAAGCGATAATTTTGCCGGGTGGATGATACCCTTTTCCTTAACCAGTTTTCTTTTTAATGGTTCCCCTTTTATGAGTCAGACGGATAAACCCTGCGATATTTAGGAAAAACTAAACCAACCGATATTTCAAACCTCAGTGCATTTTCAAAGCCGCTTAATTCTGTTTTGTAAAACTTAGGTATTTCTTTTCTTTCATCAGGGTTTTCCCAGGTACCCCATGCAGCGCCATATCCCACGGTTGCTTCGGCAAGCAGCACATCGTATATAAATTTATACCCTATGGCTATACCATTATTGAAAGCTGTTGCGGAAGTTTCAATATGAATTTTGTGATTTCCGAAACCACTATTGTCAGGTACTCCATCAAACCGCTCTGTGAGTTTTCGGTATCTTATATATAAACCTCCAAAAAATCCATAGGGTGCCGTCCTCTTTTTGGTAAACGGGTAAAAGCGAACCTCGGGCATTATTCCCCAGCCTGTTAGTTTATAAATTTCCTTTCCCGAACCTCCGAACCCGGTACTTTCAGTTCCGTTTGCATACTTTGCTTTTTCAAAATAGAGCCCGGCTGTAATATTTTTTAATACGTTTACTTCAAGCGAAGGCTTAATAATTGGTAATTCTGAAATTATTCCCACAATATTTAATTTCAGTACACCATACGTTTGAGCGTGGACGTTGAAACAAAGCAGCCATAAAAAAAGAGTGTTGCATAAAATGATTAATTTGCGTTTAGCGGAAAACATAGGGAATCAGATTTTTAAATTCACAACAAGATTAATCCATGCAAGGAAAGTATTTACCGGAAGCCAATCTGTCTTCCTTTGCCAAGTTGAGTTTTTAACGAAGCCATTTTGATGGCAGTAATGGCAGCTTCGGTGCCTTTGTTACCGTGCTTTCCACCGGAACGTTCCTTTGCCTGCTCCTGGTTATCTGTAGTAAGCACTCCGAAAATAAAAGGGATGCTGAAATACACAGCAAGCAGGGTAAGTCCTTGAGACACGGCATTGCAGATAAATTCAAAATGGCGGGTTTCGCCCTGGATAACGCAGCCAAGGCATATCACGGCATTTAGTTTTTCATGTTCCACCAGAAATTTTGCTCCCGCAGTTAATTCAAAGCTGCCGGGAACATTAAGACGGATGATGTTATCTTTTTCGGCACCACATTCTGTTAAAGCAGAAAAGGCTCCGTTATAAAGAGCCTCTGTGATTTCCGGATTCCACTCCGATACTGCAATTCCAAAACGAAAAGAAGATGCATCGGGAATTTTTGATTTGTCAAAATGAGAAAGATTTTTGCCGGCTGACGACATGAAAAAAAATTTTATGATTTGGCTTTGATTCCGTTTGTAGAGATGCTAACGGGGTTGGCAATTCGCAGATGCCATCAATTCGTAGATTCGCAGATATATTATTTATTCAGCATTGCCTGTGCGCGGGCAATATAGCGGTCCACCTCACGGGCTTCGTTACTGGTAGGATAATCCTTTTTGATCTTCTCATAAATATCGGCTGCTGATTTGTAATCCCCGTTCAGCTCGTAAACCATTGCAGCTTTCATCATATAAAGACAGGCAGTAAACTGATTTTTATCCCAGTCAATGGCTTTTTTATAATATTTAAGCGCTTCGTCTTTATTCCCAAGCTCTATGTTTGCATCACCAATACCTCCCAGGGCAATCGCTCCTGTAACATCGTCTTCTGCATCATATTTCTCAAGGTAATCAATGGCATTTTGGTAATCACCCGTTTTAAGGTAACAAATGCCGGCATAATAATAGGCAAGGTTAGCGGATTGAGAAGATCCATAATTGTCAATGATCTGCAGAAAGCCCATTTTATTTCCATCACCGTTGAGGGCAAGCTTCATCGAGTCCATTCCGAAATATTGCTCGGCAAAGAACATGTCTTTTTGCGCATCCTTTTCCTGCGGAGCAACAATCATGTTTGTATAAATAAAATAACCTGCAACCACTACTAAAACAGCACCTCCGATAATGCTCAGGCTTTTTTTGTTTTCCTGGATATAGCCTTCCGCTTTGTCAATCGTTTCGTTAATATCAAGGTCGTGTTGTTCTTTAACGTTCGCCATCTTTTTGATTAAGGATTTTAAAATGAGGTGCAAAAATAGGTTTTTTCCTCACTTGTACAAGCTCCAATTAAGAAGTTCTTAATCCCTCATTGTTAATCGCTGATCACGAATTACTGACCACTGACTACTGATTACTGATTACCGACTTCTCAACCATTGTTAATAACTTACTTTTCCCTGATGAAGCCCGTTTGGTATATTTGCATGATTTTTCAAACTAATTTAAACAGCGTGACACTTATAAAATCAATTTCCGGGATCAGGGGGACTATTGGGGGGAAGCAGGGTGATGCACTGACGCCTTTTGATATTGTAAAATTTTCTGCAGCTTATGGAATGTGGATCAACGAACGGAATAAAAAAACGAAGTGCAAAGTAGTCCTTGGAAGGGATGCGCGCATTTCAGGACAAATGATGCAGCAGCTTGTGTCGGGAACGTTGATGGGACTTGGTATTGACATAATTGATATAGGATTAACCACTACACCGACTGTTGAAATGACGGTAGCTCATCACAAAGCCCAGGGCGGCATTATTCTTACTGCAAGTCACAATCCCAAGCAGTGGAATGCCCTTAAGCTGCTCAACGAAAAAGGCGAGTTTCTTTCTGCTGCTGACGGAGAAGAAGTTTTGCAGTTAAGCGAACGTCCCGGAATTGAATTCAAAGAAGTAAATAAAATCGGAAAGCTTAGTACAGATAATTCCGCTCTTGAAAATCATATTAAAGCGATTTTAAGTTTGCCTGCCGTTGATAAAGATGCAATTAAAAACAAAAATTTTAAAATTGTAATTGATTGCGTCAACTCAACGGGTGGTATTGCTGTACCGGCATTACTAAAAGCTTTAGGAGTCGGGAACATTGTTGAAATGTATTGCGAACCGAATGGTGAATTTCCGCATAACCCTGAACCGCTTCCCGAAAACTTAACTGAGATTTCAAAAGAAGTGGTGAAGAAAAAAGCTCACCTTGGAATCGTAGTTGACCCGGATGTTGACCGGCTTGCGCTGGTTTGTGAAGACGGAGAAATGTTCGGGGAAGAATATACGTTGGTTGCCGTGGCTGATTATGTGCTTAAAAATAAAATGGGAAATACAGTTTCCAATCTTTCTTCTACCCGCGCATTGCGTGACATTACCGAAAAAGCAGGAGGAAAATATTTTGCTGCTGCAGTTGGTGAAGTGAACGTGGTGGAGATGATGAAAGACCAGAATGCCGTGATTGGAGGAGAGGGGAATGGCGGAGTCATTTATCCTGAGCTTCATTACGGCCGGGATGCGCTTGTCGGTATTGCTTTATTCCTGTCGCATCTTGCAAAATTCGGGAAGAGTTGTTCGATGCTGCGTGCACAATATCCTGATTATTTTATTTCGAAAAATAAAATTGAGCTTACCAAAGAACTTAATGTGGATGAAATCCTGAACGGGATAAAACTAAAATATAAAAAGCAGCCGGTAAATACGATTGACGGAGTGAAAATTGAATTTGATAAGGAATGGGTGCACCTGCGTAAATCAAACACTGAGCCGATCATCCGCATTTATGCAGAAAGCGAAAGCGAAACTACGGCTGAAAATCTTGCCGAAAAAATAATTCTCGATATTAAAGAGCTGATGAACGGGATGCACGTGAAGGCATAAAGAAAAGTTAAGCGTTCTTACTTACTTTTACCGGTAAATCAAAATACAGCGTATGAAATCAAACTTTTTACTAAAGTTAATTTTCGCGGGATCTATATTTTTTTCATTCATAATCTCCGCAACAAAAGCCGACAGGATTTATATTTTACCCGGTACAGGCTATGACCAGTGCGATCTTGCATTATCAAATGCAATTGCAGCTAACGGGCATACTGTGGTTGTGGCGCTTTCGAGCTCAACGACATTGCCGGCAGGCTTTACTTCAACTTTTATTGACCAGGTTAATGGTTATGATTGGCTGTGCATTTTTGGCGTAGTGGATTATTCCGGTATTATGACCCAGGTAAAAGCATTCATTGATCTTGGGGGAAAGGTTTATTACCAGCACGAAGTAGGCTGCTGTGTTACTTCTTCAACAGGCGCTGCCGCCTATGCAGCTTCATTCACAGGGTTGACTGTTACCCCAAATATCAATAGTCATATTGCACTGGGAACAGCGCCTGCCTGGATAGCTTCCAATATTGATTCGTGTGTTTCCATCATGGGAAATGCTTATAAGGGTATGGATAGCGTGCCTTTAGCCAACCAGATAAGAGCTACCGGAAATCTCAATGGATCCACACCTTCCTATACACTTTGCGAAAACTTCGGAATGTTTTTTTCCACCACTGATTTTGCCGGCACTGCACATAAAGGCGCTTTTGTTTCTTTGGGTGATGCAAACTTATGGTATGACGGGGCTGAGCCTCCCAATAACGGAGGCAGTGCACCTGTCAACATGCATGTAATAAATTATTTTTTCCCGAATGATACTTCCACCTGTTTCCTTTTCCCGCCAGGAACAGTTGGTACTACCGGAATAAACTCCATAGAGGGAAATGTTCAAATAAATATCCAATTCAATCCTTTGGCAGGTCAAATTGAAATTAAAACAGGTTTAACATCTGCAATAGATATTTCTGTTTTTAACACCATTGGAAAACTGGTTTATTTGTCGCACTCAAAAGGACCGGGAAACCATGAGGTTAAAACCGGAACTTTCAGCAAAGGATTTTATTTTGTCAGGGTGACAGGTAAAGAAAAAACTGTTGTTAAAAAGGTTTTGATTAACTGATCTTCCCCGGTTTTTGAATTTATTGCATTGCCACTTAAGCGCTTTTTCGTAATTTTACGGCTTAAAATCAAAGTTCAGGCTTAAATTTTAAACCCCCTTCGCTTAATGAAAGTATACCTCGACAATGCGGCTACAACACCTGTAGATCCTGAAGTCCTGGAAGTGATGCTTCCGGTTATGCAAAAGCAATTTGGAAACCCTTCTTCTATTCATTCTTACGGTAGAGAGACGAGAACGATCATTGAAAAAGCCAGGAAATCAGTTGCAGCTTTGCTGAATGTTTCCCCTTCAGAAATATTTTTTACGTCTGGCGGAACAGAAGCAAATAATACTGCCATCCGATGCAGTATAAATGATCTCGGAATCAAGCATTGCATTTCAACAAAAATTGAGCACCATGCCGTTGAACATACGTTGGAAGAAATATGTAAAAAAGATTCGCTTAAACTTTCTTACCTCGACATTGATAAAAAAGGAAATATTGATCTCACTCATCTTGAAGAATTATTAAAGAATAACGAAAAATCCCTGGTTTCATTAATGCATGCAAACAATGAGCTGGGTACTTTGACGCCCATTGAAAAAGTAGGAGAGCTATGCAGAAAGTACGATGCCGTTTTTCATTCTGATACGGTACAGACAATGGGACATTATATCCATGACCTGAAAAAAATTCCGGTTGATTTTATTACCTGCGCTGCGCATAAATTCCATGGCCCGAAAGGAGTTGGATTTATTTATATCAACAACCGTGTTAAGATTCATCCGTTTATAACGGGCGGAGCACAGGAGCGTAACATGCGTGGCGGAACAGAGAATGTTTATGGTATTGCCGGATTAGCTAAAGCGTTAGAAATTGCTTACCGCGATATGGATCGTGATATGAAATATATTTCCGGCTTGCGTGCATACATGATTGGTAAACTTAAAAATGAAATCCCTGAAGTAGAATTCAACAGCGAAACAGAAAAAGAATGTTTATACACAGTGCTGAACGTTTCTTTTCCACCAAGTGATTTTTCAGAAATGTTATTGTTTAACCTTGACATTGCCGGTATTGCAGCTTCTGGCGGCAGCGCCTGCTCATCGGGCAGTAATGTTGGCTCTCATGTTTTAAATGGAGTAGGGGCTGATCCCAATCGCCCTGCCGTGCGTTTTTCTTTCAGCAAATACAATACAAAAGAGGAAATTGATTTTGTGGTGGAGAAGCTTAAAGAGCTTTATGCAGTGAAGGTTTAAGAAGATTTTGTTTATGAGGACTAAACTTGAAGAAATTATTCCTGATATCTTACTGTTAAATTTAATTCAGAGTCATACCAGCAATAACCCTCTTTAATTATTATTATGCAACTGATTATTCCACCTATAATGGAAGCAAGGGTTATTATTTTTATTAAAGATCTTATGAACAGCTGCAAACGAGTGGGTGGCATATTTTGAATATTCCTTATTTTAAGGTCGTATAACCACTTGCCTGGTGATGTATAGCAAAACATTTCAAAAAGAAAAAAATAAATAATAAGGCTACTTATAAGGGCGCTCACACGCGGATTAAAATTGTAATTGCTGAAAATGAAATTAAACTGAGCGCAGGGGCCCTTTAGGGCTATGGGTGCGCAGGGAATTGAAGCAATGTTCGGATGCGGGCAGAGAAAATTTATATTGTGAAACTACTTCATCATTAAATCGAGTGAGAAAAAAAAGAAGTAATAAAAGAATGAATTTCACTGGCCAGCCCCCGCGCACCCGTAGCCCTGAAGGGCGCTCACACGCGGATTAAAATTGTAATTGCTGAAAATGAAATTAAACTGAGCGCAGGTGCCCTTTAGGGCTACGGGTGCGCGAAGGGAATTGCAGCAATGTTCGGATGCTGACAGAGAAAATTTATATTATGAAACTACTTCATCATTAAATCGAGTGAGTAAAAAATAGAAGTAATAAAAGAATGAATTTCACTGGCCAGCCCCCGCGCACCCGTAGCCCTGAAGGGCGCTCACACGCGGATTAAAATTGTAATTGCTGAAAATGAAATTAAACTGA